>Ga0154833_1079_pt1 | contig 10988 bp, 10 predicted proteins | sample Rifle2008BG16ft_FD_116137 | JGI IMG/M metagenome (GOLD analysis project Ga0154833, IMG submission 116137) | Candidatus Muproteobacteria bacterium RBG_16_65_34 | reverse complement strand
GACATAGCCGAAACAACGAACAGCACACGAATTGCAGCCTTCACAGGACCTCCTCGGGTTGGTTTGATTATTGGTATCGCTCGAAACACCTGCCAAGGTCTTAGCACACCCGCGGCTGAAATCAATCCGCCGTACCGCCCGTCGAACGGTTTCCGCCGCTCGGCGAACGGCGGGCGGCCCGGAGCAGCCACCCCGCCGCGAACAGGCTGACTAACGGGTCGAGCAGGTAATCCCAGAGATTGCGCGATTCGTATATGCCCGCGAGATAGGCGAGCGCGGCGGCGGTCACGACGATCGCCGCGAGATAGAACCGGGCATACCACGCGACCAGCGTGAGCGCGAACAAGGCGGCGATGAATCCGATGGAGCCGTAGCCAAGCGCATAGGGATCGAAATACGTCAGGCCGAGCGCGAACGGATACAAAAACGCCGCCCCGGCGGCGACCAGCCCCATGAGCGCGAGCATGTTTCTGTGGCCGATCGGGTTACGCCCGGTAGGGCCGCGCGCGCACGCCGCGCCCGCTAACACGAGGGTGGTGATGCTCACATCTCCGATGACGCCCCGCACGTAACCCGCGGCCGAGAGCGCAGCGAAAGGCACGAAAATCAAAATGCCCGCCGTGAGCCACGCCGCCGCGCGCGCGCGCTCCGGCAACCCTCGCAGCGCCGCGGCGACCGCGGCGAGACACAGCAATCCGCTGCCGAAGAGACCGAAGACCGCCGTCACAGCCGCTTCTCCAGCCAGGCCGGGTTGAAATGTACGTGCTTGATGCGGGTGCGATTCCAGGTGTAGAGCACATGCACATCGCCGGCGCCGTCGCGCAGCAACCAGGGATAGGAATATTCCTGCTCCGGCTCCTGCCGTGAACCGGAGCCCTCGAGCGCATGCACGATGCGCCAAGTGGTTCCATGATCCGTGGAATACGCGAGCGTGAGGTCGCGACGATCATTCTGCGAATTATTGAACGCCAGCAACAGGCGGTCGTCGGCGAGCAGCACGCCGCCCACGGCGGCGTTCGGGTTCGGCAATTCCGTTTTGACCGGTGGACTCCAGTGTTCGCCGCCGTCGGTCGTGCGGGTCATCAAAACCCGGCCGGGGGGATCTCCCGCGTAGCGCATGAAGCCGACCGCCTCCGTCTGCGACCAGGGCACGATGACAGGCTGCAAGGACGACCGCCCCCGGGACAGCCGGGTCTTGTGGACGACGTGTCCGTCGCCATCCAGGCGCAGCAGCTCGCCGAACTTGCCGAGCAGCTCGTGATATACGGGCAGTCCGATCGTGCCATCGAAAAAAAAGAAAGGCGGGCCCTTGACCAGGGTGCTGACGTTCAGAAACGGCGAGGCGATCAGGCGTTGCGGCGGACTCCAGGTCTCGCCTTGATCTTCCGACACCATAGAATTGATGGCGCTGCCCGACCAGCCGCCGACGGAGACGCTGACGAAAAACAGCCACAGCCGTCCGCCGCGGTCTCGGGTAACGACGGGATTGCCCAATTTCCGGATATATCTGCCGAGCTGGCGCTGCGCGTCTGCGCGTGCGATCACCACACGCTCGGGGCTCCATCCCCCGGCGTTCGGGGCGTAAACGGCGGTGTAGATCGCGACGTCTGCGGCGCCCTCGCGGGTGCCGCCATACCAGAACGCCCGCAGCCTCCCGCCCGCGAGCTCCACCGCAGCGGCGCTATGAACAGACTGGGCGCTCGTGTTCGGGATGAATTGGCTGCGGTAAAACGGCGCCGCCGCAGAGGCCGAACGGGCGTGCGCACCGGGGGGCAAGAATCCGGCGGACGGGCGGGACGTAAACGCCTGGAAGAAAAGGCCGCCGAACACGCCGATCGCGGCGATCAGTATCGTCCATTTGAGCCACGTACCCCCCTCGGCGCGGTCGGCGGCGGTCGGCGTAGTCATTCCGCGGCAGCCACTCTGTTCGCGTGACGGACCGGCGGTTCAGCCGGCGCATGCGGCCTGGGCGGGTTATGGTACATCAGGTATTTCGAGGTCTCGAGGAGCGCCTCGTACAAGCGCCGCAACTCGGCGACCTTGTCGGGATAGCGTTCATGGACATCCTGCGTGGGCGCCTGCGAGCGATAGCGATACAGACGCGGCTGGCCGCGCGGATCCAGCCGCAGAAAGAACTCATCGGTCAGCACCCCTTCCTGCCGCAACAGCGAAAAATGCGGATCGTCCGGCCCGAGCGCGAGCAGATCGCGTCCGAGCGCAGTGTTGAGGTAGGGCTTGCCGATGAGGCTCAAGTACGTGGGCAGGGAATCGGGGAGGCTTGCGGTGAAGTCGATGCGCCGGCCCTGCTTGATCAGCCCCGGGGCATAGATCACCAGCGGTACGTGGTGCCCCGTGAGCATGAGCGTCTCCCACGGGGTCGTGCGCGGAGCCGGATTCGGATTGCCGTGGTCGCCGTACATTACGAACACGGTGCTCCGGAAGTACGGAGACTGGCGCGCCTGCGCGAAAAAGTAGCCGAGCGCGTAGTCCAGAAACCTCATACCGTTGTACGCCGCCAGGTTGTCGAAGCCGTTATCCAGCAGCGTCTTGTCGTCCGCGTGCGCCAGCTCGAACCCGCGCTGGTCCTTCGGGATCGTGTACGGCCGGTGATTCCCGGCGGTCTGGATGAAGGCGAAGAAGGGTTGCTTCCGATCCTTGAACACCTCGTGCGCCTTCTCGAACAAGGCCACGTCCGATATGCCCCAGGCGTCCTCCTGCGGCGCGTCGTAATCGCCCTCCTCGTACATGCGCAGGCCCGGTATGTTGTGCGCGAGCAGGCCGCGGATGTTGCCCCAGTTGGCGCTGCTGCCCAGGAAATAAAACTTCTCGTAGCCCTCGAGCGCGTTCACCAGGGTGTGCTGGTTCACGATGAGCGGGTTGCGCGAGGCCGCGCTCTGCGGATTCACGTCCGGGATGCCGGTGAGCATGGTGAACACGGACCGCGCCGTCGGGACCTCGGGCACGAAGAAGTTCGTGAACAAAATCCCTTTCTTGGCGACCGCGTCGAAATAAGGCGTCGGGTTGAGCCGGTTGCCGAAGACGCCGGCCTTGAAGGCGGCGAAGGATTCCAGATGAATCACGACCAGGTTGAACGGGGCCGCGGGTTTGCGCTCCGGTACGATATACCGGGCGAAGGAAAGGTTCTGCGGATCCCGGGCGTCGGTCTTGAGCCCGAGCAGCGAGGCGACATAAGGATAATGCTCGCGGACCTTGTTCGCGTCGTAGGGACGGCTGCGGTTGTCGAACGTGTCCTCGAGAAACAAGACCGGATTGAGGGCGAGCGCCGCCACCGCGTCGTTGGCGCTGAAGTACGCCTCGCTCCAGCGCAGCGGGTACAACGACCACTTGCCGTACATGCCGAAGAAATAAAGCGCCGCGAGCATGGCGACCGCCGCCCGCCGCGGCCACTTGGCCAAAGAAGCCGGCGCCGGCGCAAGCACGCGCCGGGTCGCCCGGCGCGCGAGCCAGGCGTAACCCAGGGTCAACGCCGTGAGGCCCAGAAGCCCCCACACGACGGGATAAGTCTCCCAGGCCATCCGCGCCGCCACCGCGACCGGGAACAGGTGGTCCAGGACACTCGCGTTGAGGCGCAGCCGCAGGTAACCGTAGTGGCCGAAATCGACGAAGTAGAGCAGCAGCAGCACGAACTGCACCGCCGCGAAGTAACCGATCCAGGCGCGCCGCGCGGCGGCCGAGCCGGCGGGATGCAGGGGACGAATCCAGCCGAGCAGCGCCAGCGGCAGACCGATAATGAGCGCCAGCCGCAGATCGAACCTGAATCCCAGAACCAGAGCCGTGAGCACATCCCGCGCGGGCGCGTCCGCAAGGGTCGAGCGGAACACCGTCCAGAAAGCCAGTCGAAACGCCACGAACACGGCGAGATTGATCGCCGTGAGCACAAGCAGGAAACGCGCGAGCGCGGGTAATCGTTTAAACATCGGCATTTAGAGGTATGAGTTTTTGACGCAAAGGCGCGAAGGCGCAAAGAAAATCAGAGCGGACTAACAATAGGGTACCTCTAAAAATTCAGAAATGTAGGGTGGATTAAGCGCAGCGAATCCACCAATCAGAGGGAAACGCACCGTCCTTCCTGGCGAAACATCGGAGAATCGGGCCATTCTCGCCAATCGCGGCAAACGGTGTCAACCGCCGGCGCTCCGCTCCGTCCGAGGCCCGAACACACTCCCCTGCACCTGCGACCAGGTTTCGGCGCCGAACGCGCGCCGGATGACGAGCGGCAGCGCGATCGAGCCCGCCGAAAGCAGCCGGTCGTGAAATTCGCGCAGGGGCAAATTCGCCTCCCCGCGCAGCGTGTCGATCAGCGCCCACCCGACCGCATAGCCAAGCGGCACGGTGGGTGCGCGGCTGTACCAGGTAAGCTCGGCCAGTGCCTGCGCGGGCGGAAACCCGAGCTGCTCCACCAGACGCTGCGCCCCGGTCTCCAGGGTCTCGCCGCGGGTATGAATCCCGATATCGATGAGAATCCGCAGCGCCCGCCACAGCCGGTCGCGCAGCAGAAGGAGCCCCTGCTCCGGGCGGCCCAGGAACCCCTGCGCGCGCATGAGCGATTCGCTGTACAGCGCCCAGCCTTCGTACAGCGTCGCCGAGGCGTTGAGCAGGCGCGGGAGCGTGCGCGCCACGGGATTGCGATTGGCGGTGACGAATTGAAGATGGTGCCCCGGCCAGGCCTCGTGCACACAGGTATGCTGAATGCCGGCGTAATCGTGCTCGGCCAGCGCCGCGTCCGTCTCGGGCGGCGTGACGTAATAGTAGCCGCGCTGCTCGGGATCGTTCGGTGCGGGCTCGCAGTAGGCGGCGAAGGGAATCTCATGGCGCAGAAACGCCGGCGTCTCGACCACATCGAGTCCTTCGCGCTCGGGCATCGCGACCAGGCCGCGCGCCGCCACGAACGCACGCGCCGCGCGCATCTCCTGGCGGTAGACCTCAAGCAACCGATCCCGCGCCGGGTGCTCGGCGCGGAACCGAGCGAGCGCCGCGGCGAGGTCCTCGCCGCCGGTGAGCGCGCGGCAGGCGGCGGCAAGCTCCGATCGCGTGCGCGCGACGAGCTCCTGCCCGAACCGGTACAGCTCGTCGCGGGAGACATCCAGAAAATGCCGCTGCCCCAGCAGTTGCTCGAAATACGCCTCTCCGCAGGCGAACGCCCCGCGCGCTCGCGCCGCCAGATCCGTCGCGAGAAAATCGGCATGCGCCTCGAGCGATCGGATCGCCGTGCCGAGCGCGGCCTCGAGCCGCATCCCCTCGCCCGCCGCCGCGATCTTCGGATGCTGCGGCAGGCCTCTCAGGAAGGCGATGCCGCCGCGCGCGGCCGCCACCGCGGATTGAAGCCACAGCGGCGGAATCCCCGCGGCGCGCGGGATGAGAAACTCGCGCACTTCCCGCAAGAACGCGGGAATCGCCGCGAGCCGCGCCCGCAGCGCATCCTCGAAGTCTTCCACCGGCCGGATCGTGAGCTGATAGACCGCATGGATCGGAAGCCAGCGCTGCGGGTCCGGGCAGCGCGGCTCGATCTCGATCAGGTACTGGTTTTCGAGCCGGATCGCGCCGAGGAGCAGATCGTAGTCGAGCGCCTCGTCGGCGCCGAGCCCGCCGCGGTCGAGCTCTTCGAGTCCGGCGCGCAACTCGTCATTGAGGCAGACCAGCGCGCCGCGCGCCTCCTCCGTACAACGCGGCAAGAGATGTGCGTAGCCCGGCACACCCGCGTCCACCGCCGCCTCGGGGTGGTAGCGGAACCACGCCGAGTAGTACGCGCGCGCGAGTTCCTGGAAGTGCGCGGCGCTCACGCGGCCGCTACCTCGACGATCTCGAAGTCGTGGGTGATCTGTGCGGTCCTGCCCAGCATGATCGAGGCCGAGCAGTATTTCTCCGCGGACAGGTTGATGGCGTTCTCCACCCGTTTCGGATCGAGCTGCTTCCCGGTCACGATGAAGTGAATGTGGATGCGCGTGAACACCTTGGGGTCGGTCTCGGCGCGCTCGGCATCGATGCGCGCCACGCAGTCGGCGATCTGCTGGCGGCTTTTCTTGAGAATATGCACCACATCGAACGCGGTGCAGCCACCCATGCCGATCAGCACCAGCTCCATCGGCCGCGGGCCCTTGTTCTTGCCCCCGTGATCCGGCGGACCGTCCATGATGACCTTGTGCCCGCTGTCGGCGGAGCCTTCGAAACTCACGTCACCGGTCCACCTAATTGTCGCTTTCATTGGTTCACTCCCCGTGAAAAATGCGGAATTCGGAATGCGGAGTGCGGAATGAAAACTACGCTGCGCTTAAATTCCGCGTTCCGGGTTCCGCATTTACAACCCAAACAGTTCCCCCAATTTCTCCCCCGGATCGGCGGCCTTCATGAACGCCTCCCCGACCAGAAACGCGTTCACCCCATGCGTGCGCAGAAGCGCGACGTCCTCCGGCGTGTGGATTCCGCTCTCGGTGACGACGATCCGGTCTTTCGGAATCCGCGGCAACAGATCGAGCGTCGTATTCAACCGCACCTCGAAGGTATGCAGATCGCGATTGTTGATACCGATGAGGGGCGTCTCGAGCTCGAGCGCGCGCTCGAGCTCCGGCCCATCGTGCACCTCGACCAGTACGTCCATCCCAAGCTCGTGCGCGAGCCGCGCTAGCTCCCGCAGCTGGGCGTCGCCGAGCGCCGCGACGATGAGCAGGATGCAGTCGGCCCCGATCGCCCGCGCCTCGTACACCTGGTACGCATCCACGGTGAAGTCTTTGCGCAGGACGGGCAGCGCGCAGGCCTCACGGGCCTGCCGCAAATGGTCATCGCCGCCTTGAAAAAAATCTATGTCGGTCAGCACCGACAGGCAAGCGGCACCGTGGCGCTCGTAGCTTCGCGCGATCTCCGCCGGGCGAAACTCGGCGCGCAGCAGGCCCTTGCTGGGGCTCGCCTTCTTGATCTCGGCAATCACCGCGGGGCGACCCGTGGCGATGCGTGTCTCGATCGCCTCCCGGAACCCGCGCGGCGCGGGCGCGGACGCAACACGCCGACTCAGGTCTGTGAGCGGCAGGCGGCCGGCACGCGCGACGATTTCCTCGGCCTTGCGCGCGAGGATTTTTTTTAAGATGTCGGGGGTACCGCTCATTGTGCGGCGAGCTTGCGGCTCAAGGCCACGAGCGCCTGGAGCTTGCCGCGCGCCGCACCGCTCGCGATGACAGCGAGCGCGGTCCTCACACCCGAGTCGAGATCGGGCTCGAGGCCCGCGGCATAGATCGCGGCGCCGGCGTTGAGCGCGACGATGTCGCGCGCCGGGCCGGGTTGGTCGTCGAGCACGGATTCGATGAGGGCGAGGCTCTCCGCGGCGCTCCCGACGGCAAGCGCCTTGATGTCCGCGCGCCGGAAGCCGAACTGCTCGGGCTGGACCGTAAAGACCCTCACGCGCCCGTCCTTGAGCTCGGCCACGTGCGTCGCGCCGCCGATACTGATCTCGTCCATGCCGTCCTCGGCGTGCACCACGAGCACGTGCTCACTGCCCAGGCGCTGCAACACCTCGGCGAGCGGCTCGACCCATTGATCGCTGAACACCCCGACTACCTGGTTGGGGGCGCCGGCCGGATTGGTGAGCGGTCCGAGGAGATTGAAGATCGTGCGGACGCCCATCTCGCGCCGCGGACCGATCGCGTGCTTCATCGCGCCGTGGTGCCTGGGCGCGAACATGAAGCCGACACCGACCTCGTTCACGCACCGCGCCACCTGCTCGGGCGTAAGCTCAAGGCTCACGCCCGCGGCCTCGAGCACATCGGCGCTGCCGCTCTTCGACGACACCGAACGGTTGCCGTGCTTGGCGACCTTGCCACCCGCGGCCGCGACGACGAACGCCGAGGCGGTGGAGATGTTAAAGGTATGCACGCCATCGCCCCCGGTGCCGCAGGTATCGACGAGATGCGGTCCCGAGACGCCGACGCGCGTCGCCAGCTCGCGCATGACCTCGGCGGCGGCGGCGATCTCCTCCACCGTCTCGCCCTTCATGCGCAGCCCGATCAAAAAACCCCCGATCTGCGCCGGCGTCGCCTGCCCGGTCATGATGAGGCGCATGACCTCGCGCATCTCGGCGGCCGTGAGATTGCGCCGCTCGGTCGCGGCGCGGATGGCGGTCTGCATGTCCATGGTTAACCCCTATGAGTTTTTGCCGCAGAGACGCAGAGAACGCAGAGAGAATCTTTAGCGGCGCTTCGCGCCGAAAGGCCATAAGAACCGTTTTTCTCTGCGTCCTCTGCGTCTCTGCGGCAGATAATCTTACATTTTCAAAAAATTCGACAACAGCTCGTGACCGAACTGCGTCAGGATCGACTCCGGGTGGAACTGCACCCCTTCGACCGCGAGCGTCTTATGGCGCACGCCCATGATCTCGCCGTCCTCGGTCCAGGCGGTGATCTCGAGGCAGTCGGGCAGCGACTCGCGCTCGATCACGAGCGAGTGGTAGCGCGTGGCTTCGAACGGGCTCGGCAGCCCCTTGAACACGCCCTCGCCCTTGTGATGGATCATCGAGGTCTTGCCGTGCATCAGTTGTTTTGCGCGCACGATTTTCCCGCCGTAGGCCGCACCGATGCTCTGGTGGCCCAGACAGACGCCCAGAATCGGAATCTCGCCGCCGAGCTTCCGGATCGTCTCGACCGACACCCCGGCCTCGTTCGGCGTGCACGGCCCCGGCGAGATGACGATGCGATCGGGCTTGAGCCGTTCGATTTCGGGTACCGCGATCTGGTCGTTGCGGTAGACGCGTACGTCCTCGCCCAGCTCGCCCAGATATTGCACGAGGTTATAGGTAAAGGAATCATAGTTATCGATCATCAGCAACATTAGCAACCCCGCAATGGGTATAGCGCAGGCACTCTCTGTTGAGTCAACCAATGCAACGCCTTCTCGAAATGCTGAAAACTACGATAATTCGCCTTTGGCAGTTCCAGATTAATGTTGGCAGTCAATGCAGGCTGATCAATTCTTTCCTTATATTTTTTCCCCCGGGGCATTAGGCTGCTAATAAGTTCTTTTACACCACGCCGTTGGCTAAGGTCACCTGCAAGTTCTTGCGGTTGTATACCTAGTTTGGACTTCACTGTATCGGGGTCATACAAGAAAATGGCTTCATATTCACGCACCCAAAAACTGAATGCCATAGGTTGGAAAACACCTATCTGCTGAGCATAACTTGACAAGATGCAACCATTCCTCACCGCACAACCATCGTCACAATCTATCGTCCAAAGTATTGGCATCTCCTCGTGCAATGCAGCTTGCAAATACCGTTTAAAGTTAGCTCCATCATTAGCAACTAAGTGGGCCATATCTTTACGGCGGTGCGTTTCGAAATTCCAATCGTAAATTCCGTAAAATTCACCCAAAACTCGACGAGCTAGGGTTGGTATAGCAACCACGTCGCCATCACCTTCAACAATAAGTAATAATTTTGGCATTTCTATTGCTATTCCGGCCGCAAGCCGTCAAGAACCATAACCTCTGACAGAGTCATCAAGCCCTTCTTTACTGTTTCTACCTGGCTTCGACGTATGCCTGAGACACGTGTTTCTCCTTCTCTCATAGAAACAACCTTAATCTCTTCTGGCGCAAAGTGATCAAGAACGTATGGGCTATGAGTTGTAATGAGTAATTGCGTTCTTTCTGATACCTCACGTGTTGCCTCTGCGAGCAAGGAGATCAATCCTGGATGTATGGTTAGTTCTGGCTCTTCAAGCGCCAAGAAAACAGGGTGCGGAGTTTGGTAAAGAGTCAAAAAAATTGCAAACAAACGTAGAGTCCCATCAGAAAGCTGCACAGGGTCGAAGTAATGCGCTTTAGAGTCGGGGTTATCTTTAATCAAAAATTGTGGCACCAGATACCCACCAACCAACTTTACACTAACCGTCTCCAATCCAGGCATTACTTGTCGCATCAGTTCAGTAATCCGATGAATCATCTGTTCGCCAAGTTTGCGTTGGCGCATAGCTTTAAGTATTGATGCCCAGTTCGCGCAATTCTCCTTTAATTGACGATCTGTATCTGGCCGTGATGGCTCCCGTAGTATGTTAGGATACATGGACGCAAACCGTAAGCCCGACAACTGACGTGAAATGGTCCCATGATGTTCAAAAAATTCGGTTGGGGGCCCAAAAGTTTTGATCGCTAACTGGTCAGGAGCTACAGGACGTTTTCTCTCTTGGTCATTAACAAATACTTTTCCGTGACGATCACGATGAAGAGTAAACGATTCTATCGAATGCACTTCGGAAAAAACCGAACCAGAATCTCTGTCATTTTCTGCTTCATCTTCTTCATCATCAACAACAAATACCGTCTGACTCCACGACGCATCCTCAGATTCAACTCTATAGTTGCTGCCGGAGCCAGCGATCTTGAGGGTATAAGATGCCGGGAATTGGTTACCTGAAATTCCATCGTCTGTCTCAAACTCCAACTTGATCGAAATACTATATGGTCGAGTTGGTGAATACTGACGGACAATATCAAGGCCGCCACGTTCACTGAGAGCGTGATCCAGACCATAAACAACGGCGTCTCGGACAAAACGCAGGACGTCAACAATATTGCTCTTTCCAGAACCGTTTGGTCCCACCAGAATCGTAACTGGAGTGAAATCTACGCGTATCTCTGCAAGGCTCTTATAGTGCTGAACAGTTAGTGATTTCAGCATGGCACCTCCTACTCTAGTTCTACCGATAATATCCTTCTAAACCAGCAGTCGTCATCGCAACCGCGCGGAAGATGGCGCGGGCCTTGTTCAGGGTCTCGTCCCATTCGGATCTCGGGACGGAGTCGGCGACGATCCCGGCGCCGGCCTGGATGTAGAGCGTTCCGTCCTTGATCACCGCGGTGCGGATAGCGATGGCGGTGTCCATGTTGCCGGACCACGAGAGGTAACCGACGGCGCCGGAGTAGACGCCGCGGCGCGTGGGCTCGAGTTCCTCGATGATCTCCATCGCCCGCACCTTGGGCGCGCC
>Ga0154833_1103_pt2 | contig 11012 bp, 7 predicted proteins | sample Rifle2008BG16ft_FD_116137 | JGI IMG/M metagenome (GOLD analysis project Ga0154833, IMG submission 116137) | Candidatus Muproteobacteria bacterium RBG_16_65_34 | reverse complement strand
ACACAAAGGGACTGCAAATTGGCACGGCGGTACCGTCGATTTAGTGGCGGGACGCAGATGAATCAACTGGTCCGAATGACTGCCCGGTGCACCCATAGGGTGAGAGAAGGAGCGTCAATCATTCTTAAAATCTGCGGAAATCTGCGTAATCTGCGGATGCAATCGCCGTTTCTAGGTTTGATGATTTTAAATCGCCTTTCTCTGCGATCTCTGCGTGCTCTGCGGTGAGATGATTTGATGCCGAAAGCGAAGACGGTCTACACCTGCAACGAATGCGGCGCGGCTTCGCCCAAGTGGGTCGGGCAGTGCCCCTCGTGCAACGCCTGGAACAGTCTTTTCGAGACCGTGCTGGCCGCGCCCGCGGCGCGCGGGGCGCGCCCCCTCAACGCGCCGGCGACGGTGCAGAGGTTGGATTCGCTCGCGCCGCAGGCGATCGCGCGTCGTGCGAGCGGCCTCACCGAGCTCGACCGTGTCCTGGGCGGTGGCCTGGTAGCAGGCTCGGTGGTGCTGATCGGCGGCGATCCCGGCATCGGCAAATCCACGCTCTTGCTTCAGGCCTTGTCCGAGATCGCGCGCGCGGCTGCGGTGCTGTACGTGAGCGGCGAGGAGTCGGCGGATCAGATTGCGCTGCGCGCGCAGCGGCTGGGGGTGGTGGGCGAGCAGTTGCGGATCCTTACGGAGACCCAGGTCGAGGCGATCCTCGCCTGCGCCCAGGTCGAGCGCCCGCAGGTGATCGTGGTGGATTCCATCCAGACGGTATTCACCGAGATCTTGCAGTCCGCGCCCGGGAGCGTGGCCCAGGTGCGCGAGTCGGCGGCACAGCTCGTGCGCTTCGCCAAGCGCACCGGCACGGCGCTCTTTCTCGTCGGCCACGTCACCAAGGAGGGCGCGCTCGCCGGCCCGCGCGTGCTCGAGCACATGGTCGACACCGTGCTCTACTTCGAAGGCGACACCGGCACGACGTTTCGCGTCATCCGCGCCATCAAGAACCGCTTCGGGGCGGTGAACGAGATCGGTGTGTTCGTCATGACCGAGGCGGGCCTGCGCGAGGTCGGCAACCCCTCGGCCATGTTTCTGTCGCGCCAGGGCGACGCCGTGGCGGGGAGCGTGGTGCTCGCGACCCAGGAGGGCACGCGCCCGCTGCTCGTGGAGGTGCAGGCGCTGGTGGATGAGAACCATTCGGGTAATCCGCGGCGCGTCTGCGTGGGGCTCGATCCCAACCGGCTGGCGATGCTGCTGGCGGTGCTGCACCGGCACGCCGGCGTGGCGACCTACGATCAGGACGTGTTCGTGAACGTCGTGGGCGGCGTGCGCGTCACGGAGACCGCCGCCGATCTGGCGTTGCTGGCGGCGGTGGTGTCGAGCCTGCGCAACCGGCCGCTCGGCCGGGACCTGGTGGTGTTCGGCGAGGTCGGGCTCGCGGGCGAGGTGCGACCGGTGAGCCGCGGCCAGGAACGCATCCGCGAGGCCGCCAAGCTCGGGTTTGCCCGCGCGCTCGTACCCCAGGCCAATATGCCGAAGAAGAACGACGCCGACATCGAGCTGATCCCGGTGCGGCGGCTGGGCGAAGCGCTCGAGGTTCTTGGGTAGGGAGTAGCCTTCGGCTATCGGCTTCTTCTCGTAGTGGGTCTTCGTAAAATCGCGTCGGCGATTTAACGTCGCAGACTGCGTTTCACCGGTTACGGTTGCTTGTCGGGTCTAGGTCGAATCGCCTTTCGGCGATGATTGAACGGCTACTTGTGGGTGGCTGACCCACGGCAGGTGTCTTTCTTTTGCGCGGCCAAAAGAAAGTCACCAAAGAAAAGGCCGCCCCGGAGCCACCGGCCGCTTCGCGGCTTCCCTGTGCTTCTCGCAAGAATCGGCGCTCGCCTAACTCGCCGGGCGCAGACTACGCGCCTCGGGCTCGAACAGAGGCTCGCTAACTACTCCGATTCTTGCTGCGATGCTCGGCGGCGTCTACGGGGACCCGAGACATCAAAACACCCAAACCACTCAGCAGAGACCACGATTCCTCTCCGGGAACGGTGTTGCAGACCTGGTGTGTTTTTGCTGTGGAATCCCCCGTCCGAGCTCGCCGAGCATCGGAGCGCCCCCAAGGGGTTTCGCGCGCCTCCTGTTCGAGCCCGAGGCGCGTTTTTCTGCGCCCGGCGAGTTAGGCGCGCGCTTGGGGGCGCGAGAAGCGCAGGGGACCGCGCGTTGTGTGCGCGGCGAGTGAGCGGGGCGTGTTTCTTTTGGTAGCTTTTCTTTGCACGAGCAAAGAAAAGCTACCTGCCGTGGGTCAGCCACCCACAAGTAGCTTTTAAACGCCGCCGGAGGCGGCTCGACAGCGAGCTGTCACGGGCGGGATCATGCCGAGTCTCCGCCGCCCCCTCGAAGGCGCTCTACACCGGGAATTACCGGGTCCGCGCGATCGGTCCTGTTTTTGCCTACGCGGGTATGCGATGAGCCCTCGTAGCCGATCGCTGAGGGCTTACTTAAACAGCACGGTAGGTTGGGGTGAGCATCGCGAACCCCAACATTACCACATGCCTCACAATCGTTGGGGTTCATTTCATTCACCCCAACCTACGAGCTGCTATTACCCACGCGAGTGCGCGACGAGCTCTCGTAGCTGATAGCTGACAGCTTATTTCGCCAGAAACTGCAACCGCGTGCCGCCGACCTCAATCACGTCGCCGTTCTTGAGCATAATGCCTTCGACCGGGACCGGCCGGCCGTTCACCTTGGGGACCTCGTCGGCCTCGCGCGCGTCGATCTGGTAGCCCTCGGCGACGCGCAGGATCGTACCGGTGCGCTTGCCGGTCTTGCCAAGGCTGGTCACGGACTTGGTGAGCTCGATGCGCTTGCCGCTGTTCGCCCCGCTCAGGACATAAAGCGCGCCGTGCGATTCGCTCTTGGCCGCGCCGCTCACCGGCACAGCGGTCGGGGCCTGGGGCTTGGGCATGGCCGCCGGATTTATGATCACGGTCTTGGCGAAGTCCTCCTGGGGCGTGGCGGCAGCGGCGCTGACATGCTCCGTGACGTAGACCAGCGTAAATTTCCCGATCACAACCTGGTCGCCGTTGCGGAAGTGGTGCTTGGCGATGCGCTTGTTGTTGAGGAACGTGCCGTTGGTGCTGTCGAGATCCTGAATGAAGGAGTCTTCGCCGATCGTGAAGATGTTGGCGTGCTCGCCGCTCACCGCGAGGTTATCGATGTGGATATCGCACCCGGGTCTGCGGCCGATCTTCATATCGCCCTGCTTGAGGTCGATGTGGTCGACGACCTCGTTGTTGAATTTGATGATGATCTTGGCCATGTTGGTTCGGTATCTCTGGTTCTACGATCTCGCGGCCGTTGGTGCCGGCCGTTCGCCCTGGTTTCCGGCAAATTCTAGCAGGTTGCTGAAAAACACCTTTTCCAGCAACCTGTCTGGGACCGACTTTTCAGCATCCTGCTACGCCTGATTGAGCGCGCTCTGCAGCGTTTTGGCGGCTTTCCGCGAGCGCACGAAGCGCGCGTCGGTGCGCACGAGGATGACGGAAATATTGTCCGGACCGCCGCGGGCATTGGCCTCGTCGACCAGCCTGCGGGCAGTCCCGTCCAGATCCTTGCCGTGGGCGGCGAGGTACGCTTCGATATCGGCGTCCGCGAGCACGTCGTTGAGGCCGTCCGAGCACAGCAGATAGATATCGGCCTCCTGCAGCGTCTGCTCGGCGAGGTCGGCCGCGACGACCGGGTCCACCCCGAGCGCGCGCGTGACCAGATTCTTGGCGATGGATGCGCGCGCCTCCGCCAGCGTGAGCAGCCCGCGGTTTACCAGCTCCTGGATCACGGAATGGTCCTTAGTGAGCTGCTCCAGCTTGCCGGCGCGGAAGCGGTAGAGTCTGGAATCGCCCACATGACCGAAGGAGATCTTGTCCTGGTGAAATACCGCCACGACGACGGTCGAGCCCATCCCGGCGCATTCGGGGCGTGCCTGCGAGGCCTCATGGACGGCGGCATTGGCGATCTGGATCGCGTCGTCCACGGCCCGGGTCTCGGGTGAGCGGTCATTCGGCGATGCACCGCCCCCGGATCCGTTGCGGGCGAACACGTTCACCAGATGGCGCGTGATGATCTCCACCGCCATGCCGCTCGCCACCTCGCCTGCAAGATGGCCGCCCATGCCGTCCGCGAGCACGGCGAGCCCCAGCTCCGGGCGGGTGCTGATACTGTCTTCGTTCCCGGCGCGCAACCGGCCGGGATCGGTGACTGCCGCCATCCGCAGCGTCGTCACGGCGCCTTGGCGTCCGTCGCGGGCAACTTGCTTAGGCATTTCAGCAGGTCCTGTCTGAATTCGTCGCCGGTCTGATAGCGCTTCTCTGCGTCTTTCTGGAGCGCGCGGTCGATGATTGCGCGCAGGCAGGGCGGCGTGTCCGGGCGCACGGCCTTGATGTCCGGGTGTTTTTCGTTGACGATGCAAAACATCAGCGTCGCCAGGGAATCTCCGGTGAAGGGCGGTTTGCCCGCGAGCATCTCGTAGAGCATCGCGCCCAGCGAGAACAGGTCTGAGCGGCCGTCCACGTGCTTGCCCGCGAGCTGCTCCGGGGACATGTAGGACGGCGTGCCGAGCACGACCCCGGTCTTGGTCTTGCTGGCGGCGGTGATGCGCGCGATCCCGAAGTCCGTCACCTTGATGCTGTCGTCGGCCTCATTGTACATGATGTTCGCGGGCTTGATGTCGCGGTGCACCACGTCGTTCTTGTGCGCGTAGGCGAGCGCGTCCGCGACCCTGGCCACCACGTTGATCACCCACGGGATCGGCCGCGGCTTGTCCGGACCGATGTACTGCGTGAGGTCCTTGCCTTGCAGGAACTCCATCGCGATGTAGGCGAGGTCCTGCTCCTCGCCGGCGTCGTACATGGTAACAATGTTCGGATGGTTGAGCCGTCCGGCGGTCTCGGCCTCGCGGAAGAAACGCTCCTTGACCTCCTTCAGCTCGGACGCCTCGAACTCCGCGGACAGCGCCATGGTCTTGATGGCGACCACGCGGTTGATCTTGGGATCGCGCCCGAGATAGACCGTGCCCATCGCGCCCTTGCCCAGTTCCTTTTCGATCTGGTAGCGCCCGAGGGTCGGCTTCTGGTCCACGCCCTCGAGGATCATCGTGCCGCCCGGCGCCGCGGCCTTACCGCCGAGGACGATGGTGCTTTCCATTTGCAACGAGCGCTTCTTGCGCTCGGCGACGTCGCGGAACTGGGGGTCGTGACCCACGACATAGTCGTAGGCCGCGGCCGCCTTGTGGAACTGGCGCTTGCGCTCGAAGTCGAGCGCCAGGTTGTAGATCAGCTCGAGCACGGACTCGTCCACCGGCAGCTTGCGGAATTTGTCCATGGCCATGTCGAGCTGGCCCTGGCTCTGGAACGAAAGTCCGAGCATGCGGTTGTTCTGCGCCGAGTCCGTCTCGGCCTCGGTTTTGAGTCGCTCGGTGAGCAGATAGCGCTTGGTGGTGAGCGCCAGATGCCCGAACAACAGCAACAGCCCGGGCGAGACCTGGTGCAGCCACAGTTTTTCGGCGGCCAGGAGGTAGATTTCGCTCGCGATCAGCCCGGCGAGCAGCGCGCCCGAAATGTTCGCCGCCGTCAGCGCGCCGAGGCGCGGCATGGCGAACATGAGGTAGAGCGTGACCGCGAGCAGCACGCCGAGCTCCGCCCAGGGGGCCCAGCCCGGGCGGGTGTAGAAATCCTGGTTGAGAATGCTCGCCGTGACGTTGGCCGTGAGCTCCGGCCCGGACATCGGCCCGCTCTCGCTGGTCGTGATCGGGGTGACGTAGCTGTCGCCGAGACCGCTGGCGGTCGAGCCGATCAGCACGATCTTGTTCTTGAAGACCGTAACCGGGACCTTCTCCGACAGCACGTCATAGAACGAATAGGCGCGGAAGGGTTTTTCGCCGTTGCGCCAGGGGTAAAACCCGGTGTACATCTGCATCCTGGGATTGGTGTGGATCACGAGCCGTCCGAGCCGCAACCCCTCGTTGGGTTCGAGCGCGATATCGCCGGGGCCCAGGTTGAGGTGGGCCGCCGCCAGCAGGAGCGGCAGGGCGGCGTAGTAGTCGCCGTCGTAATCCAGCACCAGCTGCGCGGTGCGGGTGCCGCCGTCGGCGTCCGCCCGGGAGGCGAGATGACCGATGCCGGCCACCTGTTCGCCAAACTGGGCGAGCGGCGGCAGCACGCTCTCGGCCAGGGCCACCGGGGCGGCGCCCCCCGCGGGCGCCACGATCTTGGTCAGGCGGCTGCGACGCACGTAGTCGGGGAGTTTGGAGTCGGGCTTGCCGAGCGGGGTGCCGATGGTGGCGAACATCGGCAGATAAAGATTGCGCGCCGCCGGCAGCGCCCGCGTCAGCGCGCCGTCGACGTCGAGGTCCCGTTCCGCCTGCTCGAGCATCTGCCGGATCTCATGCGCCTCGCGCTTGGCGGTTTTGTTGAGGGCGGCGGTCTGCATGTAGCTGCGCAGGTTGCGGATGTAGGTGAGGCCCTGGTCGACCTGAGGCTCGGTGAGAAAAATCAGCAGGCCGACGGCGCGCACCTCGGCGCGGGCGAGGCGCTCGACCATATCCGCGAGTACGCTGCGCGGCCACGGCCAGCGGCCGATGCGGTCGATGCTCGTATCGTCAATCTCGATGATGGCGAGGTTTTCGGCGGCGGTGGCGGCGCGCGGTGTCATGCGCACGCCGGCGTCGTAGGCGAGGTACTCGAGTTTCGAGAGGAGCGGCGCGCCGCCGAGGATCGCGGCGCTAAAGGCCAGACCGATGAGCAGGGCGATGAACCAGTCGTTTTTATAGAAGCCTGTTTTTTTCATCCCATCCCCCGTCGGTACTGTGCTGAGTATAGCCCCGCCGCCGTCTTGTTCCCGGCGAATTACGTCACACGAATGTGTCTAGAACAAACATGAGGGAGTATCATTAACTGATTGTTAGTAAACGCAAAAGTTACGCGATAAGTAGGTCGAGCAGCCGGGCGTATACCCGCGCAAGCCGGACGAGGTCTTCCGTGGCGATGTGCTCGTCGACCTGGTGGATCGTGGAGTTGAGCGGGCCGAATTCGACCACTTCCGCGCCGGTCGGGGCGATAAAGCGCCCATCGGAGGTGCCGCCGCTGGTGGAAAGCTCGGTATCGATTCCGAGCTCGTCGCGGATCGCCTGCCGCACGGCGCCGACGAGACGCTCGCCGCGCGTAAGGTAGGGGGGGCCGGATAAGGTCCAGTCGATACCGAAGTCCAGACCGTGCCGCCGCAGGATATCTTCCGTGCGCCGGCGCAGGTCGGCGTCGGTGAGCGCGGTGGAGAAACGGAAATTGAACCGCACCTCCATGGCGCCCGGAATGACATTGTCCGCGCCGGTGCCCGCCTGGATGTTGGAGATCTGAAAGCTCGTCGCCGGGAAATCGGCGCTGCCCCGGTCCCACTCCGTGCGGGCGAGCTCGGCCAGCGCCGGCGCGCCGAGGTGCACCGGGTTTTTGGCGAGATGCGGATAGGCGACGTGCCCCTGTTTGCCGCGCACGGTGAGTCGCCCGCTGAGCGAGCCGCGGCGGCCGATCTTAATGGTGTCGCCCAGCATCTTCACGGACGAGGGCTCGCCCACCAGGCAGTAATCGATTTTGACGCCGCGGGCCGATAGCCACTCCAGGACCTTCACCGTGCCATCGACGGCCGGGCCTTCCTCATCGGAGGTAATGAGCAACCCGATCGCGCCCTTATGGCGCGGGTGGCGCGCGATGAAATCCTCGACCGCTGTGATGAAGGCCGCAACCGAGCCCTTCATGTCGGCCGCGCCGCGGCCGAAGAGCAGGCCGTCGCGCACCTCGGGCCGGAACGGATCGCTCCGCCAGGCATCGCGCGGCCCGGGTGGGACGACGTCCGTATGGCCGGCGAACACCACCAGCGGCTTGCCTTCTCCGTGCTGCGCCCAGAGGTTGTCCACCTCGCCGAAGCGCAGGCGCTCGCACTTAAAGCCGAGCGGCTCGAGGCGCGAGATCAGAAGCTCCTGGCAGCCCTCGTCGCGCGGAGTGACGGAGGGGCGGGCGATGAGCGCTTGCGCCAGTTCGAGGGTTCTATCGATCATTTGTTTGTATGATCGCTTGACGCAGAGGCGCAAAGACGCAAAGGGTTCGCTATCAACACTTCGCTTTGCGTCTTTGCGCCTCTGCGTCGAAAACTCATATATCCCTTAACAACTCGTTGATCCCGACCTTCGCCCGCGTCTTTTCGTCCACCTGCTTCACGATCACCGCGCAGTACAGGCTGTACTTGCCGTCGGGCGCGGGGAGGTTGCCCGCGACGACCACCGAGCCCGTCGGGATGCGCCCGTAGCCGATCTCGCCGGTCATGCGGTTGTAGATCTTGGTGCTCTTGCCGAGGTAGACGCCCATCGAGATCACCGAGCCTTCCTCCACGATCACGCCTTCCACGACTTCCGAACGCGCGCCGATGAAGCAATTGTCCTCGATGATCGTGGGCGCGGCCTGCACCGGCTCCAGCACGCCGCCGATGCCGACACCGCCGGAGAGGTGCACGTTCTTGCCGATCTGGGCGCAGGAGCCGACGGTGGCCCAGGTGTCCACCATCGTGCCCTCATCCACATAAGCGCCGATGTTCACGTAGGACGGCATGAGCACCACCGACGGCGCGATATAAGCGCCCTTGCGCACGGCCGCCGGCGGCACCACGCGGAAGCCGCCGTCGCGGAAGTTCTTGGAGTTGTAGTCGGCGAACTTGGACGGCACCTTGTCCCAGTAGTTGGTGTAACCGCCCTTGATGTACTGGTTGTCCTCGATGCGAAAGTAGAGCAGCACCGCCTTCTTGAGCCATTCGTTCACCGTCCAGCGGCCGCCTTTCTTCTCCGCCACGCGCGCCTGACCGCTGTCGAGCAGATCGATCGCCTCCAGCACCGCGTCCTTGACGCGGGTCTCGACGCTGCGCGGCGTGATGCTCGCGCGCCGCTCGAAGGCCTCGGTGATGATGGACTGAATGTCGCTCATGGCATTACTCCAAATCAATATTCTTGAAACCGCAGATATAGAAAATCGCTTAAAAATATTTGGGAACCGCAGATAAACGCTGATAAACGCAGATTAAAACCAATAAAAATGTGTTCTGCTTCTTTTCCATATCTGCGTTAATCTGCGTCCATCTGCGGTTTCAAAAATCATTTGTTCTGCGGTTCCCAAGTATTATTTCAGTGATTCTACATAATTCCGGATGCGTTGTGCCGCCTCGATGCACTCCGCCAGCGGCGCGACCAGCGCCAGGCGCACGCGGTTTTGCCCGGGATTGATTCCCCCGGCGGGGCGTGACAGATAGCTCCCCGGAAGCACCAGCACGTTTTCGCGCGCATACAGCTCGCGCGCGAAGGTCGCGTCGTCCGTGGGCGTCCGGGGCCACAGGTAAAAGCTCGCGTCCGGTTTTTTGACGTCCAGCACGGGCGCGAGGATTTCGAGCACGGCATCGAACTTGGCGCGGTAGTGAGCGCGATTTTCGCGCACGTGCGCCTCGTCGTCCCAGGCCGCGGCACTCGCGGCCTGCGTGGGCGGGGGCAGGGCGCAGCCGTGGTACGTGCGGTACTGGAGATACTGCTCGAGCACCGCGCCGTCACCGGCGACAAAGCCGGAGCGCAGTCCAGGCAGATTTGAGCGCTTCGACAGACTGTGGAATACGAGGCAGTTATGGTAATCCTCGATGCCGAGATCGTTCGCGACCTGGAGCAGGCCCACGGGCGGCTTCGCTTCATCGAAATAGATCTCGGAATAGCATTCGTCCGAGGCGATGATGAAATCGTGCCGCTGGCCCAGCTCGATGAGGTGGGCAAAGTCGCCGTGATTCAGCACCGTGCCGGTGGGATTTCCCGGCGAGCAGACGTAGACCAGCTGCACCTGTCCCCAGAGCTCGTCGGGCACGCGGGAAAAATCCATGCGGTAGCCGTTCTCCTCGGTCGTGTTCAGGAAAAACGGCCGGGCGCCGGCGAGCAGCGCCGCGCCTTCGTAGATCTGGTAGAACGGGTTGGGCATGATGACGACCGGCTGCGGTGCGTCATGCGTGCGATCGATCACGGCCTGGGCGATGGAAAACAGCGCCTCGCGCGTGCCGGCCACGGGGAGCACGTGACGCTCCGGATCGAGGGCGATTCGGTTCAGGTCGAAACGGCGACCGGCCCACCGGGCGATGCCGCGCCGCAGCTCGACCGAGCCCCTGGTTGCCGGATAACTCGCCAGGCCGGCGAGGTTCGCGGTCAGCGCTTCCAAAACGAGAGACGGTGCGGCATGCTGCGGCTCGCCCATGGAGAGCCGGATCGGCGTCTTGCCCGACGGCGGGGTGAAGGCCTGGACCAGCTTGGCGAGCTTCTGGAAGGGGTAGGGTTGCAACCCCGCGAGCCGGGAGTTCATGTGGTCCGATTTATTCTAGAAAACAAGATTATACGGTAAGCCTCGGATGCCCTCCAATCAGCCGCCGAACCGGTATCCGGTCCTGAGCCTTATCGTCGGGGCGTGCCTCTGGGGCGTCGTCTGGTATCCCATGCGGTTGCTGGATGCGGGCGGATTGCCGGGTATCTGGCTCACGTTGATTCTCTATGCCACGGCGCTGCTTGCGAGTCTGCCGCGTACCTACGCGGCCGTCGGCGAGTTTGCGCGCTGCCCGTGGGGACTTTCGCTCCTCATGCTCGCGGCCGGCTGGACCAACATCGCCTTTGTCGAGGCGGTGCTCGAGGGCAACATCCTGCGCGTGCTGTTGTTGTTTTACCTCTCGCCGCTTTGGGCCACGCTCATGGGCCGGGTCGTGCTCCACGAGCGTATCTCGCGCCTGGCGCTGCTGAGTCTGCTCGTCGCCATGGGCGGGGCGCTGCTCATGCTGTGGGACCCGCGGCTCGGCGCGTTCCTCCCGCAGGGCCGGGCCGACTGGATGGCGTTGAGCTCCGGCTTTGCGTTCGCGCTTTCCAACGTCATCGTGCGCAAGACGCAGGAGGTCTCGATCGCCGCCAAGGCGCTCGCGGTCTGGGCCGG
>Ga0154833_1080_pt1 | contig 11013 bp, 12 predicted proteins | sample Rifle2008BG16ft_FD_116137 | JGI IMG/M metagenome (GOLD analysis project Ga0154833, IMG submission 116137) | Candidatus Muproteobacteria bacterium RBG_16_65_34 | reverse complement strand
CCCCGCCGTACGGCGGGTTTTGTTTTTGGACGAACCGGAACCTTCAGATCAGTCCCGACAACCGCTTGTGCAGGGGGCTCGAGCGCGGGAAGTGTGCGAGCAGGAACCCCATCTGATCGACGAGCACGCGCTTGCCCTGGAGGTAGATGTACTCCGCGTGGGTCGGGGTGAACGGCACAGCCAGAAGCTCCATCCCGGACTGCTCCGGCGTGCGCCCGGCCTTGTGGTTGTTGCAACGCTTGCAGGCGGTCACGACGTTGGTCCAGGAATCCGTGCCGCCCATGCTGAGCGGGATGATGTGGTCGCGCGAAAGTCCACGCGCGGCAAACCGCTCGCCGCAGTACAGGCAGAGTTGGGCGTCACGCGCGAACAGCGCCTGGTTATTGAGCGGCGGCACATAGTGCGCGCGCGCCTTCAGGATCGCGTGGCTGTCGCCGTGGGTGGCGATGATGGAGTTGACCTCGATGATGGAGCGCCTGCCGGTGATGGCATTGCAGCCGCCGCGGACCTGATAGAGCGCAACCCCCAGGGAAAAGACGACCTGCCCGAGATGATAGGCCCGCACCGCCTCCTTGAAGTCGATCCACTCGAGCGGCATCCCCGAGGCATCGGTCCGCAGTACCTGTTGGCTGAGCGTATACACGGCTTACCTTACACGACTTACATGCGTTGGACGCTATTTATCGCAGAAAATTAGCGCCTTGTACATAGCCGGCGGGCACAGCTCACGACTGCCCCGGCCCGTCGCCGGCCCGTCGCCTGCCCCCTTCCGTCCCACGCAATTTCGGGACATGATGACGACCTGTGCGTTGCCGACCCGGCGCCGCATTCGCATTCTGATCCACGGCGGCGCCTGCGGACCGCCCCAACGCCGCACATCCGACCGATCCGGACGGCGGTCGGCGAGCACGCAACGGAACCAAAAAAACGAGGCTGAAATGGAACTCAAAATGAATGTCTTCCTGAAGAACATCCCGCTCTTCACGGGGCTGCATGAACCGGAGCTCGCCGTTCTTTCGTCCGACGGGGTGCGCAAACCGTTTCCGCGCAATGCCCTCATCATTCAGCAGGGAGCGGCGGGCGATGCGCTTTTTATCGTCCTCTCCGGCAAGGTCAAGGTGTTCTTGACCAGCGAGGACGGCAAGGAGGTGACGCTCTCGACCCTGGGCCCGGGCGATTTCGTGGGTGAGATGGCGCTCATCGACAACGAGCCGCGCTCGGCCGGGGTCATGACCATGGAGCCCTCGGAGTTTTTTATCCTCTCGCGCGCGGATTTCCGCACCGCCCTGCAGAGCAATGCGAACCTCGCGATCAACCTCATGAAGGGCCTGTGCCAGCGGCTACGCATCACGGATGATAAGATCGGTGCGCTCGCCCTGCTGGACGTCTACGGGCGGGTGGCGCGCACGCTCATGCAGCTCGCCAAACCGCGGGACGGGCAATACGTGGTCACGGAGCGCATCTCCCAGCAGGAGATCGCCAACATGGTCGGCGCTTCGCGCGAGATGGTGAACCGCATCTTCCGCGATCTCACCGCGGCCGGCCACATCCGCATGGAGGAGGGCCGGATCGTGGTGAACCAAAGCGCCATCGCGACGCACTGAGGAAGCGCCGAATAATATGAGTTTTTGACGCAGAGACGCGGAGGCGCAGAGATTTTTTTGTTGGTTATGCGGGGGTTTTCTCTGCATCCCTGCGTCGAATAACCGTATCGGGCCTTTCTTAAGCCCAAAAACAAAAGCCCGGCGCTGCCGGGCTTTTGTTTTTTTGCATGCCGTATCCGGCGCGCAGTTCGCCTACTTGATCTTGTATTCCTTGTACGCCACGTGCTTGCGTGCGACCGGGTCGTATTTCTGGAACTCGAGCTTATCCGGTGTCGTGCGCTTGTTCTTGGTGGTGGTGTAGTAATGCCCGGTCCCGGCACTCGAGACGAGCTTCACCTTTTCACGGATGGCCTTGGCCATGGTCTATACCCTCGTTAGATCTTCTCGCCGCGGGCGCGCATCTCGGCGAGCACCACGTCGATGCCCTTCTTGTCGATGGTGCGCAGGCCCTGGCGCGTAAGACGCATACTCACCCAACGCTTCTCGCTCTCCACCCAAAGCCTCCGATACTGGAGGTTCGGCAGAAACCGGCGCTTGGTCTTGTTGTTGGCGTGCGAGACATTATTCCCGGTACGCACGCGTTTGCCCGTGACTTGGCATACTCTGGACATCTTCGATTCTCCCTCGACTGGCAACCCGGGGCTTGCGAAAGGGCGCTTTTATACCAGAAACCCCCCGCCGTGGGTAGCTCTGGATTAGGGCAGGGACGAGGGGCGAGGGGCGAGGGGCGAGGACTGAGGACTGAGGACTGAGAGGTTCGCGGCCCCTGACCCCTGTCAGATCATCCCGCGCTCGCTCAGAGACACCATCTCGCCGTCACCCACCACCAGGTGGTCCAGAAGCCTTATATCCACCAATGCCAGGGCCTCCTTGAGCCTGCCGGTGAGCACCTCGTCCGCCCGGCTGGGCTCGGCCGCCCCCGAGGGGTGGTTGTGCACCAGGATTACCGCCGCGGCGTTGCGGGCGATTGCCTGCTTGACGATCTCCCGCGGATAGACGGCTGTGCCGTCCAGAGTGCCGCGGAACAGCTCCTCGAAGCCGAGCACCCGGTGGCGGTTGTCGAGGTAGAGGCAGCAGAAAACCTCATGCGCCCGGTCGCGCAACTGCGCCTGGAGGAAATTCATGGTGTCGCGGGTGGAATTAAGGGCCGCGCCCCGCATGAGCCGCTGCGCAGCCGAGCGCCGCCCGAGCTCGACTGCGGCCTGGATCTGCGCGTACTTGGCCGTGCCCAGACCCGGGGCGGCGCACAGGGTTTCGGCGTCGGCCTGGAGCAGCTCGCGCAGGCCGCCGAAGCGCGCCAGCAGCTCGCGCGCCAGGTCCACCGCCGTTTTGCCGCGCGGCCCGGTGCGCAGGAAAATGGCAAGCAGCTCGGCGTCGGACAGGTTTTGGGGCCCGCGCGCCAGGAGCTTCTCGCGCGGTCGCTCTTCCGTGGGCCAGTCGGTGATCGCCATGGGAGTGTCCTTCTTATTTGTCTGCGGTCCCTCAGGGAAAGTACACTGTAGCATATGGTCACACTGCAAAATAAGCGCATCGTCCTCGGCGTCACGGGCGGCATCGCCGCCTACAAGAGCGCCGATCTGGCGCGCCGCCTGCGCGAGGCCGGCGCCGAGGTGCGCGTCATCATGACCCGCGGCGCGACCGAGTTCATCACGCCCCTGACCATGCAGGCAGTGAGCGGCCATCCGGTGCACCAGCATCTATTGGACACCGCGGCCGAGGCAGGCATGGGGCATATCGAGCTTGCTCGCTGGGCCGACGCGGTGCTGGTGGCGCCGGCAAGCGCCAATTTCCTCGCGCGTTGTGCGCACGGCCGCGCCGAGGATCTGCTTTCCGCCGTGTGCCTCGCGACCGCCGCACCGCTCGCGATCGCCCCGGCGATGAACCGGCAGATGTGGGCCGGCGCCGCAACGCAAGCGAACCTCGACACCCTGCGCGCCCGCGGCGCGCGCATCTTCGGTCCCGCCGAAGGCGCGCAGGCCTGCGGCGAGGTCGGCCCCGGCCGCATGCTCGAGCCCTCGGAGCTGGTCGCGCTCACCGCCTCGCTCTTCGCCAGCGGCGCGCTCGACGGGCTCGCGGTGCTCGTCACCGCGGGGCCCACCTGGGAGGCGATCGACCCGGTGCGCGGCATCAGCAACAAAAGCTCGGGCAAGATGGGCTACGCCGTCGCGGCGGCCGCGGCCGAGGCCGGCGCGCGCGTGGTTCTGGTCTCCGGCCCCACCGCCCTGCCCGATCCCGAGCGCGTCGCGACGATCCGCGTGACGAGCGCGCAGGAGATGTTCGATGCGGTGCACGCGCACATTGCGCAGGTCGAGGTCTTCATCGGCGTGGCCGCCGTAGCCGATTACCGTCCGACCGACGCCGCGAAGGAAAAGATCAAAAAATCCGCCGAGCGCCTGACGCTCGAGCTGGTGCGCAATCCCGATATTCTCGCGAGCGTGGCGGCGCTCGCGCCCGCCCCCTTCACCGTGGGCTTCGCCGCCGAAACCGAAAACCTGGAGGCGAATGCGCGCGCCAAGCTCAAGGAGAAGCGCCTCGACCTCATCGCCGCCAACCGCGTGGGCGCGGGCGATGGCGGGTTCGACACCGACGAAAACGCGCTGCTCGTCATCGACCGCGACGGAAACAAGACCGAGCTTCCGCCGCAGTCCAAGACGCGGCTGGCGCGCGCCCTCATCCAACTCATCTCGGAAAAATACCATGCCGCCAAACAACGCAGACAAACGCAAGGTCGAGCTCAAGATCCTCGACCAGCGCATCGGCACTGAGTTCCCGCTGCCGCACTACGCCACGGGAGGCTCGGCCGGGCTCGATCTGCGCGCCTGCGTCGATGAGCACGTGCACGTCGCCCCGGGCGAGGCGCATTTGATTCCCGCGGGCTTTGCGATCCACATCAACGACAGCAACATCGCCGCGGTGCTGCTGCCGCGCTCGGGGCTCGGGCACAAGCACGGGATCGTGCTCGGCAATCTCGTGGGACTCATCGACTCCGACTACCAGGGGCAGGTGTTCGTCTCGGTTTGGAACCGCGGCAGCGAGCCCTTCACCATCGAACCGGGCGATCGCATCGCGCAGATGGTGTTCGTGCCGGTGGTCCAGGCGGAGTTCACCGTCGTGGACGACTTCGAGAAAAGCGACCGCGGCGGCGGCGGCTTCGGCCACACCGGGAAGAAATAAAAACGGGAATAGACAGGATTTACAGGATTATTCAGGATTAACAGGATTAAGGCGAAGGGCTTTGGGTGTTCCTCAATATTGAATCCTGCTGATCCTGTCCATTGATCTTTGGAGTTTTGAAGAAAACAAAAACAGGAATAGACAGGATTTACAGGATTAACAGGATTAAGGCGAATGGCTTTTGGTCTTTATCTTGAATCCTGTAAATCCTGTTAATCCTGTCCATTGACCTTGATAGAGTTTTGAAGAAAACAAAAACAGGGATAGACAGGATTTACAGGATTAACGGGATTAAGGCGAACGGCTTTGGATGTTCTGCTTTTTCTTGAATCCTGTTAATCCTGAATAATCCTGTTAATCCTGTCCATTAAATCTTTATTTTTCGGAAGCGCTACATGACGACGGAACTGCCACCGGAGATATTCAAGGCCTACGACATCCGCGGGATCGTGGGCAAGACGCTTACGCCGGAGATCGTCGAGCGCATCGGCCGTGCGCTCGGGAGCGAGGCGCGCGCACGCCAAAGCAACCGCTTCGTCATCGGGCGCGATGGGAGGCTCTCGGGTCCGGACCTTATCGCGGCGCTCGCACGCGGACTTGCCAACTCGGGGTGTGACGTGATCGACATCGGCATGGTGCCGACGCCGGTGGTGTACTTTGCGATCCAGCACCTCGACGCGGGCTCGGGGGTGGCCGTCACCGGCAGCCACAACCCGCCGGACTACAACGGCCTCAAGATGGTCGTCGCGGGTGAGACGCTTTCGGGCGAGGCGATTCAGGGCCTGCGCGCGCGGCTACTGCGAAACGACCTCACCAGCGGTCAGGGCAAGATCACCCAGGCCGACGTGCGCGGGGCCTACCTCGACCGCGTCACCGGGGACGTGAAGCTTGCGCGCCGGATGGGCGTTGCGCTCGACTGCGGCAACGGCGTGGCGAGCGAGCTCGGCCCGCAGCTCCTCAGGCGCCTCGGTTGCGATGTGACCGAGCTCTATTGCAACACCGACGGGAACTTCCCCAATCACCACCCCGACCCGAGCAAGCCCGAAAACCTCAAAGACCTGATCGCCGAGGTCAAACAGGGCGGCTACGATGTGGGGCTTGCCTTCGACGGCGACGGCGACCGCCTGGGCGTGATCTCACCCGACGGCACGATCATCTGGCCCGACCGTCAGATGATCCTCTACGCGCGCGATGTGCTCGCGCGCAACCCGGGCGCCGAAATCATCTACGACGTGAAGTGCTCGCGCACGCTCGATGCCGAGATCCGGAAAGCGGGCGGCAGGCCCACAATGTGGAAGACCGGGCACTCGCTCATCAAGGCGAAGCTCAAGGAAACCGGCGCGCTGCTTGCGGGCGAGATGAGCGGACATACCTTCTTCAAGGAACGTTGGTACGGCTTCGACGACGGCCTCTACACCGCCGCGCGGCTGCTGGAGCTGCTCGCGCGCGACAAGCGCCCGACGCAAGAGGTCTTCGCCTCGCTCCCCAACACCGTAAACACCCCGGAGCTGAATCTGAAATTCGCCGAGGGCGAGCACTTCGCGGCCATCAAGGAGCTGATCGGCCACGCCAGCTTCCCCGACGCCAAGGTCACCACCCTCGACGGCCTGCGCGCGGATTTCGCCGACGGTTTCGGCCTCGTGCGCGCCTCCAATACCACGCCGGTGCTCGTCTTCCGCTTCGAGGGCGATAGCGCGGAAGCATTGGAGCGCATCCAGAACCGTTTTCGCGAGTGGGTGCTTTCCACGCGTCCCGGAACAGCACTGCCCTTCTGAGCCCACCGGCGGTCGTGGCGCGCGGGGTCGCCCGCGCGCCACGGCTATTTCAGGTGCTCCTCGGTGTAGAGCGAGAGCTCGATCATCCGCTCGAGGAGTTGCTCGGGCGCGTAGCCCGGAAAGTTTTTGTAGACGAGCTCCTTGGCGTACAGGCGCGCGATGTAGCGCAGCTTGAGCGCGCGGTTGCGCGCGGCGAAGACGAAGTCGCGGTGACCGTTGTTGATCACGACGACGTTCTGCTCGGCGTCGTAGCGCGAGCGCCAAAGCTCCCCGGGGGCGCGCTGGAAGGTGTACCCGGGCAGCCCCTGCCTGGTCGCGGACGGCTCCTTGGGCTCGGGCAGCAGCGAGTCGGTGACGGTGACCATCGCCTCGCCCGCGCACTCGATCTCGCCCTGGGTGACCGTCGCCCGGATGCGCACAAGTCCCGGCTCCGGCGCGGCATGGAAGGTCACGATCTCGCCCGCGACGTTATCGAGCCGCCCCTCGCCCTCGAGGATCTCCCAACGATAGCGCAGGTCGTGCTCGACCGTGTGACGCGAGCGGTCGCGCGGCACGGCGCACAATGTCCGCGACTCGTTCACGCGCACCACGCATGAGGCCGGCGCCACGCGCACGCTGAAGAGCGGGCCGGCGTACTCGAAAAACGCCCGCTGCTTGCTTGCGGCCTCGGCCGTCCCACTTGCCTCGGCCGCTTCCGTCTCATCGACCGCCGCGCCTTCGGCGGCATCGCGCGAGCGCGCGCCGTGCCCCTCGCCCGGGCGGTGGATCTCGAACCAGTCGTACTCCTCGGCGGGTAACGCGAGCAGCGCCTCGCGGAACGCCCGCTGAAGTGATCGCAGCGTCTCGCGGTTGGCGTGCTCCTCCTCGGCGTGTCTTTGTGCGTCGATGATCCTGGCGAGCGCCTCCTCCACCGGCGCAGCCGCCGCGCAGAACGCGGCGAACGCCTCGTCGTGGATGATGCCCGTGCGCGTGCCCGGCGTGAGGTTCAAAAACGGCACGTCCACAATCCCCTGCAGGTAGCCGCCCGTCCAGGGCGAGCGCTGGAAGGCGTCGAGCTCCTGGATGGCGGCGAGCACGCGCGTGCCGCCGCGGTACAGACCGACCTGGTTATCGGGGCCCGGCTCGGCGAGATAGAGCTCGAAGTAGATCTCGCCCGGCGCCGCCGCGGGCGCGGGCAATTGGTGCAGCAGCCGCCCGCTGAACTGGCGCGGCTCGACCGCGTACTCCTTGCGCGCCTGGCGGTCCACCACCTTGATCCGCACGCCCGACTGCCGGATGCGGTCGCGCAGCTCCGAGGCGAGGTACCACTGGATCTTCTCGCCGCTGAACTGGCGGATGCCGGGCAGCAGCGGGCGGATGTCGAGCTCCGTGCCGCGCGCAGGCACGAGCGCGCGCTTGTGACCGGCGACGGTGTAGCCCGGGTCGCCGCGGCGCATGCGCATCTGGTACAGGCGCCCGTCCGTGCCCGCGGAGCCCATGGTGAGCTCATCGCCCACCGTCCAGAAGCTCAAGAGCCCGATGCCGAACTCGCCCTGGAGCCCCTGCGCGCCTTCGGTCTTCATGCGCCGTTTGATCGAGTCGCAGATGTGCGTGGCGACGTATTTGAAATCCGGCGCGCCCTCGGTGTCGCGCGGCACCCCGTCGCCGTCGTCGGCGATCCTCAGGTAATGCTCGCCGCGCTCGCGCCCGCGGGTGATCGTGACGTGGCGCGCATGCGCATCGATGCTGTTCTCGACGAACTCCGCCACCGCCTTGAGCGGGTTGCTCTGCGACAGCGCGATGATCGTGATCGCGTTCCAGTCGTTGCCGATGCGCAGCCGCCCGCCCCTGGCGGGCGGCGTGCTCCGATTCTTGGCTTTGGCCATGCGGTATCAGCCCCCTCTCGGCGTCCGGTGTTTGGTTACAAGATACTCCGCCAGCGCGACGGCGTTGTTGTGCTGCGCGTCCTTCGCGCCGAAAAGCAGCGTTACCGTGCCCTTGCGAGCCAGTGCCCGCAGCTCCGAGACACGCTCGGGGCCTTTATCCAGCTCCGTGAAGTAACGGCGTTTGAATTCCTTCCACTTATCCGGGTCGTGGGCGAACCACTTGCGCAGCCCGTCGCTCGGGGCGATGTCCTTGAGCCAGTGGTCTATTTTAGCCTTGTCCTTGCTCAAACCGCGCGGCCAGAGACGGTCCACGAGGACGCGCAGACCATCGGTCTTTGCGGGAGGGTCGTAGACGCGTTTCACCTTGAGCTTCATACCATTTCAGCGAGACGTTTCTCGAAGGCCGCGCGCCATGTGGGAGAGAAATGCGCTACCCGCGCGGCGCGCTCGTATTCCGCGAGTGTGCCGCCCGACCCGTGGCGCAGACGGAAGGCGTCGCGCACGCTGAGGGAATCCGCGGCGCGCTGGACGAGCTCGATCGTCTCGCCTGCCGCCACCCTGCCCTCCGCCGGCACGCGCAGGTAGAAACCGGTGCGCTGCGCGGCCGTGAAGCGGGCGGGAAAACCGTCATCGCCCATGCGAATGCCGAGCTTGAAGCACGGCGTTCGCGGCTGGCTCACCGCGACGGTGGCCGCGCCGATACGAAAAATATCGCCGATGCAGACCTCGTCTTCGAGCATACCTTCCACCGTGAAATTCTCCCCAAACTGGCCGTAGGAAAAATCATCCCGCCCCAATTCGCGCGCCCAGAAGCCGTAGTGCTCGAAGGGGTAGGCATACACCGCCTTGTCCGCTCCGCCGTGCACGCGCAGATCCGCCTGGCCGTCGCCTGCAAGGTTGCGCCGCCTGAGCCAGACCGCGCCTGCCACCGGCGATTTGTAGATGCCGGTGGTAACTGTCTGACCCCGATGGAGAATCTCCCGCGGGAGCCCCACGTTCACCGAAAGCAATATTGCGCTCAGTCCCAAGAAACTTTTATTCGCCCATGCGGTCTTTAGATGTATACCCCATTTTGCCACCAGACTAAACTTGATCCCATGCTGGGCCGGTTCCGAAAGAAGAAGCGATCCGTGGGCCGCGGGCTGATCGCCCTGATGGCGACGCTGTGGCTGAGCGTCGCGATCTCGCCTTGCGTCATGGCCCAACCCATGGACGGGGCGGCCGCCCACAGCCAAGCTGCGATGCAGGCGACGGACGATTGCACGCCACCGGCGGCGACCGAGTGCGCGCTCCCGGACCTCGCCTCCCCGATTACGGCCCAGGCCGCGCCGAGCGATCTTGCCGCAGTTCCGGTCCTGCTCACGACACTGCCGGCGGCGTTCGCGCGTACCGACGTGGCCGCGCGACTTCGCCCCGAGTACACGATCCCGGCCGTTCCCACCACCCCGCTACACATCCGGCATCTCGTCCTGCTGATCTAGACCTCCTCCTTCGTCGTTTCGATCCACGACTGAAAGGAGAGGTCCATGTCTTGCGTTCGTGCAGTACCCCGCATTGCGGGATTTTTGCTCATTGCGTTCATCGCCGCGCCCGCGGCGCGCGCCGAGCACGGGCTCACGCTCGCCGAGGCCGAGCGGCTCGCGCTCGAGCGCGCGCCGTGGTACGCCCACCACCGCGCCAACGTCGAGGCCGCCGCCGAGCGCGCGGCCTACGAGGGCCAGCTGCCCGACCCGCAGTTGAGCCTGGGCCTCCTCAACGTTCCGACCGACACCTGGAAGCTCGACCGGGAGGACATGACCATGGCCATGGTCGGCGTGCGCCAGAGCTTCCCGCCGTACGGCGCGCTCGATGCGCGCACCCGCCGCGCCGAGCAGACGCTGACACGCGAGCGGGCGCGGCTCGAGACCGAGCGCGCCAACCTCATGCGCCAAGTGCGCGCCGTCTGGTACGAGCTCTACTATGCGACCCAGGGGCTACGCCTGATCGAGGCCACGCGCGCGCTCGCCGTGCGCGACCTCGAGGCGGCGGAGGCGCGCTTTCGCGCCGCGCAGGATTCGCCGCGCGCGGTGTTGCGCGCGCGCCAGACCGTGGCGCGCTTTGACGAGCGCGCGCCGATGCTGCGTGCCTCGGCCGCGCGCGCCCGCGCCAGCCTCGCGCGCTGGATCCCCGAACACGCGCGCGACCCCCTGCCCGAGGCCTTGCCCCTCCTTCCCGCGCCGTCCGAGACCTTCGATCCCGCGCGCCACCCCGAGACGCGCGCGGCGCAGGCCGAGATCGAGGCCATGCGGGCCGAGGTGGACATGGCGCTCACGGAATACAAGCCGGGCTGGATGCTCGATCTCAACTACGGCGTCCGCCGGCCGATGCCGGATGGCACCGAGCGCCCGAACTTGGCGACCGCCATGGTGACGCTCGACCTGCCGATCTTCCGCTCCCAGCGCCAGGACCGGCGACTGGCCGAGAGCCGGAGCAAGGAGGTGGGCGCGCGCCTCGAGGCCGAGGACAAGCGCCGCGAGCTCGAGGCCATGTACGGCGCGATGCGCGCCGAATTCGAGGCGCTCGACGCGCGCGTGCGCGTGTTCGAGGAGCGGCTGG
>Ga0154833_1020_pt1 | contig 11063 bp, 10 predicted proteins | sample Rifle2008BG16ft_FD_116137 | JGI IMG/M metagenome (GOLD analysis project Ga0154833, IMG submission 116137) | Candidatus Muproteobacteria bacterium RBG_16_65_34 | reverse complement strand
TTCGTCGCCTCTTCCCTTGAGTTGGTTCTCCAGCCCGAGCTTGTGTTTTTCCAGGCCGGCGATGTTGTTCTTCGCGGACTTCAGCTCTCCTCCGAGGGCATCGGCTTTGGCCTTCATTCCCGCCAGGTCTCTTTCAAGCGAACTTTTTTCAGCTGAGAGACCTGCCAGATCACTGCCTTTACGCTTCAGCTGCTGCTCCAATCCAAGCTTCTGCTTTTCCAGCTCCCCAGAGTTGCCGTCCGCCAACGCCAACTCGTTTTCGAGAGAGCTGGCTTTCGTCTGCACGCGTGCGAGCTGTTTCTCAAGCTTTCCTTTCGCATCAGCGAGTCCTTTGACTTCTTTGGATCTATCCCGGAGCGTTGCCTCCAGCCCAAGGTACAGACTGTTGAGGCTTGAAGACTTCAGCTTTTCCGATTCGAGTTGCTTGTTGAGCGAGTCGGTTTCCCGGTGCAGCGACGCGGCCATCCCTTCGGCCTTCCTCTTTTCGGCCTCCAGGTCGCCGAGATGATGTTTCAACTCGACAATCTGATTGTCCGTGGTCTTTACCTTGTCGGATTCCGCCCGGAGCTTCGATTTTGTACTCTCCAAGCCCTTCGAAAGGTCGTCCCTCGCGGTTTTCAGGTGTTCAATCTCTTTGTCTGTAAGCCGGCGTTCCTCGACCGATCGCTGCTCCGTTTCCTTGATCTTCTGCTGCAACGCGGCTCGGCGTGACTCCAATTCCTTGATTTGCGAATTCTTCGAGTCTACGTGTTGATTGACCGCCGCGATCTTGTCTTTGAGCTTTTGCTCGGTGCTCTTGTTTTCATCTGCCAACTGCTGTTTGCTCTTCTGCAAATTGGCTATCTCCGAGCGTTGGCGCTCAGCAGACTTTTCCAGATCGCCGACCTGTTGTTTCAGGCCCGACTCCGCTTGCTTGTTGGCTTTGGCCAGCTCATCCACGTTCTTCACGGACTGCTTCAATCGAGTCTCGAGATTATTGACTTCCACGGTCAAAGCCTTTTTGCCTCGAGTTGCATTTTCGATCTCGCCGCCGACTTTAGTGAGCTGAACCGTCAGATTCTGGATGGTCTTCGCTTGATTGTTGGACTCTTCCTTTCTGGATTTGAGTTGTTGCGCTACCTTGCTTAAAAGAACATCTCGCTTCGCCTGTTCTTTTAACAGAGATTCGATTTCCTTCTTGTGGCTTTCCATGTTGTTCACGAGCTCATTGAGCTCTTTGGCTCTCTGGCTCACCGCTTCCTGAGCTCTTTTTATGTCCGTGATGGTACTTTTGACCTTGGCGGTCTTTTCATTGACCTCCTTTTGGATGGACGCAGGAATCTCGCCTTCGAGATAGTTTTTCTGGGCTTCTTTGGTGTTGGCCGTCTCGACCGTAGACAGGGTGAGTTTCAAGACGGCGACGACGAACATCACCAGAAAGATCACCGACAGACCGGTCCACAAATCGGCGAACGACGTCCAGACGCTTCCGCTGGCTCTGTCTTGTCCTAATTGAGATCCTGTAGCCATCTGGTTTGTCCCTCTTCTATTTCCGTTCTATTCCTTGCATTAGCGTATAGTCGGACTACGCCAATATAACTTTAGCTCGCTTCTAGGAAGTTTTTGTTGGCGCTACATCCGTTTCACAAGAGTGCCAGCACTTTCCATGCCAAGCCCACGAAGTGCAGGACAATCCCACCAAGTCTGCAAAGACGACTCAAGGCGCCAAGACGCGGCACGACCCGAGCGTATCGGAACCTTTTCTATTCAGCAGTTTGTTTGCGGTAGGGATGCGCATTGCCACAAGCCGCGCACCGATGCGGGCGAGCACTAGCGGCGCACTCGGCGCGAACGTCGGGTGTTTGGCGTCAAACGTTTGACGTACGCGCTCCGCGCCGGGGACGCGCGAACCCGGATCTGCGTCCGGTGCGTACGTTGCCGGTCCGCGTTCGCCTCGGTCCTCGCCCTTGGCAGACCGGACTCCCGGCGAGATGCGCAACACCCGGTACGACATGCTACATTTGGACTGGATGCAGCATATGGGGTACTCAAGGGCGCCGTCGCGCCCGCCGCTCAATATCCGCTCGATTGTGCCGATAAGATAAATCGAGCCAGTTCATTGGATGGTGAAATCAATTTAAATCGACCGCGAGGCAGGCCAATCCAATTTATGGTTCGCGATGAAATCCGGGAGAACGCTCCATACCTCATCGCACCCTGGATGATTCCGGTCGGGGTCATGCCTGCCGCAAGCGGCGGGTAATATCGGATTCATGTTGTCAATGAAGCACTGAAACCGAAGATGCGGGTATTTAATTATGGCTAATACAATGACGGCTAACACCGATTTGCCCAGAATACTTTGTGTGGACGATGAGCCCAACATGCTTTCTGCGCTGAAACGGCAGATGCGCGCCAAATACAATATCGTCACGGCGGAGAGCGCCCAGGATGCTTTGGGCATACTGAAAAACGACGGGCCCTTCGATGTCATCATTTCCGACTTTCGCATGCCTCAAATGGATGGAGCGGAATTTCTGACGAAAGCCAAAGAAATCGATCCAACGGCCACGCGCATCCTGTTGACAGGTCAGGCGAGCCTGGAGGGACTGCAATCGGCCGTCAATAACGGCCAGATATACAAGATATTATTGAAACCTTGTTCAGCCGAAGATCTGCGCGACGCCATGTCCGGCGCGATGAAGCAGCGCACGGAAAGAAAAGCTACCAATGAACAGATCGACGAGATGCTGAAATCGTTGGTGGGGTAACGCTCCGGAAGATTCTCGGAGCACAAAAAAGGTGTCAGGAACGAATGGCACTTACTTAGGCGGTTCCACCATCAATGTAGGGTGGGTTAGGCACGCAGTTTGTGCCGTAACCCACCAGATATGCCGCCAGGCACTCATTAAAAAAGGCGTTGTGTTGCTACGCAACGCTTGGTGGGTTACGCAAAAAACGCTAACCCACCCTACATTTCTGCTTAAGTTAGTGCCATTGGTTCCTGACACCTTTTTTGTATCAGCGCCGTCGCCTCGCTCTTCGTGGCGCGCAGCGTTCGTTCGGCGTCCTACACCGTCGCCCGGCGGATCTGGCGCTTGAGGCCGTGGATCTGGCGCAGGACACCCCGGAGCTGAACGCGGTCCTTGGACGCGAGGATCTCGTCGCGCTTTTTCTTGAGCTCGTGGATGCGCGCCTTGACGGCCGTCTTGTCGATGCCCACCACGTCATGGTGCGCGTGCATGTCGAGGCTCAGCGCCGTGCACAGCGCCTTGAGCAGATGATCCTTGTTCATCTGGGTCGCGCCCTCGACCGCCTCGTGCTCGATACCCTTGGCGATCTCGCGAAGCTCGGCGACGGTTTTATGTTTCAGCTCTTCGTAGGTGTGGGCCATGGTGATGGTTCCTCCTTAAAGTGGGTCTTGTGCGGCGTCCTGATTTCAGGGGCCGCGACGGAAATCCTAGCACAGCCACGACCGTTTTCCGCAACCCCCGCGCCACCCTTTCCCCGCGACCAGGACACGTGCCAGATCGGCATGAGTCTGTTATATATCGTGCATGAAGGTTTTGGTCCTTGGGAGCGGCGTGATCGGGGTCACGGCCGCCTATTATCTCAACCGCGCGGGTCACGAGGTAACCGTCGTGGACCGCCAGAACGAGCCGGCGCTGGAGACGAGCTTCGCCAACGGCGGCCAAATCTCCTGGGGCGCCGCCAGCCCATGGGCTGCGCCGGGGATTCCGCTCACGGCGCTCAAGTGGCTGCTGCGGCCGCACGCGCCGCTGGTGCTGCGGCCGCGGCTCGATCCGGCGATGTGGGCCTGGCTCCTGCGGATGCTGCGCAACTGCACGAGCGCGCGCTACGCGCGCCACAAGGAGCGCCTGCTGCGCCTGGCGCGCTACAGCCACGAATGTCTCGTCGCACTGCGTAAGGAAACCGGCATCCGCTACGACGAACGCGCGCACGGGGTGCTGGTCCTGCACCGCAAGGCGCGCGACCTCGATCGGGCGGCGCGCGACAGCGCGTTGCTCGATCGGTTGGGCATTGCCTACCGTGTACTCGATCGCGCGGGTTGCGTCGCGCACGAACCGGCGCTCGCCGCGGTGTCGGAGAAAATCGCCGGAGGGGTGCTGTTTCCGAACGACGAGTCGGGCGATTGCCGCATGTTCACCGAGCGACTCGCTCAGGCTGCGCAGCAAAACGGCGTGCGCTTTCTCGCCTCCACCGCCATCGCGCGGCTTGCGGCGGCGGGCGGGCGCATCGAACATGTGGTCACCGACCGCGGCGCGCTGACCGCCGATGCGTATGTCCTCGCCTGCGGCAGTTACTCGCCGCTGTTGCTGCGCCCGCTCGGGATCCGGCTTCCGGTCTATCCGGTCAAGGGCTATTCAATCACGGTCCCGGTGACGAATGAGGCCGGCGCGCCCCAGGGCACGCTCACCGATGAGACCTACAAGGTCGTCATCACGCGCCTAGGCGATCGGTTGCGCGCGGCCGGCACCGCAGAGCTCGCGGGCTACGATCTTCAACTTCGGCCCGCGCGACTGGCGACGCTCGCGCTGGTCGTGCGCGACCTCTTTCCCGCGGCCGGCGATCTGGCGCGCGCCGAGCCCTGGGCGGGACTGCGGCCCATGACGCCCGACAACCCGCCGGTGCTCGGGGCGACGCCCTACAAGAATCTCTACCTCAACACCGGCCACGGCACGCTCGGCTGGACCATGGCCTGCGGCTCGGGGAAGGTGCTCGCCGATCTGGTCTCGGGGCGCGCGCCCGAGATCGATCTCGAAGGACTGACGCTGGCGCGCTTCGCCTCGCGAAAGACAAGAATGAAAGAATAGACAGGATTAACAGGATTTCTCAGGATTTACAGGATTAGAACAAAAACGACTCAAGACTCCAGACTCAAGACTCCAGACTATTTTCAGCGATGATGAAACGTGGAATCGACCTGTTGTGGCTGACGCTCTTCGCTGCCGCCATGGCGCTGACGGAAGCGGCGATCGTCATCTACCTGCGCGCGCTCTACTATCCGGAAAATCCGCTCGCGATCTTCCCGCTTCGATTGCTCGACGAGGCGCACTTGGGGCTCGAGCTCGCGCGCGAGGCGGCGACCATGGTGATGCTGCTCGCGGTCGCGTGGCTGTCGCAGGCCGGCTTCATGCGCCGCTTCGCCGCGTTCTTGGTTCTGTTCGGAACCTGGGACATCTTCTACTACGTGTGGCTCAAGCTCATCCTCGGCTGGCCGGTGGAATGGCTCGAATGGGACGTGCTGTTTCTGATTCCCTGGCCGTGGGTCGGTCCGTGGATCGCGCCGGTTGCGATCGCCGTCTTGTTCGCGGCCTGGGGCGGTTTCGCCCTGGCTTCGGGGCGCGGCTATCGCGCGGACCTATCCGCCGCGGCGTGGTTTTGCGTCGGCGCGGCGCTCGCACTCGGCGCCTTCCTCGCGCCGGCGATGCCCCTGATTCCAAAAGGCGCCGAGGCCTTTCGCGGCTGGACGCCGGAAGGCTTTCCGTGGGCGCTGTACGCGGGCGGAGTTCTGCTCATGGGCGTGGGATTGCTGCTCGCGCTGCGTCGGCCGCGAGCGTAGTCGCTTCCTTTATCTGCGCGGTTTCGCTTGTGCGCGGGCGTGTAATACTCTGGCGCTGTGCGCAATCGTGCGGGTGATTTGTCGAATCGCCTGCGGCGATTCGACAAAAGCGCACAACAACTGAAACGCAACCCCCCGCGACTTCAGCGTGGCGCCGCCAACACAGCGTCCGCACGAAACAGACCGACGACAGTCTTCGCGTCCACGATCTCGCCGCGGCGGGCGCGATCGAGGGCTTCGGCGAAGGGGAGCCAGTGAACCTCGATCAACTCGTGCGTCTCGGTGGCGCTCGGCACCGGCGTGAGCTCGCGCGCGAGGAACAAATGAATCACTTCGGTGAAGACGCCGGGCGAGCTGAGCATCCGCCCGAGCGGCTCCCAGCGCGCCGCGCTCAAGCCCGCCTCCTCCGCAAGCTCGCGGCTCGCGGTCGCCAGCGGCGCTTCGCCCGGATCGAGCTTGCCGGCGGGAAGCTCCCAGACCCAGCCGGCCGCGGCGTGGCGATATTGGCGCAACAAGCAAACGTTCAGGCTCTCATCGAGCGCCACCGCCGCCGCGCCGCCCGGGTGATGCACGATCTCGAGCTCAGCGGTCACGCCGTTCGGAAGCCTCACCTCCTCCAGCTCGAGGCGGACGATGCGGCCCTGGTAGATCGTGGTGCGTTTGTCCGTCATCACCACTTCACCACATGCACCGGCGCAAGTGCACGGCCGAGGAACCGCTCGCCGATTTGCTGAAACCGCTGCGGCACGTCGGTGACGAAGAACTCATGGCGGGCCGTGCCGTCGGTGCGGGTAAGTCCGCGCTCGCGCAGCAGCGCCTCGGTCCGCGCCGCCACGGTCTCGGCCGAGTCCACGAGCCGCACGCCCGCGCCCGCCACTTGCTGGAGCAGGGGCTTCAAGAGCGGGTAGTGGGTGCAGCCGAGCACCAGCGTATCGACGGACTGGGCCAGCACCGGGGCGAGATACTCCTGCGCCGTGAGGCGCGTGACCGGATGATCGAGCCAGCCCTCCTCCACGAGCGGCACGAGGAGCGGACAGGCCTGGGAGACGATTCGGATCGCGGGGTCGTGGCGGTGGATCGCGCGGTCGTAGGCCCCGCTCGTTACCGTGGCGAGCGTGCCGATCACGCCGACGGACTTGTTGCGCGTTGCCGCGGCCGCGGCCTGTGCGCCGGCCTCGATCACATCGAGCACCGGCACCGGGGCAAGGTCGGCGATGGCGCGCGCCGCCACGGCCGCCATGGTGTTGCACGCGACTATAAGAAGCTTCACCTGCTTCTCCAGCAGAAACTGCGCGATCTGGAGCGCGAAGTGCGCGATCGTTTCCTCCGACTTGATGCCGTAGGGCACGCGCGCGGTGTCGCCGAAGTAGAAGATGCGTTCGTTGGGCAGGCGCTGCATCAGGGCGCGCGCGACGGTGAGCCCGCCGACGCCGGAATCGAACACGCCGATGGGGAATTCGGGGCGCGTGGTCATGCGGTTCCGGTCTTATTTGTACCGGAGCTTGAAATAGAGGATCGTGAGCGCCAGCGCCAGCGTGACGGTGTTGGCGATGACGATCGGGGCCGAACCGATAGAGACGCCGTAGATGAGCCAGAGCACGAGGCCGGTGCTGAACAGGGCGAACATGCCGAGCGAGATATCGTGCGTCGAACGGGTGCGCCAGATCTTCACGACCTGGGGAACGAAGGCGACGGTGGTGAGCGCGCCGGCTGCAAGGCCGAGGAGGTTGGTGAATTCCATCGCGCGCTATTCTACCCGCTCCCGCCGCCCGCGTGGTCCTCGGTGCGATAATCCGCAAGCTCCCGCAGCACGGCGGTCGCATAGGTGCCCGCCGGCAGCGAGAATCGCAGCCGCAACGTGGCGGCATCGAACCATTCGGCCTCGATCTCCTTCGGGATCACGCGCAGCGCGCGGCGCTCCTGCTCCAGGCCCGCCGCCTCCAGCCCCGTGGCAAACCCGGAATGTTCCGCGGCGATCGCCTGCTCCAGATCGCGCACGCGGCCCTGGGTCGGAAGCTCGCCCCGGCCCCACAGCGGCCCGCTCGGGTGGATGTCGCCCTCACCCAGCCGGCGCAAGAGCGTTTCGTCTATCGCCTCGGGCACAAAGAAGCTGCGACTGCCGTTCAGGATCATGACATCGCCTTCGAGCATCCGATCCCAGGTGCCGTCCGCCACCCGTCGCGCGAGCACCTCGTTGAAGAGCCAACTGCGCGCGGCGGAGAGATAAATGCCGCGCAGCTTGCGGTCGCCGCTCGTGTCCGCCCCGGAAAACATCGCCCGCGCCCGTTCGAGGTTGCCGCCCTCACGCCCGAAGCGCTGCTCGCCGAAGTAATTGGGCACACCGCGGACGCGCAGCTCTTCGATCCGGCGCGTGGTGGCTTCGCGATCGCCCGTGCACTCGCGCAACACAATGGTGAAACGGTTACCCGCAAGCGCGCCGATTCTCAGCTTGCGCGTGTGGCGCACCGCCTCGAGCACCTCGAGCCCGGGCGGCAGCGCCGAAATCTCCGGCGTGCGCCCGGGCAAGTGCAGGCTGAACCATTGCACGGTCACCGCATGCCGGTCCTTCATGCCGGCGTAGCTGACATCGCGGCGCGCCACGCCCGCGGCCTTCGCGAGGATCTGGGCCGCGCGGTCGGTGTTCAGCCCGCGCTTGCTTATCTTGAGCCACAGGTGTTCGCCCGCACCCGCGGGCGTGAACGGCATCTGCTCCTCCACGACGAAATCCTCGGGCGCGGCGCGCAGCCGGGCGTGGATCAGCGGAGCCGGCGCGCTGCGCGGCCAGTCATCCGCCATGCGGCTGACCGCCGGGCCGAGCGGTGCGCCGGTGGCGTCCATCAGTTCCGCATCTCGCGGTGCCCGGCCACGACGACCTCGAAGACGGACCGCGCCGGCGCGTAGCGCAGCAACTCGCCGCGCGCGAGGTCGAAGTACCAGCCGTGCAGGGACAGGCGTCCCCGCGCCACCGCCTCGCGCACGAACGGAAAGGTCGCCAGATTGCGCAGCGAGATCCGGATCGCCGCCTGCTCGCAGGCCGCCGCCTGGGCCTCCACGCTCGCCTGAGGCAGCGCCGCCTGCACTTCGCGCCGTGCCTCCTCCGCAATGGACATCCACGGCGAAATGAACTCGCCGCCGCCGATATCGCCCAGGAGCGCGCGGATGCCGCCGCAGCGGACGTGCCCCATGACGATGACGTGCTCGACCTTGAGGATACGCACGGCGAACTCGAGCGCCGCGCTCGTGCCGTGGTAGCCGCCGCCCGCCTCGCACGGCGGCACCAGATTGGCGACGTTGCGCACCACGAACAGGTCGCCCGGGTCGCAGTCGGTGACGATCGCGGGATCCACGCGCGCGTCGCAGCAGGCGATCACCATAATCCGGGGCGATTGGCCCTCGCGCGTCAGACGCTCGAACAACGCGCGCTGCTCGCCGAAATGGGCGGCTTGGAACCGCCGGAAGCCTTCAATGAGATCTTCGATATTCTTCATGTCCGGGGTTTCATCGGGTGAGCCCGGCGTAAAGCATGGGCAGCCGCTCGGGCAGGCGACTCACGTGGTCCACCACCGTGTAGCCGCGCGGGCCGAAGATACGCGCGACGTAGTCGTCGGCCTGCGGATCGAGCGTGAGGCAGTAGGTCATGACGCCGCGCGCGGCGAGCTCCTCCACGGCCTTCTTCGTATCCTGGCGCAGGTACTGGGGATCGCGCACGTCGATATCGGCGGGCTCGCCGTCGGAGACGAGCAGGATCACTTTCTTCTGCTGCGGCTGGCGCTGCAAGAACGACGCCGCGTGCCGCAGCGCCGCGCCCATGCGCGTCGAAAGCCCGCCGCGCATGCCGGCGAGCCTGGCCTTCACAGCGTCGTCGTAGTCGTCGCCGAAATCCTTAAAACGAAAATATTGCACATCGTGTCGGCCGTCGCTCGCGAAACCGTGGATCGCGAACGGATCACCCACGCCGTCGATGGCCCAGGAAAGGAGCGCCGTGGCCTCGCGTGCGAGCTGGATCACGGGCTTGTCGCTGTCACCCAGTTTTTCGTTGGTGGACTCGGAAAGGTCGAGCAACACCAGCACCGCCAGATCGCGCAGCTTGCGGACGTAGCGCACGTTGATACGCGGGTCGGGTGTCTCGCCCATGCGGATGGCGATCAGGGCGCGGATCGCGGCGTTCAGGTCAATGTCGTCGCCGTCCTCCTGGCGGCGCAGCCGCACCACGCCGCGCGGCTGAAGACCGTCAATGATATGCCGCAGGCGCGCGGCGATCGGCTTGTTGGCCGCGAGCAGGCGATCTATGTCCGCGGGGTCGCCGCGCCCCTGGCGCCGCTCGAGCACCGTCACCCAGTCGGGGCGATGGAGCTGGACCTGATAGTCCCACTCCGGATAGTGATAGGGCTCCGAGACCGGCTCCTTGCCTTCGAGCCGGTTGAGTGAGACGCCGGGCGGATCGCCGTCGCGGTAGAACTCGGATTCGAGAGTCCAGATCTCCTGGGCGTCGTCGCCGGCGAACTCATTGTCCACCTCGTTCGCCATCTCGACCGCACTCACCTTGCGGCGTACCTGCTTTTGGCTCGCGGGCACATATTCGGCCTCGTGCCAGGCGATCTCGTCGTAGAACCAGCTATAGCGGTTGTCGTCGCGATAGGGAATCGCCAGGGTCTCGAGCACACGCAGCGAGGGGATCGCGCCGCGCTCGTTCAGGCGGTTGTAAAAGGTCACGCCGAGGTCCCACGAGAGCTGGTTGTCGCCCGGCCGTGCGGCAAACTCCGCACGGAAGGCCGCGGCCGCATCCTGCACCCAGGGATCGGCGTCGGAATGATCTTCGTCGAGCAGCGCGTGCGCCAGGCGCGCCAGCAGCGCCACGGCCGGATCGGTCGCGCCCGTCTGGCCGTGAAACTGAAGCCACAGCGCTTTGAGGCCCGGAAACTCGCGGATCGCGAGCGCTTCGATGCGCGCATCCTCGAACAGGCCGATCAGGAACATCTGCGCCGGATTCAACTGCTCGGCCGAAAGCGGCTTCGTCGTATACACCAGGTGCGCCGCCGCGTGCGCCGCGGCGGCGCGATACAGCTCGCGCCCGGAAATCCCGTCGTAGTCGTCATAGGCGTCCGGCAGATGGATCACGCGCTGCTCGATGTAAGGTCGGTAGCCTTCGCGGCGCTCATAGTCGCCCGAGGTCGGGCGCAGGAAGAAATCCCGCCCCCAGAGCGCGCGCAGGTAGAAGTTCAGCCGCCGCTGACTGTCCACGAACAACGTGCCGCGCCGCTCCTGCTGCAACACCGCGAGGCTGTCGGCGGATTTGAGGTCGAAGTAGGCGACCTGCGCCTCGAAGTCGCGCGCGTGCGCCTGCGCGCCCCACAGCGCCCAGCGCCGCAGGCCCCCAAGCGTGAGCTTGCCGAACAGCTCGTCGAGTTGCGCGAGCAGCGGGCGCAGACCGCGCGGGGCCTTGGCCGAGAGTTGATGAATAAGATTGAGATAGCCGCGCAGCAGCTCGGCATCGCCGAGG
>Ga0154833_1077_pt1 | contig 11166 bp, 9 predicted proteins | sample Rifle2008BG16ft_FD_116137 | JGI IMG/M metagenome (GOLD analysis project Ga0154833, IMG submission 116137) | Candidatus Muproteobacteria bacterium RBG_16_65_34 | reverse complement strand
CCGCCACGATCTCGCCGATACGGCGCTGCGGCACACCGACCTCTTTGGCCAACCGGTATTGCGAGAGCTCCATCGGTTTGAGGAACTCTTCGAACAACATTTCGCCCGGTGAACCCGGGGCCAGTTTGGTTCTCTTGGTCACGGCGAACCTCGCTCGATCGAAACGTGACGAATTTCGTTTGCCTCCCCTAAACCCAATCGACCCCAGCCGAATATAAATCTGTCACCTTTCCCACAATCGACCCCAGCCGAATATAAATCTCACCTTTCCCAATGTGAAATGGGTGCCGGCGTTGAACTTCACGCATGACATCACGCAGCATACCCACGTTGTCCGTGAGCAGGGATCTGCCACGTTCGGCAAGATTGAGCGTGAAGAAGTACGTCGCTCCCGGTTCGTCCGCGCGCCGATAACGCGTTGATCGCTCGTCTCCCTGTTGGCGCCTTTGTCGTCCTTGGGCTGAGTGTGTTGGGGTTCGCTCCGCTCACCCCAACCTACACGTGCTTAGCGGCCTGCGTCAGCGATCTGTCAAGCTCTTCCTATAGCTCGCGCACATTTTCCCAAAGACCTTTGTCCGAAACCCTGGGGTCTCGTTGTTCCATATTAATAGGCTTTAAGACAGGTCCTCGCTTGGGGTCAAATGCAAATGCTTGCCGAAGTAGATGACTTTTCTTTTCCGGGTGTTCGATCAAGTGGTTGCGAACATATCGAATCCCAGTAGCATCGAATTTCTTGAGTCTTGGCAACTGCCGGAGAACCTCGCGAAGTCGCCACGCGAAGTAATAGAATGCCTCCACAAATGTTATAAGTTCGAAGCTGATGGCACCAACGTAAGCATTCGGCCGCGCGAATGCCTCACGAAGCCGTGATTCGAGTTTGTAAATCAGACCTAGCAATAATTCGAGCTGCTGGAAACGTCTAACCGCCTCGCAGGCAAGCGAATTCTCTTCCCACGTAAAAGTGAACCTCTTAATATCGCAATATTGTCCGAAGAGCAGAAGCTGGCGTTTCAAAGTGATTTGTACGCCGGACATAATTCAATTAGTGTTCCCTAGAATGGCTTGTTTTTGACTACGGCTTGGGTCCAATGTGGATCGCTACTCCTTCATTGCAGTGGACTTTCACCACCTGCTCCTTACCGGTCTCCCGGCGCACACAGATTTATTTTCCCATATAAAACCCCAGCCGAATATAAATCTGTCACCTTTCCCCACCGGCAAGCGAAGCAAGCGGTCGATCGGAAAGAACCCGCCGTGCGCCTTGTCGTCCTCTAAGTCCGCGGGCGGCGACCCGGGTGGGTTCGAGTCCCGCCTCCGGCGCCACCCTCTCACCTGGCAATGCGCCGCCCCGTTACCGTCAGCTTCTTGAGCTCGTCGAGGCGCGCCGTCATGGCCTCGTATCCGGCGGCGATCGCCTCATCGGCGCGGTAGAACTCGAGCGGCCCGATGCGGCCCACCTCGGGCACGAGCAGGAGGTCAGGCGGGCTCGCCGCTGCGCGCAGGCGCACGACTTCGGCCTGGGTGAGGTCGAGCGCCTGATCGAGCACCCGGCGCGCCGTCCACGCCGGCCCGTCGTTGCGCTCGCGGTACTGGATGAGCTGCGCCTCGAGCCACGCGCGCAACCCTTCCGCGCGCTTCGTCCACGGCTGCCGCAGCAACTGCTGCACGCGCTCCGGCCACTGGCTGGAGCGCGCGGCGCGCGCGGACGGGTACGCGCCCGCGTGCACCGCCACCGCGAGCACCGGTCCGCCGAAGAGGCTGCGCGCCACGTCGAACGGCAGCGGGTTGAGCACGCTGCCATCGAGGAGGTAGCGATTACCGATGCGGTGCGGCGCAATCAGGCCGGGCAGCGAGATGCTCGCGCGCACCGCATCCACCAGCGGCCCGCTCTGCAGCACCACCGCCTCGCCGGACTCGAGATCGGTGGCCACCGCGGCGTAGCCGATAGACAGCTTTTCGATGCGGTACGGTCCGAGCCGCGTTTGCAGGAAATCCATGATCTTGCGGCCCGACACCAGGCCGCCGGTCGCGAGATCCGGCATGAAGAGCTGCAACGTCTGCTTCCAGTCGAAGGCGGTGGCGAGATCGTCGATCTCGTCGGGCGACATGCCGCTCGCATAGAACGCGCCGATCTCGGCGCCGATGCTCGTGCCCACCACGGCACGCACCGGGACGGCGTACTCCGCGAGCGCCTGCAGCACGCCGATGTGCGCGAGCCCGCGGGCCCCGCCGCCGCCGAGCGCGAGCACCAGGCCGGGTTTGTTTGCGCTCGCCTCGCCCGCCATGGCGCTACGGCACCAGCAGCACGGCGCAGCGGTTGTCTTCGAGCAGCTTCGGAATCAACTCCTCGTGCGCCCGCGCCTCACGGCCCGCGAGGACGAGCGTCCCGGCCGCCTCCGCGCGCACCGCGCGCGAAAGGCTCGCCGAATCCGTGCCGATGCGCCGGAAACGCAACTCCGTCCCCGGCGCCGCGCGATCCGCCGCCTCCTGCTCCAGACGCTTCGCCTCCTTCGGATCGGCCGCCGAAATCAACACGACCAGTCCGCCGTCCGATTCCTGCGCAAGATACCGCGCCAGATCGAGCGCGCGCGCCGCGCGCGCGCCGCCGGCATAGTCCACGAGCACCGGCGGACGCGGGCCTGCGCCCGGCGGCAACAGCAGCACCGGGCGCGTGGCGCCGCGCACCACCTCGCGCACCGTGGCGCCGAGCGGCGCGCGGCGCGCGACCTCCACCGCCGCGAGCCCGAGCGCGAGCAAATCGGTTTCGAGCGCGGCCTCGAGCATCTGCGCCGCCACCTGCCCGCGCATCACGCGGAACGACCAGCGCACCTGCCGGCGCCCGGCCTGCTCCGCCAGTGCACGCTGCGCCCGCGACGCCTGGGCGCGCAGCGCGCGTTCCATGTCCCCGGCCACGAGCCGCCGCGCGCCGGCGAGGATCGCGCTTACCTCTTGAGCGAAGGGCAATCCGGCCAGGCGCAATAAATTGATATCCTCGATGAAAAGCCCCGTCAGCTCCGCGTCCAGCAGCTCGGCGAGCGCGCAGGCTTCTGCCAGCGCCTTGAGGCTCGGCTCCGAGACATCGAGCGCCACCAGAATGCGACGGATCGGCGTCAGGCGCTCTTCGTCGGTCACGGCTCCTCGCCTCCCGCGCCTCCGGCCGCGAAGCTGCGCGCCTGCTCGGCGAACACCATGAGTTTCACTTCCACGCGCTCGTTGATCGAGCCGTCCGGGAAGAGACCGTTCTCGTCGCGCTCGCCGGCGGGAAGGCCGGTCAGGATCTCGATGCCCTGGTCTATCGTCGCGACCGGGTAGATGTGGAACTTGCCCTCCGCGACCGCCTGCACCACGTCGTGCCGCAGCATCAGATGGCGCACGTTCGCGGCCGGGATCAGCACGCCCTGCTCGCCGGTGAGGCCGCGGCGCTTGCAGACATCGAAGAAGCCCTCGATCTTCTCGTTCACGCCGCCGATCGCCTGGATCTCGCCGTGCTGGTTCACGGAGCCGGTGACCGCGAACGATTGCCGGATCGGCGCCTCGGCGAGCGCCGAGAGCAGCGCGTACAACTCGGCCGAGGAGGCCGAGTCGCCCTCGACCTCGCCGTAGGTCTGCTCGAAGGTAAGGCTCGCCGCGAGCGACAGCGGCCGGTCGGGGCAATAGCGCGCGCCGAGGAAGCCCGAGAGAATCAGCACGCCCTTGGAATGAATCGGCCCCGAGAGCTCGACCTCGCGCTGGATGTCGAGCACCTCGCCCTTGCCGAGGCGCGCACGCGCGGTGATGCGCGAGGGGTGCCCGAAGGCGAACTCGCCCAGATCGACGACCGAAAGCCCGTTGATCTGACCGACCTTCGCGCCGTGCGTGTCGATCAGGATCGTGCCGCGCACGATCTCCTCTTGCAGCCGCTGGCGCACGCGGTCGGTGCGGTAGATCTTGGCGTCGAGCGCGTGCTGCACGTCAGCGGCGGTGACGACCTGGCGCTTGTCCTCGCGCGCCCAGTAGTCCGCCTCGCGCAGCAGGTCCGCGATGTCGCGCAGCCGCACCGAGAGCTTGTCGGTGTCGGCGGCCATGCGCGCGGCCTGCTCGATGACGCGCGCGCAGGCCGCGCGGTCGAGCGCGAGCAGGTTCTCCTTGCGCGCGAGCGTGGCGATGAGCCGCGCGTAGAGCCGGTCGCCGTCCGGGTCGCGGTCCATGCGGTCCTCGAAGTCGGCGGCGACCTTGAACAGCTCGCCGAACTCGGGGTCGTAGTGGTGCAGTAAATAGTAGAGCAGTCGCTCGCCGAACAGCACGACCTTGACATCGAGCGGGATCGGCGCGGGCTCGATCGACACCGTGCTCACGAGCGAGAGCGCCTGGCCGAGCGATTCGACGCGCACCTCGCGCGAGGCGAGCGCGCGCTTCAGGCCCTCCCAGGCGTAGGGTTGCAGCAGCACCTTGCGCGCGTCGAGCATGAGGTAGCCGCCGTTCGCGCGGTGCAGCGCGCCGGGCTTGATGAGCGTGAAATCGGTGACGAGCGCGCCCATCTGCGCCAGGTGCTCGGCGCGCCCGATGAGGCCGTTGAACGTGGGGTTGTCCTCGTACACCACCGGCGCGCCCCGGGTGGCGCCGTGGTCCACGAGCAGATTGACCGTGTATTGGCGCAGCGACGGCGCCCCCGCCCCGCGCGAGATCGAGATGCCGAAGACCGAAAGCTCCGGCCCCTCCTCCGTGCGCTTGAAGTCGTCGGCGTTCTCGATCACCGACTGCTGCACGGCGTCGAGGTAGGCGAGCACCTCGGCCAGCGCGGCGTACTCCTTCTTGAGCTCGGCGATGTGCTGGCCGACGGCCGACATGGTGACGTCGCGGTCGAGGTCGCGGATCTTGCGCTGGCCCTCGCGCCGCCACTGCGGCAACTGGTGGACGATGCGTTCGAGCCGCTCTTGCAGCGACGCGATCGCCGTCTCAATGCGCTTGCGCTCGGGCTCGGGCAGCTTCTCGAAGTCCTCGGGGCTCACCACCTCGCCGGCGCGTGTGGGCGCGAAGGCCATGCCGCCGGGCGTGCGGATGAGCGCGATGTCGTGCTTCTCGGCCTCCCCGCGCAGCGCGTCGAACGCCCCTTCCCGCCGCTCCTTCAGCTCCTCCTCGAGCTCGTGACGGCGGGAGCGGTACTCCTCGCTCTCGAACGCCGCCGGGATCGCGGCGCGCAGATCCTCCATGAGCTGCTCCATGTCGCGCCTGAGCCTGGCCCCAGTCCCCGCCGGCAGGCGCAGCACGCGCGGCTTGTGCGGCTGCTCGAAGTCGTTGATGTAGCACCAGTCGGAGGGCGCGGGCTCGGCCGCCGCGCGCTGCTCGAGAAACCGGTGCACGACGGTGCGCCGGCCGGTGCCGGGCTCGCCCAGGACGTAGAGGTTGTAGCCGTCGCGGCGGATGCCGATGCCGAAGCGGATCGCCTCGGTGGCGCGCGCTTGGCCGAGGACCTCGGTGAGGTCGGGAAGCTCGGCGGTGGTCTCGAACGCCAGGCGCTCGGGGTCGCAACGCTTGCACAGCGCCTCGGGCGCTAACCGCTCAACCTTCGCCATAAGTCTCCGCTCCGCGGTGGCCGGCGCAGGCGCGCCGACCCGTCAGGGAAAATGTACCTGACGCGGACGACGGGCGAAAGAGAAACCGTACCGCGCCGCTCAGGCGACCTGGACGGGGATGGCGTTGCGGGTGTGGGTGATGCGGTTGTTGCCGTCGACGTAGACCAGGCGCGGCTTGAAGGCGGCCAGCTCGCGCTCCTCGAACTCGGCGTAGGCGCAGATGATGACGATGTCGCCGGGATCGGCCTTGTGCGCGGCCGCACCGTTGACCGAGACGATCCCCGAGCCGTCCTGGGCGCGGATCGCGTAGGTGGCGAAACGCTCGCCGTTCCTGCGGTTATACACCTCGATGCGCTCGTACTCGCGGATGTCGGCGGCTTCGAGCAGCCGCCCGTCGATGGCGACCGAGCCCTCGTAATCCGGCTCGGAATGCGTCACGCGCACCCGGTGGAGCTTCGATTTGAGCATGATTCTACGCATGGCTGTCCTCTAACGTAATTATCCGTCTTAACGCGGGCGGATTCAAACCGTTAGACCGGGATTTTTCCCGTTGTTTCAAACTCGAGATTGTCTATGAGGCGCATGCGCCCCAGCCAGGCCGCCGCCAGCACGACGAGCTTCTTGTCCTCGGGTGTGGGAACTCCGAGATCGTCCTGGCGCCGCACGCTCACGTAGTCCGGTCTGAAACCCGCCGCCGCGAGCGCCGCGAGCGCCTCCTGCTCCGCGCCCGCCGGGGACGCGCGCTCTTTGAGAATCCGATCGCGCACCGCGCCCAAAACGGCGTACAGCCGCGGCGCGGCTTGGCGCTCCTGCGGGCTTAAATAATTGTTGCGCGAGCTCATGGCGAGACCATCATGCTCGCGCACGGTCTCGACGCCCACGATCTCGACGGGCATGCCGAGATCGGAGACCATGAGACGGATGACGAGGAGCTGCTGGTAGTCTTTCTTGCCGAAGAGCGCGAGATCGGGCTGCACGAGATTGACCAGGCGGTTGACCGCCGTGGCGACGCCGCGGAAGTGCCCGGGCCGGAAGGCGCCGCAGAGCATCTCGCTCAGGCCCGGCACCTCGACCGTCGTCTGCGTCTCGCGGCCGCGCGGGTACATCTCCCGGTCGCTCGGTGTGAACAGCAGATCCACCCGCTGCGCTTCCAGGGCGGCACAGTCATCGACCGGCGTGCGCGGGTACGCGTCGAAGTCCTCGTTCGCGCCGAACTGCAGGGGATTGACGTAGATGCTCGCGACCACGATATCGGCGAGCTTGCGCGCCACCTCGATGAGCTTCAGATGCCCCGCGTGCAGGTTGCCCATGGTGGGCACGAAAGCGAGGTGTTTCCCGCCGGCGCGCCGCTGCACGAGGTAGGCGCGCAGCTCGGAGACGGTCTTGGCGATGATCATGAATAAGAGCTATCAGCCTTCAGCTATCAGCCTTTAGCTAACGGCTAGCGGCTGACGGCTATCGGCTCAAGTGTAACTGTGCTCGGGGCCGGGGAAGGCACGGCCCTTCACGGCCGCCACGTAGTTCTTCACCGCGTCTTCGATAGACGCCGCGCCTTCCATGAAGTTCTTTGAGAACTTGGGGCTTGGGCGCGGGTAGATCCCGAGCATGTCCTGGAGCACCAGGATCTGGCCGTCGCAGTCGGGGCCGGCGCCGATGCCGATGGTGGGGATGGAAAGCTCCTGGGTGATGGTCTTCGCGAGGGCGGCCGGCACCGCCTCAAGCACGAGCAGGCTCGCGCCCGCCGCTTCGAGCGCCCTGGCATCGCTGCGGATGCGCTCCGCGTCCGCTGCTTCCCGGCCCTGCACGCGGTAGCCGCCCAACTGGTGCACCGACTGGGGCGTCAGGCCCAGATGCCCGCACACGGGCACGCCGCGCTCGACGAGAAACCGTACGGTCCCGGCCATCGGTGCGCCGCCCTCGAGCTTCACCACCTGCGCGCCGCCGCGGCGCATGAGGCGGCCGGCGTTGGCGAGCGCCTGCTCGGGATTTTTCTGATAGCTCATGAACGGCATGTCGCCCACGAGCAGCGCGCGCTTCACGCCGCGCGCCACGCAGGCGGTGTGATAAATCATCTCGGCCACGCTCACGGGTAGCGTCGAGTCGTGCCCCTGCATCGTCATGCCGAGGGAGTCGCCGACCATGACGAGGTCGAGCCCGGCGCGCTCGAGCAGCGCGGCGAAGCTGTAGTCATAGGCCGTGAGGCAGGCGATTTTCTCGCCCGCGTGCTTCATCCCCTTGAGGGTTGCGATCGTGACCGGCTTCACAGGGCGGCCGTGAGCGGATTGAAGAAATGGCGGCCGCTGCGGATCTTGCGGATATGCGCGAGCAGCGTCGCGAAGTCCTCCTCGCGGTCGACGAAGTTGATCTCGGCGGCGTTCACGACCAGCAGCGGCGCGGCGGTGTAGTGGTGAAAAAACTGGGTATAGGCGTCGATCAGCTCCTGCAAGTAGCCGCGCTCGATCAACCGCTCGTACGGCACGCCGCGGCGGCGCACGCGCTCGAGCAGTACGTCCACCGGCGCCTGAAGATAAACGACCATGTCCGGCGTCGGCAGATCGAGGCGCAACTGCGCGTAGACCTGCTCGTAGATCCGGAACTCGTCGTCATCGAGGTTGGCGCGCGCGAACAGCCAGTCCTTGTCCATCAGGAAGTCCGCCACGTACCCCGAGCTGAACATGTCGCGCTGCCTGAGCTCCTGGAGCTGGCGCGCGCGCTGAAACAGAAAAAAGAGCTGCGTGGGCAGCGCGAAGTGCTTGCGCGACTGATAGAAGCGCTCGAGGAAGGGATTGTCCTCGGGCCGCTCGACCAGGGGGCGTGCGCCGAAGGCGTCCGCGAGGCGCTTGGCGAGACTCGTCTTGCCCACGCCGATGGGGCCTTCGACGACGATGTATCCCGGGTTGTTCGTGGTCATATTACTTTGGAACCGCCGATGAACGCGGATAAACGCAGATAAAAGAATCCTGGCTAGGAAACGTCAAGAGCACCTTGCAATAAGACGATTTACCGCAGAGAGCGCAGAGCACGCAGACAAAAATATTCGAACTTTTCTCTGCGATCTCCGCGTTCTCCGCGGTGAAAACCATTCTTTCATCTGCGTTTATCTGCGTTCATCTGCGGTTACAGAAATATTATCAGCTTTCCAACTTTTCCACCCGCTGACCGACGCAGGCGGCCAGCAGGTCCGCCGCCCGCCCGCGCCCGGGAATCGTCAGTTCGGGATCGAGCTCGGTGAGCGGCGCGAGCACGAAGGCGCGCTCGTGCAGCCTTGGGTGCGGCACTGTGAGCTGCGGACTGCGGATTACTTCCTGTCCGTACAGCAACAGATCGAGATCCAGGGAGCGGGGGCCGCCCTTCCCGGCGTCGCGCACGCGCCCGTGACGGCGCTCGATCTCGATCAGCGCCCGCATGAGGGCCTCGGCGGTGAGGGATGTTTGAAGCGCGCATACGGCGTTGACGAAATCGGGTTGATCCCGCACCGGACCCACGGGGGCACTGCGATAGAGCGCCGAGCATCGCAACCCCCGCGTCGGCGCAAGCGCCGCGAGCGCCGTCATCCCCAGGCGCACCTGCTCGGAGGGATTCCCGAGGTTGGCCCCGAGCCCGATATAAACCGTGACGAACGAAGCCGCATCAGCCGACAAGCGGCTTTCCTTCCGCCTCGGGCTTGGAGGTACGTCGTCCGCGTCGGCGGCGACGTTTCCCGGGGGCCGGGGCCGAGGGCTCGAGCTGCGCGGTCAGGGCGTGGCGCCCGGCCTCGTCCGCTTCCTGGAAGCGCGTCCACCATTCGCCAAGCTCCTTCGGCGCCTCGCCGACCTCGGAGCGCAGCAACAGGAAATCATACGCGGCGCGGAAGCGCGGGTGCTCGAGCAGCCGGAAGGCCTGCCGGCCGGCGCGGTGCTCAAGTCTCGATTGCATGGCCCAGATCTCGCGCATCGGCACACTGAACCGCTTGGGGAGGGTGATCGCGCGCAGCTGCTCGCGCAACACGTGATCCACGGCGCGCTGGAACGCATCGTGGTTGCTGAGGCCTTTCGCGAGCTGCGCCGCCAGCTCGAAACGCGCGGGCTCCCATAAGAGCGCCGCGAACAGAAACGCCGGCGTCACCGGCTTGCCGGCGCCGACGCGCGCGTCGGTGTTGGCGAGCGCGCGCGCCACGAGCGTGATCGGGAAGTCGCCCTCCCCCCGCTCGAGGCACCGCTCGGTGAGCGGGAACATGTACCGGAACAGCCCGAAGCTGCGCAGCAGCTCGTAGGTCCCCACGGCGTAACCGCCGTGAAACAGCTTGAGCACCTCTTCGAACATGCGCGCCGGCGGCACACCGGACAACAGCGCCGCCCCTTCCCGGATCGGCGCGGCGGTCTGTTCCTCGATGCGAAACCCGAGCCGCGCGGCGAAACGCACCGCGCGCACCATGCGCACCGGGTCCTCGCGGTAACGCGTCTGCGCATCGCCGATCACCCGCAGCACCCCGGCCCGAAGATCGGCCGCGCCTCCGACGTAATCGATGACGCTGCGGTCGCGGATGTCGTAGTACAGGGCGTTCACCGTGAAGTCGCGCCGGATGGCGTCCTCCTCCTGGGTGCCGAAGACGTTATCGCGCAGCAGCCGTCCTTCCTCGGTCTTGAGAAGATCGCCCCCCTCAGCCTCGCCGTCGCCCTCGGCGGAGCGCATGAGCGCCCGGAACGTGGAGACCTCGATGATCTCGCGCCCGAAACGCACGTGCGCGAGCCGGAAGCGCCGTCCGATCAGGCACGCACTGTGGAAGAGCTTACGGATCTCCTCGGGGCGCGCGTTGGTGACGACGTCGAAGTCCTTGGGCTCGCGCCCAAGCATGAGATCGCGCACGCAACCGCCGACGAGAAGACTCGCGTAGCCGGCGTCCCGCAGCCGATGCAGGACCTTGAGCGCGTTTTCACTGATTAGCGCGCGGGATATGGGGTGCTGCGCGCGGGGGATGATGACGGGTTCGTTAATCGGGTTTCACCTGTTCAACCGGATGGCGGCAAAGGTCTCTGGCGGTTTGTGTTCGGACACGTATAATACCACCGCCTGCGATCGACCGCGTAGCCGCAGCGCTTCCGCTCCCTTCGTCTAGTGGCCCAGGACGTCGCCCTCTCACGGCGAAAACAGGGGTTCGAGTCCCCTAGGGAGCACCATATATTCAATGAGTTAGAAAGAAATCCTGCTGCGTGTCTCGTTTTTATCAATATCTGCGGCGCGCTTAACACGCCATTGAAAACAAAAACCCCGCCACTTTGGGCGGGGTTTGGTATCTATCTCGCGTCCAGACGCGTACCAAACACCGGAACGCGTCAGGCCGCTACTCTTCCCCTCTTTCGCGCCTTTTTCTTCGGCTTGGCCTCCGTGGGCGGTTTCATCCCGAGCCAGCCGCGATCAGCGAAACTCGTGTGGTCCTTGCCTCCTATGACAATATGGTCGATCACCCTTACGTCGATCAACTCAAGCGCTTCGCGGATTCGATCGGTCAGCAACAGGTCGATGTGGCTTGGTTCGCAATTGCGGCTGGGATGATTGTGCGCCAGGATTACAGAGACGGCGTTGTGCCGTAGCGCCGCCTTCGCAATCTCGCGAGGAAAGACGGGGCAGCCGTTTA
>Ga0154833_1094_pt1 | contig 11218 bp, 11 predicted proteins | sample Rifle2008BG16ft_FD_116137 | JGI IMG/M metagenome (GOLD analysis project Ga0154833, IMG submission 116137) | Candidatus Muproteobacteria bacterium RBG_16_65_34 | reverse complement strand
TCTTTCTGCGCTCCTTGTCTTCAATACGTTGAGTGGGAAGGTATTTCATTTGGGAAAGGCGGGGAAACATCAGGGGAGAGGGAGGCGAGCCGTCGCGCGCTGATGCGCGATCTTCTTCACTCGGGGGCGAGTCGATGCGCACTTGTGCGCGCACTGGTTCACTTGGGGAGAGGGCAAAGGGTGAGGGAGGCCGGCCCTCATCCCCATCCCTTCTCCCGCAGGGAGAACCCTCACCCCTTGCCCTCTCCCGCTGATGCGGGAGAGGGGGAGTTGGAAGAAGGCCCGTATGGCTGGAGGCGAGCCGATGCGCGTTTGGGCGCGCACTCGTTCACTTTGGGAGAAAAGCGACACGCACTATTTGGTGGCCGGATCAGTAACCTGTGTTTATCCGCGGTTTCGTTCGAGTTTTCTTTATTCTTCGCCCTCCTCTTCCTCTTCTTCCTCCGCACCCTTGTCTTCGCCTCCTTCCCGCAGCGGCGCGTCCCAGTCCTCGCGCGTCATATTGGTCTCGGTGTAGCCAAGATCGTCGCGTTCGACGTCGTCCACCGGGCCGGTCCAATCCTCGGGTGGCTCGATCGGCTCGACATTGAGCTCGCGCCATTCGTCGAGATCGACCTCCTCGATATCGCCATCGAAGTGTTGAATCTCGACCGTTCCCGCTTCCCCGTCGATCGCCGTCACGTGGAACTGCTGGCCCTTGTCCAGGTGCCGGTACCACTGCGCGACGAGGGGCTCCTGATCTGTGGGCATGACACACCTCCTTTCGAGCGCGGCGGCATACCCGGGATGACGTCGGCGCCGACGATTTCATCGTACGCCTTGCCGCACCAGGCCCTTTGATATGGATCAAATTATCCATCCACCGTGCAGAGTAGCGTGGGAGATTGCGCAGGTTTACGCACAAGTATCTTATTGGGAACCGCTGTTATTTGAGTTATTGCGACAACGGCGCAAACAGCGCAAAGAAACCGGAACCGCAGATGAACGCGGATAAACGCAGATATGAAAAACTCTTTTGTTCCCCTTCCCGTTCTAAATCGGCGTTCATCTGCGTTTATCTGCGGTTGCATTCATTTATTTGTTTTTGATTGTTTTGAGCCTTCTTTGCGTCCTCTGCGTCTTTGCGGTAGATAATCGTATAAATCGGAACTTCCATATGGACCGCGAACCGCTCACCCTCTTCGCCCTGAACGCCTCGCGCGCGTTCGGCGAGGCGGTCGCCGCGCGGCTCGGCGTAGCGTTGGGCGCGCACGAAGAACGGGAATTCGAGGACGGCGAGCACAAGATCCGGCCGCTCGAAAACGTACGCGGCAAGGACGTGTACGCGATCCAGTCCCTGTATGCCGACGCCGCGCAGAGCGTCAACGACAAACTCATCCGGCTGCTGGTTTTTCTCGGCGCGCTCCGGGACGCCGACGCCGCGCACGTCACCGCGATCGTCCCCTACCTCGCATACGCGCGCAAGGACGCCAGGACGCAGCCGCGCGATCCGGTGACCACGCGCTATATCGCCCAGCTCTTCGAGGCCGTGGGCGCGGATCGCGTGGTGACGCTCGATGTGCACAACCTCGCGGCGTTCCAGAATGCCTTCCGCTGCCGCACCGATCACCTGGAGGCGACCGGGCTCTTCGCGCGCCACTTCGCCGCCGCCCTCGCGACGGACAAAAACGTCGCCGTGGTCTCGCCCGACCCGGGCGGGGTGAAGCGGGCCGAGCGGCTGCGCCAGGCGCTCGAACGCGCGTTGAAACGGGACATCGCCTCGGCCTTCATGCAGAAGACGCGGGCCAAAGGCGAAATGCGCGCGGGCAAGCTGGTGGGCGATGTCGCGGGTTGCGGCGTCATCGTCATCGACGATCTCATCAGCACCGGCGGCACGCTACGCTCCGCGGCGGAGGCGTGCAGGGCGCACGGCGCGACGCGCGTTTACTGCGCCGCGACCCACGGGCTCTTCACCGGCAACGCCAACCAGGCGCTGGCGGCGGAGGCCATCGCGTCCGTCGCCGTCACCGACACCGTCCCGCCGTTTCGGCTCGATCCGGCGCTCGCGGCGAAGAAGCTCACCGTGCTCTCGACCGCGGAACTATTCGCCCAGGCGATTCAGCGCATCCATAGCGGGGGGTCGATAGTTGAACTGCTGGAAGCATGAGGACTGAGGACTGAGGACTGAGTTTCACGGATTACGGATTACCGTTCACCGTTCACGAGCACGTTGGGGTGAGCACCGCGAACCCCAACATGACCCTCCCGTGTCGCCTTCACGCCGTCGCCCCGCACGCCGTCGATTTCAGATTTTGTTGGGGTTCATTTCATTCACCCCAACCTACGTACTGTGAGGACTGAGGGGTCGGGGTCGGTAAACGGTGAGCGGCACTGATCACGGATCACCGTTCACGAATCACGAATCACGATTCACAATCTCCCCCGCCAAGCGCAGGTAATCCGCCGTCAACGTCTCCCACTTGGGCCAGCCGGCTCGCTCCAACTCGCGCGTGTGCAGGATCGCGAGCCGCGCCCGCAGGCAGGCGCGGTAGGTCATGTAAAAGCGCACGAGCGCGGACGGCGGGCGGTCTCCGGTAATATCGGCATAGACGTCGAAGAGTCCCTCCCCGACCCAGGGCACGCCCAAACGCTCGCACTCCATGGCGAGCGAGGCAAGCTCGTCGGCGGCATCCACGATCCGGAACTGGCGGTTGAATTCGAGCCGGTCGAAGATCACCGGCGGACCCTCGAGACAGATATGCTCCGGCCGCAGATCCCCGTGACCCTCCACGATCCGTCCTTCCCGCACCCGGCGGTCAAACGCCTCGGGGGAATTCCTTATATATAGGAGTTGGTCCGCATGGACCGCCGCCACGAGCCCTCCCGGGAGCCCGTCGGCGTGTGCCGCCAGAACGTCGCGATTGATCTCGATCTTGCGCTCATAGTCCTGACGATATTCCTGCGCCGACACGGGGACGGGCGGGCTTTCACTATAAAAGCCGGCGAGCAGGGCGGCGACCGCGCGCACGTCCTCGCGCTCGAGCGCATGCTGCCTGACGACGGCATCCAGCATGCATCCGGCCGGCAGGCGGCGCATCTTCACGAGCCACTCGACGACCCGGCCCCCGCCCTCCACCCGCGCCTGCCCGTGCGCGTCCACCGCAAGCGCCGTCACACCGAGGTAGACGTCCGGGGCAAGGCGCCGGTTGAGGCGCAGCTCCTCCCGGCAGTTTTTTTCCCGCGCCTCCAGGGTGCTGAAGTCGAGGTACTCGTAGCGCACCGGCTTTTTCATCTTGTAGGCATGACGCTCGGTGAGAAACACCCAGGACATGTGGGTCTCGACCGATTCGATTCGCGCCGGCGGTTCCGGATAGGCCTGCGGATCCCGGAGCCATGCCACCTTGGCGCGCAGGTCCAGCTCCGCCTCCGCGGCGGGCGGTGCGACGCCCACCGGTTGGCTGCGTTCGTTCATCTTGGCCGCATTCCTTATATGTAGGGACACCTCCGCGCGTGCTTCCGAAGGGAGGCGGTGTTTTGCCTACGCCGTCACGCGGCGCTCGACGAGATAGCGGCGAAACCAGCCGCTCGCCAGCCGCGCCACCTCCTCGAGCGTCCCCGGCTCCTCGAACAGATGTCCCGCGCCCGGGACGATCGCAAGCTCCTTGGCGCACGCAAGCTGCTCATAGGCCGAGCGGTTGAGCTGGATCACGAGGTCATCGTCTCCGCCCACGATCAGCAGGGTCGGCGCCCTGACCCGCCCGAGCTCCGCCGCCGCCAGGTCCGGACGGCCGCCGCGCGAGACCACGGCCGCGATCTCCTCGCCCAGGGCGGCGGCCGCCTTGAGCGCGGCGGCCGCGCCGGTGCTGGCCCCGAAATAACCGACCGCAAGCCCGGTGAGCCGCGGCTCGCGCCTCGCCCACTGCGTGGCCTGCAAGAGCCGGCGCGTGAGGAGATCGATATCGAAACGATTCTCGTAGATCCGATCCTCCGTCTCCGTGAGCAGATCGAAGAGCAGCGTGGCGACGCCGTTGCCCCGTAGCGCCTCGGCGACAAAGCGGTTGCGCGCGCTGAAGCGGCTGCTGCCGCTCCCGTGGGCGAAGAGCACGATCCCCGCGCTCGCCGGCGCAAGCGCGAGCGTGCCGCCGTGGACGCCCTTGTCCATGGGGATGCGCACCTCCTGCTCGCCCGGGATTTCAGTTCGTCCGATCATGACGCATCAACGCGACGACCTCCTCGTCCGACACCTGCGGGAAGTCGTCGTAATAGGCGCCCACCGCGCCCAGGTAGTATTCGGGGATATCGAGCGCCACGATCTCATCCACCTCGCGCCCGAGGCGCTCGGCCGTGTCCCGCGGCGCGACCGGCACCGCGACCACGACGCGCGCGGGATTTTTGCTTTTGATATCGCGGATCGCGGCCTCCATGGTGAGGCCCGTGGCGATGCCGTCGTCGACGATAATTGCGGTCTTGCCCTCCACCGGAAGCCGCGGGCGGCCTTTGAGATAGAGCGCGCGGCGGCGGCGCGCCTCCTCCCGCTCCGCCGCCACCACGCGCTTGAACCATTGCGGGTCCACCCGCGCGACCTCCCATTCGTTGCACACCATCTCGCCCTCCTCCACGACGGCGCAGATGGCGTACTCGGGGCTCATGGGGTGGCCGATCTTGCGCGGGATGATGAGGTCGAGCGGCATCCCGAGGGCGCGCGCGATCTCCGCCCCCAACACGACACCGCCGCGCGGCAACGCGTAGACGACACCGTCCTGGTCGCGGTATTTCTCAAGCGCCTCGGCGAGGCGCCTGCCGGCGTCGACGCGATCCCTGAAGCGCATGGCGGGCTGCTCCTGAATTCCTCGGAGAATAGACAGGATTAAGAATCAGTCGTGAGTCTGGAGTCTTGAGTCTTTTAGCCTTAATCCTGCTAATCCTGAGAAATCCTGTTAATCCTGTCCATTCGCTTTTCTTTGCGTTCTCCGCGGTGAAATCGTATATCTATTTTGACCGCCGGAAAGCGCGCCGCATTGACGTGCATCAAACTACGCGCGGCTAGGGAATCGACTCCGTAGTGTAGCGGCTCACGCGGATGTCGCCGGACCAGAAATCCGCCGGCAACCCCGCCTTGCGCTTGAGCTGGCGCAGGAACTCCCGCGGCTCCGGGAGCGACTCCCACACCACGGGCAGAAACGTCCCGCGGCGGAAACCCTCCTCGAGGATGAGTCCGTCCACACGCGGACGCAGTTGCCCGATCAGATCCTCCTCCGAGGCGAAGTGCACGGGCTCGGGCGCGCTCAGGATCGAGATATGAATATCGAGGCGCTCGAACTCCGGAAAGGTGAGCGCCGGGAAGCGCGGATCGCCGAAGGCGGAAGAATGGGCGTTTTGCACCACGTCCATCACGAGCGGCCGGCGCGGCTCGAGGCTGCCGATGCAACCGCGCAGACGCGCGTCCACCTCGATCGTGACAAAGCTCGCGCGCGCCGTCCGCAACACCGCCGAGTACTCCTCGATCACGACGCGCAGCTCCTGACCGCACAACCCCCTTTCGATCGAGCCGCGCGCGAGCCCGAGCAGGACCCGCCGGTCTTCGACGCAGAGCTCACTCAATGGCATAGGCCCCATAACCCACCACGCTGTCGCGCGTGCCGGCGGTGTCGCCGGAGTTGCGCAGATCGAGCATCTGCGCCTTCAGCCCGCGGCGGCGCGCGAGATGCAGCAGCCCGCTCACCGGGTTGCGGCCGCAGGCGGCGTCGTAGCTGATATCCTCGTAGCGCAGCCGCTCGATGGCGCGCGATGTGGCGCGGTCCATCTCCCGCGCGGTGGCGTAGTCGTGGTAATGACTGAGATCGGAGCTGATGACGATGAGCGTCTCCGGCCCGCCCCAGAGCCGCTCCAACACCTCGCTCACCTCCTCGGGGGTGGCGTCGCCCACGACGAGCGGCACGAGCGTGAACGCGCCCAGCACTTCTTGTAGAAACGGCAGATGCACCTCGAGGCTGTGCTCGCGCGCGTGCGCCGAATCCAGCACCTGCACCTGCGGCAGATCCGACAATTGGGCCACGGCCTCGCGATCCACGGGGACGCGGCCGAGGGGCGTCTCGAAATAATCCGCGCTCGAAAGCGCCAGGCCCCCGAACCCCAGGCGGTGCGCCGGCCCGAGCAGCACGACGCGCGCGATCGTGCCGCGCGCGGGCCTGAGGCGCGCATAGGCCGAGGCGGCGATGGGGCCGGAATAGACGTAGCCCGCGTGCGGCGCGATGATCGCCTTGGGGACCGATCCGGCACCCGCCACGGCCGCGAGCAACTCCCCTACCATCGCCCGCAACTTGCGCGGATCGTCGGGGTAAAACTGACCGGCGACAGCCGGGGCGCGAACGCTGACCATGCGAACTTCCACGGGAAACCCGGTTATTACAATGTGCCCGGCCGGCGCGGTTTTCAAGCGCCCGCAGAAGGCGCATAGTAGTTTATTGAATTCGGCCCCATTAAGGCCGTGATCCGTGAGCGGTGATCCGTGAACGGTCTACCAATCACCGATCACCGTTTACCGATCACCGTTTACCGATCACCGTTTACCGATCACCGTTTACCAACTCATGGTCTCCGAACTGGAAATATCCGACCCCGCCGCGGTCGTCCCGACGAAGCACTGGCATGCGCTCGACGACGGGCGCGTGCAGTGCGATGTCTGCCCGCGTTTCTGCAAGCTGCACGACGGCCAGCGCGGCTTGTGCTTCGTGCGCGCCAACCAGCACGGCGCGATCGTGCTGACCACCTACGGCCGCTCGAGCGGTTACTGCGTGGATCCGATCGAGAAGAAGCCGCTGAACCATTTCCTGCCCGGCACGCCGGTGCTGTCCTTCGGCACCGCCGGCTGCAATCTCGCCTGCAAGTTCTGCCAGAACTGGGACATCAGCAAGTCGCGCGAATTCGACCGGCTCACCGATCGCGCCTCGCCCGAGACCATCGCGCGCGCCGCGAAGCGCCTCGGCTGCGCGAGCGTGGCCTACACCTATAACGATCCGGTGATCTTCATGGAGTACGCGATCGACGTCGCCCAGGCCTGCCGCGAGCTTGGGATCAAGTCGGTGGCGGTGACCGCGGGCTACATGTGCGATGCGCCGCGGCGCGAGTTCTACCGATACATGGACGCCGCGAACGTGGACCTCAAGGCCTTCACCGAGGAGTTCTACTGGAAGATGACCGGCGCCCACCTTGAGCCCGTGCTCGAGACGCTCAAATACCTCAAGCACGAAACCCAGGTCTGGTTCGAGATCACCACGCTCGTTATCCCCGGCCACAACGATTCCGACCAGGAGCTGAATGCGATGACCCAGTGGGTGGTGGAGCACCTCGGGCCGGATGTGCCGATGCACTTCACCGCCTTCCACCCCGACTGGAAGATGCTGGACGTGCCGCCCACGCCGCCCGCCACGCTCACCCGCGCGCGCGACATCGCCCTGCGCAACGGCGTGCGCTACGCCTACACCGGCAACGTGCACGATGAGCGCGGCGGCTCGACCTTCTGCCATCAGTGCGGCGCGATGCTTATCGGGCGCGACTGGTACGACATCACCGCCTGGAACCTCGACCCGGAAGGCAAGTGCAAAGCCTGCGGCGCCGCCTGCGCCGGCGTGTTCGAGGCGAAACCCGGCACCTGGGGCGCGCGCCGCCAGCCGGTGCGGCTGTCGAACTTCGCGGCCTGAATACATCAGCCATTAGCTATTAGCCGTTAGCTATTAGCTATCGGCTATCGGCTTTTTTGGCTGACCGCTGAAAGCTGACGGCTGACAGCAGATGTTTGACATGCGTCAAACCGCGGCAAATATGGCCGTGATATAGGTCGTTCATGAACGGCGGCGGGGACAATGTCTTTGAGCATTCCGATCTGCGTAACCGTGTGCGGATGTTCCGCGACCGCGCGCATGCCGGCCAGATACTGGCCGATATGCTCAGATCTTACCGCGCCAGCGATGCCCTCGTGCTTGCCATCCCCGCGGGCGGCGTGCCGGTGGCCGCCGCCATCGCGCGCGCGCTGGAGCTCCCGCTCGATGTAGCGGTGGTAAGCAAAATCACGCTGCCCTGGAACACCGAGTCCGGCTACGGCGCGGTCGCCTTCGACGGCAACGTGCGCCTCAACGAGAACCTCGTCGCCGCGCTCGCGCTCGGGGACGCCGTGGTGCAAGAAGGCATCGCGCGCACGAAGGCCAAGGTCGGGGGCCGTGTCGCGCGGCTGCGCGGCGATCGCCCCTTTCCCGAGTTGAAGCGCCGATCCGCCATCCTGGTGGACGACGGGCTCGCCTCCGGTTTTACGATGCGCGCCGCGGTCGAGGCCGTGCGCAGCCGCGGCGCGGAACGAATCGTCGTCGCGGTGCCCACGGGCCATGCCGAATCGGTGCGCCGGATCGCCGCGGCCGTCGAGGCGCTCTACTGCGCCAACATTCGCGAGGGTCACAGTTTTGCCGTCGCCGACGCCTACGAGCATTGGGTCGACGTCGAGGAGCAGACGGCCGTCCGGATGCTCGAAGCCGCCCGCGCCGCCACCGTCTGAAACGAAGACGGGGAAAAAGGAATGACCGCGCACTGGGAGCATTTCCCCCACGAGGCCGACGTCGGCGTGCGCGGCATCGGCGCCACTCCCGAGCAGGCCTTCGAGCAAGCAGCGCTCGCCATGACCGCGGTCATCGCCGATCCCGCGACTATTACCCCGACGCAAGCGGTGGCAATCGAGGCCGAGGCGCCGGACATGGAATTGCTGCTTGTGGACTGGTTGAATGCGCTGGTCTACGAAATGGCCACACGCAAATTGCTTTTCTCCCGCTTCGAAGTCCATATTGATGGACAGGTGTTGCGGGGCAGGGCCTGGGGCGAACCGGCCGATGCCGCGAAACACCAGCCGGCCGTAGAGGTCAAAGGGGCTACCTACACGGCGCTGCGGGTCGCGCAAAACCCCGACGGCGAGTGGGTGGCGCAGTGTGTGGTAGACGTGTAACAACGGTAAACGGTGATCGGTGATCCGTAAACCGTGAAGAGTCTGGGTATGTTTTTCACCGTTCACCGTTCACGGTTCACTAAGATATGGATCTTTCCCTCTTCACGCGCAAATCCGAGTACGAGTGGGAGATCGCCCCCCACGGGGCGATGCGCGTGCCGGCGGTGATCTACGCGAGCGAGCAACTGATCCGCGACATGGATCAGAAGGTCTACGAACAGGCCTGCAACGTCGCGCAGCTCCCCGGCATCGTGAAGGCCTCCTACGCCATGCCGGATGCGCACTGGGGCTACGGCTTTCCCATCGGCGGTGTCGCCGCCTTCGATCCCGATGAAGGCGGCGTGATCTCGGCCGGGGGCGTGGGGTATGACGTGTCCTGCGGCGTGCGGTGTCTGCACACCGGGCTCACGCCGGATGACATCCTGCCGGTGCAGAAGGCGCTGGCCGACAACCTCTACAGAAAAATCCCCGCGGGCGTAGGCTCGACCGGCGCGATCCGCCTGAGTCACGATGAGATGGACGCGATGCTCACGGGCGGCGCGCGCTGGGCCGTGGCGCAAGGGTACGGCACGGCTGCGGACCTCGAGCGCATCGAGGAGCACGGCCAGATGCAGCACGCCAAACCCGCCGATGTCTCGGAGCGCGCCAAGAAACGTCAGCGCGACGAGATGGGTACGCTCGGGAGCGGCAACCACTATCTCGAGGTGCAGAAGGTCGCGCAGATCCACGACGCCCGGATCGCCGCGGCCTTCGGGCTGCGCGAGAACGACGTCGTCGTGAGCATCCATTGCGGCTCGCGCGGCCTGGGCCACCAGATCGGCACCGAGTTCCTGAAGAAAATGGCGATCGCCGCCGGCGGCTACGGCATCCAGCTTCCCGACCGCGAGCTCGCCTGCGCGCCGATCAACTCGGACGTCGGGCAGGAGTATCTCGGCGCGATGCGCGCGGCGATCAACTGCGCCCTCGCCAACCGCCAGATTCTCACGCATCTGACGCGCGAGGCGTTCGCGCAGATCGTCCCGAAGACACGCCTGTCGCTGCTCTACGATGTCTCGCACAACACCTGCAAGGTCGAGGAGCATGCCGTGGATGGCAAACCGCGCAAGCTCTATGTGCATCGCAAGGGCGCCACGCGCGCCTTCGGGCCGGGTCATCCCGACATCCCCGAAGCCCTGCGCGCCGCGGGCCAGCCGGTGCTCATCGGCGGCTCCATGGGCACGGCTTCCTACGTGCTCGCCGGCACGAAGGAGTCGGAGACACACGCGTTCAGTTCCGCCTGTCACGGCGCCGGGCGCGCCATGAGCCGGCACCAGGCGTTCAAGACCTGGAAGGGCCGGCAGGTGATCGACGAGTTGGCCGCCCGCGGGATTCTTATAAAAAGCCCATCCTCGCGCGGCGTGGCCGAAGAGGCGCCCGGGGCATACAAGGACGTGAGCGCGGTCGTGAACGCCGCCGATCGCGCGGGGCTCGCGCGCACGGTCGCCCGCCTCGAGCCTTTGATTTGCATCAAAGGCTAGAAAAACAAAAATAGACAGGATTAACAGGATTTCTCAGGATTTACAGGATTACTTCAAGAATTCTTTAATCTTGTTAATCCTGTTTTAATCCTGTAAATCCTGTCCATTTCTTGCTTCCTTATGCCGGTTCATAACGCCGACATCGCCGCCGTGTTCGAGGAGATCGCCGATCTGCTCGAGATCGAGAACGCCAATCCGTTCCGCGTGCGCGCCTACCGCAACGCCGCGCGTCAGCTTCAAGGCATGGGCGTGCCGGCGGCGGACATGGTGGCGAAGGGCGAGGATTTGACGGAGCTGCCCGGCATCGGCGAGGACTTGACCGCGAAGATCCAGGAGATCGTCGAAACCGGCGAGTGCCGGTTCCTGGAGAAGCTGCGGAAGAAAACGCCGCCCACCATCACCGAGCTTTTGAAGATCCCGGGCCTCGGGCCGAAGCGCGTGCGCGCGCTCTATCATGAGCTCGACGTGCAGACGCTGGAGCAGCTTGCGCGCGCCGCGCGCGACGGGCGCATCCGCGCCCTGCCCGGCTTCGGGGAAAAAACCGAGCAGGCGATCATCGAGGCCATCGCGGCGCATGTCACGGAGCAGAGGCGCTTCAAGCTCGCCGTCGCCGCGCAGTACGCCGAGCCGCTCAAAAAATATCTGGAGAAGACGCCCGGGGTGAAACAGGTGGTGCTGGCGGGCTCCTACCGGCGCTGCCGCGAAACCGTGGGCGATCTCGATATCCTGGTGACGG
>Ga0154833_1107_pt1 | contig 11697 bp, 11 predicted proteins | sample Rifle2008BG16ft_FD_116137 | JGI IMG/M metagenome (GOLD analysis project Ga0154833, IMG submission 116137) | Candidatus Muproteobacteria bacterium RBG_16_65_34 | reverse complement strand
GATCCCGACCGGCATGGGCTCGCCCGTCTTCGACGGCTACGTGCCGCGGCGCTCCGCGGCCGTGGTGCGAAGACTCGAAGCGGCCGGGGCGTTCGTGCTCGGCAAGACGGTGACGGCGGAGCTCGCCTATTTTCACCCCGGTCCGACACGCAATCCGTGGAACGCCGCGCACACGCCGGGCGGCTCGTCGATGGGCTCGGCGGCGGCCGTGGCCGCGGGGATGACGCCGGCGGCGCTCGGGACGCAGACCAACGGCTCGGTCATCCGCCCCGCGGCCTTCTGCGGCTGCGTCGGCTTCAAGCCGAGTGAAGGGCTGGTTGCCCGCAGCGGCATCCAGCCGTTCAGCCCCACGCTCGATCAGGTCGGCGTTTTCGCGCGCACGGTGGCGGACGCCGCCCTCGTTGCGGCGGCGCTTCTCGGGCGCGATCCCGAGGACCCGTCCAGCGTCGAGCCGCAGGCGGCGCTCGCCGAAGGGCTGCGCGCGCTCAGGCCGCTCGCGCGCGCGCCGCGGCTTGCCGCCGTGCGCTCGCCGGTGTGGCCGCTCGCCGAGGCGGCGCAGCAGGCGCTGTTCGAGCGCAACCTCGGCGCACTCAGGCGGGCCGGCGCCGCGGTCGAAGAGATCGAGCTGGGCGCGGGCTTCGCGCGGGCGCACGAGATGTTGCGGCGCATCATGTACGTCGAGGGCGCACGCACGCTCACGGCGCTCCAGGAGCGGCACCGCGACCGGCTCAGCGCGACGCTCAACCGCCTGATCGACGGGGGCCGGCAAATCGCCGAATCCGATTACCGCGAAGCGCTTGCGTGTCGTGCGACGCTGCAAGGCGAGCTGCAAAGCCTGCTCGCTTCCTGCGACGCCATCGTCACGCCGCCCGCGCGCGGCGAGGCGCCGGCGACGCTCGCGCACACCGGCGATCCCGCCTTCTGCACGATCTGGACCCTGTGCGGCGCGCCGGCCGTCACGATTCCGACCGGGTTGGGACCCCATCGCCTTCCTCTGGGGTTGCAGATCGTCGGCAATCGGCGCGACGACGTGCGCATGCTTCAGGTCGCGCGCTGGTGCGCCGAGGCGATCGGCTTCGACACCGGTTTTCCGGAGTAGCACATGCCGCTGCGAATGATCGTCGAGGTCATGCTGCCGATCGTGGCGCTCGTCGCGGCCGGAGGCCTGTGGGCGGTGCGCGCCCGGGGCGAATCCACCGAGGCGTTGCGCGTGCAACTCAACCGCATGGTGCTGTACGTGTTCGCGCCCGCGCTCATGTTCTCGATCGCCTCCGCCACGGCGATCACCGCCGCGCTGCTCACGGTGCCGCTGCTCCTCGCCCTGGGCGTTGCGTTTACGGGTCTTCTGCTCTACCTGCTGCTGTACCGCTCGGCGCTCGGCCGGAATCTTTCCAACCCGGCGCGGGCGGCGCTCATGCTCTCGGGCATGTTCGGTAATGTGTTTTATCTCGGCTTCCCGGTGACGAGCTTTCTCTACGGCGCGCCGGGCGGGCTCTACGCGGCGTTCGCCGACATGGGCGCCGCGACGCCGTTGCTTTGGAGTCTGGGCGTGTGGATCGCGACGCGCCTCGGTGCGGATCGCGCCGCGCACGCCGCGCACGTGCCGGTGTGGCGGGTGATGGGGCGGCAGCCGCCGGTGTGGGCGTTCCTGATCGGCGTGGCGGCGCAGCAGTCCGGCATCGAGCTCGCGCCGCTCGTGCGTGCCGCGGCCCTCGTCGGCCAAGCGACGATCCCCGTCATGATGTTCGTGCTCGGGCTCTCGATCCCGTGGACGCGGCTGCGGCCGAGCGCGCCGATCCTGGGCGTCGTCGCGGTGAAGCTCGCAATCATGCCGCTCATCGTGTGGGCATTCGCGCACTGGTGGTTCGCGCCGCTTTCCGAGGCTCCGCGCGCGGCGGTGATCGAGGCGGCGATGCCGACGATGCTCATGGCCGTGCTCATGGCCGACCGCTTCGCGCTTGACACCGGGGCGGCGGCGCTCATGATTGGCTGGAGCACGCTGATTTTCTGGTTTACCTTGCCGCTGTGGCTCGCGCTGGTAGCATGAAAAGAAGGACTCAGGACTCAGGACTAAGTCCTCCGCACTCCGTCCTTAGTCCTGAGCCCTCAGCACTCGTAGTTAAATAAGGAGAGAGACATGACGAGCAAGATCGGATTCATCGGATTGGGAATCATGGGCCGACCGATGGCGCTCAATCTGAAGAAGGCCGGGCACGCGCTCTGGGTTCACGGACGGCGCGCGGCGACGATGGCGCCGCTCGTCGAGGCCGGCGCGACGAGCTGTGCCTCGCCCAAGGAGGTCGCGCAGAACGCCGATATCGTTTTTATCTGCGTTTCCGACACGCCCGATGTCGAGCAGGTGATCCTGGGCGAGAACGGTCTCGTCCACGGTGTGCGGCCGGGCTCGGCGGTCGTGGACATGAGCACGATCTCGCCGACGGCGACGCGCACGTTTGCCGCCGCCCTCAAGGCGCGCGGCGCGGACATGCTCGATGCGCCGGTCTCGGGCGGCGAGGTCGGCGCGATCAACGCCACGCTTTCCATCATGGTCGGCGGCGGGCCCGCGGCGTTCGCGCGCGCGCGGCCGTACTTCGAGGCCATGGGCAAGAACATCGTGCACGTCGGCGACCACGGTGCCGGCCAAGTCGCCAAGGCCTGCAACCAGGTCGTGGTGGCGGTGACCATCGAGGCGGTGAGCGAGGCGCTGACCTTCGCGCGCAGAAACGGCGTGGACCCGGCCAAGGTGCGCGAGGCGCTCATGGGCGGTTTCGCCGGCAGCAAGATTCTCGAGGTGCACGGCAAGCGCATGCTCGACCGCGACTTCCGGCCGGGCTTCAAGGCGCGGTTGCATCAGAAGGATCTCAAGATCGTGATCGACGCCGCACACCAGCTCGGGCTCGCCATGCCCGGCGCGGCGCTGGTGGCGCAGCATTTGAACGCCCTCATGGGCAGCGGCGACGGCGAACTCGATTCCGCCGCCATCGTCAAGGTCATCGAGCGGATGTCCGGGGCGGAGAAATAGATAAAGATTAAATGGACAGGATTTACAGGATTAACAGGATTAGAACCCAAAGCCATCGATTTCTAGCTTTAATCTGGTAAATCTTGTTAATTCTGTCTGTTGGTTTTTCTGTAAAATTCCGGCATGAGCACGCGCGCCGAAATCCTGAGGTTGTTGTCCGACGGCGCCTTTCATTCGGGCACCGATCTGGGAAATAAACTCGGCATCACGCGCGCGGCGGTGTGCAAATGCATCCGCCACCTGACGCAATCGGGACTGGAACGTGCCTGGCACATTTTTTTTGGAGAGGCGACGCTTCTGGGGAGCCGCTGAGGCAGCGGCGGAGCAGGACAGACACCGCAACGCACTACTGATGGATAAACCTAAAAACGGCGATTGCATCCGCAGATTACGCAGATTTCCGCAGATTTTAAGAATGTGATCGACGCTCTTCTCTCACCCTATGGGTGCGCCGGGCAGTCATTCGGACCAGTTGATTCATCTGCGCTAATCTGCGAAATCTGCGGACAACTGCTTTTTCTAGGATAAATGTTGGGAGGACCTCGTGGCTACGTGCTTCTGGCATTCGATGGATGTCGATCTCGTCCTGAAAGAACTGCGGGTCGACCCGCACCGGGGCCTTGCGCCGGAGGAGGCGCAAAGCCGCCTCGGCCAATACGGTCCCAATGAGCTGAGGCAGGAGGAGAAGGCCTCGCCGCTCGCGCTCTTTTTCAACCAGTTCAAAAACATCCTCATCGTCATTCTGCTGATCGCCACCCTTCTTTCCGCCTTGGTCGGCGAGTATGTGGACGCGGCCATTATCTTCGTGATCATTGTGTTTTGCGCCGGTCTCGGCTTCATTCAGGAGTACCGTGCCGAGCGCGCGCTGGAAGCCCTGAAGAACATGCTCAGCCCGACGATCACAGTTCTGAGGGGTGGACAGGAGTGGGAGGCACCGTCGAAAGACCTGGTGCCGGGCGATGTTCTGGTCCTCGAGGCGGGCGACAAGATTCCTGCCGATGCCCGGCTGGTCGAGATCCACTCGGTGCATTGCGATGAGGCGCCGCTTACCGGGGAGTCGATTCCCGTTGGCAAGGATCTTGCGCTGTCCGCGGAGGACGCATCCGTGGGCGATCGCAAGAACATGGTCTTCACCGGCACCACGGTGACGTACGGGCGGGGCAAAGCGGTGGTGACCGCAACCGGGATGGCGACCGAGTTCGGTCGGATCGCGGAGGAGGTGGCGGCGGTGACGCAGGAGAAAACCCCGCTTGAGCTGCGAACCGAGGAAATCGGCAAGTGGCTGGGGTTCATCACGCTCGGCATCTGCGTGCTGGTCGTGGGCATCAGCGTCGCGCGGGAGGCATGGGCAGGCACTTTCCAGCTCGACTCTACGCTGCCGATTATCCTGTTCGCGATCGCCCTGGCGGTCGCGGCGGTACCCGAGGCGCTCGCCGCCATCGTCACGGGTGCGCTGGCCATCGCCATGCACGAGATGGCCAAGCGCAACGCGTTGGTCCGCAAGATGCCCGCCGTCGAAACCCTCGGCTGCACCAGTGTGATCTGCTCGGACAAGACCGGCACGCTGACCAAGGGTGAGATGACCGTACGCCGGATGTTCGTCGGCGGCCGGACGATCGAGGTGAGCGGAGTGGGGTATGCCCCGACCGGTAGCTTGAGCAGCTCGCTCGACGATCGCGCGCTCGGCTTGCTGCTCAAAGGCGCTGTCCTCGCCAGCGACGCCGTGCTGGCCCAGGATGCGGGGCGATGGTTCGTCAGAGGCGACCCGACCGAAGGGGCCCTCGTAGTGCTGGCGGCCAAGGGCGGGGTACAAGGCCGGGAAACCCGGCTCGCGTGTCCGCGCATCGAGGAGTTTCCGTTCAGCTCCGAACGCAAGCGCATGACTACCGTCCACTCGATGGAGGATGGGCGGCGGCTGGCCTTCACCAAAGGGGCACCGGAGGTGCTGCTGGAACGCTGCGCTTCTACGTTGGTTGGGGACCAAGCCGTCCCGCTCGGGGCCGACCAGCGGGCGAAGCTGGATGAGGCCAACGAGGCGATGGCCGGCGATGCCCTTCGCGTTCTGGGCGTCGCCTACAAGGAACTGCCGGCCGAGAACGTGTGCACGGAGGAGTTGGCCGAGACCGACCTGACCTTCCTCGGCCTCGTGGGGATGATGGATCCGCCCCGGGACGAGGCGATCGATGCGGTTAAGGTCTGCCGGGAGATCCATGTCAAACCGGTAATGATCACCGGGGATCACAAGCTCACCGCTGTGGCCGTGGCGAAGGAAATCGGGATCTTCCGGGACGGAGACTTGGTCCTTACGGGCGACGAACTCGCCAAGATGGACGCGGCGGCGCTGGCGGTTGTGGTGGAGCGCGTGACCGTCTATGCCAGGGTCTCGCCGATGGACAAGCTGAAGATCGTGAGCGCATGGAAGGCGAAGGGGCATGTGGTCGCCATGACCGGCGACGGCGTCAACGACGCCCCCGCCCTCAAGCATGCCGACGTCGGGGTGGCGATGGGGATCTCGGGGACCGACGTGGCTAAGGAGGCCGCCGATATCGTCCTCAGCGACGACAACTTCGCCAGCATTGTCAAGGCCATCGAGCGCGGACGGTGGATCTACGACAACATCAAAAAGTATCTCACCTATCTGCTCAGGGCGAATCTGACCGAGGTCGTGGTGCTGGGCGGGGTGGTGGTGGTCATGGGACCTGAGTTCCTGCCGCTGCTGCCGGCGGCCATCCTCTACATCAATCTGGCGACTGACGGGCTCCCGGCACTTGCGTTGGGCGTGGCGCCTCCCGACCCCGACATCATGCGGCGTCCTCCCCGCGATCCGAAGGAGAGCGTTTTCTCAACCGAGGTGCGCACGCTCATTACGTTGGCAGTGGTCATCGAATGCCCGCTCTTTCTCTGGGTTTTCTTTGCAGGCTTCGCCGATATCGAGCACGCTCGTACCGAGATCTTCCTCATGTTCGTCCTGATCGAGTTGATCCTCGCCCTCAACTTCCGCTCGCTGCGTTACAGCATCCTGGAGGCGCCGCCCCACAAGTGGCTCCTGATCGCCATCGGGTGGGAACTGCTTCTGATCGCTGTCCTGATTCAGTTTGACGCCGTCCGCGAATCGTTCGGTATCGCCATGCCGACCTTCTCCGACGTGGCGTTCGTAGCGGCACTTGGATTCGGCGTGATGGTTTCGATCGAGATCGTCAAAGCGGTGCTGCGGAGGCGGGCGTCGCCTGCGAGTGCATACACGTGACGAACAGGCCGGCGTGTAAGTACCGCCCATTTTTTGTTTGGTTTGCCTACCGCCGTTCAGTTCTCGTCGCCCCGATATGACCCCTGTTAGAATGGGGCCATGACCACGCGTGCCGAAATCCTCAAGATGTTGTCCGACGGCGTTTTTCATTCGGGCACCGACCTGGGAAATAACCTCGGCATCACCCGCGCGGCGGTGTGCAAATGCATCCGCCGCCTGACGCAATCGGGACTGGACGTGCATCGCGTGACCGGCCGCGGTTACAGGCTCGATGCGCCGCTTACTTTGCTGGATCGTTCCCGTATCCTGAAGCATCTGGGCGCGGCGGCGCCGCTGCTCAAGAACCGGCTCGAAATCCTCGATCAAGTCGACTCGACCAATCGTTACCTGCGCGCGCGCGCCGCGGAAGAGCAGAAAGATACCCGCGATCTCGCTGCTTCACTCCATGGCAGCGTGTGTCTCACCGAGGCGCAGTCGCAGGGGCGCGGACGGCGCGGGCGCGCGTGGGTCACGACGCCGTATCACAACCTCACGCTCTCCATGGCCTGGCGTTTCCCGAGCGGTCCGGCCTTCGCCTCCGGCCTGAGTCTTGCCGCCGGGGTCGCGGTGTTGCACGCGATCGAGGAGTACGGCGTAGAAGGCGGTGGGCTTAAGTGGCCGAACGACGTGTTGTGGAAGGGCCGCAAGCTCGCCGGGCTGCTGGCCGACGTGGCGGGTGAGGCCGCGGGGCCCTGCGTGGCGGTGCTGGGGGTGGGTATCAACTGTTTCATCCATGAGCGCGAGGCCGCGCGCATCGACCAGCCGTGGGCGGATATTCAGACGATCACCGGCGAGCCCGTGGACCGCAATCGTCTGGCGGCGCTCGTCATCCGGCATCTGCGCGCGGTGCTCGAAGACTTCGCGGATTCCGGCCTCGCCCCCTATCGCGGCGAATGGGAGCGGCGCCATCTTTACGCCGGCAGGAAGGTGCGCCTGCTTCAGGGCGAGGCGACGCACGAGGGAATCGCCGAAGGCGTCGATGAGCACGGCGCGCTGTGCGTGCGCGATGCGCGCGGTGCGGTGCGCAAGTTCCATTCCGGCGAGATCAGCCTGAGGCCCGTATGAGACTGTTGGTGGATCTGGGCAACAGCCGCCTCAAGTGGGTGCTGAACGCCCCCGCCCGCTGGGAACTCGGCATGGCGCTGCATCAAGGCGAGGACATGACGCGGTTGCTGGATGACGCGTGGGGCGCGCTGGAGGCGCCGCAGCGAATCGTCATGACGAGCGTCGCGGCGAAAGAGTTGCGCCAGGCGCTCGAGCAATGGGCCACGCGGCGCTGGTCGCTCGTTCCGTACGTGGTCCAGGCGCAGCGCGCGCAGTTGGGCGTGACCAACAGCTACCGCGAGCCGGCTTCGCTCGGCGCCGATCGCTGGGCGGCGCTGATCGGCGCGCGCGCGCTTACGCAGACGCCGGCCTGCATCGTGGATTGCGGCACCGCCGTGACGGTGGATGCGCTCTCCGCGGATGGGGTGTTTCTGGGCGGCGCGATCTTCCCCGGCCTGAGGCTGCTGCGGCAATCCCTCGCGCAGGGCGCGGCGGCCCTGCCGCTCGCGTTCGGCGACGACACCAGTTGTCTCGCGCGCGCGACCGCCGACGGCATCGCCGCCGGGACCATGCTCGGACTCCTCGGCGCGATCGAGCGGATGCTCGTCGAACAACAAAAGGTCATCGGTCCCGGGATGCAGGTATTTCTGACGGGGGGCGATGCGCCGCTCCTCGCCGCGCGCCTCACGCAGCCGGCGATCGCGATTCCCGACCTGGTGTTGAAGGGGCTGGCGCGGATTGCGGATACCTTATGATGCGATGGTTCTTTGCCGTGCTCGTGCTCGCCAACCTCGGGCTTTGGATGTGGGCGAGCTGGTACAAGAAGAGCGCCGTGGGCGAGGCCGAGGCGCCGCGCCCGCAGGTACATGCCGAGCAGATGAAGCTGCTCACCGAGCCGGGCGTGAAGCTCAAACCCCGCCCGAAGCCGCCGGAGCCGAACGCGGAGGTTGCGGTCGTTGCGCCGCGCCATTGTTACCGCACCGGGCCGTTTGCCGAGCTTGATGCGGCCATTGCGGCCGGCAAGCGGCTCGAGGCGCGCGGGATCGGCTACATGCGGCAGGAGGAGACGCGCCCGGCGGTCACCGGCTACCGTGTGTTCCTGCCGCCGTTTCCCTCGAGGGAGGCCGCGGAACGCAAGCGCAAGGAGCTCGTGCGCCTCGGGTTTCAAGACCAGGCGCTGACGCAGGAGGGCGGGCGTTATGCGATCTCGCTGGGACTTTACTCGATCGAGGCCAACGCCATCGCGCATCAGCAGCGGCTCGCCGCCAAGGGCGTCGCGGCGAAGCTCGAGCCCATCCGGCAGGCGCGCACGGCCTATTGGCTCGAGCTATCCGGAGAGAATCTCTTCGAGGCGCTCAAGGATTTCGACTGGGGCGCCGCCGGCGTGAGTCTGAGCGAGCTCGCCTGCCCGGCGTCCCCATCGCCTCCCACGCCCGCGGCCCCGGCCGCGCCCCCGGGAGAGGACGCAGACGCACGGGGGCGATAGCGGCGGTTGCCCGGCTCGAGGGGTATACTTACAATTCCGCGTCCCGAACAAAGCCCGCATAGCTCAGTTGGGCGAGCCGGAGCAGTGGCGGACACACTTAACGTGTGTCCGCCCCGGCGAGCGCCCGACTACGGATGGTCGGGCTGGGGTCTCACAAAAGCTGAGTCGCATCGCCAGGGACGGCATGTCTGAAACTGTTTTATGCCCGCATAGCTCAGTTGGTAGAGCACCTGATTTGTAATCAGGCGGTCGGGAGTTCAAATCTCTCTGCGGGCTCCATTCCTTTCCTGACCTTAACCTTCAAGGTCACAAATTGCGATCTCATCCCCGCGCAAGGTTTGAGGTCACATTTTATGACCTCAAACCTGTTTGTCTCACGGCCATTGATGCTGTTTTGTTCATGGAATTGAGGATGCACGAGGAATCCCCTACACTGCCCAAGCCATAAACATAACAACCCGGCCAAGGAATGACGGCGAAAAAATCTGTAATTCCGCTTGAGCAGATTGAAAAGCGCAACTTTTTGTTGCGCGGTCAAAACGTCTGCCAGGCGTTCTTCCCGCGCACCAGCGCCTGGGACAATCTGAAGCGCGCGTTGAAGGGCTCACATGAGGAAAGCGTCCGGGATCACCTCGCCGGAACCGTGAGCGCGTTGTTCGAGGCCGGCGAGCACGGGCAGATCGCGGTAAAGGTCATTGACGACCGCGGCAACAAACTGCTGGTGGTGAAGAACCTCAGGGAGGCCAAGGGATGAAACAGCTCGCCTTACAGCAACTGCTTTCTCGTGGTCTCGAAGACACGCTGCGCCGCGGTAACATCTGGTGGCAGGGTGAGCGTATGTTCGGGCTTCCGCCCATTCGCCGCTGGGCCTTCCCGCATGTGCTGTCCAATGTCTCCGGCGGTGGGCTGGCGCCCATCACGGTCGTGCGCGGGCCACGGCAGATCGGCAAAACTACGTTGTTGAACCAGATCATTGATGATCTGCTGACGCAGGGGGTAGCTCCAAAACGGATTTTCCGGGTGCAGTTCGACGAATTACCCGAGCTCGAAAAAGTTGCGCAACCCATACTCGATTTGGCGTGGTGGTATGGCGATAACATCTTGGGCAAGTCATTTCATCAGGCGGCGAAGGATGGCGAACAGGCGCTGTTGTTTCTCGACGAAGTACAAAATCTCCCGGCGTGGGCGCCGCAACTCAAGAATCTGGTTGATCAACACCCAGTTCGGGTCGTCGTGACCGGCAGCTCCGCGCTGCGCATCGAGGCCGGCCGCGACAGCCTCGCGGGACGCATCGCCACGCTGGAGATGGGACCGCTGCTGTTGCGCGAGATCGGCGAGATGCGCGGTTACGGCAAGATCGACCCATACCTACCGCTCAACGGGCTCGGTCCCCTCAAGGACAAGAATTTCTGGCTGGGTCTCCGGGAGTTTGGAGAAAAGCAAATGGATTTCCGGCGACAGGCATTCCGCGCGTTTTCCGAACGCGGCGCCTACCCGGTGGCACAGGTGCGAGCCGACGTGCCATGGGAGCGGGTGGCGGATCAACTCAATGAGACCGTGATCCGCCGCGCAATCCAACACGACCTGCGCATGGGTGCAAAAGGAAAGCGGCGCGACGAGCACCTGCTCGAAGAGGTGTTCCGGCTCGCATGTCGGTATATCGGTCAATCGCCGAACCAGGCCCTCTACCTCGATGAAATCCGCCGAGCGATGCACGCTAACATCGGCTGGCAGCGGATACTGACTTACCTGAAGTTCCTGGACGGCACCCTGCTGCTGCGGCTGATCGAGCCGCTCGAACTGCGGCTTAAGCGCCGGCGCGGAGCCTCTAAGCTGTGTCTGTGCGACCATGCGCTACGTGCCGCTTGGTTGCAAGAAGTCGTACCCATCGATCCCGCGGAACTTGAAAATCAACCGCACCTGACGGACTTGGCGGGAAGGATCGCCGAAAGCACGGTCGGGTATTTCCTGCGTTCCATCGTCAATCTGGATGTCGCGCATTTCCCGGAGCGCGGCGCCGAACCAGAGGTGGATTACGTGATTACCATTGGCGAGCAACGCATACCGATCGAAGTGAAGTACCGCCGGCGCATCGAGCACCGGGATACGCTCGGGCTACGCGCCTTCGTCGAGAGGGCTGTCTATAACGCTCCCTTTGGGGTGCTTGTGACGCTTGGCGATGATCCGGCTAGCGACGACCCGCGCATCATCTCAATGCCGCTTTCCACATTCCTACTCATGCGGTAAGGGTGTGACATGAGCAGCTACGAAGTCCCGGAGCCGATATTAAACTCGCCCTTCGAAGAGCCGGCCGAACACTGGCACATCGAGGAAGGCGCCGTTCCCGAGCAGCGGCCGGAATGGCAAATATCTGCCCTACGCATTTACCGAGCAGGGCGTGGCGATGTTATCCAGCGTCCCGCACAGCAAGCGCGCGGTGTAGGTGAATATCGAAATCATGCGCGCCTTCGTGCGGTTACGCCAAATGCTGGCTTCCAATGTCGATCTCGCGCGCAAGCTGGCGGCGCTGGAAAAGAAATACGACGCCCAATTCAGGGTGGTATTCGACGCCATCCGCGAACTCATGACTCCGCCGGAGCCCAAGAAGAAACGCCCCATCGGTTTTGCGCCGTGGGGAGAAAAATAAGAGCATCGTGACCCATGGCGCTACATCCTGAATTCCCGAAATCGCCCTACGCTGAACTATTGCCGGACCAGCGCTGGTTTCCGGCCGCCGAAGAACTTCGAAGCACGGCCTATGAGAAACTGCTGCCGCCGCTGGTTGCCAAGATTCGCAGCGAGATTTCGGAGTGGCGGAACGCAGGCTATGCGGGCGCTTCCAACACATCGCGTGCGCTC
>Ga0154833_1082_pt1 | contig 11931 bp, 6 predicted proteins | sample Rifle2008BG16ft_FD_116137 | JGI IMG/M metagenome (GOLD analysis project Ga0154833, IMG submission 116137) | Candidatus Muproteobacteria bacterium RBG_16_65_34 | reverse complement strand
TCAGGCGCACGGCCGAGCTGGCGCCGTCGAACTCCTTCCACGTCAGGAACACGCGCGGCCCGAGGCTCAGCACCTGCGGGCGCGCGGGCTGCGCGCCCGGGTCGCCGAAGGCGAGCGGCGCGGTGAAGGTTTTGCCGCGGTCGAGGCTGCGGCGGTAGTACAGCCCGGCGCGGCCCTCGGCGCCGGTGTACCAAGCGAGGTGATAGACGCCGTCGGCGCCGATCGAGAGCGACGGACCGTGGTGCGGGCAGGCGTCCAGTTCCCAGCCGTCCTCCGAGGCGCGCACGAGCGTGGACTTCCCGTCGAGTCGCAGGAGCGCGTGGTCGCGCGTGTTCTTGCCGAAGATCTGGCGCCAGAGGATGACCGGGACATCGTCGGTATCGGCCGCCGCCGCGATACGGCAGCACTCGCAGGAGTGATCGGCCGCCTTGCGGTTGGCGCCGAAACTCGCGCCGCCGTCGGTGGACACCGCGTAGTAAACCGCGAGCCCGGAATATTTTCCGCCCTTGCCCTCGGAGGCGGCGGCGTCGCGCTTGTCGAGCCAGAAGAGATAGATGTCGCCGCGGCCGTTGACCAGCAGCGAGTCGAAGCGGTGGCTGATCGCCTGCCGGTCGGTGTTGACGACGATCGGAGCGGAAAAGCTCTTGCCGCCGTCGAGCGAGCGCGCGAAGCGCACATGCCCGCTGAACGGGGTGTCGAGGCTCTGGGTCCAGGAGACGTAGATTTCGCCCTTCGGCCCGAACGCGAGCTTGGGGCGGTTCTCGCCGTCGGCGGCGATATTCTCGGGCTCGGCGTTGACCTGGACCGGCGCGCTGAAGCTCCGGCCCTGGTCGCTCGAGTGGCTCACGGCGACATGGCCGCTCTTGACGGCGGCGAGCCAGAGCCTGCCCGTGGCGTCGAACGCCGACGTCATCGAGAGCGGGTCGCGCGCGAGCGACTTCTTCCACATCTGCGCGCGTTCCTCGGGGGTGGGCGCAGCGGGTTTCGCCGCCGCGGCCGGTTTGGCGTGGCCGTGTCCGCCGCCGGCGGGCGGAGGCGTCGCGCAGCCCGCGAGGCCGAGCAGGCCGATCGCGACCAGGGCCTTGACCGGGTTCATGGGTTCTCCGCGCCGAAGCGATACGCGACCCCGAGCCAGTACGTGCGGGGATCGCCCGGGGTGTAGCTGTTCTGCGTGTCCGGATTGTACGTCCCGACCCCGGAGTAGCTGCTGCTCGCGCTGTGGGAGAATTTCTTGTCGGCCACGTTCATGACCTTGAACCATACGTCCCAGGCCGTCACCGCGTAGGCGGCGCGCAGATTGAGCAAGGTGTGTCCGGGATACTCCGCGGTGTTGGCGTCGTTCATCCAGTAATTGCCCAGGTACTGCGCCTCGAGCCCGAGGCGCGCGCCCTTCGCCGGCTTCCACGCGAGCTCGGCGTTCGTGATGTTCTTCGGCGCGCCCTTGATGAGCTTGCCGTCGTAGGAGAGCGTGGCGCTCGTGTCGTAGTCGAGGTATTCGTGCTCGGCATAAGTCGTCGCGAGCCGCCCCTCCCACTGGGGGTCCGGGGCGTAGCTCACGCCGAGCTCGATGCCGGTGTGGCGCGTCTTGCCCGCGTTGCGCGGCTCGGAATTGCCCACGGCGATCTGGAAGCTGACCTGTTCGTCCTTGCCGTCCAGGCGATAGAGCGCGGCGTTCACCTTGCCCTTGCCGCCGTCGAAGGCGGTGCGCACGCCGATCTCGTAGTTATCGAAAGTCGAGGGCCTCAAATCGGGCACCGTAAGACGCGCGTAGAGCGAGGTCACCTCGGGCGGCGTGAAGCCCTGGCTGTAGCTCGCGTACAGGCTGGTGTCGGGGCTCACGGCGTGGGTCGCGCCGATCTTGGGGCTGAAGTGGCTGAACGAGCGCGTCTCGTTCGGCGCGCCGGTGCTGTTGCTGGGGGTCAAGTTGTTGGTGAAGTCGTACCCGATGGTGTCGTAGCGCCCGCCGACCACCACGCGCGTGGACGCCGCGGGCGAAAGCTCGTACTGCGCGTAGGCCGAGGTGTTGCCGAGCCCGACCTTGTAGTCGCGGCTGCGGGTGCCGAGCGTGTAGCCGGTGTAGACGCTGCTCGCGTCGCGCGTGATGTCGATCTTGTCCTCGGTATAGGTGTTGGGGCTGCGGTCGTAGGTGAGTCCCACGATCAGGCGCGCGTTGAGCCAGCCGAAATCCTGCCGGTGGCGGGCGTCGAGCCCGAGCGAGCTGTAGCTGTTCACGTTGATGTTGCCGACATAGCCCGTGGGGCAGGTGGCGGAGACGGTGCAGTTGCGGATGGAGTAGGCCGGGTTCTGCCCGTGGTCGTTCTGCCGCCCGTAGAGGATCACGGTGCTGAGCCCCTGGGCGCTCGATTCGTGATCGAGCGTGAACGACAACCGTTTCGTTTCGTCACGCCGGTAGGTGAAGGTCTGGTAGCTGACGGCCGGGCGGTTCTGATAGTCGCTTTCGTTCAGCGAGCCCGGGGTCTGGGTGTCGAGGTTGGTGTACGTGAACAGCGCGCGCAGCGGCGTGCGGTCATCGGCGGCGCCGTCGGCGCGCAGCGTTACGGAGTCCTTGTCCATCTCGTTGTACATGCGCCAGGAATCGCGCAGGCGCGCGCTGTAGTGCGAGAACCGCAGGCCGAAATCCTCCCAGGTGTCGGAGGCGCCGGTATCGACGCGCTTGTAGCCCTCGCTGCTCGATTGCAGCGAGACCTTGCCCTCGGGCGTGAGCGATGGGGCCCGGGTGAGAAAGTTCACCGCACCGCCCACCGCGTTGCTGCCGTAGAGCGACGAGCCCGGGCCCTTGAGCACCTCGATGTCGGAGGTGCCGGTGAGATTCACCTCGTTGAGGGCGTTGTGGTTGAACACGCCGATCGGGCGGATCGGCACGCCGTCCTCGAGGTACTGGTAGACGGGATTGGTGGTGATCGGCTGGCGGATGCTCATGCTGTGCTGCTCGTTGCCGAGATCCACCATGTGCACGCCCGGGATCTGGTTCACCGCCTGGTTGATGTTGGTCGCCTTCGTGTCTTCGAGCGCCTTCGTATCCATCTTGCCGATCGCGGCCGGGGTCGCGCTCAGCGGCGTGGCCTCGCGCGAGCCGGTGACGACCACCTCTTCCAGGGTTTTCGTCTCCGGGCTCGCCGGGGCCTTTTCCTCGGCATAGGCGGCGATGGCGGTCGAGACGGCGAGGGACAGCAGACGTGCAGCGATTGTGGCGTTCATTAGGTTGCTCTCTTCGGGCGTTCATGGGTTGAATCGATCCGGGGCGACTGGTGGCGCTTAACCAAGCGCCGAGACACATCCCTGAAGTGCGGCCGAAATCCGCCAAAACTGCGGGCCGCTCGCCGTTACCGGAGAACGATCGTAAGCGACATCCCCGGGCGCTTGAATGTGGCACGATGCCGCGCGGCAAATTGTCGCAACGTACCGGCCGGCATTCAGCTTGGTTTAAGGAAAGGGGTTCACGAAACGGGTACAATAATCCGCGTCGGTCATGAACCCCGCGCCTCCCTTATCCTCCTCGAACGAGATCAACCTGCGGCGTCTGGTTGCGCTGCGGCTGATCGCGCTCACCGGCCAGTCGGCCGTCGTGTGGGCGGTGGTCACGAAGCTGCACATGGAGCTGCCGCTGCGGCCGTTGATCGGCGTCATCACGGGGATGGCCGCGATCAGTCTTCTCACGTGGTTGCGCCTGCGCCGGCCGTGGCCGGTCCCGGACGTCGAGATCTTCGGTCAACTGCTGCTCGATGTGGTCGTGCTCACGGCGCTGCTTTATTTCAGTGGCGGCGCCACCAACCCGTTCGTGACGCTGTACCTGCTGCCGCTTGCCATCACGGCGGCGGCGCTTCCGGGGCCGCCCACCTGGCTGATGGCGGGCATCACCGCCGTATGCTACAGCGCGCTGCTCTTCTATTACGTCCCGCTTCCGGAATCGCACGGTGTGCCCGGAGAGTCCCACCTGCACGTGTTCGGGATGTGGTTGAGCCTGATCATGAGCACCGGCCTGATCTCCTGGTTCGCGGTGAAGATGGCGGCGACGCTGCGCGAGCGCGACCGGCTGCTCGCCGAGATGCGCGAGCAGGAGTTGAAGCACGAGCGCATCCTCGCGCTCGGCACGCTCGCCGCCGGCGCGGCGCACGAGCTGGGCACACCGCTGTCCACCATGGCGGTGCTGGTTAAGGATTTCCGGCCCGACGTACCGGTGACGGAAGAGAAGCTGGTCACCTTGCGCGGGCAGATCGCCCGGTGCAAGAAAATCCTGTCGTCGATCTCGGCCACGGCCTCGCAGGTGCGCGCCGAGTCGGGCGAGAGCCGGCCGCTCGATGCGTTTCTCGAGGGGATCGTCGCCAAGTGGCTGTCCATGCGCCCGGGCGTGCACGCGCATCATCGGTTCAGCGGCGCGCAGCCCGCGCCGCACGTCGTCGCGGAGCAGACCCTGTCGCAGGCGATCCTGAATATCCTGAATAACGCGGCCGACGCCTCGCCGCAGGACGTGGAGGTGGACGGCCATTGGAGCAGCGCGGAGCTGACGCTCGAGATCGCCGATCGCGGGCCGGGGCTTACCCCCGAAATCGAGCACAATCCGGGCGAGCCGTTTCTGAGCACCAAGAGCGAAGGCCTGGGGCTCGGGCTGTTCCTGGCGTATACGACCTTTCAGCGCTTCGGCGGGAGCGTGCGGCTCTTGAGCCGCGAGGGCGGCGGTGTGCTCTGTCGGCTGACGCTGCCGCTCGCGCCGATACTGGTATCGAGCTGATCCGAAATTTTGAATGGACAGGATTAACAGGATTTACAGGATCAAGAAACCAAACGAAAGATAACCGCGAACTGGCGAGACCGGGGTATTCGGTTTAACCTCTCAATAAGTCGTTCTTTGCGTTCTTTGCGTCTTTGCATTGAAACTTAATATTGATTATGGCCGATCTCGAAGACCGCCCGACATTATTACTGGTCGATGACGACCTCACCTTCGGCAGAGTCTTGGCCGAGGCGTTCGAGGCGCGCGGCTACGCCGTGCGCGTGGCGCACAATGTCGCCGAGGGCCTCAAGGCGGCGGAGAACGACCCGCCGGAATTCGCCGTGGTGGACTTGAAGATGCCCGGGCCGTCGGGCCTGGAGCTGGTGGCGAAGCTGAAAGACCTCGACGAGAACACCCGCGTCGTGATGCTCACGGGCTACGCCTCCATCGCCACGGCGGTCGAGGCCATCAAGCTCGGTGCGGTGCACTATCTCGCCAAGCCCGCGGACGCCGACGAGATCCTGGCGGCATTCCGGCGCGACGAGGGCGATATCGGCGTTCGGCTGGCGGAGAAGCCGTTCTCCGTGAACCGGCTGGAATGGGAGCACATCCAGAAGGTGCTCACCGAGTGCAAGGGCAACGTCTCCGAGACCGCGCGCCGCCTCGGCATGCACCGGCGCACGCTCCAGCGAAAGCTCTCCAAGCGCCCGGCGCGCAGTTGATCGGGTTGATGCGGTTCGATGGTGAGTCGATCCGCGCGTCGTGCGGCTCCGGCCGCGCGGGGCGCAGGCGAAGTGCAGATGAAAACGCCGGGTCGTTGTGCCGGCGAGCTGCTCGCCCGACGTCTAGCCCGTCTTCCTCAGCTCCTCGCGGATCACGCGGCGCAGCGTGTCCTCGAGCGGCGCCGACTGGCGCTGGATGTGGCCGCGAAGCGCCTCGTTGATAACCGATTGGTAATTCCCGCCGCCGGCGCGGTTCACTTGGTCGCGGAACCAGGCGATGACGTCTGTGTCCAGCCGGATCGTGATACGGGTCTTGTTCGGGGCGGGCGGCATCACCGGCCCGCGCTTTCCTCTGCTGAAGTCGTAGCGTTTTTTCATGACTCACTCCTCGTATTGCCGGCGTTCGTGAGGTTCGGCCTTACGCGCCGAGATGATGCGGATCACATCCGGCCCGCGGTAGGTGTACACCGCCGCCAGGAGCCTGCCGAAGGCGTCCGTGCCGAGCGTCACGAACCGCTCTTCGTCGTGGCCGCGGTCTTCGATCGTGATCGCATTCGGGTCGTCGAACACGCCGACTGCGTCGGCAAACTCAACGCCGTGCTTGCGCAGGTTGGCCTTCCGCTTGGCCTCGTCCCACTCGAAGCGCATGCCCAAAATGTATGTACATATGGTGTACATGTCAAGCGCGGCGGTATGGCGGCCGATCGAACGATCCGCAGTTTGGGGAATCTCAAAAAATTCCCATTATTCACGGTCCCGGCCCACCGCAGCGCCGTAGAGGCACGGAGCTACTGAAACAGAAATGGATTTTCTCTGCGTGCTCTGCGGTGAAAAACATCTTTTCAGCCATTTTCAGAGGTTCCCGTATACTCATGGCGCCCGCCCGTGCCCGCGGGCGCAATCCTGAAAAAAGCATGAGAACCCGATGCGCGATTCGGTCTTCGAGGCGTTGAGGTCCGGGGCGACGCTGCTCGCCGCGAGCCGGCGCCAGGCGCGCGCGTTGCAGCTCGCCCACGGGCGGCGCATGCAGCGGGAAGGGCAGGCGGCGTGGACGAGCCCGGATATTCTCACCTGGGGCGCCTGGCTCGGGCGCTGCTGGGATGAAGCGTCCGGCCTTTCCGCGGACGATCCGGCCTCGATGCGCGTGCGGTTGAGCCCGGTTCAGGAGCTCAAGCTCTGGGACGACGTGATCGAGGATTCCGCGGCGCGCAGCACGCTGCTGCAAGTCCACGCCGCGGCGCGCACGGCGCAGGAGGCCTGGCGGCTCATGTGGGAGTGGGACCTCGCATTGCCCGCCGCGCGCGATGCGCCGAACGAGGACACACGCGCCTTCGCCGCCTGGGCGCAGGTATTCGATGAGCGTTGCCGCGCCCGAGGCTGGCAGGACCCGGCGCGCCTGCCCGAGGCGCTGGCGCAGGCCTTCGACCGCGGCCGCCTGAAGGCCCCGCCGCGGCTCCTGCTCTTCGGCTTCGAGGAGCTTACCCCGCAACAGCAGCGGCTGTTCGATGTCCTGCGCGCGCGCGGGAGCGCCGTGGAGATTATCGAGCCGAGCGCGGCGGCCGCCACGCCCGCGCGCCGCGAATTCCCAAGCGCCGAGGAGGAGCTCGCCGCCGCGGCGCGCTGGGCGCGCGCCCGGCTCGAGGCCGGCGCCGCGCGCATCGGCGTCGTGGTGCCGGATCTCGGCGCGCTGCGCCCGGCGGTGACACGCCTGTTCGACGACGCGCTGGCGCCGGCCGCGGTGCTGCCCGGGGCCGCGGACGGCGTGCGGCCGTATAACCTCTCGCTCGGGCGGCCGCTCGCGGAATATCCCGTCATCCACACGGCGCTCCTGCTGCTCGAGCTCGGCCGGGGCGAGCTCGCCTGCGTACAGGCGGGGAGCCTCTTGCGCTCGCCGTTTCTGGGCGGGGCCGATGAAGAACGCGCGCGCCGCGCGCTGCTCGATGTCGTACTGCGTGCCGGCGAGCCGCGGGTGCGGATCGGCGGGCTGCTGCGCCTGGCGCAGGATCGAGACCAGGAGGGACGGCCGCGCGCGCATGCCGCGCCGCTGCTCGCGGCGCGGCTCAAGGAGTGGCGCGCGGCGCTCGATGCGTTTCCCAAGACGCAGCTTCCGAGCGCCTGGGCGGAGGGTTTCGCCCGGGCGCTCGCGGCGCTCGGCTGGCCGGGCGGCCGCACGCTCGACAGCGCGGAGTATCAGACGGTCGAGGCCTGGCGCGAGCTGCTCTCAGCGTTTTCCTCGCTCGATGCGGTCGGCGGCCGCATCGGCTACGACGCCGCGCTCGCGACGCTCAGACGCACGGCCGCGGAGCGGATCTTCCAGCCGAAGTCGCCCGAGGCGCCGGTCCAGGTGCTCGGACTGCTCGAGGCCGTGGGTCTCGAATTCGACTGTCTCTGGATCACGGGGCTGCACGACGCGGTCTGGCCCGCGAGCCCGCGGCCCAATCCCTTCCTCCCCATCGAGTTGCAACGGCGGCGCAATCTGCCGCACGCCTCCGCCGCGCGCGAGCTCGAATTCGCGCGCCGCCTCACGGGCTGGCTGCTGGCGGGCGCGCCGCAGGTGATCGTGAGCCACCCGTGTCGCGCGGGCGACGAGAATCTGCGCCCGAGTCCGCTCATCGCGCATCTGCCCGGATCGGAGCCGGACGCCGCGGCGCGGCCCAAGACATTTCATGAGCTGATCTACGACGCCCGCCCGCCGCTCGATCAGTTCCCGGACGCGCGCGCCCCGGCGCTGCCCCCCGGCATCGAGGTGCGTCGCGGCACCGCGGTTTTCAAGGATCAGGCCGCCTGTCCGTTCCGCGCCTTTGCGCATGTGCGGCTCGCGGCGCGGGCGCTCGAGGAGTCGCACCCCGGGCTCGATGCCTCCGCGCGCGGCATTCTGGTCCACGACACGCTGGCGCAGGTCTGGGCCGAGCTCAAGTCGCACGCGAATCTCTGCGCCCAGTCGCACGAGGCGCTGCGCGACCTCGCGCGCGCGGCGGCCGAGCGCGCGGTCGCGGCCATGGCGCGGTCGCGGCCGCAGACCTTCACCGCGCGGTTCGCCGCGCTCGAACGCGCGCGGCTCGGGGATCTGGTACTGGCCTCGCTTGCGCTCGAGCGGCAGCGCGCCCCGTTTACCGCGCTTCCTCCCGAGACGGACCGGCAGGCCGCGTTCGGCGGCGTGACCATCCGCATCGTTCCGGACCGGGTGGATGTGCTCGAGGACGGCGCGCGCGCCGTGATCGACTACAAGACCGGGAGTCCCCGGCTCGCCCAGTGGTTCGGCGAGCGTCCCGACGAGCCGCAGCTTCCGCTCTACAGCCTCACGCAGGAGCCCGTCGCTGCGGTGCTGTTCGCGCAGTTGCGCAAGGAAGAGTCCCGCTTCCTCGGGATCGCGCGCCGCGACGGGATCGCGCCCGAGGTCGAGGCCTTCGACGCCACACGCGAGGCCGCGGCCTTCGGGTCGTGGGAAGCGTTGTTCGCCGAGTGGCGCCGGGTGCTCGATGCGCTCGGTGCGGCGTTCCGCGCGGGCGATGCGCGCGTCGACCCGAAGGACGGCGAGCGCACCTGCGAATACTGCGACCTCAAGCCGCTGTGCCGCATCCACGAGCGCGCGCAGGCCTCGCCGGTCGAGGCGGAGGAGGAGGCGTGAGCGCGGAACACCCCGTCGCCGACGCCGCCGCCCGCGAGCGCGCGCTCGCGCCGGATAAGTCCTTCATCGTCCAGGCCCCGGCGGGCTCGGGCAAGACCGAGCTGCTGACGCGCCGTTATCTGCGGCTGCTCGCCTGCGTGGAGCACCCCGAGGAGATCGTCGCCATCACCTTCACGCGCAAGGCGGCGAACGAGATGCGCAACCGCGTGCTCGGCGCGCTCGAGCGGGCCGCCGGCCCGCGTCCCGAGGGCGAAAGCGATGCGGCCGCCTGGGAGCTGGCGCGCGCGGCGCTCGCGCGCGACCGGGCGCTGCGCTGGGACATCCTCGCGAGCCCCGAGCGGCTGCGGATCGGCACCATCGACTCCTTCTGCGCCGCGCTCACGCGCCAGATGCCGCTGCTCTCGCGCCTGGGCGCGCCGCCCGCGGTCGCCAAGGACGCCGAGGCGCTCCATCGCGAGGCGGCGCGTGCGCTCATCGAGAAGCTCGAAGCCGACGAGCCGCTGAGCCCGGCCATCGAGCGGTTGCTGCGGCATCTCGACAACGACCTGCCCAAGGTCGAGACGCTCATCGCCGCGATGCTCGCGCGCCGCGACCAGTGGATGCGCCATCTCGCCGACCGCGGCAGCGAGCGCCTGCGCCGCGAGCGGCTCGAGCGGGCGCTCGCGCATGTCATCGAGGATGCGCTCGACGATTTGCGCGAGGCCGTGCCGGCGGCGCAGGTCGCGGCGCTGCTCGAGGCTGCGCGCTACGCCGCGGGGAATCTGCGGGCGAACGGGACCCAATCGGCGATCCTCGCCTGTCTCGACCTGGCGCAGCTTCCGGGCGCCAGCGCCGCGGATTGCGCCGCGTGGCGCGGGCTGGCGGCGCTGCTGCTGACCGACGACGGGGCGTGGCGGCGCAGGGCGGACGTGCGGCTCGGGTTTCCCGCGGCGAGCGGCGCGCGCAATGCCGGCGACAAGGCGCGATTCGATGCCGCCAAGGCGAAGTTCGCCGCGCTGATTGACGCGCTGCAGGCGTACCCGGAGTTCCTGGCGCGCCTGCATGCGGTGCGTGCGCTCCCGCCCCCGCGCTACGACGATGCCCAATGGGATGTCGTCGAGGCGCTCTGCGAGCTGTTGCCGCTCGCGGCGGCCGAGCTCTGGCTCGTGTTCCAGGGCCGCGGTGAAGTGGATTTCACCGAGGTCGCCTGGGGCGCGCTGCGCGCGCTCGGCACGCGCGATGAGCCGACGGATCTCGCGCTCGCGCTCGATTACCGCATCCGCCACCTGTTGGTGGATGAGTTTCAGGACACCTCGCTGAGCCAGTACGAGTTGCTCGAGATCCTTACCGCCGGCTGGGAGCCGGGCGACGGGCGCACGCTCTTCGTCGTCGGCGATCCGATGCAGTCGATCTATCGTTTCCGCCAGGCCGAGGTCGGGCTTTACCTGCGCGCGCGCCGCCGGGGCATCGGCGGCGTGGCGCTCGAGCCACTCGACCTTTCGGTGAACTTCCGCTCGCAGCAGGGCGTCGTGGACTGGGTGAACCGGACCTTCGCGCAGGTGCTGCCGCTCGCCGAGGACATCGCCGCCGGTGCCGTCACCTATGCGCCCGCCGTCGCGCACCATCCGCAGCGGCCGGGCGCGGCGGTGACGCTGCATCCCTTCCTCGGGCGCGACGACGCGCGGGAAGCCGAGCGCGTGCTCGAGCTCATCCGGCGGGCGCAGGCCGATCCCGCGCAGCCGACCGTCGCGATCCTCGTGCGCTCGCGCGGGCATCTCGCCGAGATCGCCCCGCGGCTCAAGCGCGCGGGCCTCAAGTTCCGCGCGGTCGAGATCGAGCAGCTCGGGCATCGCAGTGTCGTGCAGGACCTGCTCGCGCTCACGCGCGCGCTCGTCCATCCCGCGGACCGGCTTTCCTGGCTCGCCGTGCTGCGCGCGCCGTGGTGCGGGCTGACGCTCGCCGATCTCGAGGCGCTCGCGGGCGGCGATCCGGAGGCCGCGATCCGGGAGTCGATGGAAAATCCCGAGCGCTGCGCGCGCGTGAGCGCGGAGGGCCGGGCGCGGCTCGAGCGCGTCCGCGCGGTGCTGCGGGATTGTGCGGCGCAAAGCCGGCGCCGGCCGCTGCGCCGGCTCGTCGAGGGCGCCTGGCTCGCGCTCGGCGGGCCGGCCTGCGTCGCCGAGCCGACCGACCTGGCGGACGCGCTGGTCTATTTCGAGTTGATCGAGAGCCTGGAGGAGGGCGGCGATCTCGCCGACCTCGGCGCGCTCGCCGAGCGGGCGGAGCAACTGTTCGCGCTGCCCGATGTCGAGGCCCCGGAGCGGCTCCAGCTCATGACCATCCACAAGGCCAAGGGGCTTGAGTTCCATACCGTGGTCGTCCCGGGCCTCGGGCGCGCGCCGCGACGCAACGAGGCGCCGCTGCTCATGTGGCTCGAGCGGCCGAACCCGCGCACGCACGAGGCGGACCTGCTGCTCGCGCCGATCCGCGAACGCGGCCGGAAGGAGGAGCCGATCTTCGAGTTCCTCGCGAGCTTCGACCGCCGGAAAGGTTACTACGAGGACGGGCGGCTGCTGTATGTCGCCGCGACGCGCGCGATCGAGCGGCTGCATCTTCTGGGGCATGTCGCCGTCGGCGAGAAGGACGAGGCGCGTGTCATCTCGTCGCCGGACCGCAACTCGCTTTTGCACCAGCTCTGGCCGGTCGTGCAGGGCGAATTCGAAGCGGCCCTTGCCGCCTCGACGGCGGCAGCGGCCGAGATCGCCGCTGCATCGAACCCGCCACCTATGCCGCTCAAGCGGCTGCCGCGGACATGGCAATTACCCGCGCCGCCCGCGGCCGCGACATGGACCGGGAGCGAAGATGTGATCGAG
>Ga0154833_1040_pt1 | contig 12102 bp, 12 predicted proteins | sample Rifle2008BG16ft_FD_116137 | JGI IMG/M metagenome (GOLD analysis project Ga0154833, IMG submission 116137) | Candidatus Muproteobacteria bacterium RBG_16_65_34 | reverse complement strand
GCCTTTAGCCTTTAGCCTTTAGCCTTTAGCTAGAAGCCGAAAAGTGCTAACAGGTATCAGTTCTTTGTCGAGAAAGCCCTCCTCTCTCCCGACAAAAACCGAACCCCGGCAGAGGCGGTAACAGCAAAACCAACGCATTCTGGATACGGACTTCCACGGGCACGGTGTCCCCCAAGCGTGCGATTTTCGAGTTTCTAAAAGACCGCCGGCTCATCGATCGTTTAGAGTGCCGGACTGCCCACGAGCGCCGAGATTACCTGGTGGCACAGGTGAGGGCGCGGAAATACTTAGTTCACCCTTCACGATTTTGGGAGGCAACGTAATCTCCCGAGGACCTGTTCTATATGCCAGACACTCTGGATGGAGGTTCTTTAGATGCGCCGTAATTAGGGCGTCCGTTTCGCTCACGGTCGGGTGACCATCTTTGCGGGTCGCTACATAGGCGAGTTCACGGCATATGGCACTCACCCGCTCTTGCACTTCAGACATCGAGGAATAGCGGTGCGCCTCTTCATACATCGCCTCGAAAAGAGGCGTGAGATTGCGGTTTCTGTGTCCGGCACCATAGCAATCACTTCGCGCACCGATCTTTTGCAGGTACGCGAGCCTAACATCTGGAGTGCTGACGTCTGGCACAACATAAATATTGAAATTCCCGGGCTGGAGCCATGACGGCAAAGGACTTCGGAATACGTCCCGTGCTGCTTCGGGATAGTACGGTACTCGGTAAGGTTCTGTCTTAAATCCTAACGACTCTAAAGTCGCCGTCGTTATCTTCGGGTCAGGTGGTCCTCCGTAAATTACGAACGCCTGGCCCATGTCTGTTAGGAAGCCGGCTTCCCAGATATTACGATATCCTGCCTTATACGCAACCACCGCACCAAGTTCGATATTAGCGCGCAATGAAAATACGACGTCTCGCCATTGCACGGGAATCACATACTCACCATTGCTGTCCGTTGTCGCAGTCCGGACGTGGAGACAGTGCGTATGCCATTCGTAGAACTGCCACGTTACCGCCACAACCGCATCTGGTATCGGCCGGCCAGTACCCGCTTCCCGCACATAACCCCTGATCGGTTGCATTTGAGATATCCCGCAACCACTGATAGTCATGAGAAGGCATACGAGCGCTAACAGGCGCTTCATAAACGGAGCAACTATTTCGTTGCGCCGTCGCGCGCGGCGCAGTTTTTTGAGTTGGTAGCGCCCGATGGCGCTCACCTTGTCGCCCTTGAGGATCACGGGCGTTAAGTCGTTTTCGGTGACGGCGCGGCCCTTGGGCGGCAGGCGCATAAGATAAAACCAGATCTCGTAGACCTGACCGTCACGGGTCTTGAGCTTCTGGCGCTTGGAGGGGTTGGTCCACTTCTCGCCCTCGGGCAGCGCCATCATGCGCTCGACCTCCCCCTTGGGCATGCCGACGTAGACCTCCATGAGCTTGTCGTCGTTGCGTTCGACAAACTCCTTGAAGCCCAAGCGCGGCGTGACCTCCGGCTCCTGTACGACTGACGGTTCAGAGGGAGGAGCCGGCGGTTGCGTCGGGACGGCCGGCGCTTCCGGCGGCGCGCTCGGTGCGACCGGTCGAGGCGCCGGGGGCAGCGTCTCGGGGGGCACGGGGGTGGCGCATCCCGCCAACCCCAGCGCGATCGCAAAAATGAATCTCTTCATGACTGCTCCAAAGGCCGCGCGGAGCGCGCGACGTCCCCGGTGGCTGCGTGGATATTGTTGTCGAAGCGCCGCTAGTGCCGGCGCGTTGTCGTCTTGGACGTGGTTTTTTTCTTCTTGCGCGTTGCGCCCCCCTTCCACGACCCGTTCTCCTCGCGGTCGAAGGTCAGGCCGTAGGACTTGAGCGCCGCGGTGCGCGCGCGCTCCAGCACGGCGGCGAACACGCCGGACTGCGGCTCCGCGGCTACGTGGCGCGAGCCGGCGCGCCTGTCCCAGAAGCGGATGAGCGCCATGTTGACCGCGATCGTAAGCGTCACCGCGAGCGGATCGGCCACGAACACGAGCAGCAGGATAGCGTAGAACACCACCGTGTCCTGGGGTATTTCGACCATGCGCGCGAAGTATGCAATCGGCCCGATGTGCGATTCGTACGCCAGGCGCTTTACGCGAAGCTCCTGGACGCGCAGCCCGACCAGATTCGTGCGGTCACGGAGCTCCGCCAGCTCGTCGCCGAACTCGCGCGCGAGGCGAATCTTTCCGCCCACGAACTCGGTCGGCAGTTGCTCGATCTGGCGGTTGAGCTCCTGCGCGCGCGCTTTTTTAGCGGTGTGCTCATCCTCGAGATTCTGGAGCTCGAGGCTCATGATCTTGTATTCCTCGGAGGTCTTCTGGTAGCCCTGGCTGAGATAGCCGAAGACGCCGACCGAGGTGATGAACATGAGCACCACCAGGAACATCACCAGGATGGATTTAAAGACCGGCGGGATCAGGCGCCAGTAGCGGTAGAGATAGACCGCCACCGCGATCTTGCCCGACTCGAGCGTCACGCCCATGACGAGCGCCGGCACGTAGTTGTACGCGAACATGCTGGCGATGCCCACCACGGAGAAGAACGCGGCGACGCCCACGAGTCCCGTGGTCACGAGAATCAGCAGGAAGAAGAACATTGACGTGCTCCCTGGTTGTACGGATTGTGCGGGTGCTGGAGGGCGGCCCGATACGGTCCCGATTCGGGGAGCGACCGCCGCCTCGGCGGATCGCCCCCGGCCCTGCGGGACTTCCTAAGTCTAGCCGACGCCCCGGGGGTTGCCAGCGCATTCCACCGGCCTCGACCACGCAATATCGGCACCGCCGCGGTCGCCCTGGGGGCCGCAATCCGCGGGCGCCCGCACGGCCGATCATCGATGCCGACACGCACACGCGCCACGCGTGGCGGGAAGATTCTAGCGGCGCATGCGCGCAAACTGCGTTATATTTGCCCGCCCCTCCTTAACTTCACTTCACGAGGACGCTCCCATGAAAGCAGCCCGCGGCATGGTAGTCACCATGCACTATACCCTCACCGACGACAGCGGCGCGGTGCTCGACTCGAGCCAGGGGGGCAACCCCCTCGCCTACCTGCACGGCCACGGCAACATCATTCCGGGCCTCGAAAAGGCGATCGAGGGCGTCACCGCCGGGTTCAAATCCAAGGTCACCGTCGCGCCGACCGAGGGCTACGGCGAATCCGACCCGGAGTCCGTTTTCGAGGCGCCGCGGGAACACTTTCCGCCGGACATGCAGATCGAGCCGGGACAGCGCGTGCACGCCGAGGGTCCGAACGGCCCGATCACCCTCACCGTGGTGGAGCTTACGGAAACGGGCGCGATCCTGGATGCCAATCACCCGCTCGCCGGAAAAACGCTGCACTTCGACGTCGAAGTGGTCACGGTGCGCCCGGCGACCGCCGAGGAGATGACGCACGGCCACGTGCACGGCGAGGGTGGGCATCACCACTGAGCGGACCGCGCGCCGCTACATCAGGCGCTGCGCCTGCTCGGCGAGACCCAGCATCCCGGCCACCAGGGAAAGACCTTCGGCGGCGAACACGTCGGGATCGCCCCAACGGTCGGACGAGCCGCGGTCTTCCTCCAGCGCTTCCGCGATGACCCGCATGCGGTGCGCGCCTTCGCGCGCACGTGCGCGCGGGTTTTTCTCCGCCGTCACGTAAACCCGCGGTCTCGCCTCGCCCTCGCGCACGAGCGCGAGGATGTACCGATATTCGATCCCGTCGCTGCTTTCGATCTCACCGAGCACGACGGCGGTATATGCGCCGAGGCGGTAACGGCGCAGCGGGACGGCGGTCTGGATTTTCGGCGCGTTCATGACCGGTGTCGGCTGGATCCGCTCGCCGAATGAATACCACAAATCGAGCGGGCAAAGTACTGACGGATTGTGCGGATTCGCGCAGAATAGAATTCCTGGAGACTGCACGGAGATGTCGAATCCCGTGTCCACACCCGAGCACCGGGATGACGCGTACGAACTGGTTGAACGGCCGGACGGAGCATCGGCGCGCATCCGCTTCCCCGGCCCGTTCGAAGACAGGCGCGTGACGTGGGACGCCACGGTCACGACGCTCAGCGCCTGGGCGCGGCGGCATCCGGCGTCCCGCGCGCTCCGGCCGTTCATCGACGTCGGGCCGGACGGACCGCGGGGTGTCGCACTCACCGTGGGTCTGAACGTCCCGGCAATCGACACGCCCGTGCTGCGCAAGACCGTAATCATGATCCGCAACACCCGGCGCCTGCGGCGCGGCCGCCATGAGTTCGGCGAAGCGGTCGAGTTTGCGCCGCCGCGCGTGGTCGTCGAGAAAATCGTCTCGGGCGGGCAGACCGGCGTGGATCGCGCGGCGCTCGATGCGGCGGCCGCGCTCGGCATCGCCGGCGGCGGCTGGTGCCCGAAGGACCGGCGGGCCGAAGACGGCGCGATCCCGCCACGCTACCCGCTCACCGAGACACGCTCACGGGACTACCGCGAGCGCACCGAGCGCAACGTGCTCGACTCCGACGGCACGCTGATCCTCGCGCGCGGACGCCTGGGCGGCGGCACCGCGCTCACCCAGCAGCTCGCCCAGCGGCACGGCAAGCCCGTGCGCGTGCTCGATCTCGAAGCGCGCGCGGATATCCGCGCCGCGCGCGACTGGCTCGAACAACATCGTATCCGGGTTCTCAACATCGCCGGCCCACGCGCGAGCACCCATCCCGGTATCCACGCGCAGGCGCGGCGCTTCCTGATCCGGCTGCTTGCGCCGTTACGGGCGCGCTGACTTCAGTACTTCGGCGAGAAACGCGTCGAGGCCGTCGGCGTAGCGACGGTCGCGCACGAAGAAATCGTCGTTGTGGCCGCCGGCGATCTCAAGGAACACCTTCGGCGGATTGGCGGCGGCGTACAGCGCCTCGCCGTGACGAAACGGAACGATCTCATCGTTGCGGCTGTGAACGATGAGCACGGGGCGGTTCACCTGCTTCAGGTTCTCCAGCGTCGGATAGCGGTAGCGGGCAAGCAGCCGCACCGGCAGCCAGGGATAGACCGCGGCGCCGAGGTCCACCGCCGAGGTGAACGCGGAGTCGAGGATCAGCGCCCGCGGCGCGACCTCCACCGCAAGCTGCGCCGCCACCGCCGCCCCGAGCGAGCGGCCGAAGAGCACGATCCGATCCGGCGCGATGCGCCGCGTCTCAGCGAGGTAACGCCACGCGGCGCGCGCGTCTCGGTACGTACCCTCCTCCGAAGGTCTTCCGGCGCTGCGCCCGTAACCGCGATAGTCGAGCGCGAGCACGCTCAGGCCCAGATCGTGAAATACCTTCGTGCGCTCCACGCGGTACGAGAGGTTGCCGGCGTTGCCGTGGAAATAGAGCAGCACCGCGCGCTCGGGCGCCGCCGGCACGAACCAGCCATGCAGCCGCACGCCGTCCTCGGTCTCGAGGTACACATCCTCGAAATCCAGACCGCGATCGCGCGGGGTCGCGACGATCTCCCGCATCGGGAAATACACCAGCTGCCCCTGAAACGCATAGAGCAATCCGAGCAGCGCAAGATACGACGCTGCAACGGCGATTAGGATTGCACCAAAGCTGTGCATATATGTTCCATTATGGGTCAGGATGCGCCGCATCGATATCGAAGCGCACGGAAATGTTTCGTGTCATCTCCGAAATCGTTCGCACTCGCGGTAGTATTCACCACCCAACGAGGGACGGTCGCGCTGCGATCGCGGCCGGACAAGAATAGCGCGCGGTCGCCCGGCGCCATAGCCCTCGTGCTTCCATTCACCGGAGGAGAAAAACAATGAAACTCATCATGGCTGTTATCAAACCCTCGAAGCTGGACGATGTCCGCAAGGCCCTGTCGGACATCGGCGTGCAGGGCATGACCGCCACCGAGGTCAAGGGCTTCGGGCGCCAGAAGGGACACACCGAGCTGTATCGCGGCGCGGAATACGTGGTCGATTTCCTGCCCAAGACCAAGATCGAGGTCGCGGTGGGCGACGACGTGCTGGAGCGGGCGATCGAGGCGATCACGACCTCCGCCCGCACCGGCAAGATCGGCGACGGCAAGATCTTCGTCTACAACCTCGAGCAGGTCACGCGCATCCGCACCGGCGAGACCGGGCCCCACGCGCTCTGAACCACAAAACAATCGGAGAAGAATATTATGACCGTTCGCAAACTCCCTCTCGGATTGCTGCTGCTGGCCGCGCTCACGGCGGCGCCCGCCGTGCAGGCGGCCGACGCGCCGACGCTCAACGCGGCCAACACCGCCTGGATGCTCACCGCGAGCGTGCTGGTGCTGTTCATGACGCTGCCCGGGCTCGCGCTCTTCTACGGCGGGCTGGTGCGCACCAAGAACGTGCTCTCGGTGCTCATGCAGTGCTTCGCCATCACCGCCATGGTGTCACTCGTGTGGGTCGCCTTCGCCTACAGCCTCGCCTTCGGCGACGGCGGACCGTTCAACGCCTGGCTCGGCGGGCTTGCCAAATCCTTCATGGCCGGGATCGGCGTCACCACGTTGAAGGGCACGATCCCCGAGACCGTGTTCGCCATGTTCCAGATGACCTTCGCCATCATCACCCCGGCGCTCGTCGTCGGCGGCTTTGCCGAGCGCATGAAGTTCTCGGCGATGCTGCTCTTCAGCTTCCTGTGGCTGATGCTCGTGTACGTGCCCGTCTGCCACTGGGTCTGGGGCGACGGCTGGTTGCAGAAACTCGGCGTGCTCGACTTCGCCGGTGGCATCGTCGTGCACGTGAACGCGGGGGTCGCGGCGCTCGTCGCGGCGCTCATGCTCGGCAAGCGCAAGGGCTTCCCGGAAACCGCGATGCCGCCGCACAACCTTACGATGACGGTCGCCGGGGCCGGCATGCTCTGGGTCGGCTGGTTCGGCTTCAATGCCGGCAGCGCGCTCGCGGCCGACGGCACCGCCGGCATGACCATGCTCGTCACGCACATCGGCGCCGCGGCCGGGGCGTTCGTCTGGATGCTGTGCGAGTGGGTCCGCTTCGGCAAGCCCTCCGTGCTCGGGATCGCCACCGGCGTCATCGCGGGGCTCGGGACCATCACCCCGGCCTCGGGCTTCGTCGGGCCGATGGGGGCGCTGGCGATCGGCGGCGCGGCCGGGCTGGTGTGCTTCTTCGCCACCAACTACATGAAGCGCACGCTGCACGTGGACGATTCGCTCGATGTCTTCCCGGTGCACGGCGTCGGGGGCGCGATGGGCACGACGCTCACCGGCGTGTTCGTCGCGGCCGCACTGGGCGGCGTGGGCTACGCCGAGGGCATGGGCATGGGTCAACAGGTCCTGACGCAACTCATCGGGGTGGCCGTCACGGCGGTCTGGAGTGGCGCCCTGACCTTCGCGATCCTCAAGGTCGTCGATGCGCTGCTCGGGGTACGCGTGAACGTTGAAGAGGAGACCGAGGGCCTCGACACCACGCAGCACAACGAAACCGGTTACAACCTATAACAACAACGACAACACCCTCCACCAGGGTTTCGCCGGCGGGCGCGGCAAGCGCCCGCCGGTTTTTTCTTTCCGCGGCGGCAAAGTCCGGCGCATCGCAGGGACCGCCGCACCGTATCCCCGGTAAAGATCCGCAAGGCACAGCCGCTATTCGAGATAATGCGCCCGGAAAGCGCACCCGCCCCGGCGCACACGTGATGGCACGCTTTGTGCCTCATCTCAGGCGGACAGGCCGAGAAACTTCGCTTTCGGCCTGGGCGGCACCCTATCCTTATGCGCAGGAGGACCGGACGATGAAATTGCTACCCTTACAGATGGTCATCATAGATCTCGAGAACGGCCGGCGCGGGATCTTTATCGGAAGACCGCTCGTGCCCGACAGCTTCACCGACGAGGACTGCCAGGTCGAGAATGTGTGGTTCACCGACATCCGCGAGATCCCCGACTACGCCACGCTGGAGCAACTGACCCAGATGGAGATAGACCAGATCGCAGCCAAGGTCGCGACCCTGCAATGACCCGGGCGCGGCGGACCCCTGCGTTCCCCGGCTACTTGCGCTTCTCGATCCTGCCGCTGTCGAAATTCACGCGCTCCCGCTTATCGAGCTCGCGTTCGAGCGCCCAGCCGCCGGGCTTCAACCGGAACAGATACGCGGTCTTCTGCGCCGGACTCTCGGGCCCGGACCGGTAGCTCGCCTCGCACACGCCGAGCTTGTACTTGTCGCTGTGGCGCGAAACGAAACTCACGCCGTAGATGCCCTGCTTCGGAGACTTCTTCCGTAGATCCGCCTCCAGCCGCTTGGCGGCGAGGTACGGGAAGAGCCTCGCGGGCGCCGCCTTGGCGCCTGGCGCCTCCAGCGGGTGGGCCTCGTCGATCTGATCGGCGGCCAGCGCGCGCAGGACCTTCCACTGATCCGCCTCCTTCACAAACTGAAACCGCTGGGTCTGGGCCGCGCCCTGGCCGATGCGGTACTCGATCTCGAGATAACCGCTCTGGCGCTTGCCGCCCTCCTCTGGCCGGGTATAGCGCTCATCGCGAACGGCGACAACCTCGATCGGCTTGTCCGGATCGTCCTTCAACACTTCGCGCAGCGCCAGATACTCGAGCGTATCGGTGGAGTCCGCCGCGAGATCGGGCTTGCCGCCGACGATGCGAAAGCCGCTGATGTCCGCCTCGAACGTGCCGGCCACCGTGCTCTTCGATTCGTCGGACAGCGCGAGATGAATCTTGCCGGGAAGTTTTCTCTCCCGCTCTTGCGCAAACTCAAGCACCAGCGTGTATTGACCCGCGAACGGTTTCGGTCTTGCCTCCGCTTGCGCCTCATCCTTCATGCCGATCGCGATCTTCGGCGCGTCCGCCGGCGCCGCGCCGCGCACCTTGAACTGCTTTCCGGTCGGCGTTTCCCAGCGCGCGCCGGGAAGCTGGATCCGGATCTCGGCGCTCGCGGCATCCTTGCCGGAGACGAGCGTCAGCACACCACCTCCGACCGCGGCGCGCTCCAGGGCGAATGGCTTGCCGCCCAACTGGCCCTTGACCGGTTGCGCGGGGATGACCGGCTCGGCGGGCTTGGGCGGCGGTGTCGCCGCCACCGGCGGCGCCGTAACCTCCGGCGGCTTCTCTTCGAGCAGATCCGTGAGGAATCCCAACCCGCCCTCCTGCTGGAACAGGAGCGCGCCCGCCGCACCGAGCACGAGCAACACCAGCAGCACGATCTGGAGAAGCGTCTTCTTGTTCAGGTTCATTTTCATTGTTCACCTGTCTGGGGCTTTCCGAACATCCCCTAGGATAGTATGGCCCGGTTTCCGAAACCAGCGTCGCCGCCGCGTCAGAAGCCGAAGTAGAGCCCGACACCGTTATAGCGCAGGCGCTCGCGATAGAACTGGCCGTTGGGGGAGAAACCGTCGTAATGCTCCAGCATCAGGCGCAGCCGCCGCTGGCTCGCGTTCTTGAACTCCAGGCCCACCTGGAGGGAGTGGCTGCGCTGCCAATCGAGCTCCTCCGCGGCGCGGACGTCGGCGGCCGCGATGAAGTCGAGCTTCCCGAGCGCGCCGGGGGCTATGTATTCCGCGCCACCGTGCAGGTGCCTGGGCGCAAGCGCCGGCTCGCTGCTCAGCAGATAACCGCCGCCGCCGTAGACGCGCCAGCGCTCCCATTCATAGGAGACGAGCGCCTCGAAATCCTCATAGCTCAGGTTCACACGGTCGATGCCGGGATTGCCGAGGATGAACTCGTCGCCGAGATGCGAGCTTTGATGATAGACGCGCGCCAGAAACGACCACGGTCCCTTGCGGTAGCTCAGCGGAAACCCGATCCAGTAATCGGCGTTGACCAGGTCGCTCGACGGCGCATCCAGATTGAACACCGCGAACACCGCCGCCTGGATGCCGAGCTGGGAACTCCCCAATTCCCCCAGAAAGCCGCTGGCGAACCCGAAGTATTCGCCGAGCGCCACGCTCGCCGCCGCGAATTTCTTGACCGCGGATTCGTAGCGCTGGTAGCTCATGGAAAACCGCGGCTGGCGCGGGTCGGCCAGCAGCGGTGCGAACAACTCACGCTCGGGCAGAAAATAGATATCGAGTTCGGTTTCGGCCGCCGACTCCGGGGGCGGCGCGGGGCGGTCGCAATCCGTGGAGTCGTCCCAGGCCAGGGCGCGTACGCGATCGGTCTTCGCCAGCAGCCGCTCGACGTCGCGCTTCTGCCGCGGCCCGAGACACGCGCGCGCGGAAAGCGTGACGATACCGTCGGGCGCGATCCGCCGCACTTTGAGTCCGAGGCCCGGGAAGCGACTCGCCAGCAGCGCGTCCACATAGCCGCGCAGATATCCCTGCGGGTCCGCCGGAGCGGCCCAGGCGGCGGCAGCCGCGAGCAGCGCGCCGGCGCACAGACCGCATGCGAAGAACCGGGAAAGGCTCAACGCTCGTTCTCACCTGGGATAGGCATTTGAAGGGCAATAGTACCGCGTCCCGGGCAGGGACGTTAGACGCGCCTCGGCGCGAGGCGCGGGGAAGAAATACCATGAATCTGCGTTGCCTGATCGCACGCCTCGATTTCCTGTCGGGGCGCACGCGCCTTGCGCTCTACCCGCCCTTCCGGCTCATGCGCATCAAGGTGCTGGAGATCGCGTCGCGTGGCGCGCGGTGCGCATACGACCCGGAGCACGAGCGTGCGATTCGCGAGGAGATCACAGAGAAGGGGCGCAGTACCCCCGTCTTCGAATACGGCTGCTTCCTCTCCGATGGCGTTCTGTGCACGCTTGGGCGCAACACCGTTGCGACACGACCCAAAGACTACAAGAACAGTACGTGAAAACCCGTAGGCCCGATCCGCGGGGCGACCGGGGAATTTGTCACGACGCCCCATTAGCGGGTAGGATTTGTTCGGACGTTCCGCGACAGACGCTGCCCGCGAATGAGGGAACAGAACATGCGAAAGGGTAAGGGCGCCGCGACCTTGAGTATCCCCGCCGCCGGGGGCGAAGGCACGCTCGATACACAGAGCGCGTCGACGACAACCCCGGTGCTGGCGCTGGAGCGCTGGCTCGCGCGCAAGCTCCTTGAGCTCAGCGGCCATCCGCGGGTTTCCATCGTGCTCTGGAACGGCGAAGAGGTTCCCGGCGCCGCGGCGCCTTTGGCGCGCATGCACATCCGCGACCGCGACGCGCTGTACCGGCTCATCCGCCATCCGTACCTGCATTTCGGCGATCTCTACAGCGTCGGGCGCATCGAGATCGAGGGCGATCTGGTGCAGTTCCTGGAAACCGCGTACCGCGGCTTCGATTCCGCGCGGGATACCTGGTTTACGCAATTGCAGCATCTGCTCAATCGCCCGCGCGCCAACACCCCGGCGGACTCCAGAGAAAACATCCACCATCACTACGACCTCGGGAACGAGGAATTCTACGAGCTGTGGCTCGATCGCGAGGCCATGCAGTACACCTGCGCCTATTTCCCCGATCCCGGAATGACACTGGAAGATGCGCAGCGTGCGAAGATGGATCACGTCTGCCGCAAGCTCCGGCTCAAGCCCGGCGACCGTGTCGCGGAGGCCGGCTGCGGCTGGGGCGGGCTCGCGCGCCACATGGCCCGTTATTACGGCGCGACCGTGCGCGCCTACAACATCTCGCACGAACAGGTCGCCTACGCGCGCGGGCAGGCCGCGGCCCAAGGGCTCGCGGGCCGCGTGGAATATGTCGAGGACGATTACCGCAACATAGACGGCGAATACGATGTGTTCGTCTCGGTGGGCATGCTCGAACACGTCGGGCGCGATCACTACCGCACGCTCGGTGCGGTGGCGGACCGCTGCCTCACGGAAGCCGGACGCGGCCTCATCCACTCCATCGGCCGCGACCAGGCCGAGCGCATGGTCGCTTGGATCGAACAGCGCATCTTCCCGGGCGCGTACCCGCCGACGCTGCGGGAGATGATGGAGATCTTCGAGCCGAACGGCTTCTCCGTGCTCGATGTGGAAAACCTGCGGCTACACTACGCCAAGACCCTCGAACACTGGCTCGCGCGCTTCGATTTGCACGCCGAGGAAATTGAAAGAATCTTTGACGGCGCCTTCGTACGCGCCTGGCGGCTTTACCTCGCCGGCTCCCAGGCCGGCTTCCTCGCCGGCACGCTCCAGCTCTTCCAGATCGTCTTCACCCGCGGGAC
>Ga0154833_1068_pt1 | contig 12214 bp, 15 predicted proteins | sample Rifle2008BG16ft_FD_116137 | JGI IMG/M metagenome (GOLD analysis project Ga0154833, IMG submission 116137) | Candidatus Muproteobacteria bacterium RBG_16_65_34 | reverse complement strand
CGCTGCTCCTTCCCTGTCCGGTCCGGTCCATCCCGACCGTCAGACCATCCGATCCCCCGCCGCTTGCGTTCGGGTGACAGCCACTCGCGTTGACGGTGAGGGATTCCTGGAATCAGCCGAACAAGCCGGCTGGCCTGCCTGTGCGTTACGCGCAGACAGGCGGCGCCCGGTGTGTCTTGTCGAACCCTCCGAGATTCAAATCCCTTCGCGTACGCGACGCAAACAACAAGGCCCCGCTCGATGGCGGGGCCTTGTTGTTTGGCTTGGCGTCCCCAACCGGATTCGAACCGGTGTTACCGCCGTGAAAGGGCGATGTCCTAGGCCTCTAGACGATGGGGACGAATGATAGGACTGGGGACTAAGCGAGGAGTACTGAGTGGAAACATCTGCGATACGGTTTCGTGCCCGAACCAATCCGTATCCTGACCTCAGCCCTCAGCACTCAGTCCTCAGAATTTTGGTGGAGCTAGCCGGGATCGAACCGGCGACCTCCTGCATGCCATGCAGGCGCTCTCCCAGCTGAGCTATAGCCCCGTTCCGAAAAGGCGCGCTACTTTACCGCCCCCTCCGCCGGCGGGTCAAGCCGCGACGGGCGGTTTCCTTATATATTCCAGCGCGGCATCGAGCCGCTTGAGGGTCTTGTCCCGCCCGAGCAGCGTCAGGGTCAGGTCTATCGGCGGCGAGACCGCTCGGCCCGCGCAGGCCACGCGCACGGGTTGGGCGATCTTGCCGAGCTTGAGCCCATGCGCCTCGGCCAGGGCGGTCACGGCCGCGTGGATCGCCTCGGCGGTCCAGAGCGGCAGCGCCGAGAGCCGGCTGCGCAGCTCGGAAAGCGGCTTCTCGGCCTCGGGCCTCAAGTGCGCGGCGGCGTCCTTGGGGTCGTAGGCGTCGAAATCCTTATAAAGGAACGCGCTGTTCGCCGCCATCTCCGCCAGCGTCTTGGCGCGCTCGCGCTGGGCCTTGACCACCTCGACCAAGTCCGGCCCCGAAGCGGGATCGATCCCGAGCTTGCCCAGGTGATAGCTCAAGTGATGCGCCACGTGCCTGGGGTCGCTGGTCTTAAGATAGTGCTGGTTGAGCCACAGGAGCTTCTCCGGGTTGAACGCCGCCGCCGAGCAGTGGACCTGGGTGACGTCGAAGAGCTTCACCATCTCGTCGATCGCGAAGATCTCCTGATCGCCGTGCGACCAGCCGAGGCGCACGAGGTAATTCAACAGCGCCTCGGGCAGGTAGCCCTCCTCGCGATATTGCATCACGCTCACCGCGCCGTGGCGCTTGGAAAGCCGCGCGCCGTCCGGCCCGAGGATCATGGGCACATGGGCATAGACCGGCGGCGTCCAACCGAGCGCCTGCATCATGTTCATCTGCCGCGGGGTGTTGTTGAGGTGATCGTCGCCGCGGATCACGTGGGAAACATGCATGTCCATGTCGTCCACGACCACGGTGAAGTTATACGTCGGCGTGCCGTCGGAGCGCGCGATGATGAGATCGTCCAATTCGCCGTTCTGGAACGCCACGCGCCCGCGAATCAGGTCCTCCACGATCACCGCGCCCTCGGTCGGGTTCTTGAAGCGCACCACCGGCGGGATGTCTTTCGGGGGATGCGGGACGCCGGCGCGGCATCTGCCGTCGTAGCGCGGCTTTTCCTTGCGCGCCGTCTGCCCGGCGCGCAGCTCCTCGAGCCGCTCCCGGGAGCAGTAGCAGCGATAGGCCGTCCCGACCTCGAGCATCTGCCGGATCACTTCCTGGTAGCGCGGGAACCGGTGCGTCTGGAAGAACGGCCCCTCGTCGTACTCCAGACCGAGCCACGTCATGCCCTGCAGGATCGCGTCCACCGACTCGGCGGTGGAGCGCTCGAGATCGGTGTCCTCGATGCGCAGGATGAACGTGCCGCCGTGCTTGCGCGCGTAGAGCCAGGAGAAGAGCGCGGTGCGCGCCCCGCCGATGTGCAGATAACCGGTGGGGCTCGGCGCGAAGCGGGTGCGGGTCGTCATGCCTTGGGCCTTCGATGCGGGCCGCTATGGTAGCGAAAATCCGCGCCGAAATCAGCCCGCCTCAGTCTTCCTCCCAGCGCGGGTAGCCCGGGATCTTGATCTCGTGCTCCCCATACGACCCCGTATCCGCGCGCCGGTGGCAGGCCGGACAGTTACCGAGGGTCTTGACCCTCCAGTTTTCCGCGACGAACCGCGCCGGAATGTGGTCATGCTTGCGTACCATGTACGGCATCGCGCTGATCCGCACCGGCGTCTCCTGGTCGGACAGCGCCTTCACGATCTTCACCGAACGCTTGTAATCCACGCGATCGGCCGCGTTGGCCGTGAGGTACTCGGCGATCGCCGCGGCGTCTTCCTTTGAAAGCTCGGCGTTGTCCCCGAAGTGGTCGGACAGGCTGTCCATGAGCTTCTGCCAGGAGCGCGCGGGCAACAGCCCCGGCTGATAGGCGAAGTGGCAACCGCCGCATTCTTTCGCGTAGCGCGCATCGGCGACCGGCGCCACGTCCGCACCCCGACCGCGCTTGCTCCGGGACTCATCGTCATCGGCCGCGGCGATGTGCGCGAGGAAGAGCGCGCCCAGGATTGCGGCCGTCCAGCGGTGTGTGCTCATTCAAAACCTCCTTTTGCCACGCGGAATCAATTGCGGACAAACACCAGGAAGTCGCCCTTCTCCTGGGCCGTGCACTCGCGCCCCAGAATCCGCTTGCAGTTGCGCAGGAACCATTTCTCGATGCGCTTGGCGTCGGTCAGGCGTTTGGGGTTGACCGCGGGCTTCATCGGCTCGATGACCTTGCCGGTTTCGACATGCTTGCCCGGTTCGCTCAGGTTGCTCGTGTGACAGCTGGCGCAACTCTGCGGCTCGCCGCCCTTGGGATCGGGAAAGCTCTTGTTCCAGAGCGCCTTACCCGCGGCCGCGCTGAATCCGCCCGCCCCCCGGGCCTTGTACGCCGCAAGCCGCTCGTCCACCACATCGGCCGCGGCGGCGACACCGCTCGCGAGCAGGGCCGCAAGAAAGATCGCGTTCGGAAAAGGCTTCATACCGCTATCTCGTCTTGGGTCTGGATTGATCCGTCTGTGGCCCGGGCGGGCGCATCGCCGCATCCTCGAACGTGCCTTGCTCGGCGTCGAGATGGCAGGCCGCGCAGTTCGCCTTCGTGCGCACGGGATCGCGCTCCCACGTCCGCTGCGATATGTCGCGGTGCTTCCTTTTCCAGTACTCGGTCTCGGTGATGCGCAGCGGCGTCTCCCCCGGGGGGATCGAGCGATCGGTCTTCCACGCCGCCTCGGTGAGCGCGGACTCGGCGGCGTTGGGTGTGTAAAAGTCTCTGAGTCCGGCGAGCGTGGCGGCATCGAGCGCGAGGTCGTCGCCGAAGTGATCCCGCTGCCCCGCCAGCAGCGCCTCCCACGAACGCAGCGGCAGCAGCGTGGGATGAAACGCGAGGTGGCAGCTCCCGCATTCGGCCCGCCAGAGGGCGCTATCCGGAAGCGTCGGACCGGTGAAGGGTAAATAGGGTTTCTCGGGCGTCGCACGCACGTGGCCGGCAAACTGAACGATCGCGCTCACGGCTACGCCGGCGAGCAGCAGCGCACCGACGCCACGAAATATAACGGCATCGACGCCGGGGCCGCGCTTGCGCCCGGTAACCATGGCGCCCGCGAGGTTTTCGCGGTGCCGCCAGCTTTCGTAGGCGACGCCGGTAAGGTGGAACGCCACGACGACGAGCAGGCCCACGGCGCTCGCCTCATGCAGCAGGTGGAACAGCGTGGCGTGCGCGAAACTGAAGGCGCCCGCGAAGGGGCCGTGACGTTCCTCGGCGCCCAGGACGAACATCCCGGTGAACGAGATCGCGAGCCCCAGGCCGAGCATGAGAAAAACCACCCAGGAGCCGGCGGGATTATGGCCGAGATAGCGCCGCGACGGGCCGCGCAGGGTCGCACGGAGATAATCGCGTGCGTTCGTCCAGCGATAGCCGAACTCGCGGAACCGCGCGTAATACCCGCCCACGAAGCCCCAGAGCATGCGAAACAGCAGCAGCCCGAAAAACACGTACCCCGCAAAGACATGCACATCCAGGTAACGGTCATCCTCGTGGGTGAACCAGGCGACGGCGAACATGCCTGCCAGCAGCCAGTGGAAGAGCCGCGTGGGCAGGTCCCATACGACGACTTTGCCGCCATCCGCACTCTTACTTCTGGTCAACAAAACACCCCCCCAACAACATGCGCGAAGTTTAAGGCGTATCATGCGGAAATCAAGCTGAACCCAAGCTGAAAGCGGCGCCCCGAACCTGCGTCAAATTGACCCACCGAACACCAGCACGTAAACTTGGCGGCCCGCGGGCGATTAGCTCAGTGGTAGAGCACTGCCTTCACACGGCAGGGGTCGCAGGTTCAAGCCCTGCATCGCCCACCATCCCCTCCCCTTCGGCCAGCGCGGCGAAGCAGCGCGCCGTGTTCAGAAATCGGAATCCGTATTCTTCTTCTCCTTCCGCACCGGGTTGTCCACCGGCGGGAGCGAAAGGATATAGCCCGCGATGGCGCGGCGGTCGTCCTGCGTGAGGTGCCTGAGGCTGTTGTCGACCACCTCGGCCATGATATCGCCGGCGAAGTCGCCGTCCGGCATCATCCCCGAGTCGAAATATTCCATGAGATCGCTTTCGCGCCAGCGGCCTATGCCGCTCGTCTTGTGGGGCGTGATGTTGGGGATCGGGTCGCCCTCCGGGCCCGCGCGCGTGCCGGCCATGGCCATACGCTCCTTCATGCCGCCCAGGAGGTTGCGCGGGGTGTGACACTCGCCGCAGTGTCCCACGGCATTTGCGAGGTAGGCGCCGCGGTTCCAGATCTCGGTCCGATCGGAGCGTGACTGATACGGTCCCGGCCTGAAGAAAAGCGCCTTCCAGAATCCGAGCAGCGGCCGGTAACGTACAAACCACAAAAGCTCGTGCGGTTTGTTCGCCCGCCGTACCGGCTTCGCCTTCGAGAGATAGGCCCAGAGCACACGCACGTCCTCATCGCGCATGCGCGCATAAGAGGGGTACGGAAACGCGGGATAATAGTGCTGCCCCTCGGGGCTTACGCCCGCGCGCAGCGCGCGGGTGAAATCCGCCTCGCTCCAGCGGCCGATGCCCGTTTCCGGATCGGGCGTAATGTTGGGCGTATAGAAAACGCCGAAGGGCGTCTTGAGCGCGCGCCCGCCGGCGAGCGGCGCGCCGCGGTTCTTCTCGTTGGTGTGGCAGGTGGCGCAGCCCGCGGCCCGAAACAGGTATTCGCCGTGCTTGCGGAGATCCTGCGCGGCCCCGGTTGCCGGGGCCACGCAGAGCAGCCACCCGAACGCAATGACCGCGCACGTGCGCCGCAGCATGCGGGGCCTGGCGTCCGACGGACCGCGCGGATTACTTTTTCTTCTCTTCCTTGCGGAAGTCCTTGTGGCAGGCCTTGCAGGCGTCTTGCAGCTCCTTGAGCCGGGCGACGATTATTTTATTATCGCCCCCGCTTACCGCCTTGGCGAGCGCCTCCGATTTTTCGCGCGTGTCCTTGGCGCGCTTCTCGAAGTCCGCGCGCTTGTTCCAGACGGCTTCGAGCGCCTTGGTCTCGCCCAGGTCCGAACCGTCCGGGAACAGCGCCGGGATGTCCTTGTTGATCGCCTGCACCGCGCGCACGTGCTCGGCGAGCTGTCCTTGGTGTTCGTCCACCTTGCCCTGGATGATTGCACCGGCGGCCGCCAGGTGGCCGCCGTTCGCCTTCATCACCGCCTGCCGGTACTTGATGATGTCCTGCGGATCGCTCGCCTGGAGCCCAAGCGGCAGCGCGACGGCGAACACCGCCGCACCGAGTTCGATAAACCGTTTACGCACATCGTGCTTCGTCATCGATTCTCTCCTTCCGGGATTTTTCTGCGTTCGCCAACGACCCGAGAGACGCGCGGGCCGAAGAAATCATTCCCTCCGCGCGGCGTCTCCGCTCAGGCCTCCCACTCCTCGAGCGGCGAGGAGGGTTGGCGCTTCTCGGAGAGCAGTCGCCTGGCCTCGTGCTCGCTCTGGGCGAAGATCATGCGCACGGCGTTGGGGTCGTCCGGCGACCCCTCGGCGCGCAGCCGCCGGCAGGCCTCCTTCGCCTCGGGATATTTCTCGAAGCTGCCCGCCGGCGTGAACTGTTTCTCGGGCGAGATTCGGAATACGTAATAAGGCATGGGGTCGTCGGAGATATTGTGGCGGCGGAAAGCTTACCCGAGACGCGCCTGCGCGTCACGAGAACCTATCTCAAAATACTTTGAACGCGGATTAACGCAGATATGGGAAGAATTCGTGTGATGAATCTGCGTTAATCTATTCGTCATCTGCGTTCGTCTGCGTTTCGGGTGTTTTTGAAACAGCTTCTACTCGCCCACCTGCAACAGTTGTCCGCGCGTGCGCGCGATGTTGAAAAACGCCACGAACGCCGCCACCCCGGCGGCAAGATAAACGACGTTAAGCGCCGCCGCCCACAGCAGCAAATCCGCGCGGAAGACGTGCTCGAACAGCACCGCGCGCATGCCCTCGAAGACGTAGCTCGCGGGCAGCGCGTACGCCACGGCCTGAAGCCACGACGGCAGCACCTCGATCGGGTAGTACACGCCGCTTATGGGCTGCACGGCGAAGATCGCGACCCAGGCCATGCTCTCGGCGCCGAGCCCGTAGCGCAGCACGATCCCGGAGACCAGCAGCCCGATGGCCCAGCCCATGACGATGAGGTTTATGAAGAACGCCAGCAGCGGCAGCCCGAGCGTGAAGATCGAGAAATGAAACAACGGGATGGCGATGAGCGCCGCGCCGCCCACGCCGATGAGCGTACGGATGAGGCTCATGACGAGCAGCGCGGCCACGAGCTCGATCGGGCGCAACGGGCTGACGAAGAGATGCCCGAGGTTGCGCGACCACATCTCCTCCATGAAGACGAGCGACACGCCGAGCTGGCCGCGGAACAACACGTCCCAAAGCAAGACGCCCGAGATCAGCACGCCCGAGGCCTGCGCGAGCCAGGAGCTCTGCTTGACCAGGAACAAGGTGATGAAGCCCCACAGCACCATCTGTACCGTGGGCCAGTACATGAGCTCGAGCACCCTCGGTCCGGAGCTGCGCAGCAGATACATGTGGCGCAACACCAGCGCGTAGATGCGCCGCCACACGGCCGCGGAACCGGTCCGTTGCGGCGCGCTCATGGGTTCGCCTGCTTGCGATCCAGCGCAAGCTCCAGGCGGCGCTCGCGGGCGATGTCGATGAACACCTCCTCCATGTTCTGCCGCCCGTAGCGCTTGAGCAGCGCCTCCGGCGTGCCGCGGTCGACGAGCCTGCCCGCGCGCAGCATGAGCACGTTGTCGCACAGCCGCTCGACCTCCGACATGTTGTGCGAGGCGAGCAGCATCGTTGCGTGCGAGCGCCGCCGGTAGCTTTCGAGCATCCCGCGCACGTAGTCGGCCGTATCCGGGTCGAGCGAGGCCGTGGGCTCATCGAGCAGCAAAAGCTCCGGCTCGTTCAGCAGCGCCTTGGCGAGCGCGACGCGCGTCTTCTGCCCCGCCGAGAGCTGGCCGTAGGGGCGGTGCATGAGGCCCTCGATCTCGAGCTCCCGGCCCACCTCCTCGATCCGTCGACGAATATCCACGAGCCCGTAGAGTCGCGCATAGACCTCGAGGTTCTGGCGCACCGTAAGCCGGCGCGGCAGCTCCACGTACGGCGAGGAGAAGTTCATGCGCCCGAGCACGCGGTAGCGATCGCGCAGCATATCCACGCCGAAGACCGAGATCGCGCCGGAGGTGGGCAGCAGCAAACCGAGCAGCATGGAGAGTGTGGTCGTCTTGCCGGCGCCGTTGCCGCCGAGCAGCGCCGTGGTGGACCCCGGAAGGATGTCGAAGCTTATGCCATCGACCGCCACCAGATCCCCGAAACGCTTGGTGACGTTGACGACGCGCACGACGGCCTGAGACATGACGGCGAGATTAGCTTAAATTGCCGCCGCTTGTCAGCCTGCGACTGGTGCCGACGGCGGTTTTGCGGCATAGTGCAGGCGTCGTCCCTCGTTTCTTTTGCACCCATCGAAAACAGGAGGTTTTTATGGCTGCGCCACGCTGGACCTCGATCCTCGCCCTCTTGGCGGTGCTGCTCCCCGCCCTCGCGCGCGCGGAACTCCCCTGGCAGTTCGACCAGCACACCCGTTACATGGCCCTGGGCGACAGCCTCTCGGCCGGCTACGGCGCCGTGCCCGCGACCCAGGGCTTCGTCTACCTTTTATATCAGTCCGGTGTCTTCGATTCGGTTCCGAACACGCTCTTTGCGAACGCCGCCGTGCCCGGCGCGACGAGCCGGCAGGTGCTCGATCATCAAGCGCCACAGGCGACCGAGGCCTTCCGCCCCACGGTCATCACGCTCACCGTGGGCGGCAACGATCTGCTGCGCATCCTGAACGGCGCCGACCCCTATCTGGTGCTCGCCGAGTTCGCCGCTAATCTCACGCAAATCCTCACGCGCCTGCGCACCGAGTTGCCGCAGGCACGGATCTATCTCGGCAACCTCTACACCATCTCCGAGATCCCCGGCGCGGATCAGATCGTGCCGCAGTTCAATCAGATCCTCGCGCAGGTCGCCGGCGCGTTCCAAGTCCCGGTCGCGGACGTATACGGCGAGTTCTACGGCCGCGGCGGGCTGCTGCTCATCGAGCGCCACGGCGCGGGGCAATACGAGGTGCATCCGACGAACGCCGGCTACCGCGCCATGGCCAAGGCCTTCGAGGCCGTCATTCCGTAATCCAGACCACCGCAGCAAGGAGCGCGTCATGCATGGAAAGCTTCGTCTGATCTTTACCGGTGTTTTCTTGTCCCTCGCCTCTGCCGCCTGGGCCGCGGACACCACCACCCTCACCTGGCACGGCCACGCGGCGTTTGAGATCGTGACACCGAACGGCAAGGTGCTGCTGATCGATCCGTGGCTCAAGAACCCGGTGAATCCAAACGCCAAGGACGGCAAGGACCCGATTGGGGCGATCGCGAAACTCGATTACATCCTGATCACCCACGGCCACTTCGACCACGTCGCCGACGCCGCGGAGCTTGCGAAAAAGACCAAGGCGAAGCTCGTTACTAATTTCGAGCTGGGAACCAACATGGCGAAGCTGCTGGGCTTTCCGAAAGAGCAGATGGGCTTCGATACGCTGTTCAACATCGGCGGCGAGATCGCGATCGCGGATGGCGAGGTCATGGTTGCGATGGTCCCGGCGGTGCATTCGAGCGGCCTCAACAACCCGTTCGCGGGCGAAAAAGACCCGGACATCGCCTACGGCGGCAATCCCGCGGGCTTCGTGCTTCGAATCCGGAACGGCCCGACCCTCTACCACAGCGGCGATACCGCCTTCTACCAGGACATGGCGCTCATCGGCGAGCACTATGCGCCGGACGTGGCGCTCATCAACATCGGCGGTCACTTCGGCATGGAGCCGCCGATGGCGGCGCGCGCCGCGAAGACCGTGCGCGCCCGGCTCGCCATCCCGCAGCACTACGGCACCTTCCCGGTGCTGACGCAGGACACGAAGGCTTTTACGGCGGCGCTTGAAAAGCTGGGTGTGCCCTATCGCATCATGCAGCCCGGCTCGACGCTGACATTCAAGGGACGAAAACTGGCTGGGAATTAAGGCGTGAGGGGTCAGGGGTCAGGGGTAAGTCGTGAGTCTGGAGTTCCTCGCCCCTCGTCCCTCGTCCCTCGCCCCTCGTATCTCTTCCCTTACTCCTCACGCTGTTCAAGCCTTTTCCAAACACACCGCCCGCCGCTTTTCTTGTCGATCTCCTCGATCCAGGCCTGGTGCGCGGCAAGCTCCTCGTCCGTGGCCCGCAGCACCGCAAGTCGCGGGCGGTCGGGGTCGAGGCGGCGGATCTCCGGCTGCGCCGAAACCGTATGCGACGGACTGCGCACGTCCTCGAACAGCGCCGTCTGGCCGCCGGTCATCGCACGATAGACATCCGCCAGAATCTCGGCGTCGAGCAGCGCCCCGTGCAGCGTGCGCTGACTGTTGTCGACGCTGTAGCGCTTGCAGAGCGAATCGAGGTCGTTCTTCTGCCCCGGATGCAGGCTGCGCGCGAGCTTCAGCGTGTCGACGACGGCGCAGAAATCCTCGATCTTAAGCGCCGCGGCGCCGTTCGCGGCCGCCATGCGCGCAAGCTCGTGATTGAGGAACCCCACGTCGAACGGGGCGTTATGGATAATCAGCTCCGCACCTTTGACAAACTCCAAAAGATCCTTCGCGATGTCCGCGAACCGGGGCTTGTCCTTGAGGATCTCATTCGTGATCCCGTGCACCTCGATCGCCCCGGCGTCGATCGCGCGCTCGGGGTTGATGTACTCGTGATAGTTGTTGCCGCTCGGCCGGCGGTTCACCAGCTCCACGCAACCGATCTCGATGATGCGGTGACCCTCGGAGGGTTCGAGGCCGGTGGTTTCGGTGTCGAGGATGATCTGGCGCATTGGTTACCTGGCGCTCATGTTACAAGAATGAGTTAGACGTTTCGCTCGGTTCAGCTCAGAAAAACAGTTAACCGCAGATGAACGCAGATAAACGCGGATATTCAATGCGCCGCCTGTATTCGCTAGCCCACCGAAAGGGTGAATGGCTTCGGTGCATGGCATGATTCATTTGCGTTCATCTGCGGTTAAACGCCGTTTTTAGGTTCAATTAAGGCGCTGACCAAACCGATCAAACCGCGGTAACCAGTTACCTTGAATGTCAGCGGAAACTAGAATTCGCTCAGCACGGCCGATCAGCAGATGGCGTGGCACCAGGCCGAAATAGCGGGAATCGGCGCTGTTATCCCGATTATCGCCAAGCATCAAAAAATGGTCGGCGGGAACAACGAGCGGGCCGAAGTTATCCCTCGTCGTAAAGCCAGGCATCCACTGGATTCGGTGTTGTTCCCGATCCGTTCGCTCGCTCACGCGAAACGCATTTATCTTGGCGCCGTTCCCGAGCGGTTCCTGTACGGTATCCTGAGGAATGTATTGGGCCTGCTGCCCATTAATGATAACCAGTTTGTTCCGCATCTCCACCGTATCTCCGGGAAGAGCGACAATTCTTTTGATGAGTCGCGTGCCGTTACTTGGCGAGGAAAATGTAACGATGTCGCCCCGTCCGGGCTCACCGACACGCGCGACGATCAAATCGGATAAAGGAATTTTCAAATCGAAAGCGAGGCGGTTGACGAAAACTACGTCGCCTTCAAGCAGGTTCGGACGCATCGAACCAGAGGGGATTGGATTCCAATCTGCAACGGAAGTCCGAAATAGACCAAAAAACAGCACGAACGCTATAAGCCCACGATTGCGACAAATCCAGTTTTTCATGGTCATGTTTTCCTTTCTATATATGGCGCGCGAATATCAGCGAAATCTGCGATCCGATCCGACCGCGGGACCCTCGCTCAAGCGAGCAGCGCCGCCGCGCGCCCCAGCACCTCACGCACGATGCGCTCGGAGACCCGGCCCTTCCTGACCGCCTTCCGCGCGCGCCAGCCCATGCTGCGCACCTGATCGGCGAGCGCCGCGCCGGCGACATCCGAGCCGCCCAGGACCGGCACCACCGGTCTATTTGCGAAGAGCCTCAAGAAATTCGCCCGCGCTAACCCCGGCTTGTTTGAGCACTCCACCGAGCGTGCCAACTTTAATTTCGCGATGGTTCGGAACAACGCAGCCCATCGAACCACGCCGTAAAATGATATGGCTACCTCGCTGACGAAGAACAACGAAGCCGATACGTTCGAGGGCACGGACTGTCTCTACGCCGGAGACACGCGGTAGTCTAGGCATGCGCCGCTACATCGAAGGTAGTAACTAAAGGTTGCCCGGAAGTGGTGATTGGGAATTCCTCCAGATAAAGCTCGGTGGCTTCGCGCAGATTCGCCAAGGCTTCCTCGACGGATTCGCCCTGTGTGGTTGTTCCCGTCTCGGGATTCAGTGCAGTAAACCCGCCTTCCGGCGCTGGAATAAGAACCGCTGTAAGAATCATTGGAGTGCCTCCATTTAGATCAAAAGAATTATCCCTCTTCGAGCTGAAAAAACCTAACGACAGGTTCAGCCGACCGCAAAAAGTAAAAACATGGTTCCAAAATGCGCGCCGCTTTTGCCTACCACTGGAAAGCGCCTCCAACTCCTCTTGGCTATAAAGGGGACGCTGCTATAAAGGGGACGCTACCCTTATTCATCGTCCTT
>Ga0154833_1084_pt1 | contig 12218 bp, 10 predicted proteins | sample Rifle2008BG16ft_FD_116137 | JGI IMG/M metagenome (GOLD analysis project Ga0154833, IMG submission 116137) | Candidatus Muproteobacteria bacterium RBG_16_65_34 | reverse complement strand
CGGCCGCCGCTGGCGGCCGCGGTCGAGAGCTTCCGCGCCTGCGCCCGCAACGCGGTGCCGCTGACGCTTTTCAGCTTGCCGTTCATAGTCGCGAACGCCCTGATCGCGAGCGCCTTTAGCATCGCACACTGGCTCGGCTACGCGCTTACCTTCAGCCTCGGGCTCGTGGCGCTGCCGGTGTTCGTGCTCGGCCTCTATTGCAGCTACCGGGACCTCTACGAGACGCAGCCGAACGCGGAATTCGGAATGCGGAATAAAATCTTCTCACCGCAGAGAGCGCAGAGCACGCAGAGGGAAGCGAAATAAGGATTAACAGGATTATTAAAACAGAACCAAAGCATTTCTAGATGACGTTGATTTAATCCTGTAAATCCTGTTAATCCTGTCCAACTCGCCGTTGTTATAATCCGCCGATGAGCCACGTGCGGGTTTATTATGGCGAGGCGCTCGCTTCCTACGGCTTCGGTCAGGGTCATCCGTTCGGTCCTGATCGCCTGGAGGCGTTCTGGCGCGAGCTCGTGCGCCGCGGACTTGACCGAAAGGTCGAGCTGGCCGCGCCGGTTGCGTGCACGCGCGAAGACCTGCTGCTGTTCCACTCGCCCGAGTACGTCGCGCGCGTGGCGCGCCAATCGCAGACCGGGGAGGGCTATCTCGACTACGGCGACACGCCGGCGTTTCGCGGCGTGTACGAGGCCGGCTCCTATGTCGTGGGCTCGGTGCTGGATGCGGTGGACGCGATCCTGCGCGGCGACTGCCGGCGCGCCTTCGTACCCATCGCGGGGCTGCACCACGCACGCCGCGATTCGGCCGCCGGTTTCTGCGTCTTCAATGACGCCGGCGTGGCGATCGAGGCGCTGCGCCGGCGACACGGCATCCGGCGCGTGGCCTATGTCGACATCGACGCGCACCACGGCGATGGGGTGTTCTACGGTTTCGAGGACGACCCCGAGCTCGTCTTCGCCGACCTGCACGAGGACGGGCATTTCCTGTATCCCGGCACCGGGGAGGCCTCCGAGACGGGACTCGGCGCGGCCCAGGGCACGAAGCTCAACATCCCGTTGCCGCCGGGCGCGGACGATCGGGCGTTTCACGCGGCCTGGCCCGAAGTAGAGAAGTTCGTGCGCCAGGGCCGGCCCGAGTTCATCCTGCTCCAGGCCGGGGCCGATAGCATTGCGGGCGATCCCATCACCCATATGCAGTACTCGCCCGCCGCCCACGGCCATGCGACGGCGCGGCTGCGGGCGCTGGCGGATGAAGTGTGCGGCGGGCGGCTGCTCGCCCTGGGTGGGGGCGGCTATAACCGCGCGAACCTCGCGGCCGCCTGGTGTGCCGTAGTCGCGGCCCTGCTCGAATGACGGCACGGCCCCCGGCACGGCTTTGACACGGCGCCCGCGCTTGGTGAGAATCGCCCGCGCACGCACACCCGCCGGAACCCGACCCGATCATGAAAATCCTCCTCGCCATCGCCCGCGCCATCGACGCCGTGAACGAACGCGTCGGCCGCGGGCTGCGCTGGCTGGTGCTGGTGGTCGCGCTGGTCTCCGCCGCCAACGCCGTCGCGCGCTACGGCCTAAACCTCTCGTCGAACGCCTGGCTCGAAATACAGTGGTATCTGTTCGGGGCGATCTTCCTGCTCGGCGCGGGCTACACGCTCAAGCACAACGGCCACGTGCGCGTGGACGTACTCTACGGCCGGGCCTCGCCGCGCCGGCAGGCGTGGATCGACCTCGTCGGCGCCGTGTTATTTCTCCTGCCCCTGTGCGGCCTCATGCTGTGGCTCTCGTGGCCCGGCTTCGCCGAGTCCTGGCGGCTCGGCGAGACCTCGCCCGACGCCGGGGGCCTGATCCGCTGGCCGGTGCGGCTCCTGATCCCGCTCGGGTTCGCGCTCCTCGGGCTGCAAGGGCTCGCCGAGGTCATCAAGCGCATCGCGTTCCTGCGCGGTGCGTTCGAGCTCACGCTGGAACGGCCGGTGGTGGAGGAGTGATGGCCTTCGAGCTGATGGCGCCCCTGATGTTCGCGGGGCTCGTGGTGCTGCTGCTCACCGGCTATCCGGTGGCGTTTGCGCTCGCGGCCAACGGGCTTATCTTCGCGCTCGTCGGCATCCAGGCGGGATTCTTCGAGTTCAGCCTCTTGCAGGCCCTGCCCGAGCGCGTATACGGCATCCTGTCCAACCAGACGCTGCTCGCGATCCCGTTCTTCACCTTCATGGGGCTCGTGCTCGAGCGCAGCGGCATGGCCGAGGATCTGCTCGACACCATCGGCAAGCTCTTCGGGGCCGTGCGCGGCGGGCTCGCCTACGCGGTGGTGTTCGTGGGCGCACTGCTCGCGGCGACCACGGGCATCGTGGCCGCCTCGGTGATCGCAATGGGCCTGATCTCGCTTCCCATCATGCTGCGCTACGGCTACGACAAGCGGCTGGCCGCCGGCGTGATCGCCGCCTCCGGCACGCTGGCGCAGATCATCCCGCCCTCGCTCGTGCTCATCGTGCTCGCCGACCAGCTCGGCGCCTCGGTGGGCGAGATGTACGCCGGCGCGCTGCTGCCGGGCCTCGTGCTCGCCGGCCTTTACCTCGCCTACGTGTTCGGCGTGACGCTGGTGCGGCCGCACGCGGCGCCGGCGTTGCCCGCCGCGGCGCGCGCGCTCTCGGGCGCGGCGCTCGCGCGGCGCGTCGCGGGCTCGATGCTGCCGCCGCTCGCGCTCGTCTTCCTCGTGCTCGGCACCATCTTCCTCGGCATGGCCACCCCCACCGAGGGCGGCGCGCTCGGGGCGGTCGGGGCGCTCGTGCTGGCCGCCGCGCACGGGCGCCTCAAGCTCGACATGCTGCGCCAGGCCATGGACGCGACCGCGCGGCTCACGAGCTTCGTAGTGTTCATCCTCATCGGCTCGACGGTGTTCACGCTCGTGTTCCGGGGCGTTGACGGAGACCGCTGGATCGAGGGGCTGCTCGCGACGCTGCCCGGCGGCACGCTCGGCTTTCTCGTGGTCGTAAACCTGCTCGTGTTCACGCTCGCCTTCTTTCTCGACTTCTTCGAGATCGCCTTCATCATCGTGCCGCTGCTCGCGCCGGTCGCGGCCAGGCTCGGCATCGACCCGATCTGGTTCGGCGTGCTTTTGGGCGTCAACATGCAGACCTCGTTCATGCACCCGCCGTTCGGGTTCGCGCTGTTTTACCTGCGCAGCGTGGCGCCAAAGGAGATCAAGACGAGCGACATCTACTGGGGGGCGGTGCCGTTTGTCGTGATCCAGATCGTGATGGTGGCGCTCGTGCTCGCCTTCCCGCAGCTCGTGGGCCACGCGCCCGCGGCGAGCGGGGCCGAGGCGATCGAGATCCCGCTCGAATCCGACCCCGGGGCCGCGTACCTGCGGCCGCCGGGGTCGAAGTAGATATCCGTCATCATTAGAAAAGCGGCGTGGAGTGACTTGACTGTTCAGTTAAGAATGTAGACTATGAGTAGCATTGAATGCGGTCCAACACTGGGTTAGCGTCGTCCCGAATGGTCATTGCGTCCCGTCTTGCTTACTCCAACCGCCATGCCGCTGCTATGGAGAAAAAGGCTGGTGGCGAAACCTATACGCCCAAACTTCTCGCCGATTTCGTTGCCCGCCAGATCATCCAGACGGCATGCCTTGAGACTCGTGAAGGGGTGTTGCGCGTTTTAGACCCGGCCGTAGGAGATGGCGAGCTTCTGGTGAGCCTGCTCGCACAACTGAAACATCTGCCAAGAGTCAAAATCGAGATTTACGGTTTCGAGACCAATCCACAGGCCAAAACTATAGCCGCGGCACGGCTTCAGTGCGATTTTCCCACCGTACCGGTGCACCTTGAAGAGCTCAGTTTTCTGGAGTACGTGCTGGAGAACTTCGGTAATAGCGATCTGTTCCGCTCACGAACAGCTGAGCCTTTCGATCTGATCATTGCAAATCCCCCATATGTTCGAACTCAAATCATGGGCGCGGCACAGGCGCAACGCTTGGCCAACCAATTTGGCCTTATCGGCCGCGTGGATTTGTACTACGCCTTCCTTATGGGCATGGCCCAAGTCCTCAGGCCACGTGGCGTTGCGGGGATCATCGTTTCCAACCGGTTCATGACCACCAAGTCGGGCTCAGCGGTACGCTCTGCCATTCGTGAACGTTTTAACCTTCGCCATGTATGGGACTTGGGGGATACCAAGCTTTTCGAGGCAGCCGTTCTGCCGGCTGTTCTCCTCGTCGAGGGCCGCAATGGTCATGCTGACGAACGGCCGACATTTACATCCATCTATGAGGCCGACCAAATAACAGAATTCAGGACACTCAATCCTATTGACGCTTTGGAACACGACGGGGTTATCGAGATTCCAGACGGCCGCCGTTACCGGGTGCGACACGGCAAACTCGATGTCAGGGGAGGAAGCGATGCGGTATGGCGCATCGCGACCGAGGCAGGCGATGCTTGGCTTGCGACCGTTGAGGCCCACAGTTGGGGCACGTTCCGCGACATCGGGAAAATCCGAGTCGGCGTAAAAACATGTGTCGATAAAGTTTTTATCCGTTCGGATTGGGATGACCTGCCTGCCGAAGATCGGCCCGAACTGCTGCGACAACTGACGACCCACCATATTGCTCGCCGTTTCAAGGCACGAGAAAACAACGGGATTCGCCGTATTCTCTACCCGCACGAAGTTAAGAACGGCAACCGGCAGGCCGTGGATTTGGAGCAATACCCGCGCGCCCGTGCTTACTTAGAGCGGCACCGCGCCGCTCTAGAAAACCGTAAGTATGTTACCGACGCGGGTCGGAAATGGTTCGAGATATGGGTCCCTCAGGATCCAGCTGCATGGGAAGTCCCCAAGCTGGTCTTTCGCGACATTTCCGACGTACCGATGTTCTGGATCGACAAGGCCGGCACGATCGTCAACGGGGACTGCTATTGGCTCATAGCCGAAAAGGCCAACGCCGAGGATTTGCTTTGGCTGGCGGTTGCCGTCGGCAACTCCACGTTTATCGAGGCATTCTACGATCACCGTTTTCACAACAAGCTATACGCCGGGCGGCGACGTTTCATCACTCAATACGTCGAACGGTTTCCATTGCCCAATCCCAAGAGCCCTATCGGCCTCTCGATCATCGAAATGGCAAAGGCGGCTTACGATGCGGTTGGCACCGATGAGGGCGAACGGCTTACCGTCGAGCTGAACCGCTTGGTATGGAAGGCTTTCGGCTTACCGGTCGAAGAAATCGGCGGGTAATGGTATCTGGAGTTTCTTGTTAAGTACCTTGCCCTGAAATTGCGGAAACCGCCCAAAGAACGCTTTCCCTGTTGTTAGAAAGAAATGCGTCAGGGTTATGCGGTTTCCATCCATGCGGCCATAAAAGACGGCATAACGCACGTCGCAATGTCGAATTTGCTTATTTCCTATTTTCGGCACATCGAGAGGCTCGGTGCTATCCGGTCTGACCAAGCCGAGATCGATGGTTGGAGAAGTCTGTAGCTTCACTTCCAGCAGTTGGTGGCGTATGTCAGGAAACCGCCCAACGTCCTGGTATCCTGCATAGCCCAGCGCCTTGCACACCAACCGGTGCAGAGCCGCGCCCCGATTGCGCTCCTGGTCATACCCCGTGTCTTTGAAACTCGTGCCCACCAGACGGCGTAAGCGTTTAAACAGGATTGCTATAGGAAGAAGCTGACTTGCGCGGGGATGGCTCACCGGTGTGGCCGTGCCCTTGAGGTCGATCCTTGCCGATGTGAATTTCCGTAACAGCGCGGTGTCTTCAGCGCTGATTAGCTCAGTCTGCTGGTCGCCAGGTATACACCGCGCCTGGTACTTCTGTGTGAGAGTTCCCGTGGTATCAAGCGAAGCTAAAGTGTCACCGGTTACTACTTTCACCCTCGCGATCAAATCATCGGCCGAGACGTGGATCAACACATAACGTCGCGTCGCGGCAAGCTCTTGGTTCCAAATCTGGAGATTATTGGATTTCTGAACATAGGTATCGAAAAACTGGCCAGGGAATCGAGGCTGTGTCCTTTGAAAGGTTTCCGGCACCGGGTACCCGAGCGCCCGACAGACATGCGTCTTTACCACTTTCGAACGAGTTCGCAGCGGTAGCCCGGCCAAGGAAACACCTTGCAGACCTCTGTTGAGGAGAGACTCAAGCTCGGGCGCCGGAATCCACAATTCTGGATCGCCAACATCAATGGGATCGTAAATGCGTAGACCGCTGGACTTGATCGCTCTGACATAGCGCCGTGGATCACTCTTTCGGGTTGCCATGGAGTATGCCGTCCTTTGTTAGAAGTTGTGGGACGGTTACCCCCAATGCCGCCGCGAGCATCTCCAACGTACTCAACGAGACATTTCTTTCCCCTCTCTCGACCGCACCGATGTATGTCCGGTGTAAGCCACATAGGTCAGCAAGGGTTTCCTGGGAAAGACGCCTGATCTTGCGGAATTTCCGCAGATTGTCAGCGAGGATTCGTGTAATCCCCTTGCTTGGTTTTCGTAATGTTTTTGATCTCATGCGGCTGATTGCTACGTACCCGTTCCAGGTTCGATTCTCTGAACGGTGATGTCTATGGGTCTACAGACTATGAGTAGCGTCCCAACCACGAGCCACTTGGGGAATGAGAAGACCTTGGGGATTTACCGGGCGCGTGCCGGTCGAGCGACGCCGTCGGTGGCTTTCTGCCGCCGGAGGGCTAGGTCAAGAAATTACTTTACGTAGAAGAGGAAATTGGCGTACGCCGCCTCGGCCACCTTGAACCACTGGTTGCTCGCGTCGGCGAATTTTTTCCACTCGGTGTAGATGCGCTTGAAGGCCGGGTTGCGGCGCGCCTCCTCCTCGTAGATCTCGAACGCCGCCTTGCGCGCCGCGACCATGATGTCCTGCGGGAACGCGCGCAGCTTCACGCCCTGCTTCACCAGGCGCGCGAGCGCCGGCGGGTTTTTGGCGTCGTACTCGGCGAGCATCTTCACGTTCGCCTCGGCCGCGGCGGCCTCGAACGCGGCCTTGTAGACATCCGGCAGCTCCTGCCACTTCCTGGCGTTCACGAAAAACGAGAGCTGCGGCCCGCCTTCCCACCAGCCGGGGTAGTAGTAGTGCTTGGCGACCTTGTGGAAGCCGAGCTTTTCGTCGTCGTACGGCCCGACCCATTCGGTGGCGTCGATCGCCCCGCGTTCGAGCGCCGGATAGATGTCGCCGCCGGCGAGCGTCTGCGGCACGACGCCGAGACGCGCCATGATCTGCCCGCCGATACCGGGGATGCGCATCTTGAGGCCTTTGATATCCGCGAGCGACTTGATCTCCTTGCGAAACCAGCCGCCCATCTGCGCGCCGGTGTTGCCGCCGGGGAAGGTGAGGACATTGTAGTCCTTGAGGAACTCGTTCACGAGCTTGAGCCCGCCGCCGGCGTACATCCAGGAGTTCTGCTGGCGCGCATTGAGGCCGAAGGGCAGGCAGGTATCGAAGGCGAACGCCATGTTCTTGCCGACGTAGTAGTAACCGGCCGTGTGGCCGCACTCGACCGTCGCCTGGCTCACGGCGTCGAGCACTTGCAGCCCCGGCACGATCTCGCCACCGGCGAAGGCGCGGATCTGGAACTTGCCCTCGGTCAGCTTATGCACGCGCTCGGCGAGCGCCTCGGCCGCGCCGTAGATCGTGTCGAGGCTCTTCGGAAAGCTCGAGGCAAGCCGCCAGTGGACGCTGGGCAGGTCGGCGGCGCGGGCCGGGGCGAGCGCGCCGGTGAGCAGCCCGAGCCCGGCGCCCTTGAGGAGATCGCGACGCTTCATGTTTTTTGGTTCCTTGCAGCGTTGGAGGAACCCGCATTGTGCCGCAAGCGGACGGCGGCGCCAACGCGCCGCATTGTTGTCAGGGGGGTCTCGGAACTCAGCGCTTCTTGCCCGTGGCCACGAGATTGCGGCCGCCGGCCTTGGCCTCGTACAGGGCTTTGTCCACGCGCGAGATCAACTGCTCCAGGTCCTCGCCCTTGCGGAACTGGGCGAGCCCCAGGCTTACGGTGAGGCGGACATTCTTCTGGCCGATGTCGAACTTGTGCGCGGCGGCGGCGGCGCGGATGCGCTCGGCGATCTTGCGCCCGTGGGCGAGTGTGGTGTGCGGCAACACCATCAGGAATTCCTCGCCGCCGTAGCGCCCGACCTTGTCCGGCATGCGCAGGGCGTCGGCGAAGATCCCGGCGGCGGCGGCGAGCACCTTGTCGCCGGCCTTGTGACCGTACTCGTCGTTCACCAGCTTGAAATGGTCGATGTCGGCCATGACGACCGTGAGCGGCGCGCTGTAGCGCTCGGACTGGGCCATGGCATCGAGCAGGCTGACCGTGATGCCGCGCCGGTTCATGATGCGCGTGAGCGCGTCGGTGATGGCGAGCCGGCCCATGTCCTGCGCCATCACCTCGGCCTCGAGCCGACGCTCGAATTCCCGCCGCAGCGGTTTGAGCACCAGCCAGTAGAGCGGGGGAGCGATCACGAGCGACAAGGCGGCGGCATCGAGCAGCGCGGTCGCCAGGGAGATCTGGGTGTAGCCGAAGTAGGCGAGCGCCTCCATGATGGCGGCCTCGGCCACGAAGGTGATCGCCACAACGGTCAGCGCTGCCTTCGCCGCAACGGCGGATTCAGATGACGGCTTCATTTTTCTCGCCCCCAAGGCCCCCAACCGCACGCGGGTGGTCTTATGTTTCTTCCCTTGCCGCCGTCCCTGGCGAGCGCTGCGTCCTACCTAGACTATAGCCCATACCGCCCCGCAAAGCCGATCATCCCGGGGCAAATAACCCTGAAAATTCCAAGCACCTTCGCCGGGGCATCCGCTACAGCGGCTCGAGCCCGGCGTAGGCCACGACCAGCCACTTGGCCCCGGCGGTCGCGAAATTGACCTGCACCCGGGCATGCGCCCCCTGGCCCTCGACGCTGAGCACCACACCTTCGCCGAAGGTCGCGTGGCGTACGCGCCGCCCGAGGCGCATCCCGCTTGGAGATGGCTCGGCCGCGGGACGGCCGGCGGGGCCCGGCCTTGGGTAGGCCGTCACCGCGGGCCGGGCGCGGACCTCCTCAAGCAGCTCCTCGGGGATTTCGCCCAGGAAGCGCGATGGGCTGGTGTAGTGTTCGTTCCCGTGCAGCCGCCGCAGTTCGGCCTGGGTCACCACCAAGCGCTCGCGCGCCCGGGTCATGCCGACGTAACACAGCCGCCGCTCCTCCTCGAGGCGCGCGGGATCCTCCAGCGAATGCTGGTGCGGGAACAGGCCTTCTTCGAGACCGGTCAGGAACACCAGCGGAAATTCCAGCCCCTTGGCCGAGTGCAGACTCATGAGCTGTACGCAGTCCTCCCATTCCTCGGCCTGACCCTCGCCGGCCTCGAGCGCCGCGTGCGCGAGGAACACCGACAGCGGATCGAGGCCTTCGGCTTCATCGTGTTCGAAACCGCGCGCGGCGTTGATGAGCTCCTCGAGGTTCTCGACGCGCGATTCGCCCTTTTCGCCTTTGTCCTTTTTGTAGTGTTCCATCAGGCCGCCGGCGGCCAGCATGTGCTCCACCGTGTCGGCTAGCGGCAGGCCGGCGGTCTCGCGCCCCAGGCGATCGATCAACTGCAGGAATGCCTGCACCGCATCCCGCGCGCGGGCGGGCAGGTCGGAGGACGGGATAAGCTTCTGTGCCGCCTCCCAAAGCGAAATCTTTTCGTGCTTCGCGCGCTCGCGCACCGCGTCCACGGTCTTGGCGCCGATACCGCGCGTGGGCACATTGACAATGCGCTCGAACGAGGGATCGTTGTGGCGGCTCGCCATGAGTCGCAGATAGGCGAGCGCGTCCTTGATCTCGGCGCGCTCGAAAAACCGGAGACCGCCGTAGACGCGATAGGGAATGCCTTCGTTGATCAGCCGCTCTTCGAACAGGCGCGACTGGGCGTTCGAGCGGTACAGCACCGCGCATTCGGCGCGCGCGTGCCCGTGCGCCACCCAATCCTGAATCCGGTCCACCACGAAACGGGCCTCTTCGAGATCGGTATACGCGGTATAGAACTGGATCGCCTCGCCGATCTCCCCCGCGGTCCAGAGATTCTTGCCGAGACGCCCGGTATTGTGGCCGATCACGGCGTTGGCGGCCTTCAGGATCGTGCCGGTGGAGCGGTAATTCTGTTCGAGGCGGATGACGCGCGTGCCGGGGAAGTCGTTTTCGAACTTGAGAATGTTCTCGACTTTCGCCCCACGCCAGCCGTAGATGGACTGATCGTCATCACCCACCACGAACAGGTTGCGCTCGGGCCCGATGAACAGCCGCAGCCAGGCGTACTGGATGCGATTCGTGTCCTGGAACTCGTCCACCAGCACGTGGCGGAAGCGCCCCTGATAGTGCGTGCGCATCGTTTCGTTGTCGCGCAGCAGTTCGTAGACCCGCAGCAGCAGTTCGGCGAAATCCACCAGCCCGGAACGCCGGCAGACTTCCTCGTAGGCCGCGTAAACGCGCCGCAGCTCGCGTTGCGTGGGGTCGTTCGATTCGCCCAGGTCCTTGGGCCGGCGGCCTTCTTCCTTGTGGCCGTTGATGAACCACATCGCCTGCTTGGGCGGCCAGTAGGCCTCATCGAGATTGAGGCCCTTGAGCAGCCGCTTGACGACGCGCAGCTGATCCTCGGCATCCAGGATCTGGAAGGCCTGCGGCAGATTCGCCTCGCGCCAGTGCGTGCGCAACAGTCGATGCGACAGCCCGTGAAAGGTGCCGATCCACATGCCGCCGACCGGCGCTTGCAGCATGCCCTCGATGCGCCGGCGCATCTCGTGCGCGGCCTTGTTGGTGAAGGTCACGGCGAGGATCGAGTGCGGCGAGACGCCCTCCACCCCCACGAGCCAGGCCACGCGGTGGGTGAGCACGCGCGTCTTGCCGCTGCCGGCGCCGGCGAGCACCAGGATCGGCCCCGGGGGCGCGGCAACCGCCTCGCGCTGCGCGGGGTTGAGATCCTGCAACAGGGATGTGATATCCATCACTGCGAAATCTTAACACCGTCGCTAAGCTGCACGTAGCCGCCACATTCAAAGGCCGGCCGATTTTCGCAATTGACCCGGCGCGTCCGTGTCGTCACGAATGCCATGAGGCGCCTGTCCGGCTTGCCTGCGTTCAAGAACAATCCTGCCGGGTCAATTGCGGTAGTATGGATGACGGATGTTTTCACTGCGCGGGAGAAGGGAATGTCAGCTGAGCGCCGCGAGAGCCCACGGATCGATATCACCCTGGACGCATTTCTGAGCCACGGCGACCGGGGCTTCCTGCGCCACACCGCGCGCAATATCGGTCTTGACGGGGTGTTCCTCGAAACCGACCTGTCCCGGCTTCCCCGGCACGCGCTGATGGAGCTCGCGCTTCAGCTCCCGACCGAAGCCGGGCGCAAGATCCACCGGTTCCGCGTGCGGCGCGTGCACGCCACCGGCAGCGGCGCCGGCTTGGAGTTCGACCGGATCGACCCCGACTCCTACGAGGTGCTCCTGGAGCTCGTCTTATCGCCCCGGCGCAAGACCACCTGACCTTCACGGCTCGAACGCAAATCCCTTCTCCCGAAACAACCTCAGGCAGGCATCCACCACGGCGGGATCGTAGTGGCGATCGCGCTGCTGGACGATCTCCGCCAGCGCCACCTCGAGGCCCCGCCCGGGGCGGTAGGGCCGGTGCGCGGTGATCGCCTCCACCACGTCGGCCACGGCGAGGATGCGCGCCTCGAGGATGATCTGCTCGCCCTTGAGTCCGTTGGGGTAACCCGAGCCGTCGAGCCGCTCGTGGTGCTGCAAGATCATGTCAGCTACGGGCCAGGGGAATGTCACGTCCTTGACGATGTCGTAGCCGACCTGCGGGTGCGACTTGATGATCTCGAACTCGGCCGCCGAGAGCTTGCCGGGCCGGTTCAGAATTTCGGCCGGGACGTAGATCTTGCCGATGTCGTGAATCAGCGCGCCGAGCCGCACGCCCTCGACGCGCTCCTTGTCCAGCCCAAGTTCCTGGCCGATCGCGACGCAGAGTTTCGCCACGCGCTGCTGGTGGCCGGCGGTGTAGGGGTCGCGCTTCTCCACCGTGGTCGCCACCGCCTGGATCGTGCCGACCAGCGCCTGCTTCAGGCGCTCGGCCCCGCGCAGATGCCGCTCCTGGAAGCGGTCGCGCTCGGCGCGCGTGCGCAGCGTCAGGATGCCGAAGGCGAGGTCGTCGGCGAGCTCCTCCAGCAGTGCAATCTCCTCCTTGGTAAAGGCA
>Ga0154833_1054_pt1 | contig 12610 bp, 10 predicted proteins | sample Rifle2008BG16ft_FD_116137 | JGI IMG/M metagenome (GOLD analysis project Ga0154833, IMG submission 116137) | Candidatus Muproteobacteria bacterium RBG_16_65_34 | reverse complement strand
ACCAGGACGGCCAGTGCGCCGTGTTCCGCACCCGCGGCAACCGCTACGGGCACATCGTGCTGCGCGGCGGTAACGGCCGGCCGAACTACGATTCCGTCTCCATCGCCCTGGCCGAGAAGGAGCTCTCGGCGGCGAAGCTCCCGCGCAACATCGCCGTGGACTGCTCGCACGGCAACTCCAACAAGGACCCGGCGTTGCAGCCGCTGGTCGCCGAGAACTGCGTCAACCAGATCCTGGAGGGAAACGAGTCCATCGTGGCGCTGATGCTCGAAAGCAATCTGAACTGGGGCAACCAGCCGATCCCCGAAGATCTGAAGCAGCTTAAATACGGCGTCTCGGTGACCGACGCCTGCATCGACTGGGCGACGACCGAGAAGCTTCTGCGCCAGGCGCGCGCGAAACTGAAGGATGCGCTGCCGCAGAGGCTGGCGCAAAGCTCCGCCCGGCTCGCGTGATCCGCGGTCAAGATTTGACCGGTTTGCGCGAATGGTTTAATTAGGGAGCGCTGGAAAAGATTGTCGCCGGGGCCGGCAAGTAGAGGCCATATCAAATGCGAACACCGCCAACCGCAGATGAAAGCAGATTTTGACCGATGAACGCTATATTCCGATCTGCGTTCATCCGCGCTCGTTATCCGCGTTCATCTGCGTTCCGAATTATTACAAAGTGTTTCTGAGGAAGCTGCTGGTCATTTGCCAATAACCCGGAGGAGCCATGCCCCAGACCAAGATCCTGCTCGACGAGTCCGAGATCCCGACCCACTGGTACAACGTCGTCGCCGACATGCCGAACCCGCCGGCCCCGCCGCTCGGGCCGGACGGCAAGCCGATCGCGCCGCAGGCGCTCGGCGCGATCTTCCCCGAGGCGATCATCATGCAGGAGGTATCGGGCGAGCGCTGGATCCCGATCCCCGAGGCCGTGCGCGAGATCTACCGGCTCTGGCGCCCGAGCCCGCTCTATCGCGCGCATCGCCTCGAGCAGGCGCTCGGAACGCCGGCGAAGATTTTTTATAAATACGAGGGCGTGAGCCCCGCCGGATCGCACAAGCCCAATACCGCGGTCGCGCAGGCCTATTACAACAAGCAGGCGGGCATCAAGCGCCTCGCCACCGAAACCGGCGCCGGGCAGTGGGGCTCGTCGCTCGCGTTCGCGGGGCAGATGTTCGGGCTCGAGGTGCGCGTCTACATGGTCAGGGTGAGCTACGAGCAGAAGCCCTTCCGCCGCTCGATGATGCAGACCTGGGGCGCCGAGGTGTTCGCCAGCCCGAGCGACAAGACCGAGTCCGGCCGCAAGATCCTGGCGGCCGATCCGAAGAGCCCGGGCTCGCTCGGAATGGCCATCTCCGAGGCGGTGGAGGAGGCGGCCGGGCGCAAGGATACGAACTACAGCCTCGGGAGCGTGCTCAACCACGTGCTGCTGCATCAGACGATCGTCGGGCTCGAGGCGAAGAAACAGATGGAGAAGGCGGGCGAATACCCGGACGTGGTGATCGCCTGCTGCGGCGGCGGCTCGAACTTCGGCGGCATCGCGTTCCCGTTCTTCGCCGACAAGGCCGCGGGCAGGAAGCTGCGGCTGGTGGCGGTCGAGCCGACCTCGTGCCCGACGCTCACGAAAGGCAAATACGCCTACGACTTCGGCGACACCGTGGGACTCACGCCGCTCCTGAAGATGTACACCCTGGGGCACGATTTCATGCCCCCGGGCATTCACGCCGGCGGCCTGCGCTACCACGGTGACTCGCCGCTTGTGTCGCAGCTCTATCACGAGGGTCTCATCGAGGCGGTCGCGGTGCCGCAGCTTGCGACCTTCGAGGCGGGCGTGCAGTTCGCGCGCGCCGAGGGCATCCTGCCGGCGCCCGAGTCGAACCACGCCGTCCGCGTGGCGATCGACGAGGCGCTCGCGTGCAAAAAGAGCGGCGAGAAGAAAACGATCCTCTTCAACCTCTCCGGCCACGGCCACTTCGACATGGCCGCCTACGACAAGTACTTCAGCGGCGAGCTCGAGGACTACAGCTACCCCGAGGCGGCGGTGGCCGAGTCGATGAAGCGGCTGCCGAAGGTAGGCTGAGAAACACACAGCGCAGTCCGCATACCCGGACGCGGCGGGCGCGCCGCGTTTCGGGTATGATACGGCGCTCCCGATCCGGCGGATGCCCGCTCGCAAGGCGCGACACACCATGAAGAAGTTTCTCGTCATCTCGGCCCTGGGCAAGGACCAGTCGGGGATCGTCAAGCAGTTGTCCAAGGCGATCCTCGACAGCGGTTGCAACGTCGAAGACAGCCGCATGACGGTCCTGGGTGGAGAGTTCGCCCTGATCGAGCTCATCTCCGGCCATTGGAGCGCGGTCGCGAAGCTCGAGAACCAGCTCCCCGCGCTCGAGAAGAAACTCGAGCTCACGATCGTCGCCAAGCACACCGAGCCGCGCGCGACGCGCAAGGACATGGTGCCGTACATGGTGGATGTCGTGGTCATGGATCACCCCGGCATCGTGCACGACGTCGCCGAGTTCTTCGCCGGCCGGAACATCAATATCGAGGAACTGAGCAGCTGGACCTATCCGGCGGCGCACACCGGTACACCGATGTTCTCGCTCAACATGACCATCAGCGTCCCGGCCGATCTCAACATCGGCCGGTTGCGGCAGGAGTTCACCGAGTTCTGCGATTATCTCAACCTGGACGCGACTCTGGAGCCGTCGCGGCAGTAGGAACATCTGATTTATGAGTTTTCGCCGCAGAGAACGCGGAGCACGCAGAGAAAAAGCTGTTTATATGATGTAACCGCAGATAAACGCAGATGAACGCAGATTTGGAACGGGATGGAAAGAATTGAGCGCAGCCTATCCGCGTTTTTCGGCGTTCATCTGCGGTTCCGGTTCTTTATTTCCTTAGCGGGCCGCGCTAAGGGCGGGCCTTCGTCTCGTCGCGCCGCGCCGCCACACGACTCGGCTCTCCGGCGAGCAGCTCGCCCACCGTCACGAACTCGAAGCCGCGCCGGCGCAGCTTGGCGACGATCTCGGGTAGCGCCGCGGCGGTGTGCCAGCCGCGGCGGTTGATGTGCATCACCACGATCGAGCCGGGCTTCGCCATCGTCGTGACGTATTCGACGAGCTTCGCCTTGCTCGCCCGCGGGTCGGAATCGCCCGCGGCGAGATCGAACTGCACGGTGGTCAGTCCCGTCTCGGCCGCGAGCCGGACGGTGCGCTCATCGATCTCGCCATAGGGCGCGCGGAACAGCGTCGCGTGTCGGCCGGTGATCGTATACAGCACATCCTGGGTCCACACGAGCTCCTGCCGCAGCCGCTCGTCGGATACCCGCGGCATGTGCGGATGCAGAAAGCTGTGGTTTCCGAGCTCGAGCTGCGGGAGCGATGCGAGATAGCGCGTCTGCTCCGGGTGCTCCTCCATCCACTTGCCGCCGAGAAACAGCGTCGCCGGCACATTCATCTCGGTCAGTACCTTGACGATGCGCTCGTCGTAACGGCTCGGCCGTTCGGTCGAGCAGGCGTCGAAGGTGAGCGCGATGCGCTTCGGGCGCCGCGGCCCGCGGGCGATGACGACGGGCGCGACCGGATCGAGGAACGGCGCCGCCGTCACCTTCATCCCCGGCGGCGCGTAGGGTAGGATGACCTCCGGCCCCGAGTCCGATTCCGGCTCGGCGTCCGTGACGCAGCCTGCGGCCAGGGCGAGCGGCAGGAGCAGAAGCGCGCAGCGCACGCCGCGGAAACGGCGCGGACATTTCACCGCCGCGGGCGGCATGGAGTTAGGTGTGACTTTTTTCACAATGTGTTTGCGCACTGCCCCTGTTGTCATTCTAGTCTATGCGCGAGACTTGCAAGGGCCGGTTGCGGGGAAACGTTTTACAATGCGCGACCACACCGGCATATCCGCGTTTTCCCGATAGGGGCCTTCATGGTGACACTCTTTTCCGGTTTTAAGTTGCGCGCGCTCACGTTGCGCAACCGCGTTTTCGTCTCGCCCATGTGCCAGTACTCGGCCGTCGACGGCGTGCCGAACAACTGGCACCTGGTGCACTACGGCTCCCGCGCCGTGGGCGGCGCGGGGCTCGTCATGCTGGAGGCGAGCGCGGTCTGCGCCGAGGGCCGCATCTCGCCCTACGACCTCGGTCTTTGGAATGACGCGCAGCGCGAGGCGTTCATTCCGATCGTGCGGTTCATCAAGGAGCAGGGCGCGGCGCCGGCGATCCAGCTCGCGCACGCCGGCCGCAAGGCCTCGACCGGCGCCCCGTGGGACGGCGGCGGTTCCATGTCGCCGGAGAAGGGCGGCTGGCGGCCGCTCGCGCCGAGCGCCGTGCCGTTCACGAGCGCGCATGCGATACCGCAGGCCTTGACCCAAACCGTAATCGAGACGGTCGTGTGCCAGTTCGAAGCCGCGGCGCGCCGTGCCGATGCCGCGGGTTTCGAGGTCGTCGAGGTGCACATGGCGCACGGCTATCTGCTGCACGAATTTCTGTCGCCGCTTACGAACAGGCGCACCGACGAATATGGCGGGAGCCTCGAGAACCGCGCGCGCCTGCCGCTTGCGGTCGCGCAAGCGGTGCGCGCGGCGTGGCCCGCGCACAAGCCGCTGTTCGTGCGCCTGTCCGCGACCGACTGGGTCGAGGGCGGCTGGGATCTCGCGCAGTCGATCCAGCTTGCGAAGTGGCTCAAGGCGATCGGCGTGGACTTCATCGACTGCTCGAGCGGCGGCCTCATCGCCGAGGCGCAGATCCCCGCGGGTCCGGGCTTCCAGGTGCCGTTCGCCGCGGCCATCCGCCGGGAGGCCGATATCGCCGTCGGCGCGGTGGGGCTCATCACCGAGGCGTTCCAGGCCGAGCAGATCGTCGCGACCGGCGAGGCCGACGCGGTGCTGTTGGCGCGCGAGCTGCTGCGCGATCCCTATTGGCCGCTGCGCGCGGCGCGGACGCTCAACGCCGAGACCGCTTGGCCGAGACAGTATCTGCGCGCTAAGCTGTGACGGCGCGGCTTCATCGGACTGAAAAGACGTGAAAGGAGACGAACATGTGGAATAACCTGGCCCGGGCTTTGTCGATCGCGGTGCTCGCCGTAGGCGGATTGGCGGGGTATCTCTTCTGGGACGACGCCAAACAGCGCGAGCACCTGGAGGAGGCGCAGGCGCAGAACCAGGAGCTCGTCCATGAGGGCGCGCGCCTCAAGGAGCAGGTCGGTTATCTCAGCCAGCGCCTGGAGCAGGACATCGCCAAGGTTTCGAATGAAAAGCAGGAAGAGCTGACGCGGCTCGCCAAGACCCACGACGAGATGGTGGAGAGTCTCAAGCAGGAGATCGCGGCGGGCGAGATCACCATCACGCGCCTGGCCGACCGGCTCTCGGTCAAGATCGTCGACAAGATTCTCTTCCCCTCGGGCGAGGCCGCGATCGGCGACGAAGGCGGCAAGGTGCTCGCGCGCGTGGCCAAGGTGATCGCCGGCGTGAAGGACAAGGTGATCCGCATCGAGGGGCATGCCGACAACGTGCCCATCGGCAAGCATCTGGTGGACCGCTTCGCGACCAACTGGGAGCTCTCGACCGCGCGCGCCACGACCATCGCGCGGTTTTTGCAGGAGAACACCAAGATCGACCCGACCGCGTTCGAGGCGGTGGGCCTCGGAGAATATCATCCGGTGGCGGACAATCGCAGCGCCAAGGGGCGCAGCCAGAACCGGCGCATCGAGATCATTCTCTACCCGCGCGTGCGCACGCTCGCGAAAGAGCTGCCGGCCAAGCCCGGCAAGCGCGGTGCTCCGTGAATGCGACCGTGCCGGCGCGCGCGGTGCCCTGAATGAGCCTTGCCGAGCGACCCGCGGCGGTTCGCGTTGCCGCCGACCCGCCCGACGGCCCGCTGAGGCGCGGGCGTGCAAGGCTCCTCGCGCTGCGCAAATATCCCTTCCCCTGGCGCGCGGGCAACCGCTTCGAGCTGCTCAAGGACGGCCGGGAGTTCTTCCCGCGCATGCTCGAGGAGATCGAGCGGGCGCGCCGCCACATCCTGCTCGAGATCTATCTGTTCGAGTCGGGCGCGGTCGCCGCGCGCTTCATCGACGGCTTCACGCGCGCCGCGGCGCGCGGCGTGACCGTGAAGCTCCTGCTCGACGATTTCGGCGCGCTCAAGCTCGCGGCGCGCGATCGCGCGCGGCTGGCGCAGTCCGGGGTGGAGCTGCTGTTTTACAATCCGCTCCAGTACCGCAAGCTCCTGGGCAACATGTTCCGCGACCATCGCAAGCTTCTGATCGTCGACGGCGAGGTAGCGTTCGTGAGCGGTGCGGGGATCACCGACGATTTCGATTCGCCCGTGCGACCGGAGTCGAGTTGGCGCGAGACCGCGGTGCGCATCGCGGGGCCGGTGCTCGCCGACTGGCAGGAGCTTTTTCAGCGCGTCTGGAACCGCCATGCCGCGGCCCCGGTGACGCTTGCCGCGCCCGCGCTCGCGGCGCACGCCGAGGGCATGCTCGGGCGCGTCGCGACCACGAGCGCCCTGGTGGTCCAGGACATCAAACGTTCGCTCTACACCCGCGTGCGACGCGCGCAGGCGCGCGTGTGGATCGCGACCGCCTATTTCGCGCCCTCGCGCAAGGTGCGCCGGGCGCTCATCCACGCCGCCGGCCGCGGCGTGGAGGTGCGGTTGCTCCTGCCTGGGGCGTATACCGACCATCCGGCGGTGCGTCACGCGGGCAGGCGCTTCTACAGCGGTCTCCTGCGCCACGGCGTGCGCATCTACGAGTACCAGCCGCGGTTCCTGCACGCCAAGACCTTGCTGTGCGATGACTGGGTGTCGATCGGATCGAGCAATCTCGACCGCTGGAACCTGCGCTGGAACCTGGAGGCCAATCAGGAGATCGAGGACACCGCCTTCGCCGCGGCGGTGCGCGCCATGTTCGAGGAGGATTTCCGCGCAGGCCTCGAGATCCGCTACGAGGACTGGCGCCGCCGGGGTCTGCGCGCGCGGTTGCGCGAACAGCTCTGGGGAAGGGTGGATATGTGGCTAGAGGCCCTCGGCCGGCGGCGCGCGCGATAGTTTCACCGCAGAAATCGCAGAGAGCGCAGAGAAAAGCGAAGTGGATAGGATTAGAGGGGTAAGGGGTGATGGGTTTTGAGCCGATAGCTGATTGCTGATAGCTGATAGCTCCGACTCACGATTCACAATTCACGTTTCTGGAGACAACATGATGCGAGTCTCACCATACCTTATTAGCTTCGCGCGGTTGCGTCGCGGCTGGATGCGTGCGTTCCCGGTGGTCGCCGTGGCGGGCGCGCTGCTCGGTGCGTGCGCCGCGCCGGCTGGACCTGCCACGTCGCGTGCCTCCGATCCGCTATTGCCGCGGCTTGCGCTCGGCGACTCGCCGCGCCTCGGAAGCCCCGCGGCCACGATCGCGATCGTTGAGTTCTCGGACTACCAGTGCTTCTACTGCCAGGGTTTTCATGCGCGCGAGTTCCCGCGTCTCAAGCAGACGTATGTCGACACCGGCGTTGTCCAGTATATCCACAAGGATTTCCCGCTCGTGAAGCTCCACACACAGGCGGCGCCGGCGGCGATCGCCGCCCGCTGCGCCGGCGCGCAGGGCCGGTTCTGGGAGATGCGTCACGAGCTCTATGTCAACACCAAGCTGAACGACGGGCTTTATTCATCGCTGGCGAAAACCCTCGGGCTCGACGTACGCGCATTTCAGACCTGCCTCGCCGATGTCGCGCCGCGGCAGGCGATTTACCGCGATGTGGAGGAGGGCGTCCATCTCGGCGTCGACAGCACGCCCACGTTCCTGTTGGGCACGATCGAGGGGGACACGATCAAGATCGTGCGCACCGCCGCGGGCACGCCGGAGTTCGAGGTCTTCGCCCGGGAGATCGAGGCCCTGCGCAAGCCGTAGCCCGCGGAGCAAAACCCGGTTCACCACAGAGGACACAGAGAAAAACAAAATAGACAGGATTAACAGGATTTACAGGATTAGTTCAAAATTCTTTAATTTTGTAGATCCTTTGTTAATCTTGCGGCTCCTGTCCACCTTATTTTCTCTGTGCCCTCTGTGCTCTCTGTGGTGATCAAACTTATTACGGTAGTCGTTGAAGCGACGTCGCGCGTTCAGCGCGCGACGCGCTTGAGTTCGTAGCCCGAATAGCGCAACCGCTCCTCGTCCCCGCGCCGCACGACCTCGATTGTCTCGCCCATCAGCCAACCGTTGCCCTGGATCACCAGTTCGGTGTCGCTGACGGGTTTGACCGGCACGCGCGCCGCGAGCCCGAACCAGCCCGGCAGACGGTAGTAAAAGTGCAGGAATCCCTCTTCGTACCGCAATTCGAGCGCGTGCAGCTCGATAAGATCCAGGAGCAGGTCGCGTTCCGCCGGCTCGTACTCCCCGAGCCGCGCGCGCCACGCCTCGGGCAGCGGCTCGGGCTCGATGCGATCCGCGAGGCGATACAGGTGGTCCTTGTAGTGCAAGAGCAAGAGATCGCGGCCCGCGATGCGCGCCGGCTGCACGCGCACTTCTTTAAGCACCTTGATCGGGATCGGAATGAAACCGAGCAGGCGGTACCCCACGCTGAGCCGCCCGTCCGGCTCAGGCTCGAGCGCGAGGGTCTTGCCGAGGACATTCGCGCGGACGCGCTCCTCCTCCGCCGTGACCCGGATCAGGCCGAGCAGGCCGGCGTAGTGGCCGTTCAGCTCATCGGGCGTCGGCGGCGGAACCGCGGGGGCCGCTGCGTGCGGCCGGGGCTCGGGCGGTTCGGTTGCGCGCGCCTCGAGCGCCGTCTCGAGAAGGCGGGTACTGACGCGCTCGATGAGGCGCGAGCCGGTAGAGGAGTTGGCGATCACCACTACGCCCAGTTTTTGGTCAGGCGCAATGAGGATGCGGCCGCGGCCGGTGAGGCTGGTGTCGCTCTGCCAGGCGATGCGGTCGGCGCGATCGAGCCGCACGCCCGAGAGCCGCAGCCCCAGGCCCACGCGGTTATCGAGATCGAGCGCGACACGCTCGTTTTGCGGCCGCAGCATCTCGGCCACGCTGCGCGCGCTGAGCACGCGCCGGCCCTCGATCTCGCCCTCGCGCAGCAGCAGGGTGAGGAAGCGCCCGAGCTCGATCGCGCTGCTGTAGAGTCCGACCGCGGGTGTATCGCGTGCCGCGAGCGCCTCGATCTCTTTCTTCCCGCGCCAATAGCTCGCAGCGAGCAGCGCGGGGTCGACCCCGGCGCGCGCGAACGACGACGCGCGCATGCCGAGCGGTGCGAGCAACCGCTCCTCCATGGCGCGGGTGAACTCCTGGCCGGTTTTCACCTCGATGAGTCGTCCGAGCACGTCATATCCAAGATCGGACGGATCGTGGACATGGTCGGGCGGATACGCGGCGTGCTCGTCCTTGAGACTTGCCACCAGCTCGGTGAGCGGTTGCGGGGTCCATATCCCCTTAAAGCGCGCGGCGGGCAGCCCCGCATGGTGCGTGAGCAGGTTGCGCGGCGTGATCGGGGCGCCGGAGGCGAAGCGCGACTCCAAGGAGAATTCGGGGAGATATTTTCCGATCGGCAGATCGAGCTCGATGGCGCGCTGCTCGGTGAGCTGCATGACCGCGGCGGCGGTAAGCGGCATCGTCAGCGCGCCGACGGGGTAGATCGTCTCGGCGCGCGCCGGCACGCGTTTCTCGACATCCGCGTAACCGAAGCCCGCGGCCCAGACGATCCCATGCTCGTCCACCAGCGCCAGACTCAAGCCCGGGACATGTTCCGACTCGCGCTCGTCCTCAATGAGGGCCGTGACCGCCCGTTTGACCGGTTCGATCTCGGTCTCGGACGGCGCGGCGACGGCTGCGGTTGGAAGCCAAAGCAATACGCCGGCGGCGAGCAGGATGCGGGAGATTGCCAAAATCATTTTTCGTCCAGGGCGATTTGCGGCGCTGCTTCTTTCGGCGCGGGATTATGGCTCAGTCGGGCCGCGCCGGTGCGCCGGGATTCGGTGTGGCGCTGAAGCTCGGGAAAGAAGGCGCGGAACTGATTTTCGAGTTCCGAATAGTTGCGCTCGAGCTCCTGCACGCCGCCGGCGAACGCCGCGGCCCGGGGAAAACGGTGGAAGCGCCGGGCGATGCCGTTCAACGCCGCATCCACCGCCCAAAGCTCGGCGTACGAGCCGAGCCAGTCGTCGGCGCGCATGTGCGGGAGGATGCGCTGGAGTCGCTCGGGAAAGCTTGCGCGCCGCGGCCACAGGATGCCGTAGACGCCTTCGGTGAACTCCGCGAGCGGCGTGGGGCAGAACTCCGCCCAGCGGCGCGCGAGGAAGTGATCGTAGAACACGTCCACCAGGATGCCGGCGAAGCGCCGCCGCGGCGGGCTCACGAGCGCACGGCTCGCGCGCACGGTCGGGTGCGCGTCCGTAAAGCGGTCGATGTCGCGGTGCAGAAGAATGCCGGCGCGCACCGCCGGACTGTACTGCGGGCCGACCGCGCCTTTGACGAAGTCGCCGAGCAGCCCGCCGATCATCGCCTCGGGCGATTCGCGGGACAGAAACAGGTGGGCGAGGTAGTTCATGCGGCAACGCGGCGGATCGGATGCGTATAGTCACATAATAGGTGGTGCGATGAAAACCGCTCCCGTTTTAATTATTGGCGAAAGCGCCGCGCAACGGAACGCGGCCATAAATATTTTTTAATTGAATTCTCCCGCCCTCGGAGTAGCGTAGCTCGAGCCCGATTGGACCTGGTGTCGAGGCAACACGGAAGTCCGTACAGCAGGGAGAAGGAGGTAGACCATGTGCTATGAAAGCTGGTTCAAGGAAAAGCAGATGATGGAGACCGAGGAGAAGGCGCGCAAGGAGGCGGAGGAGGCGATCAAGAGAGCCAAGCTCGCCGGTCGGCCCAAGCGTCCCTCGGAATCCGGCGCGCAGCCCGTTGTGGAGCGCGAAGAAATTCCGACCTGAAACCCCCATCACCCCCGGTAACCCCGCTTCGGCGGGGTTTTCCGCGCCGTGTCTGGCAGGCTGTTTTTTGAACAGCCTGCGGGCAACGCGGCGCGCTGATCCCACTACAAAACCGCTCGACTATTCCTGGAATCGAGCCGGTCGTCTCTGTCTGCACCGGCGCCCCCGTTTTCACATTGCGCAAAGCTTTCCAGGGCTTGCCTTCCGGCCAACGATGCTGAACCATGTCTCGACCTGGTTGAGCCAAGAATACTTATTGCCCGGAGGATGTCATGTCGTATGCAGCCCAGCCGCTCGCGCCTTCTGTCTTGACCCTCTGGATCGACGGTACCCACACCCCGAGCGCCGGTAATCGCACCGCCGATGTCTTCAATCCCGCAACCGGCGAGGCGATCCGCAAGGTTGCGCTCGCGAACAAGGCCGACGTCGACCGCGCGGTGGCCGCGGCCAGAGCGGCGTTTCCGGGATGGCGCGAGACCACGCCGCTCAAGCGCGCGCGCATTCTCACGCGCTTTCGCGAGCTCATGGAGGCGCACCGGCAGGAGCTAGTCGGTCTCATCAGCGAGGAGCACGGTAAGACGCTGCTCGATGCCGCCGGGTCGCTGCAGCGCGGCATCGAGGTGATCGAGTTCGCGAGCGGCGCGCCGCACCTGCTCAAGGGCGAGCACGCGGAGGACGTGGGGCGCGGCGTCGACTGCCACTCCGTGTTGCAACCGGTGGGCGTGTGCGTCGGGATTACGCCGTTCAACTTTCCGGCCATGGTGCCGCTGTGGATGTTCCCGGTGGCCATCGCCTGCGGCAATACCTTTATTCTCAAGCCCTCGGAGAAGGTGCCGTCCACGAGCCTGCGCATGGCCGAGCTGTTCAAGGAGGCCGGGCTCCCGGACGGTGTGTTCAACGTGGTGCCGGGCGACAAGGAGGCCGTGGATGCGCTCATCACGCACCCCGATGTGAACGCGGTCTCCTCGGTGGGCTCGACGCCGGTGGCAAGACACATCTACGAAACCGCCGCGCGTCACGGCAAGCGCGTGCAGGCGCTCGGGGGCGCGAAGAACCACGCGGTGGTGATGCCGGATGCGGATCTGCATTTCACGGCCGATGCGCTCGTGGGCGCGGGCTACGGCTCGGCCGGCGAGCGCTGCATGGCGATTTCCACGGTGGTGGCGGTCGCCGAGGCGGGCGATGCGCTCGTGGCGCAGCTCAAGGAACGCGCGGCGAAGCTCAAGGTCGGCGCGGGCGATCGGGACGGCATGGATATGGGGCCGCTCATCACCGCGGCGCACCGCGACAAGGTGAAGGGCTACATCGACACCGGTGTCGCCGAAGGGGCCGAGCTGGTGCTCGATGGCCGCGGCCTCAAGGTGCCGGGGTACGAGCGCGGGTTCTTTCTCGGGCCGACGCTGTTCGACCGCGTGACCACCGACATGACGATTTACAAGGACGAGATCTTCGGCCCGGTGCTGATCGTGCTGCGGGCGCAGAGCCTCGAGGAGGCGATCGCGCTCACGAACCGTAACCCGTACGCCAACGGCGTCGCCATCTTCACCCGCTCGGGGGCGGCCGCGCGGCGCTTCGAGCACGACATCGAGGTCGGCATGGTGGGCGTCAACATCCCGATCCCGGTGCCGATGGCGTTCTTCTCCTTCGGCGGCTGGAAGGCCTCGCTCTTCGGCGACCTGCACATGCACGGGATGGAGGGCGTGCA
>Ga0154833_1062_pt2 | contig 12729 bp, 15 predicted proteins | sample Rifle2008BG16ft_FD_116137 | JGI IMG/M metagenome (GOLD analysis project Ga0154833, IMG submission 116137) | Candidatus Muproteobacteria bacterium RBG_16_65_34 | reverse complement strand
TGTGGGAGGTAAGGGGACGGCCTTGAAGATGATGATAGCTACGCAGTGCGCCCAAGGCCAGCGCCAAAGCTCTAAGCCTGCATGACGGAGTAGACAAAGCCAGCATCTCCTGCCGACCGGTCGTTTTACTTGGGCGCGAACCGCGCGCCGCAACACTCGCCGTCGGTATGCCCCCATCAGCCGCCGTATTCTGCCCCGACTCTGCGAAATCCCTCTGCATCTATCGGGACGAAATAGACAAGGATTGATAGCCGCGCTGAGCGACCGTGCGTTGGATGCAGGTAGTTTCCCGCGGGTGCGGATAAAGTGATCTGTTGACAGATGGGGTTGATTACACAACAATATTCAATAGAGTTTTTGAATAGTTATAGATATATCAATATCTTCAATATGTTCTGGCTTATTATTAATGTAGATAATCATCCTTTATCGCCTCCGCGCACAGCACGGTGTCGTTTTAAACCTGGAAAAAGCAGTTGTCCGCAGATTTCGCAGATTAACGCAGATGAATCATTTGGTTTGAATGACTGCCTGGTGCACCCGTATGGTGAGAGAAGGAGAGTCAATAACATTCTTACTTAAAATCTGCGGATGCAATCGCTGTTTTTTTGGTTAAATGCTTCTGCTTAAACTAACGATCCGAACAATAGGCACATATCATGACCGGTAAAATAATACTGATATTGGGCGGCGGCATCGGCGGCGTAGTGGCTGCGCGTCGTCTGCGCAAACGTCTGGCGCGCGCGCATCGCGTCATTCTCGTCGAGCGTGAATCGCACCACGTGTTTCAACCCTCCCTGCTCTGGCTCATGGCCGGAACCCGCGTGGAAAACCAGATCTCGCGTCCGATTGCGCATCTTGAAAAATCAGGCATCGAGCTGCTGCACGGCGAGATCGAGCGGATCAATCCGAAGACCCGCAGCATCCACGTCGCCGGCCAGGAGATAGCCGCCGATTACCTCGTGGTTGCGCTCGGTGCGGAGCTCGCGCCCGAGACCGTTCCGGGCCTGCGCGAGAGCGGCCACAACTTCTATACACTGGAAGGCGCGCAGACCCTGGATCGGGCGCGCCGTGAATTACGCCAGGGGCACCTCGTGGTGCTGGTCAGCGGCGTCCCGTTCAAGTGCCCGGCGGCGCCGTACGAGGCGTCCATGCTGCTCGAGGCCGATCTGCGCCTGCGCGACGTGCGCGGCCGCGTGAGCGTGGACCTGTACACGCCCGAGCCCGGCCCGATGCCGACTGCGGGGCCAGAGGTTTCGGCGCGGATTCGTCAGATGGTCGAAGGAAAAGGTGTGCGCTTCCATCCCGAGCACGCCGTGACGCATGTGGATCCCGCCAGCCGCCTGATCCACTTCAAGAACGGTGCGACCGCACTCTTCGACCTGCTCGCTTACGTACCGCCGCATCGCGCCCCCGCCGTCGTGCGCGAGTCCGGCCTCACGGGCGAATCCGGCTGGGTGCCGGTCGACAAGCGCACGCTCGAGACTAAATTCCCCGGGGTGTACGCCATCGGCGATGTGACCGGCATTACCCTGGCCAACGGCCGACCCCTGCCCAAGGCCGGCGTGTTCGCACACGGCGAGGCCGAGGTGGTGGCCCACAACATCGTTCGTGCCATCACCGGAAAGGGCGAGCCGCACGCCTTCGGCGGTAAGGGCGCATGCTTCGTCGAAACCGGCGACGGCCGCGCGGGCTTCGGGGACGGTGAATTTTTTGCGGAGCCGGCACCGCAGGTCGAACTGAAACCTCCGAGCCGCTGGCTGCATCTCGCCAAGGTGCTCTACGAGAAGTACTGGCTGTACCGATGGTTCTGACTGGACGGCCACGACCACGAACGCGGCGACATGCGCTACAGTTGGTACAGGAACGCCGCCAGGCCATCCATAGAACCATGGCAAAACACGAATCGCCCAAGAAGCAGCTCTACACGCACTTCGCCCGCGTCTCCAAGGCGATGGCGAGCCCCAATCGCCTGGAGCTTCTCGAAACGCTTGCGCAGGGGGAGCGCTCCGTGGAAAAACTCGCGGACACAACCGGCATGTCCGTCGCCAACACCTCGCACCATTTGCAAGTGCTGCGCGAGGGCGGACTGGTGCGCGCGCGCAAGGAAGGCGTGCAGGTCATCTATCGTCTCTCGGACGACGGGATCCCCGAACTGCTTGCCGGCCTGCGGAGTATCGCGGAGCGCCACGTGGCGGAAGTCGAGCGCATCGTCCGCGAGCATTTCGCCAACGAAGACGACCTCAAGCCCGTCGGCCACGATGAGCTGCTGGCGCTGCTCGATTCCGGTGAAGGCGTGGTGATCGATGTGCGCCCGGAAACCGAATACGAGGCCGGCCATATTCCGGGGGCGGTCAATGTGCCGCTCGACGCCCTGCCCCGGCGCCTCGCCGAGCTCTCGCGCAACAAGGAGGTCGTGGCCTACTGCCGCGGCCCCTACTGCATGCTCGCCTACGAGGCCGTAAAGCAGTTGCGCGAACACGGCCTCAAGGCGCGCCGTCTCGTGGACGGCTTTCCGGAGTGGAGGGCAAACCACCGGCCGATCGCGCTCGGCCGGAAGGCCAAGTAACCGGCAAAACGAGCAACCGCAAAGAATCGAGCTTCAGGCATTATTCCAACGTTCGTATGACGATTCGACCATAGAGGATTCCGCATGAAATACCTGTTCATTCTCAACGACCAACCCTACGGCACCGAGCGCAGCTACAACGGCATCCGCCTGGCGCGCGAGCTGCTGAAAAACAAAGAAGCGGCGAACGAAGTGAAGGTGTTCCTGATCGGCGACGCCGCCTCCTGCGCGAAGGGTAACCAGAAGGTTCCCCAGGGCTACTACAACATCGGCCAGATGCTGCAGATGCTCGCGCACCACAACGCCGAGATCGGCGTCTGCGGCACCTGCATGGACGCGCGCGGGCTCGCCGACACCGATCTCGTCGAAGGGGCCTTGCGCGGCAGCATGGCGGAGCTCGCCTCGTGGACCGACTGGGCCGAGAAGGTGGTCGTCTTTTGACGCCTTTAGTTTCTTAGAGCCTCCGGCGCGCGATCTCGGCGATCTCGGCGTCGGTGAGCAGCACCGGATTGGTCTTCATGCTCGAACCGCGTGCGTTGGCGACAAGCTTCGCCACGTGGTTTTCCGTGACGCCGTAGTCACCGAGACGGCGCAAATTTAACCGCTCGGTCCATTCGGCCAGCTTTTCGACCAGCGTTGACAAGGCCTCCTCCCGATCGCGCGGCGGTTCGTCCGAAAGCAGCGCCCCGATGCGCGCATACTTTTCGAGCGCGGGGCTGTCCGGGGCGCGCTCGCGCAGCGCGCGGAGGTTGACCTCGGTGGCCACGGCGAGGATCGTACCGCACACCACCCCATGCGGTATGGGAAAAAACGCACCGAGCGGCGAGGCCAACCCGTGCACCGAGCCCAGGCCCGCCTGCGCGAGCGTGATGCCGGAAAGGTGCGCCGCGTAGGACATGCATGTGCGCCCGCGTCTTGCCTCCGCGCCATCACCGCCCTTCCAAGCGGCGAAGAAACCCTCGCGCACGGCCTCCATGCCGGAGACCGCCAGCGCATCGGTGAAGGGGTTGGCCTTCATCGAGACATAGGACTCGAGCAACTGCGTGAAGGCGTCCATGCCGTTCGCCGCCATGATCTCCGGCGGACAGCCGGCGAGCAACTCCGGGTCCACTACCGCCACCTGCGCGACCAGCCGGTCGTCACGGAACGACTTCTTGTAGCCGTTCGCGCCCTGCACCGAGAGCACCGCGTTCTTGGTCGCCTCGCTCCCGGTCCCCGCGGTCGTGGGCACGGCAATGAACGGCGTTGCCGGACCCGCGTAAGGAATCTCGCGCCCCACGCCCTCCAGATGATCCATCACCGAGTTACCGGGGATGAGCAGACCCGCGATCGCCTTGGCGGCATCGAGCACGCTGCCCCCGCCGATGCCGATCACCACTTCGATGCGCTTGAATCGAAACGCCGCCACCGCCTCGTCCACAAGCTGCGGCGAGGGCTCGGTCTCGACCGTCATCGCCTCCCAGGTCATGCCGGCCGCGCGTAGGCCATCCTCGAGCGTCCTCCAGTTGGTCGAGGCGCGCAGGGATTTACCGCCAGTCACGAGCAGCGCACGCCGGCCATAACGCGCCGCAATTGCCGGCAGTTCCTTGAAGACGCCGGCACCGAACATGATGCGCGGCAACCGCGCGATGGAGAAATTATTGACCTCGAACATCAGCCTGCGGGAAACAGCCCTTTGTGCGACACACCGACGCGCGGCGCGGCCATCCATGGCGCGACCGCGTCGCGCCATTTCAAATAGTGCGGCGTATTCTTGTGGGCCGCGGCCGCCTCGGCGCTGGCGTAAGCCTCATAGAGGACAAACTTCGTCGGATCGTCGACCGATTGCAACACGTCGAAGCGACGGTTGCCGTCTTCCTTCACCGAGCCCAGGTGATTCTCGCGCGTCGCATTGATGAAGTCTTGGACGTACGCGGGTTTCACCTCGACTTGGACTATCGTGACGTGCATGGATCCTCCGTGCGTGTCAGTCTTGAGTCTTGAGTCTTGAGTCTTCTAATCCTGTAAATCCTGTTAATCCTGTCCATTCTTCTTTTCTTCTTTTTCAGCGCCCGAGATGCTGTTGAATAAACTCCGCCGTGCGTTGCATCGCGTCCTTGGCGGCGAGGTCATCGGCGTAGGTACGTACATTCTCACCACGGAAATCGAAGCCACGGCCCACGCCCGGATACTCGATGAACCGAACCGGCGCGCCGCGCGCCTTGAGCGTGCTCACCGAGGACTCGATGACGCGCTTGCGGTGGTACTGCTCCTGCTCACCGACGAATATGAGCGCCGGAACGTTCAGCGCATCCACCTCGGGCGCATACTGATAAACCTGGGCGGGCTCGGGGGCGTTCGGGTCCTGCATGGCCGGGTAATAGGCGACGTAGCACGCGATGTCCTTGTCCTGGCGTTGCTTGGTGACCGCGAGCTTGAGCGCGTAATAGCCGCCGCGCGAAATGCCGACGGTGCAGATCTTTTTGCCTCGCAGATCCGGCTGCGTCAGCATCGCGTCCAGCCCCTTGTTCAGATCGTCCTCGAGCTGATAGTCATGCTCGACGGGAAACTGCGGGATGAAGCGGCCGGTGTAGAGATCCGGCGCGAACACGAAAAACCCGCGCGCCGCCAGCCGCACGGCGTGCAACCGGGTCCAGTCATCGAGCCCGCGCCGGCCGTGCACGAACAGCACGCCCGGATACCTGCCCGGCTTCCTGGGCCGCGCCACAAACACCGGCACTTCGGTATCGCCGCGCTTGTACGAGAGCTCGCGCGTCGCGACGGGATGATTTTTCGTCTCCGGCAGAACACCGTCCGCCCACCAACCCTCGTCCCACCACCATTCGTTCCGGGCGTTGCGCTCCTGCGCCACGGCCAGCGCACAGCTCCCAAGGAGCGCGAACAGCAACGCCTTCAGCAACATGCCATTTCGCATCGGCCGTCAGACACTCAAAGGTTTGCGATCGAAAGGTTCCGCGGTGAAAACAGTACACGGAAACCGGGAACTGCGGAAGGGCCCGGCGCCGAACGAAACATACCGCCGGGGCGCGATGGAATGGAAGCCGCGGTCAACGCGTCGCGGCGGCCGCGAGCCGCAGATTCACCGAGATGGAACGCTGGCCGCCGCCCTGGTCCGGGCCGAGGACCCGCAGCAGCGGCTCGAGCTCCTGGGCATGCGCGGCCGGGCGCGCGCTGCCGTTGAATTGCAGCGCGCCGCTTTCGGGTCGCCACTGACCCTCGCCCCCGAGCATGAGATCGCCGCGCACGGTCTCGAGCTTGATCTGCGCGAGCTTGCCCTGCCCCGCGAAGCTCAGGCGATAATCGCCGAGCGGCGAGACGCTGCTCAAGCGGCTGCCCGCCCCCTGCCACAGGATCTCCGCCCCACCCCGCACGCCGTCGCCGCCGAATTCGAGCTCCTCGCTTTTGATCTGCACCCGTCCCTGCGCGCCGAAGAGCATCGCGGGCGAATAAAAGGCGACGGCGAGGTCCGCGGGCAGCGTGGCGCTCAGCTCGCGCACCGCGACCTTGCGAAAAGCCAAACCGACCGCGCCGCGCAGATCGGCGTCCGGCGCGCTTATCTGCAGCCGCGTCTGCACCCGCCCGAGCAGAAGCCACCACGGCTCGATACGCCACTCGATCCGACCCAGGCGCCGGTCTTCCTTACTATTGAACGCGATGAACAGCTCGCCCTGCCCGCGCCAGAGGCTGCCGCTCGTCTGTGCAAGCCCGAGCCGCCCCTGGCTGAAGTGCTTGAGTCCCTGCGCCATCCACGCCGAGGGCGCGCCGACAACGAGAAACGCGAGGTAAAAGATCGCGCCGAGGACGAGGTAACGCGTCGTGCGTTTCATAGCGCGGCCCCTCGCAGGAGCAGGCGCGCGTTCACCACGCCGGGCGCGGTCTGGGCGTCGAGGTTCGCGCTTTCGACGCGCACACCGTGTTGCCGGCCGAGATCCGCGAGCCATCCAATGAGCGTGCTGAAGCCCACGCCTTCGAACGTGACGTGCGCGCCGTTCGCGCTCTCCGGCGCCAGGCGCGTGATCTGCCCGCGCAATCCGCGTGCGCCGGCGGTCTGTTCGATGGTCGTAAGGAGATTTCCGGCGCCCGCGGCGGAGGCGGTCGCGCCGCCGGTGCGCAACGTCGCGATCTCCTGCGCCTGGGCGCGCATCGCGGCGAGCTTGGCGCGCTCCTCGGGGACCGCGGCGCGCAGCCGCTTCAAGTCGCGCTGCATCGGCGACCACAGCAGCGCATAAACCAGCGTCGCGACCAGGAATACGCCGCCGACGGCGACGAGCAGCCGCTCGCGCGGCGCCAGCATCATGAACCGCGCGCGCGCCGGCGCGATCCAGGTCTTGAGGCGCGCCGTCTCGGACCGAGCCCATTTCGGAAGCTTGGCCTTCGGCAGCTTGAGCTTCGGCAGGCGCAGCTTCATGACGCCCCCTGCGCGCGCACGCGCAGCTTGCCGTCCACGCCGTTCGGACGGCTGTTGGCGCCGAGCGTCTCGACCTTGAGCCCACGCGCGGAGAGCGCGCTCTTGAGTGTCTCGAGCGCCTGGTAGTCCGGGGCGGTCAACTCAAGCGTGAGGCTGGCGTCGGCATACTGGGTGCTCCTGAGCTGCACGTTCGCGCCGCCCGTGAGCGCCGGCACGGCGCGCGCCAGAAGCGGCAGCAGATCGTTGGCCCGACCGCCGCCGCCCTTGCCCTGGAGCGCGGCCAGATTGCGCTCCATCTGGAGCGCGGGGTCCACGACCACCTTGGCCTCGGGAAAGGCCCGACGAAACAGATCCGTCATCTCCTGTTGCTGCGCCGTGTGCTCACGGGCGAGGAGCCGCCACTCCACCAGATCCGAGACGAACCCAAGGAGCAGCCACAGACCGATAAGGAGCGCCGCGGGTTTGAACATCCGCGCGGTCTCGCGCCACGCGCCGGTCGGGCCCGCAAAATCGCCTTGCATGAGATTGAACGGCGGCGGGCTCGGCCGCCGCACCCAGAAATCCTCCTCCGAGGTACGCACGGGCAGACCGAGCTTCGCGCTCAGCTCCTGCGTATCCACGGCCGGCGGCGGGCGATGGAGTGTCAGCGCGCCCGGGGCCGCGCCTTTGGCGCGCGCCTCGCGCAACGCCGTCTGCAAGAACGCAAGCGGCACGCCCTCGCCTGCCTGCGCCGCAGAGCGCAGCGGCGCGGCAGGCAGGTGGGCCAGACAGGCAAAACCCGAAAACTCGCCGGTCCGAAGCCACACCTCTTCCTCATCCCAGGCGAGCGCCCAGCCGTCCTCGGCAAGCGGTATGGCGAGCGTCACCGGGCAAAGCGCCGCCGGCGCGAAGCCCGCGGCGCGCAAGGCGCCGAGCCAGGCCTGCGCGCGCGCACGCTCCGTCACCGCGACGGCGAAGCCGCCGTCCGGCAGGGCGCGGATGGCGAAATGCTGGTTCTCGGGCTCGCTCAGGAGTTGCTCTTCAAGCGCAAACGGGAGCGCCTTGAGGATCTTGGCGCGCGCGCGTGTGGGCAAGGTGGCGCGCGTGAGCAGCGTCTCCGCCGCCGGCGTCCAGACGAAGACCTGCGCCTGGCGGTCGTAGGGCGGCACGGCATCGAGCGTCGCCCGCCCCTGCTGCACGCCGCCGTGCCCGTCGTGCCACCACCACGCGACCTCGCGCGCGGACTCCGGCCAGCCGCGCGGCAGGCGCAACACCCAGGTCGCGGCGCGCGCGGCCGGGGCGGTCGGCAGTCGCGCCCGTATCGCGCGGTTGGCGGTTTTCAGCATGGACGTCATTATATAAGACGTTGGCCTTTCCAAAGTATCTCGACCTTGTTGGACGCGCGGTGCAGCAGGACCTCGGTCCGCCGGGTCACGCGCCCGAACTGAGAGGCGACGCGCACCTCGAAATATTCGGTCTTGAACCCGAACCCCTTCTCGGGCAGCGCCACCTCCTGCGGCAGCAGCTTCGCCAAGTCCTGCGCGCTGCCTAAGCCGCCTTTCTTCGCGTCGCGCGCCTGCACCAGCCGCTCGGCCTCCGAAAGCGGCAGGTTGAGGAGCGCGCTCAGCACCATCGCCGGGGCCGTGTTGACGTTGATGTCCGTCTCCTGCGGCAGCGCCGCCACATACGGCCGGAGTTTGGCCACGGCCTCGGCGTCGAAGCCGCGGATGAGGCGCAGCTCCTCGACGCTCTCCAGCGGCCGGTTCGCGGCGCGATACGACGGCTTCCCCGCGAGATACTCGATATCGTCCGCGCCGCCGGGACGCGCGAGGCTGTCCGGGTCTCGCCAGTCGATCAGCGCCTGGGTGAGCCCGGGTTCCAGCCCGAACGCGCTCAGCAGGCGCTCAAACACGGCGATGTCCGCCGGACTTGGACCGTTGCCGCGCCAGAGGCTGTTCAGATTGAACCGCCCCTGGGCGTCGCGGATCGTCCCCTGAACCACGCCGCCTTCGGCCGGCAGCGGCGGAAGCGGCTGCGCCCAATCCTCGCCGAGATGATCGGTTCCGCCATCGCGCTTCAGGATGATCGCCGCCCACGCGACCGCCCCCTGCTCCACCGCGAGCGCCTGCGCCCGGTCGCGCTGGTTCTGCGCCTGCCGCAGCCACAACTGCTGGCCGAAACTGATCGAAGCCGCCAGGGTCGTGACCAGAGCGACGACCACGAGCGCCGTCACCAGCGCCACGCCCCGCTCCAAAAAGGGGTCGGGAGTCTTTTTCCCGCAGCGCCCGCCGGGGCCGAAGAACCCCGGGCAAACGCCCCCGGCATCCGACGCGGCTTTAATCATGGATCGGAAACACCCGGCGGAACTCGCCGCGGTCCTTGAGCTTCACCGTCACCTCGACCCCGCGCGGCAGCAGCGCCGGCTTGGCGGCGTCGGGAGGCCAGTATTCATCCCAGCGCCCGTCCGGGTTAAAGAAGCGCGCCTGAAAATCCTCGACGTCTTTTAACAACGCCACGGCCACGGGCTCCGCCTCGGGCCCGCGGTCGAGCACGGGCCAAACGAGGCGCCAGAGCGTGCCCTCGGAGAAGCGATAGGCGACCCGCTGCAGGTCGCTGCGCAGGCTCTTGCTTTCGCGAAACACGAACACCCCGCCGCGGCTGAACTCGAGGCTCGGTCGCGCGAGCGCGCGCGGATCGGTCGGCTGGCCGACGAGGGCCGGAAGCTCGGCGCCGTCGCTGTCCCGGATCGGGCGCGCGCGCGTCTGAGCGAGATCCTCCTCGAACCGGGTGAATGCGAGCGCCAGCGCCTGCCAGAACTCGCGCTCCGCCGCCACCCGGTCGCGCGCCGTGAGCGCCTGCGCGAGCCCGCCGTAGGCGATCGCCGAGACGAGCGCGAAGATGCCGACCGCCACCAACATCTCGAGCAACGTGAAGCCGGCGCTGCGCCCGGTCGCGGGGCGCGCCCTGCGCCGAGCCGATCGGCCGCGTGCGCCGCGCATCAGTCCGGCTTCCTCAGGAAGCCGACCAGGTGCGCGAGCACCGCACCGTCGGGGGCGGCGCGCACGTCGATCTCGACGCGCCGCAACTGCTCCTCCGGCGTGCTCAGCACCTGCTCGCGCCAGTGCCACGCGCGCCCGCCCAGCTCGCGCTCGCCGTTGAAGGCGTCCATCGCCGGCCAGTCGCGCTGCACCTCATGCAGCGCGAGCCGGTCCTGCGCCACCCAGAGCGCGAGCGTGCGCTCGCGCAGCCCCAGACTCAGGTCCGCGGCCTGCATGAGCGCGCGCATGCCGGCCGAAAGCGCGATCGCCAGCACCGCCAGCGCCACCAGCACCTCGAGCAGCGTAAAGCCGGCCCCGGGCGTTCCGGCCCCGGGCGAAGTCGAGCGCGCGCGGGCGCGCCTACGACGGCGGCGTGACTGTACGGATCTCGCCATTGGCTTGACCCTCGATGCGCAGCGCCATCTCACCGTGCGCGAGCGTCACCGCAAACTGCGGCATCTCGCCGCTCGGAAAAAATACCACGCGCGCGTCGGTCTCGCGCACACCCTCGATTTCGATCGCGCGCACCGTTACGCCGGGCGGAAGGCTCCGCGGGCGCAGCACATCGTCCTGGGTAACGGGTGCGAGCTCGCCTTGGTCGTTGACGGTCATGAACTGGTAGCCCTCGGGCGTGAACGCCAGCACCAACACCCGGCCCTGCAGCACCGCGTCTTCGGCGGCGGCGCGCGCCAGCAGCGCCAGGCGCTCGGTCTCCTCCCTGAGCGTGCGCGCCTCGGCGCCGTAGAGCGAAAGCCCGGCCACGCCCAGCACGATCACAATGAGCAGCATCACCACCAGCAGCTCGATGAGGGTGAAGCCGCGGCCGCGCATGGCTATTTCTGATCGAGGTTCCAGGTGCCGATGTCGGCATTGACGCCATCGCCCCCGGGCTGGCCGTCGGCGCCGTAGCTGAACACGTCGATCTCGCTCCGCACGCCGGGATTCAAGTACTGGTAGTCGTGCTGCCACGGATCCTTGGGCAAGCGGTCGAGATACGGCCGCCAACTGCGCGGGATCTCGCCCGTCTCGGGCCTCTTCGCCAGCGCCTGCAGGCCCTGCTCGGTGCTCGGGTAGACGCCGTTATCGAGGCGATAGAGCTTGAGCGCGCTCATGACCGCCTGGATGTCGCTCCTCGCGGCCACGACGCGCGCCTCGTCGGGACGCTCCATGATGCGCGGCACGATGAGCGCGGCGAGGATGCCGAGGATCACGATGACGACCAGGATCTCGATCAACGTGAAGCCGCGATGGGTCTTGAATGCGGAGTGCGGGGTGCGGAGTGCGGAATGAAACGACATAAGTACCCTCATTTGATTAACTGGTTCATTTCGAAAATCGGCAACAGGATCGCGAGCACGATGAAGAGCACGACCGCGCCCATCACCAGGATCAATATCGGCTCGAGCAGCGCCGTGAGTGTCGCGACCCAGTGCTCCAGCTCGCGCGTCTGCGACTCCGCGACGCGCAGCAGCATCACATCGAGCTGTCCGCTCGCCTCGCCGCTGGCGATCAAGTGGACCATGATGGGCGGATAGTATCCGGACTTGGCGAGCGCGCGCGACAGGCTCCCGCCCTCGCGCACCTGCTTGAGCGCCTCCTCGGCGGCGGCGCGCATCGGCAGGTTGCTCACCACCAGCACCGCCGCCTGCATGGCCTTGAGCAGCGGGATGCCGCTCGTCACCAATATGCCGAGCGTGCGCGCCAGCCGCTCGGCGTTCAACGAGCGCGTGAGCCGCCCCCACAGCGGCAGTCGCAACAGAAACGCCTGCCAGCGCGCCCGCACCGCCGGATTGCGCAGCGCAAACCGCGCGCCGATAGAGGCCGCGACCGCCGCCGCGACGAAGACCAGGCCGTTCTGCCGCACGAAGTCGCTCAGGGCGATCAGGATGCGGGTGAGCAGCGGCAACTGCTGGCCGGTGTTCACGAACACGCGCGTCACCTGCGGCACGACGTAGACAATGAGCCCGGTCACGACGGTAAGCGCCACCGCCGTCACGAGCGCGGGGTAGATGAAGGCGAGCACCACCTTCTGCTTCAACGCCTGGCGCGTCTCGGTGTAATCCGCGAGGCGCTCGAGCACCTCATCGAGCTTTCCGGACTGCTCGCCCGCGTCGATGAGGTGACGGTAAAGCTCGGGGAAGGCGTTCGGAAATAACCCCATGGCGCGCGCCAGCGACTGGCCCTCGCGCACGCGCGCGCGCACGCCGGCCAGCACCGCGCGCGCACGCGCGGACTCGCTTTGCTCGATGAGCGCATTGAGACAGGCCTCGATGGTGAGCCCGGCGCGCACGAGGGTGGCGAACTGGCGCGTGAGCAGCGCAAGCTCCGCGCCCGAAATGCCGCGCCGCAACGAGCGCAGCCCCGCGCCCTGGGTCGGGGTCGCACCTTCGGCGATGGGCGTCACTTCCATGGGCGTTAACCCCTGCTCGCGCAACCGCGCGCGCACTGCGCGCTCGGCGTCGCCCTCCACCACGCCTTTCACGGTGCGGCCCTGGACATCGAGCGCGAGATATTCGTAGGCGGCCATTTCTTTAGAAAGGCGTGAGGGGTGAGGGGTGAGGGGTGAGGGGTAAAAGCATCCTAATATATCCTCGCGATTCGTGACTCGTGACTCGTGATCGGTGAACAGTGAACCGTAATACTCAGTCCTCAGTCCTCAGTCCTCAGTCCTCAGTCCTCAGTCCTCAGTCCTCAGTCCTCAGTCCTCAGTCCTCAGTCCTCAGTCCTCAGTCCTC
>Ga0154833_1012_pt1 | contig 13393 bp, 14 predicted proteins | sample Rifle2008BG16ft_FD_116137 | JGI IMG/M metagenome (GOLD analysis project Ga0154833, IMG submission 116137) | Candidatus Muproteobacteria bacterium RBG_16_65_34 | reverse complement strand
AAGGGTGAAGGGTGAAGGGTGAAGGGTGAAGGGTGAAGGGTGAAGGGTGAAGGGTGAAGGGTGAAGGGTGAAGGGTGAAGGGTGAAGCGCGATGAGAGGCCGAAAACGGGAGTCGGGCCCCCGTAGCGCGTGCCGAGTACCGCAGCCCGAGCGGGGGCTTCTAAGCGAGCACTGTTCGAGCCAGAGGCGCGTTTTATATAAGCGCCCGGCAGTTTGCGAGCGCCCGCTCGGGCGAGGAACGCAAGGGGACCGGCGCAGCCGGCACGCGCTCCGGGGCGGCCTTTTCTTTGGTGACTTTCTTTTGGCCGCACAAAAGAAAGACACCTGCCGTGGGTCAGCCACCCACAAGTGGCCGTTCAATCATCGCCGCAGGCGATTCGACTAGACCCGACAAACAAGCACAACCGGTGAAATGCGGCCGGTGACGTTAAATCGCTCACGCGATTTTACGAAGACCCGGCAAAATAAAGGGGGGATGTTTCCATCTCGAAGGTGATATATGCCAGCTTGACTTAGATCATTTAAACCTTCGACTGGATCGGATTATCTAGGGCGTAAACAGTCATACCTTATATTCTGGAAAGAGCAGCTGTCCGCAGATTAACGCAGTGAATCATTTGGTTTGAATGACTGCCCGGCGCACCCGTATGGTGAGAGAAGAAGCGTCGATCACATTTTTAAAATCTGCGGAAATCTGCGTAATCTGCGGATGCAATCGCCGTTTTTAGGTATATCCATCCCCACGGGCGATCGAGGTAAACCGCTCTCGGCGCGAAGTTGCGGCGACGGCCGAGAGCGAACGAAGGAGTATTCATGTTGCTTTCCGAACGATTCATCAAGACGATCCACGTCAACGGCAAGGAGATCAAGACCGACTCCGAAGGTTATTTGGTCAACCTCGATGATTGGTCCGAGGACTTCGTGCGCGCGCTCGCCAAGCAGGAGGAGCTGACGCTCACCGACGAGCACTGGGAGATCGTTCGTTTTCTGCGCGATTTTTACCACAAGCACGGCGTGCAGGCGCAGGTGCGCGTGATGATTAAGCATTTCCGCGAGAAGTGGGGCCCGGAGAAGGGCAGCAATCATTATCTCCACAAAATTTTCCCACGCGGCGGGCCGCAGAAGCAGGGCAACCGGCTCGCGGGCCTGTTGCGTACGAAGGGGGAGCATTGAATTAGCTATCAGCTATCAGCTATCAGCTATCAGCTATCAGCTATCAGCTATCAGCTATCAGCTAACGGCTATCGGCTAACTTGGTTCCAGAGCGGTACACCAGGAGTACAGCAATGAATAATTCGATGGAGCTTGTGTGTCCGGCGGGCAGCCTGCCGGCGCTCAAGGCGGCCGTGGACAACGGCGCGGACGCCGTTTATATGGGCTTCCGCGACGGCACCAACGCGCGCAACTTCCCCGGCCTCAACTTCGACGAAGCCGAGGCGCGTCAGGGGATCGAGTACGCGCACCGCGCGGGCCGCAAGGTGTTCCTCGCGATCAACACCTACCCCTCGCCCGCGCAGTGGGACAAGTGGTGCGCCGCGGTCGATCAGGCCGCGGGGCTCGGGGTGGACGCGCTGATCCTCGCCGACCCGGGCCTCATGCACTACTGCACGCAGAAGCACCCGCAGCAGCGGCTGCACCTCTCGGTGCAGGGCTCGGCCACGAACGCCGAGGCGATCGCTTTCTACGCGCGCCAGTTCGGCGTGCGGCGCGTAGTGCTGCCGCGGGTGCTGTCGTTGCAGCAGGTGCGCGCGATCATCAAGCGCGTCAACGTCGAGATCGAGGTCTTCGGTTTCGGGAGCCTGTGCGTGATGGCCGAGGGCCGCTGTTCGTTGTCGTCCTATGTGACCGGCGAGTCGCCCAACATGAGCGGGGTCTGTTCGCCGGCGAAGGCGGTGCGCTGGGAGGAGACGCCGAGCGGGCGGCAGTCGCGCCTGAACGGCGTGCTCATCGATTCCTACGGCCCCGGCGAGGCGGCGGGTTATCCCACGCTCTGCAAGGGCCGGTTTGCGGTGCAGGACAACGCGAACGCGGCGCACGACGCCGAGTTGCCGCACAAACCCTACTACGCATTGGAAGAGCCCACGAGTCTCAATGTGCTCGACATCCTGCCGCAGCTCAAGGAGGCCGGGGTGGTCGCGATCAAGGTTGAGGGCCGCCAGCGGAGTCCTGCCTACGTCGCGCAGGTCACGCGTGCGCTGCGCGCGGCGCTCGACGCCTGCAACCGCGATCCCGAAAACTACACCCTGCGCCGCGAGTGGGTCGCCGCGCTCGACAAGGTCGCCGAGGGTGTGACGCACACGCTCGGGGCGTATTACCGGCCGTGGCAATAATTCCAATGCGGAATGTGGAGATCGGAATGCGGAATAAAACCCGCTTTCCATTCCGCACTCCGAATTCCGAATTCCGCACTCACATATGAAACTATCGTTAGGCCCCATCCTTTACTTCTGGAACCGCGACGCCGTCTTCGAGTTTTACCAGCGCGCCGCCGATTCGCCGGTGGACATCGTGTATCTGGGCGAGGTGGTGTGCTCCAAGCGCCGCGCGCTGCGGCCCGAGGACTGGATACAAATCGCCGAGCAGCTCGAGGCCGCCGGCAAGGAGGCGGTGCTCTCCACCATGACGCTGATCGAGGCGGAGTCGGAGCTCGGCGTCATGCGCCGCATCTCGGATAACAACCGCTTCATGGTCGAGGCCAACGACATGGGCGCGGTGAACATGCTCGCCGGCCGCGCGCGCTTCGTCGCCGGGCCGAATATCAATACCTACAATGCCGGCACGCTCGCCATGCTCGCCGCCGCCGGCGCGCGCCGCTGGGTGATGCCGGTCGAGCTCGACCGCAATACCTTGAAGGCGTTACAGGCCGCGCGCCCCGCCGGAATGGAAACCGAGGTGTTCGCCTTCGGGCGGCTGCCGCTTGCCTTCTCCGCGCGCTGCTTCACCGCGCGCGCCCACAATCTCCCGAAGGACGAGTGCGGCTTCCGCTGCGGCGACTACGCCGACGGGATGCTGCTCTCGACCCAAGAGGACCAGGCGTTCCTGGTGCTGAACGGCATCCAGACGCAGTCGGCCGAGACCTATAACCTGATTACGGTCCTGCCGGAGATGAAGGCGCTCGCCGTGGATGTCGCGCGCATCTCGCCGCAGTCGCAGGGTACCTTCGAGGTGATAGACATCTTCCGCGCCGCCGCCGACGGCACGCTCGATCTCGCCCTGGCGCGCACGCACCTGGAGCCGTACGTTCCCAACGGGCCCTGTAACGGTCACTGGCACGGGCGGGCGGGGATGGTTTGGGTGGAGTGAGAAGGCGACCGCCGTAACTGTTGAAGCCGGATCTACGCCGGCGGCTCGGTGATCGAGAGCGTCCTGAATTTCTTGAAGCGGGCGAAGTCACGGTCAAGAGTAAGAAGGGCGGAGCAACCATGCGCGCGGCAAACCGCGACGATTTGCGCGTCGAAGACGAGATTTCCGCGCGCATCCGCTTCCCGCACGCATTCGAAGAAGTGCTGCGTATACTCGGAGCCGGGCGATAGTATCTGTAGCGAAGGGCTCGCCAGCAGGCTTTCCAGGGCCGCCAGCGCCTGCTCAATCGTAGAGGGCGGATCGAACACCTTCGCGTGCGTGACAACTCGGACGAACTCACCGACACAGAAGACGGGGATGCCCCAGGGTGCGGATCCCTCGGCCAATGCCTTGAGCCAGGTAACGGCCTGCTTGTGTTGGGGAAGCTCTTCGCGGTGGGCGTAAACGAGGACGTTGGTATCGACCGCGATCACGAACGCCCTTCCATGCGTTCATAAAGGGCGTCACGATCCGTGAGATCGACGCCGGGTTGGACACGACCGCGTACGGTGACCCAGCGCAGCGCGAAGTGCTTAGCCTTCGCCCCCCGTTCCCGCATGAGCGACTCCCGCAGGGCGCGCTCAACGACGCCCGTAACCGTCTGCCCGGTCTCTACGGCCCTTTTCTTCACGAGCCGCATCAGCTTGTCTTGGATGTCGAGCGTTGTTCTCATAGGGAAAAGCATATGTATCATGCATAAATCTGTCAACCAAGGATAGTCGTTGCCCGACCGGACACGCGGCCAGAGCCGGTCTTGAAAGTCAGCGGGCGGAGAAGAAGCTCTTGGCGGGAAGGGCGCGGCTGACGAAGCGGGCGAGTGCGACCGCGGGGCCCGAGAATGGACCGAGCACATCTTTAATATGCGCCTCAACGTCGTAGTCGAGCGCATCGAGCAGGTTCTTCACGTGCAGCCCGGTCTCGGTGTCGCCCTCGATGCAGAGCCGCCGGTGGAAGAAGAGCGTGTCGGGATCTTCGGCGCGCGTGGCGAGCTGCCAGAAATCCTCGAACTTGCCGCGGATGGTCACATCGGGTGCGCGCCCGCGGCCCGGCTTGATCTGCGTACCCTGGATCAGAAAGTCTACGTGGCTGGGGACGTCGCTGACCTCAAGGCGCACCGACTTGCCATCGAGCGCCGGCAGCCTCCGGGCGAGTGACTGCCCGCGCATGAGGTGATTGAACACCCGCGTGAACACCTCGGCCTGGACCGCGGCCGGGATGATCCGCAGCGGAAGCTTCAGGGGGGCGATGAGCGGGGCGGGCAACATCATGGCGCATTCTCCGTCGGAAAACTTGGGCGTAATTGATCCAGGTCAAGCCGTATGCGAATATCATCGCATAACGTGACCCGCCCATGAAATACGGCAATCTCCACGATTTTATCCGCGATCTCGAGGCCACGGGGGAGCTGAAACGCGTTCGGGTGCCGGTCGATCCGGTGCTCGAGGTGACCGAGATCTGCCAGCGGTCGCTGCGCGCCGGGGGTCCCGCGCTGCTGTTCGAAAACCCCAAGGGCTCGAACATCCCGCTCCTCGGAAATCTCTTCGGCAGCACCCGGCGCGTGGCGCGCGCCATCGGCCGCGACTCGGTCGAGGATCTGCGCGAGGTGGGCAAGATGCTCGCGTTTCTTAAGGAGCCGCAGTTGCCGCGCGGCATCAAGGAGATGATCGAGAAGCTCCCGGCCTGGAGCCAGATATTGAATGTTCCGCCCAAGGTGCTCGGCTCAGCGGCCTGCCGCGACACCGTGATCGAGGGGCCGGACGTGGACCTCGCGAAATTCCCGATCCAGCACTGCTGGCCGGAGGACGCCGGTCGCCTCATCACCTTCGGGCTCGTCATCACCAAAGGCCCGTACAAGGAGCGCCAGAACATCGGCATCTACCGCCAGCAGGTGCTCGGGAAGAACAAGGTCATCATGCGCTGGCTACACCACCGCGGCGGCGCGATCGACTTCCGCGAGTTCCAGGAGAAGAATCCGGGCAAGCCGTTCCCGCTGGCGGTCGTGATCGGCGCCGACCCGGCGACACTGCTCGCGGCGGTGACGCCGATCCCGGACACGCTCTCGGAGTTCGAGTTTGCGGGGCTGCTGCGCGGCGCGCGCAGCGAGGTGGTGCGCGACCGATCCGGTACGCTCTACGTTCCCGCGAGCGCCGAGATCGTCCTCGAAGGGCACATCCATCCGGGCGAGACCGCGCTCGAGGGCCCGTTCGGCGACCACACCGGCTACTACAACGCGCAGGACCATTTCCCGGTCTTCACCATCGAGCGCATCACGCACCGCAACCATCCGGTGTATCACTCGAGCTACATGGGCCGCTCGCCGTGGGACGAACCCTCGGTGCTGGCGATGGCGTTGAACGAGGTCTTCATCCCGATCCTGCAAAAACAGTTCCCCGAGATCGTGGATTTCTACCTGCCGCCCGAGGGCTGCTCGTATCGCGTGGCGTGCGTCAGCATCAAGAAGCGTTACCCGGGCCATGCGCGGCGCGTCATGTTCGGGGTGTGGTCTTATTTAAGGCAGTTCACTTATACGAAATTCGTCATCGTCACCGACGACGACATCAACGTGCGCGACTGGAAGGAGGTCATCTGGGCCATGACCACACGCATGGACCCGGCGCGCGATACGCTCGTGGTCGAGAACACGCCCATCGACTACCTCGACTTCGCCAGCCCCGCGCCGAGCGTGGGCGGCAAGATCGGGATGGACGCAACCAACAAGTGGCCGGGCGAGACCACCCGCGCCTGGGGCAAGCCGATTGCGATGAGCGAGGACGTGAAGCGGCGGGTGGATGAGTTGTGGAAAAGCTTGAATATTTCGTGAAACCGCAGATGAACGCGGATCAACGCGAATGAAGGAGTGGCGGGTGCCCGGTGCGTCGCTAACGCGGCGTTTTGCCGGCCTTTTCCACGGTCCGCACGCGGGGTTGACGCAGGCCGAGATTTAACCGCGGTTTTCTGGGAAAATAGCGGGTTCTAAAGACGTTCCTCTGTCCAGGTATTCCGAGATGTCACATCTGCTTGCCTTCGATTCCGAGCTGCTGCGCCGCTACGACAAGTCCGGGCCGCGCTACACCTCCTACCCCACCGCGGTCCAGTTCCACAGCGGCTTCGGCGATACGCAGTACCGCGCGTGGGTCGAGCGCACCAACAACGAGTCGCCGCAGCGGCCGCTGTCGCTCTATTTCCACATCCCGTTCTGCGACACGGTCTGCTTCTACTGCGCCTGCAACAAGATCATCACCAAGAATCGCTCGCGCGCGACGACCTACCTCGCGCGCCTGCACCGCGAGATCGAGCTGCAAGGGGCGCTTTACGACCGCGGCCGGCGCGTGGACCAGCTCCACTGGGGCGGCGGCACGCCGACCTTCATCTCCCAGGACGAGATGCGCGAGCTGATGGAGATCACGCGCCGGAACTTTACGTTGCGCGACGACGACCAGGGCGAGTACTCCATCGAGGTGGACCCGCGCGAGGCGAACGCCGAGTCCATCTCGCTGCTGCGCGCCTTGGGCTTCAACCGCATCAGCCTCGGGGTGCAGGATTTCGACCCCGCGGTGCAGCAGGCGGTGAACCGCATCCAGACGGAGGCGGAGACCTTCGCGGTGCTCGAGGCCGCGCGCGGGAACGGCTTCCGCTCGGTCAACATGGACCTCATCTACGGCCTGCCGCTCCAGACCGTCGAAAGCTTCGCGCGCACGCTCGACAAGATCATCGGCGCCGGCCCCGACCGGCTTTCGATCTTCAACTACGCGCACCTGCCGCAGATGTTCAAGTCGCAGCGCCAGATCGAGGATGCGAAGCTGCCGAGCCCGCAGATGAAGCTCGACATTCTGCAACTGACCATCGAGAAACTCACCGCCGCGGGCTACGTCTACATCGGCATGGACCACTTCGCCAAGCCCGACGACGAGCTCTCCGTGGCGCAGCGCAGCGGCACGCTGTACCGCAACTTCCAGGGCTACTCGACGCACGCCGACTGCGACCTCGTCGGCCTCGGCATGACCGCGATCAGCCAGGTGGGCGCGAGTTACGCCCAGAACGTGCGCACGCTCGATGAGTACTACGGGCGGCTCGACGCCGGGGAGCTCGCGGTGTTCCGCGGTGTCGAGCTCGCCGCCGACGACCGCCTGCGGCGCGCCGTCATTACGAGTCTCATCTGCCACTTCACGCTCGACATCCCGCGCGTCGAGCGCGAGCACGGCATCCGTTTCAACGACTACTTCGCCCAGGAGCTCGCCGATCTCGCCGCGATGCACCGGGACGGGCTGCTCACGGTCAGCGACGATCGCATCGACGTCGAGCCGCGCGGCAAGCTCCTCATCCGCAACATCTGCATGGTGTTCGACAAGTACCTGCGCCAGCAGCCGGGGCAGCGGTTTTCGAAAGTAATTTGAGCGAAAGGAGTTAGGAGTTAGGGGTGAGGAGTGAAATTCCCCTGACCCCTGACCCCTGACCCCTCACAGCTCCAGTTTCACCGCCATAAATCCGCCGAAACGCCGCGGCAGCCACGGCAACTTCTCCAGCGCTCGCCCGAGCGCCGGTCCGCCCGGCCAAAACAGCTCCGTTTCTATTTCATAGCTCCGAATCTCGGGAAATTCAGACACGAGCCGTATGATTTCCGCGCGGGTGTGCCAATGCGCGCCGGCATAAGCGCCCCGCCCGCGTTTTGTCAGATATAACAACGAGCGCCGGTGCAGCAGCCCGAGCACCACGCGCCGGCGCGCGACCCGGATCATCTCGCCGAGCGCCGCGCGCTCGTCGCGCACGAAGCAAAGCGAGGTAACGGCGGTGACGATGTCGAAACTTTTGTCCGGCAGCGGCAGCGCCGTCATATCGCCCGCAAGATACCGCGCCGGCCCGCCGCGCGCGGCGGCATAGGCGATCATGCCGGGGTCGCGGTCGATGCCGCTGACCTCACAGCCCGTGGCGGCGAAGCGACGCGTGAACCAGCCGCTGCCACAACCCGCATCCAATAGCGTTTGCCCCGGAGCGATTTTTCCCAGCCGGACGAGCAGCTCCGCCTCACGCGCGCCGATCCAGGCCCCGCGCGGCGAGGCGTACCAGGCGTCGTAGCCTGCGGGTGTTTTATGTGTTTTATGCATGCGGCGAGTCATTCGTCATTGTAAGCCGCGTAGTTTACATGGGCTTGATAGACGCATCCGGGTAATCCTGTTCAAATAAAGATGCGGTTCCTCACACGGACGAGGGAGAGAAGTTTATGCCCGACAAGCGCACCGCCAAGGTTATCAGTATCACGAACACCAAGGCGGAATGCAGGGATTGCACGCTGCGCGAATTATGCCTGCCCCTGGGGCTGAGCGAAACCGAACTGAACGCCTTCGATAGACTGAAAAAACGCCAGCGCATGCTGCGCAAGGGCGAGCTGCTGTATCGCTACGGCGACCCGTTGAAATCGCTTTACGCCATCCGCTCTGGCGCCGTGAAGACCACGGGCCTCATGGAAGACGGGCGTATCCAGGTCACGGGGTTCTGTCTTCCCGGCGAGATGCTCGGAATCGACGCCATCAACGATGACCGGCATCCGTGCAGCGCCGAGGCGCTGGAGATCACCGAAGTCTGCGATATCCCTTACCTCGCGCTCGAGGCGCTGGCGCAGGAGGTTCCCGGATTGCAGCACCAGTTGCTGCGCATCATGAGCCAGGAGATCGTGCGCGATGAGCAGATGCTGATGATGCTCGGGCGCATGAGCGCGGAGGAGCGCCTGGCCTCGTGTCTGATCTCGTTCTCGCGCCGCCACGCGCGCCTCGGGCGCAACGGCGCCGAGTTCAAGCTGAGCATGTCGCGCCAGGATCTCGGCGACTACCTGGGGCTGGCGCTCGAGACGGTGAGCCGGCTGTTCACCCGCTTCCAGGACGAGGGGCTCATCAGCGTGCGCGGCCGGCATATCCTGCTGCGCAGTCTCGACCGGCTCCAGGCTCTGGCAAGCGGCGGCGCCGGTGGCCGGAGCGTACACGCCTGAACCGCATCCAGCGGTTATTGCGGCGGCACGAATCTACCTGAATATGCCGAGGAGATCTGAAACGGCACCGGCATCGCATCGAAGCCTCGATGCCGCCGCAATAATCGAAAACTCATAAGATTTTCGTTATTGACCCGGCATGTCCGTGCCGTAACCGATGCTATGAGGGCCACAGGCGGATTGCCTTCGTTCAAGTACAATCGTGCCGGGTCAATAACACCGAAACACCGGGCAGGTTGACATCCGGGGTGGGCTTGTCCTACCTTGGGCCCCCGGTTTCCCCAAGGTTTGACCCATGTCCCGCGATGTCGCCGCCCTCGAAACCCTGTTCGCGCTGCCCTTCAACGACCTGATCTTCCAGGCCCAGATCGTCCACCGGCGCCATTTCGATCCGAACGCGGTGCAGCTCTCGACGCTGCTGTCGGTCAAGACCGGCGGCTGCTCCGAGGACTGCGGCTACTGCTCGCAGTCGGCGCGCCATCCCACGGCGCTCGAAAGCCAGCCGCTCATGGGGATCGAGGAGGTCGTGGCGGCGGCCAGCGCGGCCAAGGCGAAGGGCGCGACCCGGTTTTGCATGGGCGCGGCCTGGCGCGGACCGAAGGACAAAGACCTGAAGCCGGTGACGGAGATGATCCGCGCGGTGAAGGCGCTCGGACTGGAGACCTGCGCGACACTCGGTCTGCTCAAGGACGGACAGGCGGAACAGTTGGCCGAGGCCGGGCTCGATTACTACAACCACAACCTCGACACCGCGCGCACGCACTACGGCAACATCGTGCACACGCATAGCTACGACGAGCGGCTGACTACCTTGCGCAGCGCGCGCGGCGCCGGCATCAAGCTCTGCTGCGGCGGCATCCTGGGCATGGGCGAGTCGCGCCGCGACCGCGCGCAGTTCCTGGTCGAGCTCGCCGCCCTCGACCCGCCACCCGAGAGCGTGCCGCTCAACATGTTGGTGCGCATTCCGGGAACGCCCCTGTCGGATGTTCCCGCGCTCGACCCCATCGAGTTCGTGCGCACGATCGCGGTGGCGCGCATCGTAATGCCGACCTCGTTCGTGCGACTCTCCGCGGGGCGCCAGCAGATGCCCGAGGCGCTGCAGGCGCTTTGCTTCCTCGCCGGTGCCAACTCGATCTTCTACGGCGAACGACTTCTCACCACGCCCAACCCCGGGGCGGATGCCGATCGGGCGCTGTTCGAGAAGCTCGGGCTGCACCCGCTACCGGTTGCCGCGGAGGAGGCGCAGCCGCAGTCCTCGGCCTGCCGCTGCGCCTAAACCGGCGCGGCAGTCGGCTTCGCACAGGTTTTGGCGGGCGGGCGCAGCCCGCCCGGCTGCTTCCCCAATCTGGAACCCATTTTCCGGATCCCGTGGCCCGTACGTCGCGCCGCGAGTCCGGTCTTTCCCTTAAAGTTGCGCGGCGGGAGCCCGGATGGCCCGGGATAGTGTGCCTGCGCTCTCCGGTCTAAGTCCTTGCGGCCAATGTCGGAGAAGGAGCCATGGCGTCGAGCCTGGGTCGCGACGGAGTATTTCACCTCGCCGCATTCGCGGTTATCTTTGCGGCGCTGCTGGGTGTGGCTTGCGAACGCGCCGTGTCATCCTATCCGGTCAAAGTGGTGTTCGCCGGGAAGGTCGTGGACACGACGGTGGACTCCATCTACGCGAGTTGTTACCTCGATTATCATCGGTCCGACAAGCAGTCGGGCCCGAAATGCGATGATCTCATGCGCGCGATGCCTGCGCCGGCGCCGGGCGTGCTCCCGGACCGCGAGATGCTGCGGGCCATCTCTGTCAGCAATTCGGTGGATTTCGCCGCGCTCTATTTCGTTCAGGCCATGCTCGATGTGCCGCGCAATCGCGCGGCGCAGCAGCTTTTCGACCGCGAGTTCTCGCGGTTTGTCCGCAATGATCCGGCTGCTTGGGATTGGCTGCGCACGCGATCGCGCACGTATGCGTTTCTGTTCGTCCCGGGTTGGGCCCCTAAGCCCGAACCGCAGAACGGCACGGGGCTCCCCGTGACGCGCGGGGCGCTGGAGCGGCTTGGATTCGAGATCCGGCTGGTCGATATCGCGGAGACCGCAACGGTGGACGAGAACGCGCAACTCCTGGCGCAGGAGATCCGCCGCTATGGCGGCCGTGGCAAAAGGCTTGTGGTGGCGAGCGTCGGCTCAGGTGGCCAGAGCGCCGCGCTTGCCTTAAGTAAACTGCTGCGTCCGGAGGAGACGCGCGCGGTCGCGGCCTGGGTCAACGCGGGCGGCCGGCTTCGGGGCAGCGTTCTGGCCGACGCCGCGCAGCATTCGCCGGCACAGTGGCTCGCAAAGGCCGCGATGACCTTGCTCGGCGGGGATTTCGCCGGCGTCGAGGGGCTGGGCACGGAGGCGAGCCGCGCGCGTTCCGCGCCGCAGAAGCTTCCGCCGCACGTGCAGGTGGTCAACTATCTCGGCGTTCCGCTCTCGGGCGATGTGACCGAGCGCGCCCGCTCCGGCTACGACGAGCTGCGGCCGTACGGACCTAATGACGGCTTCACGCTGCTTGCGGATGCCATTGTCCCGCAGGGGGTCACGCTGATCGATCTCGGGCGGGATCATTATCTTGTCGATCCGCGCGCCGAGGAAAAATCCCTGGCGCTTGCCGCCACGGTGCTGCGCCAGCTCGCTGCGCGCGGCTTGGAAACCGCAACGGCGGAGCGCCGCGGTTCCGCGCCCTGATCTTTATCCAGCCGCGGCCTGCCGGGTCGCAACGTGCTCGTCCGTCGGCTCCGGAACGCGCCGGACGCCGAACTCCATCTTTACGAGGTCGCCGAGCACATAAGTCGCCGGGGCGCTGACGCCGCCCACCGTGCCGGGGTCCACGCGCAGCGTTTCTCCGCCTTTGATGTTCATGATGCGCTCGATGACGGCGCGGTGCTCATGGCCGTTGCATACCAAGTCATAGTCGCCGGTCAGCGCCATGGCCTTCGCGTAGTGCGGATAGTGCACGATGAAGATGCGCTTCCCGGCGAGCGTGAAGCTGCCGTCCTGACCGTAGTAGTGCACGTGGTTTTCAGATTTATGCGCAAGCTTCACCAGGTGAAAAAGATCGCCCTGGTTGTTGCCGTGCACGAGGTGGATGGGAAGACCGAGCGGGATAATCGCATGCAGGGTCGACGGTGCGATCAGATCGCCGCAGTGGATGACCGCTTGCGCGCCGAGCGCCTTAGCCTCGGCGACCGCGGCCGCGAGCCGGTCACGGCGGTCATGGCTGTCGGAGACGATGCAAATCTTCATAAGAGCGGACAGGATTCACAGGATTCACAGGATCGAATGATAACGTCAAACACGCGCTGTGGTCCCGCTAATTCCGCGAATGCGGCCATTCAAAACCGTAAGTGGTGTGGTATTCATGGTGTCGGCGCGCGGTACACCGGCATGAGGAAAACGCCGTCATAGTCCACGCCGGGACGCGCGGCGCGGACTTCGAGTTCCCAGTAGGTCGGCGGTGTTTCGAGCAGCCGGTTGCCGGGCAAATCCGCGGGCAGGCCGAACGACAGTGCGGCGCGGCCGTGAGGGTCGGTGTCGAACGTGCGCTCATCGCCGTAGACCTGGTAGCAGACGGACCGCGTCGTGCGGCCCTTGCCGTGGCCCCAAGTCTCGATCTGTTCCTCGACGCAGCGCAGCGTCGCGCTTAAGCCCTGCAGGTCGGCGAGCGCGGCGCCGCCCTCGTACGCGAGGTCGAGCGTGTTGCCCACATAGAACGGGAACGTGTTCAGGCGTACGCGCGTGCGGCCGTAGCGCATCCGACGCGCGATAAGCCTCAGGCCGTGAAGCAGCAGGGCGAGCGTGATCAGGTCGAAAATGCCGAGCACCACGTACAGCATCGCCGGAAGCTTGGCGGGGTCGGGCTCCAGGAAGAGCGGGTGGTTGATATAAGCAGGATTGTGAGTAAAATTACTCAACCAATTGAGTAATTTGTAAACCGGAAACCCAGCCATGTTCCAGCGCCCGATTGGCAGCACACTCATGTCGCGGCTCAGAGAGCCCCGGCGGTTTCTTCAGGTCCTCGCCGGCCCGAGACAGGCTGGCAAGACCACGCTC
>Ga0154833_1097_pt1 | contig 13652 bp, 13 predicted proteins | sample Rifle2008BG16ft_FD_116137 | JGI IMG/M metagenome (GOLD analysis project Ga0154833, IMG submission 116137) | Candidatus Muproteobacteria bacterium RBG_16_65_34 | reverse complement strand
GCGTGTTTCTTTTGGTAGCTTTTCTTTGCACGAGCAAAGAAAAGCTACCTGCCGTGGGTCAGCCACCCACAAGTAGCTTTTAGACGCCGCCGAAGGCGGCTCGACAGAAAGCAAGTCACGGGTGGGATCATGGCGGATCGGAGACACACTTCAAATGCGTTTCTTGCTGGGAATCACGGGGTCCGGTCGCGTTACCGGCCCTGTTTTTGCCCACACGAGTACGCGATGAGCCTTTTAAGATTATGATCTTCGATCCATCGGCCGGCGCCACATCAACCGGCATAAATCAGCTTCACCAGCTGCGTATAGGTGGCATCGTCGCAGGCGCCAAACTCGAACGCCACGCCGTCGCGGTGGGCGCGGCGGACAGTCGCCGGCAGCCACAACGCCGCCGATTCGTCATGCCCGCGGTAATGCAGGATGAAATCGACGTACCGGCCCAGAGGCAGTTCCACGGGGTCCAGCAGCACAAACGCATCCGTCAGACTGATGTTGCGAACCGGCTTGGCGGCAAAAAAGGTCAAGCCACACCGAATCGTCGCGGTCAGCGGCGTCCCCCGCCGCAGCCCCCGACGCGGCGCGTGCGGATGGTTCAACACCGCGGACAAATCATCCGCATCGACGGAATCGGGCCCGGCGTACGGAACGTGCCCGGAGTCGAAACGCATCGGATCCTGCGGTGGTTTGCGTGTCATGCTTCGCGCCCTGTCGGTCAAGTCGCACACGCAGGGATTTGCGGTGCCATGCGAAGCATATTAACGGGACCGATCTTACAGATGGCTTACAGCCGGCGAGGCAGGAACCGCTTCGGCATGCTTGGCGGTTCAAACGCGGTTTTTAGCGCGAAGCAACTGCGGCGTGGCACGCCCGGACGTTCAGCGCAGGCCCAGAACGTCCTGCATGTCGTAAAGCCCGGCCTTCCGATCCATGAGCCAGCGCGCGGCGCGCAGCGCCCCGGTGGCGAAGGTCAGGCGCGACTCGGCCTTGTGGGTGATCTCGACGCGCTCGCCGCCGCCGGCGAAGAGCACGGTGTGGTCGCCGACGATGTCGCCGGCGCGGATGCTGGCAAAACCGATCGCCTTGCGCGGGCGCTCGCCGGTTGCGCCGCGCCGCCCGTAGACCGCCCACTCTTTAAGATCGCGGTTCAGGGCCTGCGCCACGATCTCGCCCATGCGCAGCGCCGTGCCCGAGGGCGCGTCGGCCTTGTGGCGGTGGTGCGCCTCGACGATTTCCACGTCGACCTCATCGCCCAGCACGCGCGCGGCGGTCTCGAGGAGCTTGAAACAGAGGTTGACGCCCACGCTCATATTGGGCGCGAAGACGATGGGGATGTCGGCGGCGGCCTGGCGGATGCGGCCCTTACCGGCCTCGTCGATGCCGGTGGTGCCGACCACCATGCGCCGGCCGCGCGCGCGGCAATGCCCGAGGTGCGCGAGCGTGGCCTCGGGGTTGGTGAAATCCACGAGCACGTCGAAGTCGATCCCCTCGAGGCTCTCGCGCACCGCCACCCCCTGGCGGCCCACACCCGCAAGCTCGCCGGCGTCGGCGCCGATGGCGCTCGCGCCCGGGTGCTCGATCGCGGCCGCGAGGCGCATGCCCTCGGCGCGCGCGCAGGCCTCGATCAGCGTACGGCCCATGCGGCCGGCGGCGCCGGCGATGGCGATATGAATCATGAAATCCTCTCCCGTGCGACGCGCCAAGGATAAAGTATTTGCCGGGCCTTGGCTAAGGGGCAAAGCAGCCTATAGCCGATAGCGCTTAGCCTTTAGCTAAAGGCTAACGGCTATCGGCTATTGGCTAACTAACCAAACATACCCTTGATCTTGTCGAGCCAGGACTGGGCGCGCGGGCTGTGACGCTCGCCGCCCGAACGCAGGGACTGGTCGAGTTCCTGCAGGAGCTTTTTCTGCTGCGCCGTCAAGTCGACCGGCGTCTCGACACTCACCCGGCAGTAAAGCTCGCCCACGTGTCCGCTGCGCACGTTGCGCACGCCCTTGCCGCGCAGGCGAAAGAGCTTCTCGCTCTGGGTGCCGGCGGGAATCTTGATCGAGGCGCGCCCATCGAGCGTGGGCACCTCGAGATCGCCGCCGAGCGCCGCGGTCGCGAAACTCACCGGCATCTCGCAGTACAGATCGTCCTGCTCGCGCTTGAAGAGCGGGTGGGGTTTTAGCCGCACCTGCACGTAGAGATCTCCGGACGGGCCGCCGCCCGCGCCCGCCTCGCCCTCGCCCGCAAGCCGGATCTGGTCGCCCTCGTCCACGCCCGCGGGCACCTTCACCGACAGCGTCTTGGTATGCTCGATGCGCCCCTGTCCATGACACGACGGGCAGGGCTCGGCGATGATCTTGCCGCTGCCGCGGCAGGTCGGGCAGGTCTGCTGAATGGAAAAGAAGCCCTGCTGCATGCGTACCTGGCCGTGACCGCCGCAGGCGCGGCAGGTCGTGGGTTGCGTGCCGGACTTGGCGCCGCTGCCGCCGCAGGTCTCGCAGGCCTCGAGCGCGGGCACGCGGATGCGCACCTCGGTACCCTTCACGGCGTCTTCCAGGGCGAGCTCGAGGCTGTAACGCAGATCCGCGCCGCGCTGGGCCTGGGTGCCGCGCGTGCGCCCACCCCCGAGCACATCGCCGAACACGTCGCCGAAGATATCGGCGAAGCTCGCGCCGCCCGCGCCGGCGCCGTAAAAACCACCGGCCCCGGCACCCGCCGCCATCGAGGGGTCCACGCCGGCGTGACCGAACTGGTCATAGGCCGCGCGCTTCTGCGCGTCCGACAGGACCTCGTAGGCCTCCTTGGCCTCCTTGAACCTGGGCTCCGCCGTCTTGTCGGTCGGATTGCGGTCGGGGTGGTGCTTCATCGCAAGCCTGCGGTAGGCCTTCTTGATCTCGGCCTCCGAGGCGTTACGCGCCACGCCCAGGGTTTCGTAGTAGTCTTTTTTCATAGAGCCGATGGCCGTCAGCCAATAGCCTTTAGCTTGAACCTCACAATGCGAAACAGGCGCAGAGAAGAAGCTCTCGCGCCTGCCACGTGTCTCCCTACGCCTTCAGCTAACGGCTAAAGGCTATCAGCTAAAGGCTGCTATTTCTTCTTTTCCTTCACTTCCTCGAACTCGGCGTCGACCACGTTGTCCTTGGCCGCTTCGCTCGCCTCGGCGGTTTCGGCCGTGGCGCCGGCGCCCTGCGCCTGGCCCGCCTGCGCGTACATCTGCTCGGCGAGCTTGTGCGAGGCGGATATCAAGCCTTCGGTCTTCTTCTGAATCTCGTCCTTGTCGTCGCCCTTCACGACGGCCTCGAGGTCCTTGATCGCCGCCTCGATTTTCTCCTTCTCGGAAGCCTCGACCTTGTCGCCGGCCTCCTTGAGCGACTTGCGCACGCTGTGGATCATGCCGTCGGCCTGGTTGCGCGCCTCGGCGAGCTCACGCGCCTTGCGGTCCTCCTCGGCGTGCGCCTCGCCGTCCTTGACCATGCGTTGGATCTCTTCCTCGGTGAGACCGGAGCCGGCCTTGACGACGATCTTGTTCTCCTTTCCGGTCGCCTTGTCCTTTGCCGACACATGCAGGATGCCGTTGGCGTCGATGTCGAACCCGACCTCGATCTGCGGCATGCCGCGCGGCGCGGGCGGGATGCCGGTCAAATCGAAACGTCCGAGCGACTTGTTGCCGGCGGCCATCTCGCGCTCGCCCTGGAGCACGTGCACGGTCACCGCCCCCTGGTTGTCATCGGCGGTGGAGAACACCTGCGAGGCCTTCGTCGGGATCGTGGTGTTCTTCTGAATCAGCTTGGTCATGACGCCGCCCAGGGTCTCGATGCCGAGACTCAGGGGCGTGACGTCGAGCAGCAGCACGTCCTTGACCTCGCCGCCCAGCACGCCGCCCTGGATCGCCGCGCCCACGGCCACGGCCTCATCGGGGTTGACGTCCTTGCGCGGTTCGCGCCCGAAGATGTCGCGCACCGCCTCCTGGACTTTTGGCATGCGCGTCTGGCCGCCGACGAGGATCACATCGTCGATCTCGCTGGCCTTAAGCCCGGCATCCTTGAGCGCGACCCGGCACGGCTCGATGGTCTTCTGGATCAGGTCCTCGACCAGCGCCTCGAGCTTGGCGCGCGTGAGCTTGATATTAAGGTGCTTGGGCCCCGAGGCGTCGGCCGTGATGTACGGCAGGTTCACCTCGGACTGCTGCGCCGAGGACAGCTCGATCTTGGCCTTCTCCGCGGCGTCCTTGAGGCGCTGCAGCGCCAGCGGATCCTTGTGCAGGTCGATGCCGGCATCCTTCTTGAACTCCTCGATCAGGTAATCGATGACGCGCTTGTCGAAATCCTCGCCGCCGAGAAAGGTGTCGCCGTTGGTGGAGAGCACCTCGAACTGGTGCTCCTTGTCCACCTCGGCGATCTCGATGATCGAGATGTCGAAGGTGCCGCCGCCCAGGTCGTAGACCGCGATCTTGCGGTCGCCTTCCTTCTTGTCCATGCCGAAGGCGAGCGCCGCCGCCGTGGGCTCGTTGATGATGCGCTTCACTTCCAGGCCGGCGATCTTGCCGGCGTCCTTGGTCGCCTGGCGCTGGGAGTCGTTGAAGTAGGCCGGCACCGTGATGACCGCCTCGGTCACTTCCTCGCCGAGGTAGTCCTCGGCGGTCTTCTTCATCTTCTGGAGCACGCGCGCGGAGATCTCGGGCGGGGCCATCTGCTTGCCCCTGGCCTCCACCCAGGCGTCGCCGTTCTTCGCCTTCACGATCTTGTACGGCACCATCTTGATGTCGCGCTGCACAACCTCGTCCTCGAACTTGCGCCCGATCAGGCGCTTGACGGCATGCAGGGTGTTGGCCGGATTGGTGATCGCCTGGCGCTTCGCCACCTGGCCGACCACCACCTCGCCATCGCCGGTGAAGGCCACCACCGAGGGGGTCGTGCGGTCGCCCTCGCTGTTCTCGATCACGCGCACCTTGCCGCCCTCCATCACCGCTACGCAGGAGTTCGTGGTGCCCAGGTCGATGCCGATGATTTTCGCCATGATTCTTTGCCTCAACAGTCCGGTTAATTCAGTGCGTTGTACGTCGAAATGGGGTTTACGCCCGGTTTTTCAAGCTCCGGCGGCCCCGGCCCGGGCCACGACCACCATGGCCGGACGCAACAGCCGCTCGTGCAGCAGATAGCCCTTCTGCACCACGTTGACCACGTGATCCGGCGCCACCTGCTCCGAGTCCACCATGCTGATGGCCTGGTGCCGGGTGGGGTCGAACTTCTCGCCCCGGGGGTCGATCAGGGTGATCCCGAATTTCTGGAAGACGCTGTCGAGGAGGCGCAACGTGAGATCGAGCCCCTCGTGCATCTTCTGCAAGGCCGTGGCGTTTTCCTGCCTGAGGTCGACGGTGCGGGCAAGCTCGAGACTGTCGCGCACGGCGACGATCTCGGCGGCGAAACGTTCGACGGCGTATTTGTGGGCGGCGGAAACGTCGATCTCGGCGCGGCGGCGGACGTTCTCGGTCTCGGCCTTGGCGCGCAGGAACTTGTCCAGATTCTCCGCCGCCTGGGCGCGCGCCGTCTCAAGCGCCGCCTGCAACGGTTTGAGGTCCGTTGCCGCCTCGGGGGCGGCGCCCGCCGCGGCCGGCTCCGTCGCTTGCGCGGCGGCACCGTCGGCGTTTTGCTGGTTCACAGAGTTCATACGACCCGTATCTCCGGTCTGGTGCTGGTTGCAACTCGACCTGCCTGCCGCCAGGCAGGTCGGCAGGGTATGGGGCTAAAGGCCGGCGCTTTCAAGGCGGTCGGGCCGCTCGCCGGAGCTCAAGGCGCTCGAGAGCAGTCGCGCGGTGATGTCGACGATGGGGATCACGTGCTCATAGGACATGCGCGTGGGGCCGATCACGCCCAGGGTCCCCACCAAGTGGCCGTCGATGCTGTAGGGGGCCGTCACCACGCTGTACTCCTTCAGCACCTCGTAACCCGACTCGGCGCCGATGAAGATCTTCACGCCCGAGGTGCGCAGGCTACGCTCGAGCAGATGCAGCAGATCGCGCTTGGTATTGAAGGCGTCGAAGAGCGGGCGCAGCGTGCGGATGTCGCCCAGATCGGGGATATCCATGAGATTCGATTCGCCCCGCACCACGAACCCATCGCCCCCCTCCCGGTCCGGACCGAAGGCCTGGCGCGCCATCGTGACGGCCAGGCGCATGATCCGCTGCATGTCATCGCTCGCCTGCTGCATCTCCCGGAGCAGCACCCGCTTGACCTCGCTCAAGCCGATGCCGCTGTAGGTCTCGTTGAAATAATTGGCCGCCTCGGTGAGCTCGGCGGCCGTGTAGTCGCGCTCGGTGGTGATGATCCGGTTGTGCACCTGCCCGTCCTCGGTCACCGTGATCACGAGGATGCGCCGCCCGGAGAGTACGATGAATTCGATCTGGCGGAAGGTCCCCTGCTCGTCGCGGCGCGGCAGCATGACGATGCCGGTGAGCCGGCTCACCTCCGAGAGCAACTGCGAGGCGCATTCGATCAGCCCCTGCGGATCCTGGGTCGAGCACAGCTCCTCCCTGAGCTTGCGCACCTCGCCCGAGGCCAGGGGCTGCACCTTAAGAAGCGTGTCCACGAACACCCGGTAGCCGCGCTGGGTCGGCATGCGCCCGGCCGAGGTGTGGGGCGAAACCACGAGCCCCATCTCCTCGAGATCGGCCATGATGTTGCGGATGGTGGCGGGGCTCAGATCCATGCCGCAGGCGCGCGCGAGCGTGCGCGAGCCGACCGGCTGGCCGTCGGCGATGTATCGCTCGACCAGGGTCTTGAGCAGTTGCTCCGCGCGTACGCTTAACGGCATAGGGATTGCTTCCTCAACTTCCGAATCTAGCACTCTCTCAGGTAGAGTGCCAAGCCCGGCAACTCCGTGGTGAGCCTTGAGCCTCAGTCCTCGTCCCCCGACCCCTGACCCAAAATCCCGAGTTTCGCCCGGGCCCGCATGCGTGTTAGCTTAGTCCGCCTTCCGGAACCGCCTCATGAAAAAAGCAATTCGCACCGTCGGGCTGTTCGGTAAATACCGCAACGAGTCCGTCGGCGGGCAGGTCGTCGCGCTCGCGCAGTTCCTGCGCGCGCGCGGCCTCGACGTCCTGATCGAGGAAGACACCGCCCGCCTCATCCCGCAGCCCCCGGCGCCGAGCCGCGCGCTCGATCGGATCGGCGCCGAGATCGACCTCGCCATCGTGATCGGCGGCGACGGCACCATGCTCAACGTCGCGCGCAATCTCGCCCCCCACCGCGTGCCCATCGTCGGGGTGAACCAGGGGCGACTCGGGTTCCTGACCGACATCCAGGTCGAGCGCATGACCGAGGAGATCGGCCGCATCCTCGACGGCGACTATCGCACCGAAGAACGGTTGCTGCTCGCGGCCGAGATCATGCGCAAGGGCAAGATCGTGCACGCGGCCCGGGCCTTCAATGACGTGATCATCAACAAGGGCGAGCTCGCGCGTCTCATCGAGTTCGAGACCTACCTCGGCGGAGAGTTCGTCAACAGCATCCGCGGCGACGGCATCATCGTCGCCAGCCCCACCGGTTCGACCGCCTACGCGCTCTCCGCGGGCGGCCCGATCCTGCACCCGACGCTTCCGGCGCTGGTGCTCGTGCCGATCTGCCCGCATACCTTCTCCAACCGCCCGATCGTGGTGCCGAGCGACTCGATCGTCGAGATCGTGATGACGGATCTCGCGAACCAGCGCGCGCACGCCACCTTCGACGGGCAAACCACGTTCTCGCTCGAGGCGGGCGACCGGGTGTACGTGCGCCGCGCGCAGACGCCGGTCGAGCTCATACACCCCATCGGCCGCAGCCACTTCGAGGTCATGCGCATCAAACTGCACTGGGGCGCGAAATACTGACATGCTGACGCAGCTTTCAGTCCGCGACTTCGCCATCGTGCACCGGCTCGAGATCGAGTTCGCCGAGGGTCTCACCGTCCTCACCGGCGAGACCGGCGCGGGCAAGTCGATCCTGATCGACGCCCTGGCGCTCGCCCTCGGCGAGCGCGCTGAGAGCGGCGCCATCCGCCATGGCGCCAACCGCGCCGAGGTCAGCGCGGGCTTTGCGGTGAAGCCCACGAGCGATCCGGCCAAGTGGCTCACGGAGCACGACCTCTTCGAGGACGGCGAGTGCGTGCTGCGGCGTGTGGTCGAGACCGACAAGCCCTCGCGGGGGTTCATCAACGGCCGACCCACGCCGATCCAGATGCTGCGCGAGCTCGGCGAGCTGCTGGTGGACCTCCACGGCCAGCACGAGCACCAGTCGCTTCTGAAGCGCGAGACCCAGCGCCAGATCCTCGATGACTACGCCGGGCTCGGTGCGCAGGTGGAAACCCTGGGCCGGCATCATGAAGACTGGCGCGCGCGCACGGAGCGGCTGGCGGCGCTCCAGCGCCAAACGGCCGATCGCGCCGCACGCATCGAACTTCTGCGCTACCAGGTACGGGAGCTTCAGGCGCTCGGGCTTCAGGACAACGAATGGCCGCAGCTCGAAGAGGAGTACGCGCGGCTGGCCCACGGCGCCCAGCTCCTCGAGGGCGCGCAGGCCGTGGCGCAGATGGTGTACGACGACGACGAGCAGTCCACGGCGCGCCAGCTTGCGCGCGCGGTCGGCCGGCTCGAATCCTTAAGCCAATACGATCCCCGGCTCAGCGAGGTCGGCGCGCTGCTCAACGAGGCCTCGATCCAGATCGACGAGGCCGCCTCCCGGCTGCACCAGTATCTGGATGCCCTCGAGCTCGACCCGGCACGGCTGCAATGGCTCGAGGAACGCATCGCCACGGCGCAAGAGCTTGCGCGCAAGCACCGGGCGCGGCCCGAGGAGCTGCCGGCGATCCTCGATCGCCTGCGCACGGAGCTCGCCGACATCGAGGATTTCGATGCGAACCTCGATAAGCTCGAGCGCGAGATCGCAGCCGCGCGCGCCGAGTACCTCAAGCTCGCCGGCGCGATCACGCGCGCGCGCGGCGCCGCCGCGAAAAAGCTCTCCGAGGCCGTCAGTGCGCGCATGCAGGAGCTCGGGATGCCGGGCGGGCGCTTCGAGGCGGCGCTCCCCGCGTTGCCCGAGGGCGAGCTGGGCCCGCACGGGCTCGAGCGCGCGGAATTTCTGGTGAGCGCCAATCCGGGCCAGCCCGTGAAGCCGCTGAATAAGGTCGCCTCCGGCGGCGAGCTCTCGCGCGTGAGCCTCGCGCTCCAGGTGGTCGCCGCGGACCTGGGGCGCGTGCCCACGCTCATCTTCGATGAGGTGGACGTCGGCATCGGCGGGCGCGTGGCCGAGGTCGTCGGAAGACAACTGCGCGCGCTCGGGCGCTCGCGCCAGGTGCTCGTCATCACCCACCTCGCCCAGGTGGCGGCCCAGGGCGAGCACCACCTGCAAGTACGCAAACGGGTGAAAGGCGCCGAGACCCTGACCGAGGTCGAACCCCTCGACGCCCGGCAGCGCATCGCCGAGATTGCGCGTATGATCGGCGGCGTGGAGATCAGTAAGCAGACGCTCGCCCACGCGGAGGACATGCTTGCCCGCGCCTCGGCCTGACGCGACTCCGGTCCCCGCCCACGCGATCCGGCCGGCGGCCATTCACGACGTGCCCGAGATCCACCACCTGGTGGAGATCTACGCCACGCAAGGCAACCTCCTGCCGCGCGCCATGAGCGAGCTCTACCGGCATCTGCGCGATTTCTTCGTGATCGAGATGCAGGGGCGCATCGCCGCCTGCGGGGCGCTCGAGATCTTCACCGAGAGCCTGGGCGAGGTGCGCTCGCTCGTCGTGGCCGATGAGTTCAAGGGACGCGGCCTCGGCAGACTGCTCGTTGCGCGCATCGCCGACGAGGCGCGTGAAATCGGCCTGAAGCGCCTGATGGCGCTGACCTACGTGCCCGGGTTCTTCCACAAGCTCGGCTTCCAGACCGTGCCCAAGGACACGCTGCCGGAGAAGGTCTGGAGCGTGTGCGTGAAGTGCTACAAGTTCAACAGCTGCGACGAAATCGCGGTGCTCCTTGAGTTGAAGTAACGTACGAGTTACGAGAGACGAGGGCATGCCCATGTTACTTCAGCCGCGACATTCTTCTCGCTCGTCCCTCGTCCCTCGCCCCGCGTACCTGCGGGGGATCGCCTGGATCGCCGCTGTCCTGCTGGTGCTGGTGGGGGCCGCCGCGCTGGCGCACGAGCTGGACCACCAGTTCCAGAAGCCGGATGCGTCCTGCGCGCAGTGTCTCTTCGTCAACCATCTGGACAAGGCGCCCGCCGCCGTTCCGCACGTTGTCGGCGCCCATCCGCCGGAAACCCATGCGCCGCCCGCAGCGCTCCCCGCGCCGCGCCGGCATCCGATCGCCGCCTACGCGGTGCGCGCCCCGCCGGCTTACTCCGCAATCTAGCTGTCGAAGACTGACGCCCCGGGCTCGCGCCCGGCGCGCGCCTCGCCCCCGCGAGGCGTCATCCATTCGCTGATTCCGGAGGAAGCTGCATGCCGTGCAGATACCTGATCACCGCCGCGCTGTCCGTCGCGGCGCCGACCGTCGCGCTCGCGGCGTCGCCCGACAACCCGCCCGCGCAAACGCAACCGGACGCGCCGGAGCGCCTGCGCGCGATCGAGGAACGCATCCAGCGTCTCGAAACCGCGCCGGCCACCGCGGCCGCGAACAGCTTCAACCCGGCGATCTCGCTGATTCTCTCGGGCCGGTACGCCAATCTCTCGCAGGATCCGGCGACCTACCGCCTCACCGGCTTTCCGGTGCCTTCCGGCGCGGACATCGGTCCCGGAGCGCGCGGGTTCGGCCTGGCCGAGAGCGAGCTCGGCGTTTACGCCAACGTCGATCCGTACTTTTACGGCGGGTTGAGCTACGCGCTGCATCCGGACGACACCGCCTCGGTGGAAGAGGCGTTCGTTCAGACGATCGCGCTGTCGGGCGGACTCACCGTCAAGGCCGGCCGCTCCTTCTCCGGCATCGGTTATCTCAACGCGCAGCACGCGCATCTCTGGGATTTCGTGGACGCACCGCTCGCGTACCAGGCGTTCCTCGGCACCCAGTTCGGCGACGACGGCGTGCAGGTCCGATGGCTCGCGCCGACGGACATCTTTCTCGAATTCGGCGCGGAGCTCGGCCGCGGACGCGCCTTTCCCGGCAGCGATCGCGACCGGAACGGCTCCGGGGCCGGCACGGTGTTCGTGCACGCGGGCGGCGACGCCGGCCCGAGTCACAGCTGGCGCGCGGGGCTGTCGGTGCTCGGCACCGCGCCGCGGAACCGCGCGTTCGCCGACACCGATCTGGCCGGCAACACCGTGACCAACGCCTTCAGCGGCGACAGCCGCTTGTGGGTCGCGGACTTCGTGTGGAAATACGCGCCGAACGGCAACGCGGCCGACACCAACTTCATATTGCAGGCGGAATACCTGCGCCGGCACGAGCACGGCGACCTCATCTATGACACGGTGGGAGCCGCCACCGCCGCACCGTACGACGCGCGGCAGTCCGGCTGGTACCTGCAAGGCGTCTACCAGTTCAGGCGCCACTGGCGCGCCGGCCTGCGCACCGAGCAGCTCGACCGCGGCGCGGTCGACTACGGGTCGAACAACGCCAATCTCGCTCGACCCGATTTCAGCCCGTCGAAAAACAGCGTGATGCTGGACTACAGCCCCAGCGAGTTCAGCCGCATCCGCCTTCAGTTCGCGCGCGACCACGCGCGCGCGGACGTCGCCGACAACCAGGCGTTCGTGCAGTACCAGATGAGCCTCGGCGCCCACGGCGCTCATCAATTCTGATCTGACGGAGCCAGGACATGAAAAACATTTTGCCGATTCTGATGGCAACCGTGACGGTCGCGTTCGCGCCGCATGCGGCGGCGCTGGAAGTGTTCGCCTGCGAACCCGAATGGGGGGCGCTCGCCCAGGAGCTCGGCGGCGATCGCGTCTCGATCTACGTGGCCACCGGCGCGCTCCAGGACCCGCACCGGATACAGGCCAGGCCGAGCCTGCTGGCGCGGGCGCGCCGCGCCGATCTCGTCGTCTGCACCGGCGCGGAGCTCGAGATCGGCTGGCTGCCGATCGTGCTGCGCCAGTCGGGGAACGATGCGATCCAGCCGGGCAGACCGGGCTACTTCGAGGCCGCGGACTTCGTGCCGAAACTCGAGGTCCCGATGCGTCTCGACCGCGCCGAGGGCGACGTACACGCGGCCGGCAATCCGCACATCCAGACCGATCCGCGCAATATCGCGCGCGTGGCGACCGCGCTCGCGGGACGCCTGGCGCAGATCGATCCCGCCGGCGCGCGTCATTACCAAACGCGCCATCGCGATTTCGCCGGGCGCTGGGACGCCGCGCTCCGGCGCTGGGAGCAGCGCGCGGCGCCGCTGCGGGACGCGCCGATCGTGGTGCAGCACAAGGGCTTCCCCTATCTCGAGCACTGGCTCGGCCTGCGCGAGCGGGCATCGCTCGAACCCAAGCCCGGCGTGGAGCCGACCAGCGCGCACCTTGCCGCGGTACTGGAACAACTGAAGCGGGAACCGGCGAAGATGATCCTGCGCGCGGCGTACAACGACGGCCGCGCTTCCGAGTGGCTCGCGGAACGCGCCGGGATTCCGGCCGTCGTTCTGCCGTTCACCGTCGGCGGATCGGACCAGGCCAGGGATCTGTTCGGCCTGTTCGACGACACCGTGCAACGCCTGTTGGACGCGCTGCGCTGCACCGGGGCGCACGCGTGTCGCCAGCAGCCGGGCGCCGGGAGCGACCGATGAACTTCGCCGCCCTGGATATCACCATCCTCGGGCCCGCGTTCGCCGCGGGCCTGCTGGTGCTCGCGACCCACGTGCCCATGGGCCAGCAGGTGCTGGCGCGCGGCATCGTGTTCATCGACCTCGCGATCGCGCAGATCGCGGGCCTGGGCGTGATCGCGGCCGACGCCATGGGCTGGGAGCCGCAGGGTTTCGCCGTGCAGATCGCGGCGGTAAGCGCGGCGCTCGTCGGGGCGCTGCTCCTGACGTACACGGAAAAACGCTGGCCCGAAATGCAGGAGGCGCTGATCGGCGTGCTGTTCGTGCTCGCCGCCTGCGCCGGGATTCTGCTGCTGGCGAATAATCCGCATGGCGGCGAGCATCTTAAAGATCTGCTGGTCGGTCAGATTCTATGGGTCAGTTACGGCCAACTGCCTCCCGTCGCGCTGCTTACCGCCGCCGTCCTCGCGCTCTGGTTCGGGGCGGGCCAGCGTTTGGGACGCATGGGCTTCTATGCCCTGTTCGCGCTCGCCGTGACCGCGTCGGTGCAGTTGGTGGGCGTGTATCTGGTGTTCGCGAGCCTGATCGTTCCGGCGCTCGCCGGACGCTTTCATTCCGCGCGCCGCAGACTCCTGGTCGGCTATCTCGTCGGCGCCGCCGGCTACGCCGCCGGGCTCGCGGCCTCGGCGCTGTTCGATCTGCCGACCGGGGCCGTCACGGTATGGACGTTGGCGCTGGCGGCGGTGGTCGCGGCGTCGATGACATCGCGATCGGTGCGGGTGTCCTGAATGCGGGGTCTCCGTGAGCTCGCGTGAGCGATTGAATGTCGCCGACTGCGTTTCAGCGGTTGCGGTTGCTTATCAGCTCTAAGTCGAATCGCCTTTCGGCGATGATTGAACGGCTACTTGTGGGTGGCTGACCCACGGCAGGTAACTTTTCTTTGTACGGCCAAAG
>Ga0154833_1098_pt1 | contig 13737 bp, 12 predicted proteins | sample Rifle2008BG16ft_FD_116137 | JGI IMG/M metagenome (GOLD analysis project Ga0154833, IMG submission 116137) | Candidatus Muproteobacteria bacterium RBG_16_65_34 | reverse complement strand
AGGGCGAGGCCGCTTTTTAAGAAGGTTCTGCGGGGGGTGTGGGTCACGGGGTGTCCTCCAACGGTAATGTGAGCCTGCGGTTTGTGTTCTAGAGCGTCAGTAAGAACTCGACCACCTTGTCGACCTCATCCTGCGTGAGGATCCCATGCCGGCCGAAGGGCGGCATAACGGTGTTGGGGTTGAGTTTCGGCGCATCGTCGATCTGTGCGCGTAACCGGGCCTTATCCGGGATACGTTTGGATACCTCCGCGAGCGGCGGGGCGATATCGCCCGAAGGCACGCCGGCGATCCGATGGCAGGCCATGCAATTGCCCTTCGTGCGGCTGATCACCACACAGCCGCCTTGCGTGACCGCGTCCTTGGGCGGGTTGTCCTTGTCGTCGCAGATTTTCCTATCCGGTGCCGTTCCGGCGGCATGGGTGTCCGGGGCGACGCCCAGCATCCCCAGCGTCGCGACCGCGATACCGGCTCCCAGGATAATCCCTGGTGCAAATAATCTAATCTTGGTGGATTTCCGCATTGATCCTCCTTCTCGGTTTCGTTTTATGGATGGGCGTCCCGCGGCGATCCAACCGGCTTGCGGGTTTTCGCCCAGATGCCCGGTTGCTCGATCAGAGACGCGGTCGTTGAGGCGCGGCAATGATGTTACAGGATACCTAAACGACCATAGATGACAAGCCCATAAGCGGGATTATCGCGCCTCAAAAGGCCTTTTATTGTTAGCTGGCAGATGAGACACCCCGATTAATGCCTGGTGAGACGCGCGAGATCGCATATTTATTCACGGTATTTCTTCAGTCGCGGGGGTCGGTCCCCCGGGGAGGCCTATTTCTTCCCTTGAGACGGGATCATTTCCTCCTTGATGGTGACGATCCGCGCCTCCAGGCTCGATTGCAGATAGAAATTGTCTCCGGCGAGCCGGACGGCGAGCTGAAGTTGATCGAGGGCGGCCTTCGGGTTGCCGTTCAGATGGTAGTGCTCGGCCATGGCCTGATGCGCCTCGAGCGGGACGCCGGCGTCGCCGGCGGCCTGGGCCAGCATTTTATATAACGCCGGGTCGTCGGGCTGCTGCTGGACGGCGGCTTTTATCAGCACCTTGGCCTCGCGCGCCTGCCCGGTTTTGAGCAGCGCCTCGGCGTAGGCGCGCCGCAGCACCGGATCGTTCGGCGCCTTTTTGTACGCGGACGCATACACTGCGAGCGCCTCGCCGGTTTTCCCGGCGGCCATTTCAATCTCGGCCTGCAATACGCGGTAGGCGTTCTTGTTCGGCCGGCGCTCGGCGAGCTTGCGTCCCTCGTCGCGCGCCTCGGCGAACTGGCGGCTGCGCAGCAGCGCCAGCGCGTACCCATAGCGCTCCGCATCCGCGTCGCGGTATTTGCCTTGCGCCAGATTCTCCTTGAAGCCGCGTGCGATCTCGGCCGGGTTGTCCGCGGCCAGGGCGCGCAGTTTCGCGCGGACGTGATGGAACTCCGAGCTCTCGGGTGTCTGACGGTAGGTAAGCTGCTCGGCGCGGTTGCGCGCATCCGCGATGCGGTTGGTTGTGACCGGGTGCGTGCGCAGGAACTCCGGAAGGTTGCTTTCGTTGAGCCGGTTCAGGCTCTGCATGTGCTCGAAGAACGCCGGCATCGCGTGCGGGTCGAAGCCCGCGCCCGCCAGAATGCCCATGCCGAGGCGGTCGGCCTCTTCTTCCAGCGCACGGCTGTAGTTTAATCCTTTCTGAGTCACGGCCGCGCTCGTCAGCGCGATGCCGGCCTCGGCGCCCTGCCCGCGGCCGGAGCTGGCGAGCAGGATGGAGGCAAGCACCGCGGCCAGGGCCTGGGTGTTGAGGCGCTGGGACTCGGCGATCATGCGCGGGATGTGGCGCTGGATCACGTGTGTCGTCTCGTGCGCCAGCACCGAGGCAAGCTCGGCCTCGCTCTGCGCGGCGAGAATCAGGCCCGTGTGGACGCCCACGAAACCGCCCGGCACGGCGAACGCGTTGATGGTGGGGTCGTTGATGACGAAGAATCGGAATTCCTTCTGCGTCGCGGCGCTGTGCGAGACGAGCTTGAGGCCCAGCGTCTGGATGTAGTCGTTGATCTCCGGATCGTCCAGGAACGCAAGGCTCTGTCGTGCCTGGCGCATGAAGTCCTCCCCGAGCTTGCGCTCCTGGGCAGGGGAGATGACCGCCGCCGATTCGTCGCCGAGATCCGGCAGATTGATGTTGTTGGCGCGCGCCGGCGCGAGGAGGCTCTGGAGCAGGAGCCCCGCGGTCAGCAGCGATCGGAGAAGTGTCTGCAGCATGTAATGAATTCTAACAACTGTCGGGTAAACAAAACTTCGATACCGGGGTGTGGTGGGAGTTCCTGGGCCGGGTGCGAATCGAGGTGGGTTTACGCTCTATTGCTCGGCGCTGAAATCGCCGGGCGCGCTGCGTATTTCAAAAGAACCTGACCGCGCCGGACCGCTGAATGGAAAGATTGTGACGCTGGAAGGGCGGTTTAGCGGAATCAAGCTTGAATAGGGTAAGGTCAAAGAAGTCTATAACATACTAATTTATATGGGATTACAATATTTTTCCCGCTGTCCGACGTCCCGTCGTCGTAAGGGGGCTTGCAGACCACAATGGATCGCGGCACTCTAGCTAGTTAATTTGGTATCTCATAATATACTAATGTGATGCGATAGTCAGGACGACGCCTCATGTACTCAGTCAGCGAAGTAGATGCCATGCAGTTACAGGAACTCTTGCGGGCGCAACGCGAAGAGGTCGCGCTCGTCGATGTCCGCACGCCGGGCGAGGTGGCGCGGGGCGGCATTCCGGGCGCCAGGAATATCCCCCTGCATCTGCTGCCGCTACGGGCGAATGAATTGGCCGCGGACAAGTCGATTGTCTTTTATTGCCACAGCGGTAATCGCTCCGCGCAGGCCTGCCTCTATATGATGGGCCGTGGGCGGGCGAACGTCCTTAACTTGCGTGGCGGGATTATCGATTGGTTGCAATCCGGTCAGGCGATTTCCCAGCCGCTCAATTGAGCGAGGGTGTAGAGTTTTGCCGGCGTATCGCGACAGGGTGTCGATGAGTCAGGCGGGAGGCGTCACGCGGCGTGATATTTTTGCGGTTCGGCTTGGCGTTAATCTTGGAATCAACATTCCTTAAAGACAGGAGGGGAACATGGCAGACCAGGAACTCGATGCACGTGGACTGAATTGTCCGCTGCCCATACTGCGCGCCAAGAAGGCGCTCAACGGTATGACCAGCGGCAAGACGTTGAGGATCGTCGCGACGGATCCGGGCTCGGTGAAGGACTTCCAGGCGTTCGCGAAGCAGACGGGCAATCAGCTGCTCGAGTCCGGCGAGACCGGCGGCGAGTACACCTTCATACTGAAGAAGGGCTGATAACAACGCAAAACAATTTCGTACAACCCACAGCTAACTTCCTAAAGACGAGGAGAGGGGCATGGCTAGCAAGAAGATGGCGATTATCGCGAGCAAGGGTACCCTGGACTGGGCCTACCCGCCGTTCATTCTGGCGTCGACCGCCGCCGCGCTCGGGTACGAGGTGCAGATCTTCTTCACCTTTTATGGGCTGCAACTGTTGAAGAAGGATGTCGGTTTTCTCAAAGTGAGTCCCTTGGGCAATCCCGGCATGCCGATGAAAATGCCCTTCGGGCCGAAATGGTTCCGGGACATCAATTGGAATATCCCGAACGCCGTTCAGGCGGTTATTCCGGGGTTCGAATCGTTCGCGACGGTCCTGATGAAGAAGACCATCAAGGACAAAGGGATTGCCTCGATCCCGGAGCTGCGCCAGATCAGTCTGGAGGCGGAGGTCAAGATGATCGCCTGTCAGATGACCGTGGACCTGTTCGGCATGGACCGGTCGGAGTTCATCGACGGGATCGACTACGCCGGCGCCGCCACGTTCCTCGAGTTTGCCGGGCAGTCGGACATCTGCCTGTTCACGTAAACAATACGGGTGCGGTGTGCCTGAAGATTGAACAACAAGGGGCGCGTAAGCGCCCCTTGTTGTTTTCTGCATCCGGGTGATTGTTTCTAGGGCTCATCGCCTACCCGCGTAGGCAAAAACAGGACCGATCGCACTACCGGACCCGGTAATTCCCAGTAAGAAACGCATTTGAAGTGCGGCGGAGATTCGTCATGATCCCACCCGTGACTTGCTTTCTGTCGAGCCGCCTTCGGCGGCGCCCAAAAGGCTACTTGTGGGTGGCTGACCCACGGCAGGTAACTTTCTTTTGCCCGGCCAAAAGAAAGTCACCAAAGAAAAGGCCGCCCCGGAGCCACCGGCCGCTTCGCGGCTTCCCTGCGCTTCTCGCAAGAATCGGCGCTCGCCTAACTCGCCGGGCGCTTAACTACGCGCCTCGGGCTCGAACAGGAGGCGAGCGACACCCCCGATTCTTGCTGCGATGCTCGGCGGCGGCTACGGGGACCCGAAAACACCCATTTGGCCGTTGCCGTTCACAGATGTCTCAGACCAGCAGGTCCTATCTATCGGGCATGGCCTGATGGGTTTTGTTCCGATCCCCGTCGGAGCGAGCCGAGCAGCGGAGCGCCGCCGGGAGTAGTACGCGAGCACTGTTCGAGCCCGAGCCGCGTTGTTAAGCGGCCGGCGAGTTGCGCAGCGTCCCGGCGGCGCGAGCAGCGCAGGGCACCGCGCGCTGTGCGCGCGGCGAAGCGACCGGGGCGTGTTTCTTTTGGTAGCTTTTCTTTGCACGAGCAAAGAAAAGCTACCTGCCGTGGGTCAGCCACCCACAAGTAGCTTTTCAGATCATCGCCGGAGGCGATTCGACTTAGAGCTGATAAGCAACCTCAACCGCTAAAACGCAGCCGGGTGACGTTCAATCGCCCACGCGATTTCACGAAGACCTGTTTTTAGTTACTGGGAAATACTTAGGAACTTGGTCAAGTATCCGTTGCCCGGAAATCAATTGAATTCATGCGCACATAAGATCGGTGTATGAGCATCGAATATGAGCATTGAATTAAATATTGACATTTTGGTGCGCATGAAAGAATCTTCCTTGCGAGAAAAATACGGGCATTCTGAACAGGTCCAGGCGAGACTTGAAACAGAACAACAGGGGAGAAGGTCCGGCGGAATGGAGCAGTGTCCGCAAACTTTTTTGTTAACAAACATAAAGATTCTTCGTTCCATAAACCTGAATGGGTCGGCCGCAGAAGATGACCCGAACCTTTGTATTGGAGGAGAGCGATTATGAGCAGTAGCAAGAAAAATCTTACCTTGGCTGTTGCGGTTGCCGCGGCGGTTGCCGCCCCCAGTGTTTTCGCCACCAACGGCATGAACATGCAGGGTTACGGCCCGATCGCCTACGGCATGGGCGGCGCCTCGATGGCCTACGACAACGGCACCGCGGCGACCATGAACAATCCAGCGACACTTGGGCTGATGGGTGCAGGTAACCGTCTCGATGTGGCGCTCGGGGTGTTGATGCCGGATGTCTCGGCGGAGACGGGGGGTATGAAAGCTACCTCCGGCGGCGACCAGTATTTGATGCCGGCGGTTGGCTACGCGCACAAGGAGGGTGCCCTGACCTATGGTTTCGGTATTTTTGCGCAGGGTGGCATGGGCACGGAATACGCAGCCGATACTTTCATGGCGATGGGCTCCGGGCAGGATGTGCGGTCGGAGCTGGGTGTGGGGCGACTCATTTTTCCGATCGCCTATAACGTGGACTCGAATCTGACCGTCGGTGGCAGTATCGACTACGTCTGGGCTACCCTCGATCTCAAGATGGCCGCGACCGGCCCACAGTTTGCCGGTCTGGTGACGTCGTGCAGCGGCGGTACTGCGGTGACGGGTTGCGCTGCGTTGGGTGGCTTGGCTGCCGCGCCGTGGGCGCGTATTGATTTCTCCGGTGGCGGCGACTTTAGCGGGGCGGCTACAGGCACCGGCTTTGCCGGGAAGCTCGGCGCAGTTTACAAGTTCAGTAACGAACTCTCCGTGGGCGCCACGTACCACAGCAAGACAAGTCTAAGTGATCTTGAGACCGGCAGCTCGGACGCGTCCCTGTCCGCTCCCAGCGGGACTCTCGGTACGGGCAAGATCAAGGTTCGCGACTTCGAGTGGCCGGCGACGTACGCCATCGGCGTGGCATGGAACGCCAGCAAGGAGCTGATGGTTGCGGCCGACATCAAGCGCATCGAATGGAAGGATGTGATGAAGGATTTCAAGATGACCTACGAGGGCGCGCTTGCCGGTGCTTCGGATGTCGTGCTCGACGCGAGCCTGCCGCAGAACTGGGAGAACCAGACCGTTACCCAGATCGGTGTGGCTTACAAGATGAGCGATCCGCTCACGCTGCGTGCGGGCATCAATCATGCGAGCAGCCAGATCCCGGATCAGTACGTCAATCCGCTGTTCCCGGCCATCATGGAAACCCACTACACGGTCGGGCTGGGCTATGCGTTCGATAAGGCCTCCGCGTTCAATGCCGGTATTGCTGTCGCGCCGCAGGTCACGGCCACCGATGCGAACGGCGTCACTTCGAAGTCCGGCGGCACCAGCTTCCAGCTGATGTATACCTCGCAGTTCTAGACGGCGCTGGGACGTCCAGGTGGTAACCACCTCGGGGGCCATGGATGACCATGGCCCCCTTTTTTTTAATACAGCAGCCCGAGAATTCATGGGCGTGAGGAGAGCGACCATGCGGTTAGATTGGCGAATAAATCGGATCCTGTTGGCGGCCGTTTTGTTACTGCTGGGTTCGGCCGGAGCGCGCGCCGAGGTCTTGAAACCATTTATCCTCGGCGATACGCCGCCCGGGATCTTGAACGAAGTCGTGGAGCACGTGACCAGCGCGCTCAAGGCCCAGGGTTTTCAGATTGTGGGCACATACACGCCTTACCCCAGGGCCACGGTGATCTGCGTCACCAACGCCGAGCTCAAGGCCGCGGCGGCGAACGCGAAGAACGGCGGCTTCGGCGTGGCCCAGCGCGTTGCGGTCACGGTGGCGAAGGGCAAGATACAGGTCGCTTACGTCAATCCGGCCTACCTCGGCACCGCGTACGGGCTCGGCAAGCTCGAGGGCGTCTCGGCCACGCTCAAGGCCGCGCTGGGAGCGGTCCAGGATTTCGGCGCCGCGACGGGTATCGAGGAGGCCAACCTCAAGCCGGGCGTGTGGCGCTACGCCATGTTCATGCCCTACTTCCCCGATGTCGACGTGCTCAACGAGTTTAAGGATTATAAAACCGCGGTGGAGACGGTGGAGAAGAACCTCGCGGCCCGGGAGGCCGGCACGGTGAAGGTCTACCGCATCGATCTTCCCGGAAAAGAAGTGAGTATCTTCGGAGTGGGCCTCGTGGAGGGCGCGATCGACGGGCCGGATAAAGGCGACAAGGACACCGACGCCGAGATCATGGGCGTCGTGGACTGGCAGGAGCTGCGCCATACCGCCTTCCTGCCGTACGAGCTGATGGTGGTCGGGAACAAGGCGGTCGCGCTGCGCGGCCGCTACCGCATCGCACTGCATTTCCCGGACACCAAGATGGCGGGCGCGCACGGCTTCACCAAGATCATGAGCGCACCCTGGGGCATACAGGTTGCGCTCGAGCGGGTGGCGGGATTCAAGCGCGAGCTCCCTGCATCGCCCATTCCGCTGTCGCAATAGTGTCGCCGGATTACGCCCGCGCGGTTGACTTCCGGTCGGTGGCTGCTTCAATTAAAGTTACTCGGGTTAACGATCCCCCCACCCTCACGGACAGACACGCATGACGGACGCCACAGGCCAGAGGCCCGCCGGAGACGCCGAGGCGATCGGCGCGACGACCGATCCGCTGAAGCTGCTGAGCCAGGTGCTGAGTTACGCCATCCGTCTCCGGGCCTCCGACGTGCATCTGCGCACGCGCAACCATCCCATCCTGCGTGTGGACGGGGTCCTGCGCGCGTTGCGCGAGGTCCCGCCGTTGCCGGCGGAGTTCATGGAGCGGCTGGCGCGCACCGTGATGCCGCCGCGCCTGCTGTCGCAGTTCGAGAAGAACCACCAAGTCGACCTGTCGGTCGGATTCAAGGACATCGGACGCGTGCGCGCGAACGTCTTCCAGCAGCGCGGCTCGATCGGCATGGTGTTGCGCGTCATCAACACCAACATCCCGTCGCCGGCGGAGCTGAAACTGCCGGACATCGTCGTCAACTTCACCAAGCTGGAACGGGGCCTCGTGCTCATCACCGGCGCCACCGGCTCCGGCAAGTCCACGACACTCGCCGCGCTCGTCAACGAGATCAATTTGAACCGCAGCGAGCATATCGTTACGATCGAGGACCCCATCGAGTTCCTGTTCGCCGAGAAGCGTTCGATCATCACCCAGCGCGAGGTCGGGATCGACACCAATACCTTTGCGGAGGCCATGCGCGCGGTTCTGCGCGAGGACCCGGACGTGATCCTGCTGGGCGAGATGCGCGATCCCGAGACCATCGAAACCGCGATGACCGCGGCCGAGACCGGACATCTGGTCCTCTCCACCGTGCACTCGCCGGCCGCGGCCGAGACCGTCACCCGCATCGTCACCTCGTTTCCGGCCGACGCGCAGCCGGCCATGCGCGCGAAGCTGGCGCAGAATCTGCGCGGTGTCGTGAGTCAGCGCCTGCTGCCGCACAAGGGCGGTCAGGGGCGGATCGTCGCCTGCGAGGTGATGACGCTGTCTCAGCTTGCGCGCGAGTACATACTCGATCCGCTGAAGATCAAGGAGCTCGCCGACCTCATCAAGAAGGGTACGGCGGCCGAAGGCATGATAAGTTTCGACAACTCCCTCTACGATCTCTGCAAGCAGGGCGAGATCGATCACGAGACCGCGCTGTACTACGCCACCAGCCCGACCGACCTCAAACTCCGGCTCGAAGGATACGGCTGAGGCCTGTTGCGCAGCCGGCGGCGCCCCACTCGGAATGACCCGGTTTTTCCGTCCTCGATTCGGTCGCGCGAGACTCGGCCGGGCGATCGCGATACAATCCCGCGGGTTTTGTGATGAAATGCTCGTGCGAAGCTCGACGCAGGTTTTTTCGCGGTTAAACCGAGGTCACCGGGTGGGGTGGACAGACTATGGCGGATCGCAGACTCCAGGTGTTCCATACCGTGGCGCGGATGCTCAGTTTCACCAAGGCGGCCGAGACGCTGCACATGACGCAGCCGGCGGTGACCTTCCAGATCCGGCAGCTCGAAGAGTACTTCAACACCCGGCTCTTCGACCGCACCCATAACCGCATCAGCCTCACCGCGACCGGAGAGCGCGTGTTCGAATATGCCGACAGGATCATCTCGCTCTATGCCGAGATGGACAGCAAGGTGCGCGAGATCACGGGCGACGTGAGCGGCATCCTCATCATCGGCGCGAGCACCACGATCGCGGAGTACGTACTGCCCTCGCTGCTCGGCCAGTTCAAGGCGCAGAACCCGAACATCAATATCCGCCTCAAGATCTCCAACTCCATCGGCATCGTGCACATGGTGGAGGACAACTCCGCGGATGTCGGGATCGTGGAATCGCCGATCACGAACAAGAACCTTGCGGTGGAGGTGTGCTGGCACGACAAGCTCGTCTTCATCTGCCCGCCGGAGCATCCCCTGGCCAAGAAGTCCGCCGTCACGGTTCAGGATATCGCGGGGCTGCCGTTCGTCGTGCGCGAGGAGGGCTCGGGCACGCGCGAGTTTATCTACGAGTATCTCGCCAAGCAGAACATGCAACTGCACGACCTCAACATCAACCTGGAGGTCGGCAATCCCGAGGCGGTGAAGAGCGCGGTCGAGGCCGGTCTGGGCGTCTCCATCGTCTCCCAGGCGACCATCGTGAAGGAGCTCAAGCTCGGTACGCTCGCGGCGCGCCCGCTCGACCCGCCCCTGGAGCGGCCGTTCTCGATCGTCTATCAGCGCCAGAAGTTCCGCCTGCACGCGATGAGCGAGTTCATGAAGTTCGCGCACGCGCACTGCGAGGAGCGCGCCTCGCAGCATAAGAAGTGACGCCCGCCGGGGTTCCCGCCATGCCGGAGCGGATTGCAGAGCGGCTGCTGACGATCCTGGGGGATCTCCCGGCGGCGCAGGCCGAACAGCTCCTGGAGTATGCCGAGTTTCTGCACGCGCGCCACGGAGGGGACAAGGAGGCCTCGGAGCCGCTGGACATCCCGCGCCCCGCCGAGGAAAGCGTGATCCGCGCCATCCGCCGCCTGCACGCGACCTATCCCATGCTCGACCCGGCGAAACTCCTGCGTGAAGCCTCGGAGCTCATGACCCAGCACGTCACGCAGGGGCGCGCGGCGGTGGAGGTGATCGAAGAGCTGGAGGTTTTGTTCCACGCTCACTACGAACGTTTAGCTGGAAATAAAGACAAAGCTTGAAAGTCGCCCCGCCTTCGGCGGTGTTTGTAAGATGCCGGTGGCCGACCCGGGCGCGCTCGGCATCCCGTCTGCCGTGCTGCACAGGGACGTGCGAATGCCGCACAATTCTCTGTGGCCACTGGACGCGCCTAAACACCGCGCGGGAGTAATCACATGATCGAGTGGGGTGTAGTCGTCCTCTGGGGTCTGATTGCCTGCCTCTTCGTGCTTTATCTCCTCTCCGTTGCGGCGGGATATCGGCACCTGCGCGCGTTGCTGCAGCGAGGCGTGGATCACAATCCGGCTTCATACGCGATTGTCGCGTCGGCGATCTTCAATACGGTGCTGTTGGTCGCAACCGTTTACGGCGCGCTGACCGGCCCGATGAGGACTTTGATATTTATCGAGTTGGCCGTGGTCGCTGCGGTGGCGATGCTTGTCCTGGCATGGGCTCTGGCGGTCGTAGCATTTTTCGTCGTCGCCAGGGCCAGGCTCTACGCATGGATCGACAATACAGGGCTACGTACGCCTTTAGTCGTCACGGCAGGCCTGGTGCTGGTGGCGGCGTTTCTGGCCGGCATGTTCTGGGGCTATCCCGCGTATCTGGCCATGAAGGCAGGTTCGAGGAGCGCCTCGGCCGAGGCGCTGGTGGATATCGCCCATTCCCGGTGGGGCGTGCGGGATGAGGATGTGGCCAAGGCGGTGGCGGGCAACGCGTCTGCGCCCCGGGAGTTGCTCGATGAGTTGAGCCGGCATCCTTCCGAGCGCGTCCGGAGCCATGTCGCCGTCAACCCCATGACCTCGGTCGAGGCGATCGAGCGCCTGAGTCGGGACACGAGCGCGCATGTCAGGGCGGCGGCGGTGCGGAACAGTCGTTTCCCGGTCGAGCGGCTGGCGGAATTCGGTAAGGACCTGCCCGACGCGGTTGCGGCTCATGCGGGCGCGCCTCCGGGGTTGCTCGGCGAGATATACCGACGCGCCCGGCCCGATGACCGGCGTGTCCTCTATCGGCTCGCAAACAACCCGCGGACGCCGGCCGCGATCCTGACGGAGCTGGCAACGAACCCGGATTCGTCGGTCCGCGGCGCGATCGTCCGCAATGCCTCCACGTCCGATGGAACGCTCCTGCTTCTCGCCCGGGACGGGGATTCTTTAGTCGCATCCCAAGCCGCACAGGAGTTGCGGCGGCGCGGCCTTGGGGCGAAAAAGACGGATTGAAAACGGGTGCTCCCGCCCCGCAATACCAAATCGCAAAGAATGCACGAAATAAGGGAACCTCTAAAACTGCTTCTCTTAAAATCTGCGGAAATCCGCGGATGCAATCGCCGTTTTTAGGTTGATGCACCGAAGCCGTTCACCCTTTTTGTGGGCTGGCCTGCCTGTGCGTGTCCGCACGCAGACAGGCGAATACAGGCAGCACATTGAATATCTGCGTTCATCTGCGGTTAACTGCTTTTTCTAGGATAATTTCTTCGCCGATTCTTGTTCTCTGCGTTCTCTGCGTCTCTGCGGCGAAAATTCTTATAGCGTCTCCGAGGCGTAATCCGCCAGCCGCGAGCGCTCGCCGCGCTGGAGCGTAATATGGCCGCTGTGCGCCCACCGCTTGAAGCGGTCGACGACGTAGGTAAGCCCCGAGGTGGTTTCGGTCAGATACGGCGTGTCGATCTGGGCGATGTTGCCGAGGCAGACGATCTTGCTGCCGGGGCCGGCGCGGGTGATAAGGGTCTTCATCTGATGCGGGCTCAGGTTCTGCGCCTCGTCGATGATGAGGAATTTCCTGAGGAACGTGCGCCCGCGCATGAAGTTCAGGGACTTGATGCGGATGCGGGAGCGCAGCAGATCGTTGGTCGCCGCGCGGCCCCATGCGCCGTGCTCCTGGGTGCCGGTCTCATTCAGTACGTCGAGGTTGTCTTCGAGCGCCCCCATCCACGGCCCCATCTTCTCCTCCTCGGTGCCGGGCAGGAAACCGATGTCCTCGCCCACGGGCACGGTCATGCGTGTCATGATGATCTCGGTGTAGCGGCGCGCGTCCAGCGTCTGGGTGAGCGCCGAGGCCAGGGTGAGTAGCGTCTTCCCGGTGCCGGCCTGGCCGAGGAGCGTGATGAAATCGACCTCCGGGTCCATGAGCAGATTGAGCGCGAAGTTCTGCTCGCGGTTGCGGGCGGCGATGCCCCAGATCTTGTTGCGCTCGCTTGTGTAATCCTTCAGCACCTCGATGATCGCGGCGCCGGCCTCGATGCGGCGCACGATGGCCTCGAAGGGATGCTCGTCCTTATTGTAGAGGAACTGGCTGGGAAACCAGGTGCGGGCGCGCGGACCGGTAAGCCGATAGAAGGTGCGGCCTTCCTCCTTCCACGACTCCATGTTCTTACCGTGCTTGTCCCAGAAATCGGCGTCCAGCCGCTCGACCCCGGTGTAGAGCAGGTTGGCGTCGTCGAGCACCTGATCGGTGGTGTAGTCCTCCGCGTGGACGCCCAAGGCATGCGCCTTGATGCGCAGGTTGATGTCCTTGGACACCAGGATCACCTGCCGGTCCGGGTGGCTGTTGCCGAGATCGAGCGTGACGCCGAGCAGCGTGTTGTCCGGCGTGTCGGCCGTCATGCCGTTCGGCAGACGCGCGCGCACCGCCTCCAGGTGAAAGTACAGCCGCCCGGTCTCGAGCTCCGGAGCGTGCGAGGGCAGCTTTACGCCGTGGCTCAGGTCGCCGTTCGCCTTCTCCACCAGCCCGTCGAGAAAACGGCTCACCTGACGCACGTTGCGCGCGACCTCCGACATGCCGACCTTGGCCCGGTCGAGCTCCTCCAGCACGACGATGGGCAGGTACACATCGTGCTCCTGGAAGCGCAGGATCGCGGTCGGGTCGTGAATGAGGACGTTGGTGTCCAGAACGAAGATTTTGCGTTTTGTGGTCATAAAGTAATATTAAGAATCGGAACCGCAGATGAACGCGGATAAACGCAGATCAAATCACTTCGCTTTTGCCTCTCGATTTCTTATCTGCGTCCATCTGCGTTTATCTGCGGTTTCGTCTGTTGTTTACTGCACCCCCCCAATCCATCCGCGGTTTCCATCGTGGTCTTCGGGCTACAGCTTCCCGAGCTCTTCGAGCACTTGCTCCGCGTGTCCTTTCACCTTTACGTTGCGGAACTCCTTGCGTAGTACGCCGCCCTCGTCGATCAAGAACGTGCTGCGCTCGATGCCGACGTACTTCTTTCCATACAGGCTCTTTTCCTTGATCGCGCCGAAGGCCTTGCAGAGCGTTTCGTCTTCGTCCGAGACGAGGTCGAAGGGGAACTTGTGCCTGGCCTTGAACTTCTCGTGCGAGGCGAGACTGTCGCGCGATACACCGAGCACAATTGTCTTGCGCTTCTTGAACTGCGGGTAGCGATCGCGGAAATCCTGACCTTCCATC
>Ga0154833_1069_pt1 | contig 14069 bp, 15 predicted proteins | sample Rifle2008BG16ft_FD_116137 | JGI IMG/M metagenome (GOLD analysis project Ga0154833, IMG submission 116137) | Candidatus Muproteobacteria bacterium RBG_16_65_34 | reverse complement strand
ATCCCCATCCCTTCTCCCACAGGGAGAAGGGGGCGAGCCGAGCGCGCCGTGGGGCGCGCGCTTCATTCACTTCGAGAGGGAGGCGAGCCGATGCGCGCTTGGGCGCGCACTCGTTCACTTTGGGAGAAAAGCGATATGTATTTTTCTAAGCGTACACCCGCGGTGATCGCTGGGGAAAGCCGGAGCATGGCTTCATAAAAAAACCGGGCGCCCTGGGTATCGCGGGGCGCCCGGCCATTACCGCATGACGACGCCCGACTTAGTGGGCCGCGGCCTTGAACAGCTTGGCCTTGTCCACCAGGTCGACATGCTTGCGCTTGAAGCAGGTCCACTTGTGCGACTTCTTGTCGTAGACCGAGTTCACGAAGCACTTCCAGTTCTTCTCATCGACAAAGTTCTTGTCCATGCGGTAGTAGAAGCCCGGGTAACGGGATTCTTCACGGAACTGAATATGCTTCATGTGCGCTTCGGCGGTGATGATGCGGTGGTAGTTTTCCCACGCGCGCAGCAGCTCGTGCAGGTCCTTGGCGCGCATCTTCAGGGAGTCTTCCTTCAGCATCTCGAGCTTCTCTTCCGCCACCTGCAGCATCTTGTCGTTGGTGGTGTAGTAGGTCGCAACGCCGGCCACGTACTCATCCATGATCTTTTGCAGACGGAACTGCAGCATCTTGGGCGTGATGTAGTGCGGGTTGATGTCGATGGCCGTGCTGTAGTCCTTGTGCGCCAGGAACGTCTTCACCGGCTGCCAGATCAGTGCGGCGATCTGCTCGGGGGTCTCTTCGAACTCCGGCTTGTAGGTCTTGTTGTCCACGCAGTACTTGACCATGGCCTTGGCGGCGAGACGGCCTTCGGCATGCGAACCGGAGGAGAACTTGTGGCCCGAGGCGCCCACGCCGTCACCGGCGGTGAACAGACCCTTCACGGTGGTCATGGAGCGGTAGCCCCAGTTCCAGCCCTTCGGCAGGTGCGCCGGGACCTTGGACTTATCTTCATGTTCCTCGTCGGTCGGCGCGCCCAGGTCTTCCGGACCCGACACCCAGATGCCGCAGCAGCCGGAATGGCTCCCAAGCAGGTACGGTTCGGTCGGCATCAGCTCGGAGTTCTTCTTCTCCGGCTCGATGTTCTCGCCGACCCAGATGCCGCACTGGCCGATACACATGTCGAGGAAGTCTTCCCAGGCCTCGGCTTCCAGATGCTTCACTTCCTTCGGCGTCAGGGTCTCGCGCAGCTTGGCGAGGGCGGTGACGGTGTCCATGTAGATCGGACCACGGCCTTCCTTCATCTCGTGCAGCATCAGATGGTTGCGCAGGCAGGAGGCGGGAACGGCGGCCAGCCCGTACGGCGGGTAGTCGTTCAGCATTTCCTTGTTGCGGTCCATGTACACTTCGCCGTTGGCGTTGACGGCCTTGGCCTTGAACAGCAGGAACCAGGCGCCGACCGGGCCGTAACCGTCCTTGAAGCGGGCGGGCACGAAACGGTTTTCCATCATGGTCATCTCGGCACCGGCCTCGGCGGCCATGGCGTAGGTGCTGCCGGCGTTCCACACCGGGTACCAGGCGCGGCCCGTGCCCTCGCCCACGGAGCGCGGACGGAACAGGTTGACGCAGCCACCGGCGGCCAGCAGGATCGCCTTGGCCTTGTAGATGACGATCTTGTTCTCGCGCACCGAGAAACCGGCCGCACCGGCGATGCGGCTTGGGTCGTTCTTGTCGTTAATCAGATGAACGATGAAGATGCGCTCCTGGATGCGGTCCATGCCCAGGGCCTTCTTCGCGGCTTCGGCGACGATCCACTTGTAGGATTCGCCGTTGATCATGATCTGCCACTTGCCGGAACGCACCGGTTTGCCGCCGTCCTTCAGCGCGGGCAAGCCCTCGCCCGCGGAATGGGCGCCGTCATGACGTACGCCCTGCGCGTCGGTCTTCCAGATCGGCAGACCCCACTCCTCGAACAGATGCACGGAGTCGTCCACCACGCGGCCCAGGTCGTAGGCCAGATCGTCGCGGGTGATGCCCATCAGGTCGTTGCTGACCATGCGCGCGTAGTCGGCCGGATCCTGCTCGGGGCCGATATAGGTGTTGATGGCCGACAGACCCTGGGCGACGGCGCCCGAACGGTCCATGGCGGCCTTGTCCACCAGCTTGATCTTGAGATCGACGCCGCTCTCCGCCTTGGCCGCATCGGCCCAGCGCATGATTTCATATGCCGCGCCGCAGCAGGCCATGCCGCCGCCGATCAGGAGGACATCCACCTCTTCCTGAACGATCTCGGGACTACCGAAAGTACCTTGTGCCATTGTGTTCCACCTTTAAAGAATTCAGTTGTTAATCCGGTACCGGCCGATCCTTACTTCAGCCGGATCAGCTCTTCTCTCTTGCCGGCGCGGTAGCCGCCCATCACTTCGGTCGTGAAGAGGGTCGTCTTGCCGATGTCGGCCATCTTGGCGACCGGCTTGCCGTCGTAGGGCTTGATCGAGCCTTCCGCCGTGGTACGGATCGGGAACTTGAAGCGCTTCATGTTGCCGTTGCGGAACTTGATGGTCCACATGATCGAATCGCTGCCGCGCAGGGGCTGCACCGAGCCGCCGAGCGGCACGATGTCGGCGTAGTGACGGCACTCGATGGCCTGCTGCGGGCAGATCTTGACGCACGAGTAGCACTCCCAGCACTGTTCCGGCTCCTGGTTGTACGCCTTCATGGCGTGGCCGGTCTCGGAGCCGTCCTTGTCGAGCATCATCAGGTCGTGCGGGCAGATGTACATGCAAGCGGTCTTATCCTGACCCTTGCAGCCATCGCACTTGTCGGTACGAACAAAAGTTGGCATGGCAGCTCTCCGTCTTGGGTTGTTTAGCGAAACACTTACTTAATTAGTCATTGACCTTATTAGTCTTTGACGCAAAGACGCAAAGAATTTTTTGCGTTTTGTTGCCCCCGTGTTTCTTTGCGTCTTTGCGCCTCCGCGTCGAACGGTCATATAAATCGGAATTTCCTTTAACTTCGGCCTACCGGGCGGAATGACCAGTAAGCTTGACCTCGACCTTCTCCGTAAGCCCCGCGTAGTACGCGCGCAGGATCGCGAGCACCTCGGGACGCGAGAACTCGGCCGGCACCTCCTGGTCTTCGGACAGCATCTTCCGCAGCTTTGTGCCGGAGAGCAGCAGGCGATCCTTTTCGTCGTGCGGGCAGGTGCGCGCGCTGGCCATGCCGCCGCACTGGTAGCACCAGAAGGTCCAGTCGATCTTGAGCGCCCTGGTCTCGAGCGCGTCCTTCGGGATCTCGTCGAAGATCTTGTGCGCGTCGAACGGGCCGTAGTAGCTGCCGACACCGGCGTGGTCGCGCCCGACGATCAGGTGCGAGCAGCCGTAGTTCTGGCGGAAGAGCGCGTGCAGCAGCGCCTCGCGCGGGCCGGCGTAGCGCATGTCGAGCGGATAGCCCGACTGCAACACGGTGTTCTTCACGAAGTACTTCTCGAGCAGCGCGCCGATCGCCTTGGTGCGCACCTCGGCCGGGATGTCGCCGGCCTTGAGCTTGCCGAGGAGCGAATGGATCAGCACGCCGTCGCAAGTCTCGATCGCGACCTTGGCGAGGTACTCGTGGCTGCGGTGCATGGGGTTGCGGGTCTGGAAGGCGGCCACAGTGGACCAGCCGTTGGACCTGAAGAACTCCCGGGTCTGGGCCGGGGTCATGAACTGGGCGCCGTACTTCTCGGGGAAGCCGCCCTGGGAAAGCACTTTCACCGGGCCGGCGAGGTTCACCTCGCCCTGGTCCATCACCATTTTCACACCGGGGTGCTCGAGGTCGGCGGTTTTGTACACCATCATGCACTCGTGGGCCTTGTCGATGGCGTACTTCTCGGTCACCTTCATGGTGGCCATGATCTCGCCGGATTCGCCGTCGACGAGGGCGATGTCCTGGCCTTCCTTAATACTGCTCGCGGTGGTCTTGTCTGTGGAGAGCGTGATCGGGATCGGCCAGAAGAGGCCATTGGCCATTTTCATGCCGTCGCACACGCCTTCCCAATCGGCGCGGGTCATGAAGCCCGCGAGCGGGGTAAAACCGCCGATGCCGAGCATGATGAGATCGCCCACCTCGCGCGAGGAGATACTGACCTTCGGCAGGTTCTGGGCACGCTTTTTTTCCTCGGCCAGCGCCGCGCCGGTGAGGAGCAAGGGTTTTAATTCGCTACCGCCATGAGGATTCACGAGTTTTGACATGATGATTGAACTCCCAGGAAATTTTAAAAAAAGCCGGATACCGGCGGAATTTTATGGATAGGAATGTCAACCCGTGCCGCGAAACTTTATAGTCTCGTGGTCGGGAACACTAATTAGTATTACTGGGGCGGCGCATAAGCCGCCTTTATTTATGGCAAACCATCCTGACATCCGTCTCCTTTCTTCTGCCGGATGTCGGTCAGGCGCATCCCGGGCGGCCCATCCATTGACCTCAGTACCCCCCGGGAGGTCTACTTAGTTTAGACGCAAACGGCGTCGCGCCAAATAGATCGGGATGACAAAAGGTGTGGAATCATGAGCATTACGGTCCGATTTTTCGCCAGCATTAGAGAAAAGCTCGGCAAGGGCGAAGTTCTTATCGAGGCTAAGGGTGTTTCCAGCGCCTCGGACGTGTGGGACCGCGTTGCTTCGACCCCGATCCCGCCCAATACCCTGGTCGCGATCAACCAGGAACATGTCTCGCTCGCGCAGGCGGTACGGGACGGCGACGAGGTGGCGTTTTTCCCGCCCATCACCGGGGGTGCGACGTGAGGATTCGGCTGCTCGACCGCGGGTTCGATCCCTGGCGCGAGGTCGCCGCCTACCAGGCGGAGCAGCCGCAGCTTGCCGGAAAATTCGGCGCTACCACCGTCTTCGTCGGGACCCTGCGCGACTTCAATCAGGGGGAAACCGTGCAGCGCATGACGCTCGAGCACTACCCCGACATGACCGAGAAATACCTGGAGCGCGTCTGCCACGAGGCGCAAAGCCGCTGGCAGGTCGCCGATATGCTGGTGATCCACCGCCACGGCGTGCTTGCCCCGAACGATCCGATCGTGCTGGTGGCGGTCTGGTCGGGACACCGCGACAGCGCGTTCGCCGCCTGCCGCTATATCATCGACGAGCTCAAGACCCGCGCGCCGTTCTGGAAGAAAGAAGAAACCGAGTCGGGTCCGAGATGGGTGGAACAGCAGTGAGTCGTGATTCGTAACTCGTGATTCGTGAACGGTAAACGGTGAAGCCGCAGTCCTCGCCCTGACCCCTGACCCCTGACCCCTGACCCCTCAGTCCTCCAGACTATTTTTTCCGCTTGATCTCGCGGTAACGCGCCAAATCCGTCTCGGCTTCCTTGCGGATCGCCTCCTGCTCCTTGCGCTTGTCGGCGATTACCGCCTCGTGCCTCGCGATCTGCGCCTTGGTCTGGGCGATGTGTTTGGCGGATTGCTCGGCGCCGGTCTTGTCGCCCTTTTTATTCTCGCCCGCCTGTTGGGTCTCCATGCGCGCGAGCGCGGCGCGCAGCGGGTTTAAGGTTTCCTCGCTCGCCTTGATCGCGTTCTCGATCTGCGCGATCTTGCGGTCGCGCACGTAAACGATGTCGTCTTCATGTGCGTAGGTGGACAGAAGTATCTGGTCCCGGCGCGCCCGCTCCTCGGCCTGGTGGCGCTCGCGTTCCTCTCCTTCTTTGCGGCGCTCGCGGTCCGCAAGCTCGGCCTCGGTGGGCGGGGCGTCGATCTCTTTCTTTTTCGTGCCTTTCTCGCTGATTTCCGTGACCTTGGACTTGGCGCATTCCTGCGCGGCCGTGTCGCCGTAGTGCCACTTGCCGGTCTCGTCCTGGCATTTTTTGATTTTCCCGCTCTTTTCCTTGTCCTTGTCGCCTGCGGCGCCGAATGCAGGCGCGGTCAGACCGAGGGTCAGGAGGGAGAGAAGGACCGCGCTTGGAAGTTTCATTAAAGCATTCCACCGTAGTGATGAGCTTGAAGATAGGCGCAGGCCGGCGGCCCGTCAACCGCCGCCGGCCCGCGCGGGCGCATCGGTCCGCCAAGCGGACTATGTCATAATCGGCGCCGCGTGCAGTGGGCGAGAACCATGACAGATTGCGGAGACGGGCATGGACTGGGCTGAACAGCTCATCCTGCTTCTGGTCTCGCTCGCCGCCAACGTATTTTCCGCCTTCGCCGGCGGCGGCGCGGGGCTCTTGCAGTTTCCGGCGCTCATTTTCCTGGGGCTTCCCTTCGGCATCGCGCTCGCCACCCACAAGGTTGCCACCGTGGCGCTCGGGGTGGGCGCCACCCTGCGACATCTTAGGGAAAGATCGCTCGAGGGCCGGTTTTCGCTATTTATTCTTGCCACGGGGCTTCCGGGTGTGGTCGCCGGCGCGGCCTTCATCCTCGATGTGCCGGAAGCAGCCGCGCGCGTCTCGCTCGGTGCGCTCACCATCGGGCTCGGGCTCTATTCCTTTTTCAACAAGCAGCTCGGGCTCGAGCATACGCCCCGGCATCGGACGCGTCACGGCTACGCCGTGGGCGGGTTCGGAGTGTTTCTGGTCGGTGTGCTCAACGGCTCGCTCACCTCGGGCACGGGACTGTTTTGCACGATCTGGCTCGTGCGCTGGTTCGGGCTCGATTACCGCCGCGCCGTGGCCTATACGCTCGTGCTCGTCGGGCTGTTCTGGAATGGCGCGGGCGCCGTCACCCTGGGGATTCTCGGCGAGATCGAATGGTCCTGGCTTCCGGCCCTGCTCGTGGGTTCGCTCGTGGGCGGTTATCTCGGCGCCCACTGGTCGATCGTGAAGGGCAATCGCTGGATCAAGCGCGGGTTCGAGATCGTGACGGTGCTGGTCGGTTTGAAATTAATTTTTTAATAAGAATAGACAGGATTAACAGGATTTTTCAGGATTAACAAGATTAAGACGTTCACAAAGAAATTCTTGAAGTAATCCTGTAAATCCTGCGAAATCCTGTTAATCCTGTCCATTCGCCTTTTGTTCAAGATGCCGCTTGATCGCCGCGAGCCAGCGGTCGAGGTTTTTTTCCAGCCTCTGCGTGAGGAGCTCTTCCTGTCGTCCCCTGATGCGCCGCGCGTAGTCCGGATCGAACAGCGGCATGAGCGGCTCGATGACCTGCAATACCTTGCGCGTCAGGCTGTCCGCGACGCTGGTTTCGATCAGCATATCGTCCGAAGGCTCGAACGTTTCCGTCTGGGTTAGCCGTGTCCCGCGGTCCTCGGGTTCTGTTTCGATACGGACTTCAAAGGGGACGGCGGAATCCGAGAGCGAGACGATGCGCCGGGCCGGATCGAGCTCGCGCACGCGCGTGCGGTAGTCGGCGATGCGATTGCCGATCTGGAGCCGGAAATGGACGACGCCGCCGGCCCGCAGCGGTCCGCCGCCCTCGATCTCCACGCGGATGGGTTCGGCGTCGGGGTGCAGCCGCGAGCGCGCGAGGGGATCGGCCATCAGGGCGAAGACGCGCTCGACCGGCGCGTCGATGTGGATGCTCCGGGAAACGGTCAGCATAGCTTTCAGCTTTCAGCTTTCAGCTATCAGCTATCAGCTAAACCATGAGCCAAGCCTTCTTTTAGCTGATAGCTGACGGCTGATGGCTGATTGCTTCAGTCATGTTCCATACTCCCGCCGGTAGGCGCTGATCCCATCGTAATACCGGCGCGCGCCGTCGCCCTTGGCGTGCAGGTAGCCGAGCAGCGTCTCCAGCGTCACGATGTTCACCACGCGCAGCCCAAGCTCGGTCTCCACCTCCTGTACCGCCGAGAGCTTGCCCTCGCCGCGCTCCTGGCGGTCGAGCGCGATGGCGACACCGGCCGGTACGGCGCCGGCGGTCTTGATGATCTGCACCGACTCGCGCACCGAGGTGCCGGCCGAGATGACATCGTCGAGGATGAGGACCTTGCCCTGCAAGGGGTGGCCGACAATGACCCCGCCTTCGCCGTATTTCTTGACCTCCTTGCGGTTGAAGGCGTAGGGCGTGTCGCGCCCGTGCTGCTCCGCGAGCGCGATCGCGGCGGCGCAGGCGAGCGGCACGCCCTTGTAGGCCGGCCCGAAGAGCATGTCGAAAGCGATGTCGGAATCGACGATGGCACGCGCGTAGAATCGCCCGAGGCGCGCGAGCTTCGCCCCGGTGTTGAACAGGCCGGTATTGAAGAAGTAGGGACTGACGCGTCCCGATTTCAGGGTGAACTCGCCGAAGCGCAGGGCCTGGCACTCGATGGCGAAATCGAGAAATTCGCGTTGGTAGTCTTTCATCATTTCAGAGCAAAGATACAAGTAAAAAGAGAAAAGAGGCAAGATTACAGAGTAACAGATTTCTGCATGCGGCCGCCCGCCTCAGGCCGTTCCTTTCCTCTTTGCTCTTTTCTCTTGTATCTTGCGGGTATGCGTATCATCACCCTCAACTTAAACGGCATCCGCTCGGCGGCTTCCAAGGGCGTCTTCGATTGGCTCAAGCGCCAGAACGCCGATATCGTGTGCGCGCAGGAGGTCAAGGCGCAAGCGGCGGACCTCAGCGATGAGATGCGCGCCCCCAAGGGCTATCGCGGGAATTTCAGCCTCGCCGAGAAAAAGGGCTACGCCGGGGTCGCGCTCTACGCGCGCCGGGAGCCCGACAAGGTGCGTGTCGGTTTCGGCTCCAAGGAGCACGACGATGAAGGGCGATATGTTCAGGCCGACTTCCGCAAGCTCAGCATTGTTTCGTTGTACCTGCCCTCCGGCTCCGCCGGCCCGCACCGCCAGGAATCGAAGTACCGCTTCATGGATCACTTCTTGCCGATACTCAAGAAGCTTCGGAACGACGGGCGCGAATACGTTCTCTGTGGCGACTGGAACATCGCGCACAAGGAGATTGACTTAAAGAACTGGAAATCGAATCAGAAGAACTCCGGCTTCCTGCCCGAGGAGCGCGCCTGGCTCACGCAGGTGTTCGACGAGCTTGGGTGGGTGGATGTGTTCCGGACGTTGAACGCCAAGCCGGATCAATATACCTGGTGGTCGCACCGCGGCCGCGCGTGGGAGAAGAACGTCGGTTGGCGCATCGACTACCAGATCGCCACGCCCGGCATCGCCAAAAAGGCCGTGAAGGAGCGCATCTATAAAGACAAGCGCTTCTCAGATCACGCGCCGTTGATTATTGATTACGATTACGAGCTTTAAGCCATTCTCCCCTTGCGGGAGAATGGTGGGGTGAGGGGGTGTCTTGAAGAAACCCCCCGCCGATCCCGTTTTCGCTGGCTACGGGGATGCGAACCATGCTGGGTTTCGCGGTGCTCAACCTAAGCGCTGATTATTTCGTTTAGGCCCTCGACGACCTGGGCAAGCTCTTCGGGCGATACATGTCCCATCGTTTTGCCAATGCGCTCCACGGAAAGCGTGCGGACCTGACTTATCTTTACCCACGATTTCTTGGGGAGACGCGGCGACCTCAACTCCAGCGTCAGCGGGAAACCCGCGTGCTGGGACTGGCTTGTGAGAGCGACGGCGATCACTGTCCCCGAGCGTTCATTAAAAACATCCTGACTTAAGATCAGGACGGGACGTAATCCCGCTTGTTCGCGGCCTCGAACGGGGTTCAGATCGGCCCAGCGGATTTCGCCTCTCAGTATTCGGGCCACCGGCCTTGTTCCTCCGACATTCCCTCTTCGGCGACGGCCTGCTCGAACTTCGGATCGAGCTTGGCGCATTCGCGCGCCAGCCGGCTGCGCTCGATGCGTTCCAGTTTCTCCTTGACGGCTTCTTGAATGGCCCGGCTCCGGTTAGGAAATGCCCGTTTCTTCACGAGGCGGTCAATGCGCTTGAGGGTTTCGGCCTCCAGCGTGATGGCGATTTTGCTTGTGCTCATGGTTCACCTTTAAGTATTACAATAAGTCATACTAAGGTTGAAATCAAATGAAACGGCGTCCCACCCCGAGGTTGTTCACAATGACTAGAGCGGTGTGATCCCCAGGAAGTCTCCAGCCCAGGCCATTCATAGCAGCGCCCGTAATTGTCCCCACACGTTCTCCAGCATCCGCGGCTGCGCCTTGGCGTTCGGATGAATCCCGTCCGGTTGCATCAGGGAACGATCGGTGGCGAAGCCCTCCATGATGGACGGCACCAGCGTCACCTGCGGCTCGGCTGCGAGCTCGCGGTAGACGCGCCGGAACCTTTCGGTGTATTTCCGGCCATAATTCGGGGGTAATTCGATCCCGACGAGCAGAACCTTCGCGCCCGCGGCCTTGGTGTTCGCGATCATGACCGAGAGGTTATGTTTCATCTGCGCAGGCGAGAGTCCGCGCAGGCCGTCGTTGCCGCCGAGCTCGAGGATCACGATGTCGGGCCGGTGCTCCGTGAGCAGCCGCGGCAGGCGCGCCAGGGCGTTGGCGGTGATGTCACCGCTCACGGCTGCGTTGACGACCTGGTAGTCGAGCTTCTGTGCGGCGAGGCGCTCGCGCAGCAGGCTGACCCAACCGGCGCGGAGGTCCATACCGTGGGCGGCGCTTAGACTGTCGCCGACCACGAGGATGGTGCGGGCGAGCGCTTCCGCCGGTACGATACATACCACCACCAATACCGCAACCAACACGCGACGCATGTCCACACCTCTGAATGGAGTCATGATTTCCGCTACGAACCTCGGTAAACGGGTCCTCACCGCCGAGGGCGCGCTCGACATCTTGGCCGGCGTCACCCTCGAGATCAAGACCGGCGAAAGTGTGGCGATCATCGGCGTGTCGGGCTCGGGCAAGTCCACGCTCCTCGGACTGCTCGCCGGTCTCGATCTGCCTACGGACGGCGAGGTCTGGCTTTCGGGCGAACGGCTCACGGCGCTGGATGAGGATGGCCGCGCGCGCGTGCGCGCGGGCGCCGTCGGCTTCGTGTTCCAGAGCTTTCAGCTGCTGCCGGGTTTGACCGCGATCGAGAACGTAATGCTGCCGCTCGAGCTGGCCGGCGCGCCCGACCCCGAAGGCGCGGCGCGCGCGCTCCTTGGGCGCGTGGGCTTAACCGAGCGCCTGACGCATTATCCGCGCGCGCTCTCGGGCGGCGAGCAGCAGCGCGTGGCGATCGCGCGCGCCTTTGCGCTCAAACCCGCGATCCTGTTCGCCGACGAGCCGACCGGCAACCTCGACAGCGCCACCGGCGCGCGCGTGATCGACCTGCTGTTCGAGCTCAACACGGAGCGGCGCACCACGCTCGTGCTGGTGACGCACGACGAGGAGCTCGCCGCGCGCTGCACGCGGCGGATCTATCTCCATGGCGGCCGCATCGTGAACGCGGCGGAGTAGCCGCGATTGCTGAAAGAATCGTTTTCACCGCGGAGAACGCCGAGCACGCGGAGAAAACAGAAATCTACGGCTGCTTGCGCGCTCACCTGCACGGAGCAAGGAGCGCCAGGGTAGTGCTTTGAAATCTGCGAAAATCTGCGTAATCTGCGGATTGAATCGCCGTCTTTACGTTTATGCGCTTGACTCGGAATCTAAAGCTTTCGCTGCGGCTGCTCACGCGCGACTGGCGCGCCGGGGAGCTAAAGCTTTTCGCCATGGCGCTCGTGATCGCGGTCGGCGCCGTGACCGCGGTCGGGTTTTTCAACGATCGCCTGATGCGCGGGATGGCCTACCAGTCGGCCGAGATGCTCGGCGCGGATCTTGCCCTCGTAGGCCCCCAGCCGGTCCCGTCGGAATGGCTCGGTGAGGCGCTGAAACAGGGACTCACGCGCTCCGAGGGACTCGAGTTCGCCAGCGTCGTGGTCAGGGGCGAGCGGCTTCAGCTCTCAAGCGTGCGCGCGGTGGACGGGAATTATCCGCCGCGCGGCGTGCTGCGCACGGCCGCGGCGTTGTACGCCCAGGACGCGGTCGCTCAGAGCGTACCCGCGCCCGGCTCGGCCTGGGTCGAGGCGCGCGTGCTGCACGCGCTCGCGGCGGCGGTCGGCGATCGCATCGAGATCGGCAATGCCGAGTTCACGGTGACGCGGGTGCTGACCTACGAGCCGGGGCGCGGCGGCAACTTCTTCGCGCTTGCGCCGCGGGTGCTTATCCATCGGACCGACGTCGCGCGCACCCGGGTGATCCAGCCGGGCAGCCGTGTCACCTACGGCTATGCCTTCGCCGGCGCGGAGCAGGCGGTCGCGCGCTATCAACGCTGGCTCGAGACGCGCCTGGGGCCGAACCATCAGCTCGTCGGCGCGCGCGAGGGCAACGCCTCGGTCGCGCGCGCGATCGAGCGCGTGGATCGCTTCGTGGGGCTCACGAGCCTGCTCGCCGTGATCCTCGCCGGCGTGGCGATCGCGATGGGCGCGCGGCGCTACAGTCACCGGCACTACGATATGAGCGCCATGCTGCGCTGCCTGGGTGCCAGCCAGCGCGACATCGTGCAACTCTATCTGCCGCAACTGCTCGCGCTCGGGCTCGCCGCGAGCCTCCTCGGCGTGGCGCTCGGCTGGGCGGCGCAGGAGACCATCCATTACCTGATGCGGGATTTCTTCCCCGTGAAACTGCCGGCGCCCGGACCTGCGCCGGCCTTTTTCGGCGTGGCGACTGGGCTCATCACGCTCGCGGGCTTCGCGCTGGCGCCGATCCTGCGGTTGAAGAGCGTGCCGCCGCTGCGGGTGCTGCGGCGCGAGGCCGCGCCGCTCCCCCCGAGCAGCCTCGCGGTGTACGGCTCGGCCGCAACGGCGATCGTGCTCCTCATGTGGCGCTACACCTCGAGCTGGACGCTCACCCTGGGCGTGCTCGCGGGCGCTCTGGCCGCGGCCGCGGCGCTCGCCGCCGCGGCGTTCGGCCTGCTGGCCTTGAGCCGACGGCTGCATCGGCGCGTCGGGACGGCGTGGCGCTTCGGCTTCAACAATCTCTGGCGGCGTGCGCACACGAGCGTGGGGCAGATCCTCGCCTTCGGGCTCACGCTCATGGCGATGGCGGTGATCGCGCTCGTACGCACGGATCTCCTGTCCACCTGGCAGCGGCAACTGCCCGCCGACACGCCCAACCACTTCGCCTTCAATATTCTCGCCGCCGACGTCGGCGCCGTGCGGCGCTTCTTCGAGGCCAACCGCATCAAGGCCCAGGCGCTCTACCCGATGGTGCGCGGGCGGCTCGTCGCCATCGACGGCGTGCCGGTGACGCAGGCGGTGACCAAGGAGGAGCGGAGCGACGAGGCGCTGCAACGCGAGCTGAACCTGAGCTGGGCCGCGCACGTGCCGCCGGACAATACGCTCGTGCGCGGCGCCTGGTGGAATGAAGGGAACGGCCCGCGCGTTTCGGTCGAGGAGAAGCTTGCGAAGAAGCTCGGCATCGAGCTCGACGCCGAGCTCGGCTTCTCCATCGGCGGCGAGACGCTTAAAGCGCGCGTGACGAGCATCCGCAAGGTCCAGTGGGACTCGTTCCATCCGAACTTCTACCTGATCTTCCCGCCGGGGATGCTCGAGGCCTACCCCGCGACCTACCTCACGAGCTTTTATCTGAATCCCGGGCAGAAGCCGATGCTCACCGCGCTCGTGCGCGCGTTCCCCGCAGTGACGGTGCTCGAGACCGATCAGCTGCTCGCGCAGGTGCGCACGGTCCTCGGGCAGGTGACCTTCGCGGTCGAGTTCATATTATTGTTCGTGCTCGCCGCCGGCTTCGTCGTGCTCTACGCGGCGCTCGCCGCGAGCCTCGATGAGCGGTTTCACGAAGGGGCGCTGCTGCGCACGCTCGGCGCGAGCCGCCGGCAACTGCGTGCCGGCCACCTCGCCGAGTTCGTAACGCTCGGGCTGCTGGCCGGGGTGCTGGCGGCGATCGGGACGGAGCTTGTCGCCTACGCGCTGTACACGCGGGCCTTCGATCTGGAGTACACGGTCAAATGGCCGGTGTGGCTCATCGCGCCGCTGGCCGGCGGCGCGCTGATCGGACTTGCCGGTTACTTCGGCACACGCCGCGTGGTGCGGCAAAGTCCGATGGCGGTGTTACGGGAGCTGTAGCGACGCCGGACTGTTCTTGTCTCCTTCAGAGGTGGAGAGAATTTAAGTCGAATCGCCTCCGGCGATGATTGAACGGCTACTTGTGGGTGGCTGACCCACGGCAGGTAACTTTTCTTTGTACGGCCAAAGAAAAGTCACCA
>Ga0154833_1053_pt1 | contig 14284 bp, 11 predicted proteins | sample Rifle2008BG16ft_FD_116137 | JGI IMG/M metagenome (GOLD analysis project Ga0154833, IMG submission 116137) | Candidatus Muproteobacteria bacterium RBG_16_65_34 | reverse complement strand
CCCGTGACATTCGAGACGATATGCATCACATGCGAGTAGCGTTCGATAACCATTTTGTCCGACACCTGCACGCTTCCCACCTTGGCGACGCGCCCGACGTCGTTGCGTCCGAGGTCCACGAGCATGATGTGCTCGGCGCGCTCCTTGGGATCGGCGAGCAGTTCCCGCTCGAGCGCCTGGTCCTCGGGTTCGGTCGCGCCGCGCGGGCGCGTGCCCGCGATCGGGCGCACGGTGACGGCGCCGTCCTCGAGGTGCACCAGGATCTCGGGCGACGAGCCGACGATGTGGAAATCCCCGAGGTCCAGGAAATACATGTAGGGCGAGGGGTTGAGGGTGCGCAGCGCCCGATAGAGATCGAGCGGCGCGGCGGCGAACGGGATCGCCAGGCGCTGCGACAGCACCACCTGCATGATGTCGCCGGCGCGGATGTAGTCGAGTGCGCGCGCGACCGCCTTCTCGAAACCCTCCTGGGTGAACGCCGAGACGAAGTCGGCCTCGGCGACGGGCGCGCCATGCGCCGGCGCGGGGCTCCGGGGAAGCGCCGCGCCCAACCGCGTCACCAGCTCATCGAGCCGGCGGTTCGCGTTGTTGAACGCATCCGCGACCGCCGGGTTCACATGGATCACGACATAGAGCTTGCCCTTCAGGTTGTCGAACACCACCACCTCGTCCGAGACCATAAGAAGAATGTCCGGCGCGCCGACGGCGTCGGGCTTCGCCATGGCCCCGAGCCGGGGCTCGATGTAGCGGATGGTCTCGTAACCGAAGTAACCGACGAGCCCGCCGGTGAAGCGCGGCAGCCCCGCGATCTCGGGCACCGAATAGCGCGCCTTGAAGCGGCGCACGTATTCGAGCGGGTCTTCGGCGGTCTCGCGCTCGATGATGTCACCGTCCTTCTCGACGGTCACCTCGTTGCCGGAGACGCGCAGCAGCGTGCGCGCCGGCAGGCCGATGATGGAGTAGCGGCCCCACTTCTCGCCGCCCTGGACGGACTCGAAGAGATACGAGTACGGCCCGCGCGCGAGCTTGAGGTAGACGCTTAAGGGGGTGTCGAGGTCGGCGAGGACCTCGCGCATCAGGGGGATGCGGTTGAAACCGAGGGCTGCGTAGCTATCGAATTCGGTCTTGCTTAACGACATGGATCACCATGAGATCACAGGTTAATAAACGGTCAGACGGCGGCACAAGCAGGGCCCCAAGGCCACCGCCAGCGCGTGTCGTTCCATTTACGAATTCCGTGTCTCATCGGTGTCGTGTCAAGCGTAGAGCTTCAGGTACTGCGGCACTTCGGTCAGCGAATCCACCGCGGCATCGGGGTGGGACTCGCGGATATCCTGGCCGTGATTATAACCATAAGTCACGCAAATGACAGGCATGCCCGCGGCGCGCGCCGCCTGCACGTCGTTGCTGGAATCGCCCACCAGCACCCCATGGTCGGGGGTGATGCCGAAGTGCCGGCAGGCGTGCGTGAGCGGCAAGGGGTCGGGCTTCTGTTTCGGCAGGCTGTCGCCCGAGAGCACCAGATGGAAGTATTTGTCCAGTTCGAGATCCTTAAGAAGCGGGAGCGTGAACGCCTCGGCCTTGTTGGTGATGCAGGCGAGCGAAAACCCCATGGCCGAGAGCCGTTCCAGGGCCTCCACCGCTCCGGGAAACGGTCGCGAGCGCCCCGAGACGTCCGCCGCGTAGCGTTTCTGGAACAGCGCGAGCGCCGGCTCGAACGCCGCCGCGTCCGGCTCGGCCCACATCTCGCCGGTGAGGGCGCGCTTCACGAACCGGGGCACGCCGTTTCCGATCCAGGTCCGGATCCGCTCCAGCGGCCACTGCGGGCGGCCCAGGTCGGCGAGCATGCGGTTCGCGGCGGCGGCGAGATCCGGGACGGTGTCGATCAACGTGCCGTCGAGGTCGATGAGGACCATCTTGACGGCCAGCGGGAAGGAAAACTTCATATGAAGTTTTGACGCAAAGGCGCAAAGACGCAAAGGGATGAGAGTAGAAATCTGGCGGTTTGTTGAAAATCAGACCGAAACATCAAGATCCCTTATTCCGGCGAGCCCCTTTCAACAAACTTTAGTAAACTTTTTTTTAAACCCCATTGTTCTTTGCGCCTTTGCGTCAAATAATCATACTTTCACCTTCGCCAGCTCGGCTCGCAGCGCCTTCACGACCGTATCGTAGCGGTTCGGGTCGGTCGCCTTCCCGGCGCTGAAGATCGCCGAGCCGGCGACGAAGGTGTCGGCCCCGGCCGCGGCGATCTCCCGGATGTTGTCCACCTTCACGCCGCCGTCGATCTCGAGCCGGATCTGGCGGCCGGACTCGTCGATGATTTTCCGCGCCTCGCGCAGTTTCGGGATGGCCGAGGCGATGAAGCTCTGGCCGCCGAAACCGGGGTTGACGGACATGAGCAGCACCAGGTCCACCTTGTCGATCACGTACTTCAAGTAATCGAGCGGCGTGGCCGGATTGAACACCAGGCCCGACTTGCAGCCCGAGTCGCGGATGACCTGCAACGTGCGGTCGACATGCTCGCTGGCCTCGGGATGGAAGGTGATCCAGCTCGCCCCGGCCTTGGCGAAATCCGGAACGAGGCGGTCCACCGGCTTGACCATCAGGTGCACGTCGATCTCGGCCTTGACGCCGTGCTTGCGCAGCGCCTCGCACACCAGCGGCCCGATGGTGAGGTTCGGGACGTAGTGGTTGTCCATCACGTCGAAGTGGACCATGTCCGTGCCCGCGGCCAGCACATTCACGACCTCCTCGCCCAGGCGGGCGAAGTCGGCGGACAGAATCGAAGGGGCGATCTTGTAATCACGCATGGTTATACCTTGAAATAGACTGGCCCGGCGGCTCTAAAGACGCGCACTTTACCCGAACCGGCCGAAGTTTTCAGCCCCGCCACTAAATCGACGGTACCGCCGTGCCAGTTTGCAATCCCTTTGTGTCGATTTAGTGGCGGGGCGCACCTGCCCGTCAGCGCGATGCGCGCTTGGTGAGAAGCCGCCGGCTTATGTTGCGGATGCTCTTGCCGAAGAACCGCGCGAGCCGCGCGAGCGGCGTCTTGCGGTCGCGCGCGAGCACCGCTCGCTCCTCCTCGGTCAGCAGCTCCGGCCAGACGGCGTGCTTCAGGCGCGCCACCGCGACGCGGTCGGCCTGGCAGAACCGCTCGAACATCCAGCGCGTGAGCGGGTTCCGGCGACGCGGCCGGCGGAAGTGCGCCGTGAAATCGACGAACGCGGGATCGCCGTCGGGCGTGACCAGGATATTGCCCTCGCTGCGCAGGTCGCAGTGGGCGACGCCGCGGCGGTGGATCTGCTCCACGAGCCGGTAGAACCGGGCGAAGAACTCGGGGTCGAGGCCTTTGTTCTTTTTTTTCTCGCTCGTGCTCGCGCCTCCGAGATACTCGGTGAGCAGCGCCTCACGGCCGATGGTGCGGATGAGCCGCGGCACCCCGGGCACGCCCTCGAGCTGCGCGAGCGCGCGCGCCTCGCGGCGCACCGAAAGCGGCCCGACGAGCCGGCGAAACCACGGATCGGCGCCGCTGTAGTCCTTGAGCACGGCCTGGCGGCCGTCCACGCGGATCAGCAGCACGTCGGCGCGCGAACCGCCGCCGCGGCGGAACGTGGAGACGGCGTGGCGGCGCAACTCATCGAGGGAAAGTTCGTGCAGCGACGGCATGCGCGTAATGATAGCAAATGATTTATATGATTATTTGACGCAGAGACGCGAAGACGCAGAGAAAACCTATGGATAGTTAAATTCCTCAATCTTTCTTGTTCTCCGCGTCTTTGCGTCTCTGCGTCGAGTATTCTATTCAATGCCTTGAATCTGTGTTCTCCGTAAACTCTGTGGTTTCCATGTGCGGGTTAGAGTGATCGGTGACGGGGATTTTGTTACGATTTGTGCCCCCCGAACCAGGACACGATCCCATGCCCATCACTAACGCCTATCGTCTTCCCGCCCTCCTCGCGCTCGCGGCCGTGAGCGCCTGCGTGCCGCTGCCGCCGGAGCCTGGGTTCATCTCGGTGGAGTCCGAGCCCGCGGGGGCCGATGTCGTCGTCATGGGCAAGAACCTGGGCCGCACGCCGCTGCGCATACGTCAGGAGGACGTCTTTCCCGTAACCTACCCGCCCGAGAAGCTCGCGCAATACGGGACGATCGTGCTCAAGAAGGAAGGCTGCCGCGACTACGTGCAATCCGTGGACAACAAGGTCTACGTCAGGGGGCTCAAGGCCAGGCTCGACTGCGGCGCGCGGCCCTCTGCCCTGCCTGGCGGGCAGACAGGCGGCAGCACGGAATCCGCGGAGGAGCGCCTGCGGCGCCTGAAGGAACTACGCGAAAAAGGTCTGATTACCGAGGAGGAAGAGAAGGCCGCCCGCCGGCGCATCCTGAACGAGCTTTAGCTCGAAGGTGCGTCGGCGGACGGAAAATACACTGCATTTCTTGTTACAAACTCCTGTTAGAACCCGGAGAACAGCATGATCCCCATCGTGCCGGTACCCGTCGCCGGCTTGGGATCATAGGCGCTGCCGCTGCCTGAGGTGTTCCAGAACTGGAGCAGGGAGTTTTGCGCCACCATCCAGTTGAGCCCGATGGTCGTGCGCTTGTCCTTGTTGCTCGCGGCCTTACCGTTGTCGCCGTCCAGGTAACCCAGGAATACCGACAGCCGCGGCATGACCCCAAGCTCCCCGAGCAGCGTCCAGGCCTTGATGTCATTCGGCCGATCGTTAAAGTAATTTGCGCCCGCCGAGTCTTGCGGGGCCTTGCCGTAGGTGAAGTACACACCCAGCGGCATGCCGCCGACGGAGCCCTGCGCCTGGGCGTCCAGGAACGATGCCTTGGTTTCGGCCTTGGCTATGACCTCCGTGGTGGCGGTAGAGCCGGTTGGACTCGTATCCACGATCTCCGAAGCACCGCTCCAGAGCTGAACGCCAACAGCCGTGTCCCATTCGCCGATCGTGGGCGTGTAGGCGGCGCGGATGTAATTGGCGAATTTCTTGTGCGGGGCAGCCGCATCCCAATAAGGATGCCAGAGCGTGTAATTGACGTGCCACTTCGAGGTGGATGCGACCAGCGCGATGCCGGTTGCGTTGCCCTCACCGGGAGCCACGCCTCCGCCGCCGCGAACGAACTGCTGCGCGGCGGTGGCCCGGCGTTCCTCCGCCACGCGCTGGAAGCGCTGGGCGCCGGTGTTGAGCAGCTCGAACCCGTAGGCCGCGCCGCCACCGTCCGTGGTAAACGGGATGACGGACAACCTCGTATCGCCGACCGTGTCGGTGAGGTGAATCTTGAAGGACGTAAAGTTGCTGTCCCCCGAATTCATGGTTATTTCGGTATTGAAACCGACGTGCTCGCCCGCCCGGCCGCCGAGGAAAAACGCCGCCTCGTCCGGGAACTGGATTTCACCGGTGTTGGTGCCCTCGTCCTTAGCGTCGCCGTTCGTCTTGATGTAGCGCATCTTCGTGACGAGCGCGGCGTTCAGGGTCGCGGGAATGGACAGATTATCGGCCTCGATATAGTCGTCGTGCTCGGGGATCATGCTCTTCAGCGTGAATCCCGAGGCCTTGAACTCGCGGCCGAAGGCGTTAAGGATCGGGTGGTGCTGGAAATGGCACGCCGAGCACGGCTTGGCGGTCTGGCGCGCAAAGCCCGGTGTTGCCTGCGCGGCGGTGCTCCAGACGGACACCCATGCCGCCGCCACTATTAGTAACAATCGTAGACTTTTCATTGCATCTCCTCGTAGTGACTGGTTACTGGTTTCTTGTCTCACAGGTTACTGATTTCTTATCTCCTCCCAACTGCGTTTTCTTATTTCCTTCGATAGATTCCGGCTTCTTGTTCCAACTCCTGCGGCGGTTACCCTAGCACAGGACCCCACGTATCGAAAGACCCTCTTTTTTTCTGTTGCGCACCCCCGGCAGGAATGTCAGGGGATTACTCAAGCGAAACCCTAAAGTATGAATCTTTGACGCAAAGGCGCGAAGCCGGTCGCTCCCGACATCCTGTCTCTCGCGACATTCGTACGTCCCTGTACAGCACAAAGACCAATAGGGGTTTAAAAAACAACCGTTTATTTAGCTTCTGGGAACCTCTAATAATTCAAATGTAGGGTGGGTTGAGCGAAGCGAAACCCGCCGAACAATATGATTTTGTTGGGTCCGCCGCTGACGCGGCTTGACCCAACCTACATGAAAAGCGATTTTTAGAAGTTCCCTTCCGACTCTCATCCCTTTGCGGCTCTGTGCCGAAAGCTCATAAGAAAAACGCCATCTGCTAATTTGCCCCGGAAAACCGGGCCTTGTGGCGCAATCCGCCGCCCACCATTACTCCACGCCCGCGCGGAAGCGCAGGTCATACCCGGCCTTTACCAGCGCCCTCGATTTGCGGCAGGCGCCGCATAACGTCGCTTCGCCGGCGGCGCTGAATTCCACGCCGCACTCGGCGCACAGCCGCCGCGCATGGCGCGTGAGCGCCGCTGCGTCTTCCGGCCGCCCGCCTCGCCCTTGCGGATGGAAGCGGATCGCCCGCTCCGGGCAAAGGCGCTCGCACGCCCCGCAGGCGATGCAGCGTGCGGGCTCGAAGCCGACCCCGCGCGCGCCCTCGGTTGCGTAAACGTGCAGCGCCCCGGTCGGGCAAAGCCGCGCGCAGAGTTCGTGGTCGCGGCAGGCGGAGGTCATCTCCACCGCCGGAAAGAGCGCGGCCGGCGGCTCGCGGCCATTGCGCGCGGCTAACCGATCGAGCACGGCAAGGAGGCGCGCGCGTTCCAGCGATGGCTGCGGCGCACGCAAACCCGCGCCTTGCGGTGTCGTCCGCCCTGCCTGTGCGTGTCCCTGCCTGCCGCGCTGCGGCGCAGGCACGGCGCACGCAGACAGTGGCTCGGGGGCATCGGCAAGCGCCTCCGAGACCGCGGTGGTCGCCTGGCGCGCGAGCTGCCCGAGGAACGTCCGCCGGCTGAGACGCCCTTCCTCCTCCGGCCCGGGGATGGCGGGCGCGGCGGCCTCGGGAGACAACGGCCGGCTCGCGAGTTCCGGCAGATCGGCGTCCGCTACCCCGACCGCGCGCAGCAGGGCGCGCGCCTGCGAAAGCGCATCCTGCGCCGGATGCGCCGCCCCGCCGCCGGCCGCACAGCGTGCGCACCAACCGCGGTCGAGCAGCGCGAGCCCCCGGTTCTCGGCCGAAAGGGTGAGCGCGAGCAGCCGACTGACGCTCAAGCCGCCGAGGCAGGGAACGCGCACCGCGCCCGCTGGCGAATCCGCGGCCGGCACTCTCCGGCAATCCACGGCGAGCGCCTCCGCGCGCGGGGCCGCAACCGTATCGACGGAAAATCCCGGGACCGCGAGCGCGCCCATGGGACAGACCGCGGCGCAGCGCCCGCAGCCGAGGCAGCCGTCGTCCAGGACGAACTGCGCCCCGTTCCGATGCAGCACCCCGACCGGGCAGGCCTCGGCGCAGCGGTTGCAGTCGCTGTAGCGCGAGCGCAGCGGCAGGCACGCCTCGGCGCGCAGGCCGACGCCCGCGCCGGGTTGCAACCGCCGGAAGATCGGGCTTGGCTCCGTCCCCGCATTCATTCGGGCTCTCCGCGACCCGGCGCGCTTAGAAAAACGCGGGCGCGCTCGGCTCCGGCGCGGTCTTGTCTTCCGGCACCGGCGCTGCATCGCATTCCACCGCCGCGCGCAGCAGGCGCGCCAAGTGCAGATAAGACGCGGCCGCCGCGCCGCAACGGGCCGCCGCCCGCTCGAGATCGGCGCAAAACGGCGGCAACCAGCGGCGCACGAAGGCGTCGAGAAACTGCTCCGCGCCCGGCGCCGCGTCCGCGGCATAGAGATAGGCGACGAACTCGAGCTGCACGCTCACGTGATCGGAGAGGTCGTGCAGCCGCTCCGAGCGCTCCACGCCGTGGCGGCGGTACCACGCCTCCATGGCCGCGACACCGCCGCCCATGATCGCCCCGTCGAGGTAAAAACCGGCGTTGATGTGCACGGGCGCGGGGGGTGCGAGAAATAGCCGGCTGTACGCCTGAAGCAAGGCGAGATGATCCGTCTCGGCAGCCGCGCGCAGGCCGACCAGCTCCGAGGAAACCGGATAGCCGAGCCGCCCAGACAGATCCTCGAGATCGTCCGCAAGATACCGCGCGAACGCCCGATACGCCGCGCCCTCCTTCGGCGCGAGGAAGGCGCGCGCGAGGCAAAGATAGAACTCGGCGCGCTCGCTAAGCACAGTCGATGCTGTCACACGAAAGCCTCGTCGTCTTCCGGAGAATGCCTGAACTCAAAGAGGGTTCGGACGCGAAGACGCGGAGGTTTTTCGTTGGCACTCTGTGGATTTTCTCTGCGTCTCTGCGTCGAATAATCATATAAACCGGATTTTCCTAGCGCTTCTCCCCCGGCGTGGCCGACAGATCGAACCGCTTCTCGCCAAAGGCGTAGACGGCGAAGGCCACGGAAAGCGCGAGCAACAGCAGCATCCACTCCGTGAGCGAGGGGGTATAGCGCACGAACCCCGGCACCCAGCTTCCCTTAAAGAGCGGCACCACCTGGCCGCCGATCACGAACTCGTAGCGCCCGATGAAGAGCGCCACGAGCACGAGCACCGCCGCAGCCAACTGCATACTGGGCTGGTTTCTCGATCCCGGCCTGAGCATGAGCACGAGCGGCAGCACCAGCCCCACCCACAGCTCGAGATGAAACAGCGGCGAGCCGACCATCCAGTCGAACGCCTGAAGCCCCTCGGCGTTGCTCCACAAGCCGGTGACGGCGCGCGATCCGACCATCGCGATCACCACGGCGAGCGCGGCGGCGAATATCCCGGGCATCGCGCCGGTCAGGAGCGCACGCGCCTTGTCCGGCATCGCCTTGGGATCGAGACCGTAGGCGAGGTAGGTCACGAGCATCGCGAACGCGACACCGCTCAAGAACGACTCGGCCAGGAAATAGACCGGGATGAGCGGACCGTACCAGAACGGGCGCATCGCCATCATGCCGAAAACCGCGCCGGCGTTGAGCGCGACCGCGACGGCGGCGACGAACAGCGCGACCCCGAGACCGCGGTTTGCGGCGTAGTCCCAGCCCGGGCGGGTCATGCGGTTGAAGACGACGAGCAACAGCACGCCGTAGGCGGCGATGAAGAACGGCTTCCAGAAAAGCGGTGAGAGATACTGGAAACTGAGCGGGATGGCCCAGAACGCCCGCAGCGGATGCCCCAGCTCCAGCGTGAGCGCCACGACCGCCGCCGCGGCCGTCGCCAGCGCGAGCCACACGCAGCGCCTGGCGATCGGGTAAAAATCCCGTACGCCGAAGGCGAGCGCGAGCGAGGCGACGAAGGCGAGCCCCGTCGAGGCGAGCAGAAAATAGTCATAGGTGACGATCGGCAGCCCCCACGAGAGCGGCCCCTGGCTCGTGGTGTTGAACGCCGCGTGCCCCCGGGTGAACAGGGCGACCGCGACGATCGCGAGGCTTACGCCCACGCCGATCGCGGCGGCGGCGAATACCGTATTCACCGGCCCCTTGAACGATGCTTGAGTCGCCATGACTGGCCCTCCTCAGGTCTTCGCCGCGCGGCTGCCCGGCACCGAGGCGCCGGCGCCGCCGGAGAGGTAATACACCTGCGGCTTGTTGCCGGTCTGGTCCAGCAGCCGCACGCCGCGCTTGTCGGCGATGAGCTTGTTCACGTGGCTCGCCGGGTTGTCGAGGTCGCCGAAGTAGCGCGCCTTGGGCGGGCACATGCGCACGCACGCCGGCACGTACTCCTTGAGCTCCGGGATGTCCTCGTCCAGGTCCGCCACGCCCTTCGGCGCCTTGGAGATCTTGTGGTAGCAGAACGTGCACTTCGACACCACGCCCGAGGGCTGGATGCCGACGCCGTGCACCCAATCTTCGCGGTCGTTCGGCGCGCGGTACGGCGGGCTCCACATCCCCCTGCCCGCGCCCGGGAACACCCCGCGGACGTCGGGCTCGACGAGCGGCCGCTCATCCACGTAGAAGCGCACGCCGTACGGGCAGGCGATCATGCAGTACTTGCAGCCGATGCACTTGTTCCAGTCGATCAACACCAGGCCGTCCTCGGTCTTGTACGTCGCCCGGGTCGGGCACACATCCACGCACGAGGGATGCTCGCAGTGCATGCACGGGCGCGGGAACCACATGAGCTTCGCGCTCGGGTACTTGCCCTCGTGATAGAACAGCACGTCCTGCCAGTTCTCGCCCGGCAGGCGATTGTTCTCCATCGCGCAGGCGGTGGTGCAGGCCTGGCAGCCGGTGCACTTGTCGAGGTCGATGACCATGCCCCACTTAGCCATGTTCGGTCTCCGTTATCAGGCCTTCTCCACCGTCACCTTGGCGGTGTAATAGTTGGCCATGCCGGTGACGCGGTCGGACTGGTTGACGACGACCGTGTCCACGTGCGCGCCGCCCTTGCCGCGCGCCTGCGCGGTCGCCCAGCGCCCGTGCGCCCAGTGACCGTACTCGAATGGCAGTACCACCGTGTCCGGGCGCGTGAGCTCGGTCACGCGCGCGTAGGCCTCGATACCGCCGAGCGCCGACTTGATGCGGATGCGGTCGCCGTCGCGGATGCCCCGCGCTTTGGCCGCGCTCGGGTGGATCTCGGCGAGCGCGCCCTTCGCGCCGTGCCCGCCCACGGTGGGCTGGAACAGCGCGATCGCGGTCGGGAGGTTGGCGCCGCGCCCTTCGGCGTGCATCGCGGTCTTGGGCGTGACGAAGTGCAGGTCGCCGCCGCCGGTGTACTTGGGCTCCTCCCACTGCGGGAACATCAGTCGCTTCGGGTCGCGCCCGGTCATCCGGGCGATCCAGGCGGCCTCGTGCTCGAGCTTGCCCGAGCGGATCTCGAACTTGCCCGACTCGGTCTTGAGGAGTTTGTCCTTCACTTCGGCCGGCGTCATGCGCCGGTTATAACCCCTGCCGTCCCACTCGTAGAACTCGCCGCCGATCTGGCGCCAGTGGTACGGCTTCTTGTACCAGACGCCCTTCGCCTTCCAGCTCTCGAAGCCGTTGACGCCGTTGTCGCCCAGTTCTTTTTCGAAGCCCTTCGCCAGGTGGCGGACCACATTCTCGGAATTATTGAGTGCCTTATAGTACTGCCCCATCGGGCCCTTCATGCGCTTGCCGATCTCGATCAGCGTGTCGCCGAAATACTTCGTGTCGTACAAGGGCTTCACCGCCGGCACCCGCAACTGCGTCATCGGGAAGCCCTGGAACGGATAGGTCGGGGCATCCTGCAACCGCTCGAGGTAGGTATGATCCGGCAGCACGAGATCGGCCATCCACGCGGTCTCGCCGGGGAACGGCGAGGTGTCGATGACGAACACCTCTTTCAGCATCTCCTCCCATTGCGGCGCGTTCGGCGCCGAGAACACCGGGTTGGTGAGATAGAACATCACGGTATCGAGCTTGTAGGGCTTGCCCGCCAGGTGGTTGCGGGCGACCTCTTGCAGCATGTTCTTCGCCAGGAGATATCCGTCCTCGTGGCCTTTGAGGTCCACACGCGGGAATTTCTTCCACGGCCCGTTCTTCGCGTACTCGTCCTTGTAGTCGTCCGCCTTCACCGGCATCGGCCCATAGGGCGGACCCATCTGGTACATCAGCCCGCCCTTGGCGAACAGCGATCCGACGAGCGCATTGAGCGTGTGGATCGCCATGCCGTTGTAGATGCCGTTGCTGTGGGTGTGCGCCCCGCGCTCGAACAGCGCGATCGCCGGCCGCGTGCCGCCGAACTCGCGCGCGGTCTCGACGATGTCGCGTTCGGCGAGCGTGGTGACCTCCGCGGCCCACTTCGGCGTGCGGTTCTTGAGCTCGATGTTCCACCACTCGATGAGGCCCCGCACCCACTTCTCGTCGAAGCCCGCCGGGTCCACGGTCTGGCCGGTCTTGAAGCGGTTGACGCCGTCGCGGAAGTCGCCGACGAAGGCCCGGTCCCACAGACCCTCGGTCAGGATCACGTGGGCGATGGCGAGCGCCAGCGCCCCGTCGGTCCCGGGCTTTATCAGGAGCGCGCGGTCCGAGGCCGCGAGCGTCGTGTTCAGATGCACGTCCACGGCCGTGATCTTGGTCTTCGGGACCTTCTCGCCGCGGAGGTAGCCCCAGACCTGCATGTTGTTGTTGTACGGCCGGAACGCCTCGAGAAAACCCGCGCCGACGATCAGCAGGTAGTTGGCGTTGCGGTAATCGTAGGCGCTGTAGGAGGCGTTGCCGTCGAGGCACTGCTTGGCGACGACGCTGCCGTCGGAGCAGATCGAGGAGTGCCCGATGGGGACGTTCGGCGAGCCGTACAGCTCGCCGAACGGGCCGAGCTGGCCGGCGCAGGAGGCGCCCCAGCCGCGGCCGAAGAGCAGCGCGAAGCGGTGCGACTCGCCCTTCGCGCGCAGGTTGTTGAGCCGCCCGGCCACGGTGTCGAGCGCCTCGTCCCAGGAGATCGGCACGAACTTCGGGTCCTCTTCGCGGCCCTTCTTCGGGTTGGTGCGTTTCATCGGCCCCTTGAAGCGATCGGGGTCGTAGAGGATGTAGGCGCCGAGCGGGCCCTTGGGGCAGAGCTTGCCGTTGGAGATCGGATGCTCGGAGCTGCCGTAGATCGCGTGCACCCGCCCGTCGGTGGTGTAGACGTCGATCCCGCAGCGCGCCGGGCATTGATGGCAGATGCTCTTGGTGATGACGGTGGCGCCTGCGCCCGCCGGCGGCGGCGCGGCCTTCGCCTCGGTGAGCGTGACGAAGCCGGGAAACTTGTTGAGGCCGATGCCGAGCGCGCCCGCCGCGCCGCTCGCCTGGAGAAAACGCCTGCGCGACAGCTTGATGTCGTCCGCAATGCTCATAGCCCGCGACCTCCGTTCCTTAGATTCCGTGGCACGATCGAGCGAGGAAAACGCCTTTACGCTACTGCGGCGGGCGCACGCGAGCTTTGATATTTATCAAGGTTTTTCCCGCACAAGGCGGCGGGCTGAACAGGCGATGCGCGCGCCCGCGTGAATTGCCTTACCGAGCATCCGGCATTCGCAAGTTAAGGAAGTTCAGTACGATTATTTGACGCAAAGGCGCAAAGAAAAGCTCCGGCTATTGACCCGGCCCGATTGTTAATCCGCTCTGATTTTCTTTGCGTCTTCGCGTCTTTGCGTCAAAAACTCATATGCTATTTAAGTCCTTGAAGATTGACGCAAAACCCGTGGCGCCCGCGGCGGCTGGTCGGATCGGCGGGATACGCGCCCGCGTGAATTGATTTGCACCGAATTACTCATACAATAGACCTCGATCTTGCCCCCCTTTATCCGGAGCCCTGGCCATGTACCGCTGCGCATGTCAGGTCGGCGAATGCGTCCTTTGCGAGGCGCGTCTGGCTTCCGGGCCGGCACGCGAGCACGCCTGCGAGGTCCGCGGCCTGCTGACCAGGCAGACCCATCGGCCGCGCGAAATCCTCTTCCGCCAGGGCGAACCGAGCGAGCATCTTTTCTTGCTGGGCACCGGCCAGGTGAAGCTCATGTCCAACCTTCCGGACGGGCGTGAGCAGATCCTGGGCGTGCGGATCGCCGGACAACTACTTGGGTTCGAGGCGCTCCACCCCGCCGGCGCCGCGGAGCGCGGCGGCGCGGCAGGCGGGGATGTCCAGCACCCGTACACCGCCGAGACGTTAACAACGGTGGAGGTATGCAGAATACGGCACCGGGACATGCTGGCGATCCTGGAGCAGAATCCGGCGGTCTCGCTGCGCGTGATCGAGCGCCTCAGGCAGGAGCTCGATCAGGCCCAGGTGCTGATCCGCGACCTCGGGCTCAAATCCGCGCCGGAGAAGGTGGCGTCTTTTATTCTCTCGCTGGTCCCCGACGACGCCGCGCGCGCGGACATCCTGCTCATGCCGCTCTCGCGTCTCGAAATCGCCGAGTTCCTCGGGCTCACCGTCGAGACGGTGAGCCGCGTGTTCGCGAAATTCCGCCGCGACGACCTCATCCGCACCCCGCGTGGGCGCGTCGAGGTCCTTAATCGCGCGCACTTGAGCTCCGTCGCCGGTGGGATAAGCGCCGCACCCACGCCGCGCGGCGAGCGCGCCCTCCCCGCTTATTGAACGCCGGCGGAAACTATTGAGATCGCGTAAACCTAAAAAACGGCGATTGCATCCGCAGATTACGCAGATTTCCGCAGATTTTAAGAATGAATCGAGTGGATAAGGAGGGGAAAATAGATTCCCCCCTCCCCTCGCGGGAGGGGGATAGGGCTGATGTTTCCCCTACTTTTCATCGTCGAACTCCCAACCGTAGATAAAGGGAATGGATAGCGGAATCGGTCAAAGGCAAACA
>Ga0154833_1060_pt1 | contig 14481 bp, 12 predicted proteins | sample Rifle2008BG16ft_FD_116137 | JGI IMG/M metagenome (GOLD analysis project Ga0154833, IMG submission 116137) | Candidatus Muproteobacteria bacterium RBG_16_65_34 | reverse complement strand
ACTTGTATCGTTACGCTTCCTGCTTCACTCGCAAGACCAGGGCAGACCATCCGTGGTCTGCCCGTTCGGCGGCACGAACGTCCACTGGACGTTCGTGACACCTCCGCCTCACCCCTGTCGGGGCATTTCGGATTCCCGGCCCGGCGCGTCCCGCGCGCCGGGCGTTCGCCGGGACGAATTTGACGCGCCATTCCCGCCATCCCTGGCGCAACATCATCGACCTCAACATACCCCGGCCCGTGCATCCATGCACGGGCGCTCAGCCGCGTGGACACACGTTAAGTGTGTCCACGACTACTCGGCTTCGCCCTCTCGCCCCGACCAATCTTTCTTTCCCGGACACATCTCCAGGGGCTTGGGCTCACCCGCACGGCCGCGGCGGCGCGCGGTTGGCTTCCTGAAGGCGTTTTCTGTATCTTGCCGCCGTCATGCGCATCCTGCTGAGTAACGACGACGGCTACCTCGCGCCCGGGCTCGCCTGTCTGGCGAACGCGCTGCGCCCGCTCGCGCAGCTCGACGTCGTCGCCCCCGAGCGTGACCGCAGCGGCGCAAGCAACTCGCTGACGCTCGACCGCCCGCTGCGCATCAAGCAGGGCGAGAACGGCTTTCTCTACGTCGACGGCACGCCCACGGACTGCGTGCACCTGGCGATCACGGGCCTGATGGAGCACGAACCCGACATGGTGATCGCCGGCATCAACCGCGGCGCGAACCTGGGCGATGACGTGCTCTATTCGGGTACGGTGGCCGCGGCGATGGAGGGGCGCTTCTTGGGCGCCCCGGCGATCGCGGTATCGCTCGTGGGTCAGCTCGGCCAGAATTTTCAGACCGCGGCCGACATCGTGGTGCGGCTGGTGCAGCGGCTGGTTCACGATCCGCTGCCGGCCGACACCATCCTCAGCGTCAACGTGCCGGACCTCCCGCCCGAGCGGATCGCCGGCATCGAGGCCACGCGCCTCGGGCACCGACACAAGGCCGAGCCCGTCATTCGCGCCGCCGATCCGCACGGACGTCCGGTGTACTGGGTGGGCTCGCCCGGCGCGGAAGCCGACGCCGGCCCGGGCACGGATTTCTACGCCATCCGGCGCCAGTGCGTCTCCATCACCCCTTTGCACGTGGACCTGACCCGCTATACTGCGCTGGATCAGGTAACCTCCTGGCTCAAGAAGCTGTAACCGCCCGACCGGCACATGCGGAAAACGGACACGCAAGGCATCGGCATGACTTCCCTGCGCACCCGCGAGCGGCTGATCCAGCGGCTGCGGGAGGAAGGTATCGCCGATGAGCGGGTCCTGGAGGCGATACGCAAGGTACCGCGGCATCTGTTCATCGACGAGGCGCTCGCCTCGCGCGCCTACGAGGACACGGCGCTGCCGATCGGCTACGGCCAGACCATCTCACAGCCCTTCATCGTGGCGAAGATGACCGAAGCGCTCTTAAGCGACGGGCCGCCGCATAAGGTCCTCGAGGTCGGTACCGGCTCCGGCTACCAGACCGCGGTGCTCTCCCAGTTGGTGCCGGAGGTCTACACCGTCGAGCGCATCGAGCCCCTGTTCAAGCTTGCCCGCAAGCGCCTGCGCGAGCTCGGCTGCCGCAACGTCCGTTTCAAGCTCTCGGACGGCTCCTGGGGCTGGGCGGAGCATGCGCCCTTCGACGCCGTCATCGTCACGGCGGCGCCGAACGAGATACCGCAACCGCTGCTCGAGCAGCTCGCCGTCGGCGGTCGCATGGTGATCCCCGTCGGCGGGGCGTCCATGCAGGAGTTGCTGCAAGTGCGCCGCACCGAGCAGGGCTACACGCATGAGCGCCTGGAGCTCGTTAATTTCGTGCCGCTGGTCGTGGGGCGGGTGTGAGCGCGCTGACGTATCGGTATATGAACTTTCACCACAGAGGGCACAGAGATCACGGAGGAAAGCAGAAATTCATTTGTTTAAGAACATTTAGAAGTTCTCTGTGTCCTCTGTGCTCTCCGTGGTTAAGCCTGTTGACTTCAATGGCTTTGCTGACGCTCGCCGCCTGCGCCGGAGGCGGCGTGGCGCCGGTGAGCGATCAAAGCGCGTCCCTGCGCCAGCCGGAATCGGAGTACCGCGAGGTGCGCGCCGGGGATACGCTCTACAGCATCGCCTGGGAGTCCGGACGCGACTACCGCGAGCTCGCCGCCTGGAACGGCATCGCACCGCCATACGTAATCAAACCGGGACAAAAATTGCGGCTCTATCCGCCGGAGCAAGAGGAGGCGGGGGAGAAAACGAAAACAACCGAGGTTTCAGCCCGCCCGGACGCCGCGCCGGCGTACCACGTCGTGCGCCGCCGCGAGACGCTCACGCGCATCGCCGCGCAGCATGACGTGAGCCCGAAAGATCTCGCCGCATGGAACAAGCTCTCGCCGCCGTACACACTCAAATCCGGACAGAAACTGCGGCTGGCAGCGCCGCAAGGCGTGGCGCCAGCCGAGAATAAAGTTGTGGCCAGAAAGGCCGATAAGAAGACACCTGGTGCCGCCGACCGCCACGACGCGGGCCCAGCGCGCTCGCCCAAGGCCTCGGGCGAGTTGGGTCCTTGGGTCTGGCCGACAGAGGGGACGATCCTCGCGCGCTTCAGCGCCAAGAATCCCAACAAGGGCATCGACATCGGCGGAAAGGCCGGTCAGCCGATCGTCGCGGCGGCGCCGGGGACGGTCGTCTACCGGGGCGGTGGACTCCGCGGTTACGGGCAGCTTATCATCATCAAGCACAACGCGGATTTTCTGAGCGCCTATGCCCACTCCGACAAGATTTACGTCAAGGAAGGGAATGTGATAAAACGGGGCCAGAAAATCGCCGAGATGGGCAGCAGCGGCGCCGACCGCGTGAAGCTGCATTTCGAGATTCGCCGCCGCGGCGCTCCCGTCGACCCCATGGAATATCTCCCCAGAAAATAGCCATGCCTGCGCGCAAGACATCATCCAGACACAAAAGGGGCGCGTCCGGAAAAGAGGAGCAGGCTGCTGCAACCCCCGAAGCGGACGAGGACGATCAGGACGAATCGACCGCCGAGGCGCGCGAACCGGACGAGGCGCGGGAGCCCGCCGCCGAGCCGGCGAGGGCGGATCGGGAGGAGCCTGAAGGGGGCGGCGAGCAGCGCGATCGGTATACCCAGGCCGATGCCACGCGTCTCTACCTGAAAGAGATCGGATTCTCGCCGCTGCTCACCGCCGAGGAAGAGGTCTATTACGCCCGGCGCGCGCAAAAGGGCGACGACAAGGCACGCAAACGCATGATCGAGAGCAACCTGCGCCTGGTCGTCAAAATCGCGCGCCGCTACATGAACCGCGGGCTTTCGCTGCTCGATCTCATCGAAGAAGGCAACCTGGGGCTCATCCGCGCGGTCGAGAAGTTCGACCCGGAGCGCGGCTTCCGCTTCTCGACCTACGCCACGTGGTGGATCCGCCAGACCATCGAGCGCGGCATCATGAACCAGACCCGCACCATCCGATTGCCGGTGCACGTGTTGAAGGAGATCAACATCTATCAGCGCGCCGCGCGCCACCTCGCGCAGAAGCTCGACCACGAACCCTCACCCGAGGAGGTGGCGAACCTGCTGGACAAACCGGTCGAGGATGTAAAACAGATGCTCGGCCTGAACGAGCGGGTGACCTCGGTGGACGCGCCGCTCGACGACGATCCGGACCGTTCGCTCCTCGATGCCATCGCCGACGAGCGCACGCCGGACCCCGAGAAGATGCTCCAGCGCGAGGACCTCCACGGGCTCATCGAGCAGTGGCTCGATGAGCTGAACGACAAGCAGCGCGAGGTGGTGGAGCGGCGTTTCGGCCTCAACAGCCGCGAGATCGCCACGCTGGAAGAAGTCGGCGCCGACATCGGCGTGACGCGCGAGCGCGTGCGCCAGATCCAGGTCGAGGCGCTGAAGCGCCTGCGCGTGATCCTGGAGAAGGCCGGCTACTCGGTGGATTCGTTTTAGCGGGCAGCCGTCAGCTATCAGCTATCAGCTATCAGCTTACACCTGCCCTCGCTTGTTCAGCCTTTAGCTGACTGCTGATAGCTGATCGCTTATTTATCCTTCAATCATCAACAACGCCGCCGCCACGCGCCGGCCGTCGCCCATGAGGATGTTGTAGGTGCGGCAGGCCGCGCCGGTATCCATCACCTCGACGCCGACATTGACCTCCACGAGCGCGCGCAGGGACGCCGGCTTGGGGAACCGCAGCCGCGCCCCGGTACCGAGGATCACGACCTCGGGTCTGAGCCCGGCGAGGATCTCGAAATGCGTCTCGTCAAGCTCGGCGAACGCGAGCGGCGGCCAGTCGGCGATGACCCGCTGCGGCGTGACGATCAGGCTGCGGGTGTAGATCGTCTGGTTGACCGTCACCTGGCCGGGGGCGTAGGCGCGAATCTGGTTCAGGCCGGCGCCCATCTCGAGTTGGATCTTCATGACAGCTTGGTCTCATTCGCGGCCGCGCATTGACACCCGCATGCCGCACGGCTATGTTGGCTCGCTTTGACGTAAGCCCTATAATGCACGAGGATTCAACCACTTGGGCGGGCCCCTACTATATAACAGCCCGGCAGCAGACAGGTAACGAATGGACGACTTTCCGCGCATAAAACGCCTCCCGCCCTACGTCTTCAACATCGTCAACGATCTGAAGGCCCAAGCCCGCAAGCAGGGCGAAGACATCATCGACTTCGGGATGGGCAATCCCGACGGCGCGACCCCCAGGCATATCGTGGAGAAGCTCTGCGAGGCGGCGAGCCGCGAGGACACGCACCGCTACTCGGTCTCGCGCGGCATCCCGCGCCTGCGCCGGGCGATCTGCCAGTGGTACCAGCGCCGCTACGGCGTCGAGCTCGACATGGACCGCGAGGCCATCGTCACCATCGGCTCCAAGGAAGGCCTGTCGCATCTGGCGCTCGCCACGGTGGACAAGGGCGACGCGGTGCTGGTGCCGAACCCGAGCTACCCGATCCACACCTACGGCTTCGTCATCGCCGGCGCCGATATCCGGCATGTGCCGCTCGTGCCGGGCGGCGACTTCTTCGCCGAGCTCGAAAAGGCGATCAAGAACTCCTGGCCCAAGCCCAAGATGCTCATTCTCAACTTCCCGGCCAACCCCACGACCCAATGCGTCGAGCTCGATTTCTTCGAGAAGGTGATCGCGGTCGCCAAGGAGCACGACATCTGGGTGATCCACGATCTCGCCTACGCCGATATCGTGTTCGACGGCTACAAGGCGCCCTCGATCCTGCAAGTGCCGGGGGCGAAGGACATCGCGGTGGAATTCTTCACGCTCTCCAAGAGCTACAACATGCCCGGCTGGCGCGTGGGCTTCATGTGCGGCAACGCCAAGCTCGTCGCCGCCCTTGCCAAGCTCAAGTCGTACTTCGACTACGGCACCTTCACGCCGATCCAGGTCGCGGCGATCCTCGCGCTCGAGGGACCCCAGGACTGTCTCGAAGAGATCCGCCTCACTTATCAGAAGCGCCGCGACGTGCTGTGCAACGGGCTGTTTTCCGCCGGCTGGGCGGTGGAGAAACCGAAGGCCACCATGTTCGTCTGGGCGCGCATCCCGGAGCCGTTCCGCGCGCTCGGTTCGCTCGAATTCTCCAAGAAGCTCCTGACCGAGGCCCGGGTCGCGGTCTCGCCGGGCGTGGGCTTCGGCGAATACGGCGATGAGTACGTGCGCTTCTCGCTGATCGAAAACGAGCATCGCACGCGCCAGGCGATCCGCTCGATTCGCGAGATGTTCCGCAAGGACCACGTGCTCACCGACGTGCGCCAGGTCAACAACTGAACAACAGCGAAACCACAGATGAACACAGATGGACACAGATCAGAAAGTCAAAAGCCAAACGGCGAAACCGCAGATAAACGCAGATGAACGCGGATAAAAGACCAAAAACAGGATTTGTTGTCGTTTTAATCTGCGTTTATCTGCGTTCATCTGCGGTTCCCATAATCTTACAAATATGAAACCGGTCAAAATCGGCATCCTCGGCCTCGGCACGGTCGGCTGCGGCACGATCAACGTGCTCGCGCGCAACGGCCTGGAGATCGCGCGCCGCGCCGGGCGCGAGATCAAGATCGTTCAGGCCTCGGCCCGCGACCTCAAAAAGAAGCGGCCGTGCCCGACCGAGGGCATCCGGCTGGTGACCGACCCGTTCGAGATCGTGCGCAACCCGGAGGTCGAGGTCGTGGTGGAGTTGATCGGCGGCTGCGACCCGGCCAGGGGTCTGGTGCTCGAGGCGATCGCGAACGGCAAGCATGTGGTCACCGCGAACAAGGCGCTGATCGCCGTGCATGGCAATGAGATCTTCGCGCAGGCGCAGAAGCGGGGCGTGATGATCGCGTTCGAGGCCGCGGTCGCGGGCGGCATCCCCATTATCAAAATGGTGCGCGAAGGGCTTGCCGGTAACCGCATCGAATGGATTGCCGGAATTATTAACGGCACGAGCAATTTCATTCTCACCGAGATGCGCGACAAGGGTGCGGACTTCGCCGCCGTGCTCAAGGAGGCGCAGCGCCTGGGCTACGCCGAGGCCGATCCGGCCTTCGACGTCGAGGGCATCGACGCCGCGCACAAGCTCACCATCCTCGCGGCCATCGCCTTCGGCATCCCGCTCAAGTTCGAGCAGGCCTACATCGAAGGCATCACGAAGATCACCCGCATGGACGTGCAGTACGCCGAGGAGCTCGGCTACCGCCTCAAACTGCTCGGCATCGCGCGGCGCACGAACGGCGGCGTGGAGCTGCGCGTGCATCCGACGCTCATCCCGCAGCGGCGACTCATCGCCAACGTCGAGGGCGCGATGAACGCCGTGCTCGTGAAGGGCGACGCCGTGGGGCCGACGCTCTTTCACGGCGCGGGCGCGGGCGCCGAGCCCACGGCCTCGGCCGTGGTCGCCGACCTGGTGGATGTCGTGCGCACGCTCACGGTCGATCCGCAGCAGCGCGTGCCGCATCTGGCGTTCCAGCCCGATGCGCTCGTCGATCTGCCGATCCTGCCGATCGCGGAGGTCGAGACCTCGTATTACCTGCGGCTCACGGCGCTCGACCGGCCGGGCGTGCTCGCGGACGTCACGCGCATCCTCGCCGATCTTCATATCTCGATCGAGGCCATCCTGCAAAAAGAGCCGCACGCCGGCGAGGAGACCGTACCGGTCATCATCCTCACGCAGCGCGTGCAGGAGAAGAACATGAACGCGGCGATTGCGCGCATCGAGCAGCTCGGCTCGATCAAGGACAAGGTCGCGCGCATCCGCCTGGAGCACCTCAACCCGGATTGGAACTGAAAACCGTAACCGCAGATGAACGCGGATAAACGCAGATAAAAATGATTTCTCTCTCTTTTGTTTCTTGATCTGCGTCCATCCGCGTTCATCTGCGGTTCCAAAAAATCATATAGAGAATCGAAAACATGAATCTCGGCAGCCGCTACACCGGATTGATCGACAAGTACCGCGACCGCCTGCCGGTCTCGGACGACACCCGCATCATCAGCCTGGGCGAGGGCAACACCCCGCTCATCCGCCTGAACAATATCCCGCGCACCGTCGGCAAGCACGTGGACATCTACGTGAAGTTCGAGGGCCTGAATCCCACGGGCTCGTTCAAGGACCGCGGCATGACGATGGCGGTCACGAAGGCGGTGGAGGAGGGCAGCCGCGCGATCATCTGCGCCTCGACCGGCAACACCTCGGCCGCGGCCGCGGCCTACGCCGCGCGCGCCGGCATCGCCTGCTTTGTGGTCATTCCCGAGGGCAAGATCGCGCTGGGCAAGCTCGCCCAGGCGATGATCCACGGCGCGGTCGTGATCCAGATCCAGGGCAACTTCGACGTCGGCATGGCGCTGGTGAAAGAAGTTGCCAACGAGGCGCCGGTGACGATCGTCAACTCGATCAATCCCTACCGGCTCCAGGGCCAGAAAACGGCGGCGTTCGAGATCATCGAGGAACTGGGGACGGCGCCGGATTTCCATTGCCTGCCGGTCGGCAACGCCGGCAACATCACCGCGCACTGGATGGGTTACTGCGAGTATGCCGATCACGGGATCGTGAACAACCGCCCGGTCATGGTGGGCTATCAGGCCGCGGGCGCGGCGCCGTTTATTCTCGGCCACATGGTGGATAACCCCGAGACCGTCGCGACCGCCATCCGTATCGGCCATCCGCAGTCCTGGGACAAGGCCTGGGTGGTACAGAAGAACTCGAACGGCTGGTTCGAAAAATTCAGCGACGACGACATCCTCGCCGCGCAGAAGCTGCTCGCCCAGAAGGAAGGCATCTTCTGCGAGCCGGCCTCCGCAATCTCGCTCGCCGGCGCGCTGCACGACCTCAAGCGCGGCAAGATTCCGGAAGGCAGCCGCGTCGTTTGCACGCTCACCGGCCACGGACTCAAGGACCCCGACACCGCCATCAAGCAAGGCATGGGGCCGGTACTCAAGGTGGCCGCAGAGTCCGGCGCCGTAAAAAAGGCGATCCTGGACAATCTGGCGTGATTCGGGACAGCGATGCCCGAAGGCCGAACGGTGTGGATTAGGGCATAATCTCCTGCCGTCCCTGGATTCAACGCGCCCTGACCTTCCGCCGTGCCGGACACAAGCAAACATCTCTATCTGCTGATTCCGGGTTTCTTCGGTCCGCAGCCGGGCCCGGACGAGTCCGAGGCGACGGCGCATGCCTGGCCCGCGCTCGAAACCTTGCTCGCGCGCGCCTCGGCCGCCCATAGAACACTCCCGCACGGCCTCGAGGCCACGCTCTTCGCGCTGTTCCATGCCGATTCGTCCGTCGAGGGCGATCTGCCGGTGGCGGCGGTCACGCGCGCGTTGGACACGGGTGTGATCGACAACGGTTGGTGGGTGCGCGCCGATCCGGTGCATCTGCGCCCCGAGCGCGACCGTCTGATCCTTGCGGACAGCCACGTGCTCGATCTCACCCAGGACGAGGCCAGCCGCCTGGCGGCGGAGATCGCAAAGGTGTACGTCGAGGACGGGCTGATCCTCAAGGCGCCGCGCCCGGGACGCTGGTACCTCAAGCCCGCGCGCGCCCCGCGCATTTCGACCACACCCCTGCCCGAAGTCGTGGCGCGGGACATCCATCCCTATCTGCCGCAGGGCAAGGATGGCAAAGCCTGGCACACCATCCTGAACGAAGTGCAGATCCTGTTGCACACGGCCAAGGTCAACGAAGAACGCGAGCGCCGCGGCAAACTCCCGATCAACAGCCTCTGGTTCTGGGGCGGCGGGCGGCTGCCCAAGATCAAGCCGGTGAGCTGGACGCAGATCTGGAGCGAGGAGCCGGTGAGCCTTGCGCTCGCGCGCCTGACGGAAACCTCCGGCCGGGCGTTGCCGGCGGGATTCGAGGACTGGCGGCGCCAGGCCGATCGCGCGGGCGAGCACCTGGTGGTGCTCGACAGCCTGCGGGCGCCGTTCCTTTATGGCGACCAGGAAGCCTGGTCCGCCGCCATGACGCGCCTCGAGCGGGACTGGATGGCGCCGCTCAGCATCGCGCTGCGCGCGGAGACGCTCTCGAGCGCGACACTGCTCACCGACGCCGGTCGCGGCTTTCACCTCAGCCCGAAGGCGATGCGCCGCTGGTGGCGGCGGCGCCATCCGCTCGCCTCCTACGCCTGAAGCGACACCCCGGCGGCATGAATTATTCCGGTAAAATAATCGTCCGCCGCTGCGCGCCACCGCAACCGCTGTGCGACACGCTGCCCGCGGACCTCCACCCGGTGCTGCGGCGGGTCTATCTCGCGCGTAACATCGCCGCGGCCCAGGAGCTTGACCTCGCGCTCGAGCACCTGACACCGCCGCAGCGCCTCAAGGACATGGAGCGGGCCCTGGTCCTGCTGGAGGATGCCGTGCGCGCCCGCCGGCGCATCCTGGTTGTTGCCGACTTCGACACCGACGGCGCCACGAGCTGCGCGCTGATGCTGCGCGCCCTCAGGCAATTGGGCGCGGCCGACGTGCGCTATGTGGTGCCGAACCGCTTCGAATACGGCTACGGCCTCACCCCGGAGATTGTGGCCCTCGCCGCGCAGCACACACCCGATCTGCTGATCACGGTGGACAACGGCATCTCCAGCGTCGAGGGCGTGCGCGCCGCGCGGGCGCGCGGCATCCGCGTGCTCATCACCGATCATCACCTGCCGGGCCCCGTGCTGCCCGAGGCCGACGCGATCGTCAACCCAAATCAGCCGGGCGATGAATTTCCGAGCAAACATCTCGCCGGCGTGGGCGTGGCGTTCTACGTCATGCTCGCGCTGCGCGCGCGCCTGCGCGAGACCGGCTGGTTCGACGGCCAGGGGATCGCCGAACCTAACCTCGCCCGGCTGCTCGATCTCGTGGCGCTGGGTACCGTCGCCGATGTCGTGCCGCTCGATCACACCAACCGCATCCTCGTCGCCCAGGGCCTCGCGCGCATCAACCGCGGCCGGTGCGCCGAGGGCGTGCGCGCGCTGCTGCGCATCGCCGGCCGCACCGAAGGCCGGATCACCCCGGCCGATCTCGGCTTTTGTGTCGCCCCGCGCCTGAACGCCGCCGGACGACTCGAGGACATGGCGCTCGGGATCGAGTGCCTGCTGACGGACGATCCCGCGGCAGCCGCCGAGATGGCGCAACGGCTCGACGCGCTCAATCGCGAGCGGCGCGCGATCGAATCCGGGATGCAGGATCAGGCGCACCGCGCCGTCGACGCGCTGCATCTGGAAGGGGAGGGTCTGCCGCGCGGGCTGTGTCTCCTCGACGAATCCTGGCACCAGGGCGTCGTCGGGCTGGTGGCCGCGCGCGTCAAGGACCGTCTGCACCGACCGGTAATCGCCTTCGCGCCCGGCGCCAACGGCGAGATCAAGGGCTCGGCGCGCTCCGTGCCCGGACTGCACATCCGCGACGCGCTCGACGCGATCGCCGCGCGCCATCCGAGCGTGCTGCAAAAGTTCGGCGGCCACGCCATGGCCGCGGGACTGAGCCTGCGGCGCGCGGATTACGAGGCATTCAGCGCGCTGTTCGCCGAAGAGGTGAGCCGCTGGCTCGGCGAAGAGGATCTCCGTGGCGTTGTCTTGAGCGACGGCGAGCTCGCGGCCGCCGAGCTTACCCTCGATCTCGCCGAGCTTTTGCGCGCGAACGGACCCTGGGGGCAGGGTTTCCCCGAGCCGCTGTTCGACGGCGAATTCCAGGTTGCCGACCGGCGCGTCGTCGGCGGCAAGCACTTGAAGCTCGCACTCCGCGCCGCCACGGGCGGCCAACGCTTCGACGCCATCGCCTTCGGCGCCGCGCAGAGCGCGATTACCGAAAACCAGCATGTCCGCGCGGCATACCGGCTCGACGTGAACGAGTATCAAGGCCGTCGCTCGGTGCAGCTGGTGATCGACTATATTGAGCCGGCGCACAAATGAGCGGCAGGCTGAACATCGCCGCTGTCACGCGCGCACTACGCTTATCGTTGTTTCGAAAACACGTACCGGACAGGGAGAAACATCAATGAATCAGCACGGGGCAACAAACCGGTTGTTTATTTCCACTATTTCAGCGGTTTTCTTGATGTGTCCGTACGTACTGGTGGCGCAAGACAATGACGCCGGACGGCTTCGGCCATCAGTTGATGGCGACGATCTCGCGTTCCGGTCTGCCGTCAAACAATGTCAGGCGGGCAGCGCCAAGAGCGATTTGTGCACCCAGGCGCTGATGGCGGCGACGTTGCGTGGCGACGAAGAAACGGTTGCGCGATTGCTTGGTAAAGGGGTCGATCCAGATCGGCATTACCGAGGGGTTTCCCCCTTTATGATCGCGGTCACTGTTGGGAAAGAGGAAAGTGTCCGCCAGATGGTTGCACACGGGGCGAATGTGAATTCACGGCTTCCGGACGGAAACACCCCGCTGCTGGACGCGCTACAGAACAAGAGACACAACCTTGTCCGGTTTCTGATCGCAAAAGGAGCCGATGTTAACGCGGCTGGCTCCACCCTTCCCGCGCCTTTGCTGTTTGCCGCGACCCGTGGCGATACTGAGAGCGTTGCCGTGTTGCTCGAGGCGAACGCTGACATCGGCGTAACGGATGGGGGCCAACATACCGCGTTATGGTTGGCCGCGGAAAACGGACACCTCGAAATAGTCCGAATGCTGGTCGAACGAGGCGCGTCGATCGACGAAACCCACAACGGCATATCGGTGCTCGCGCAATGCATCAAGAAAAGGCGCAAAGACGTAGCGCTATTTCTGATTGCGAAGGGTGCGAACGTCGACGCCCCAAGAGGAGCGATCACCCCGTTGATGCTCGCGGCAGAAATGGGGGATGAGGAACTGGTGGGCGCGCTGATTCAGCGCGGAGCGCAAGTCAACGCGCAGCAGAGAGGGGGGCCGGACTCCACGGCCCTCCATATCGCCGCCACGAACGGCCACGACAAAATCCTGCGCATGCTCCTGGACGCGGGGGCGGATCTCAATACACGGGAATTGAGAGGCTACACGGCATTGCATAGCGCGGCGCATGCTGGCCGCGCTACCGCGATCCGCCTGTTGGCCAAGCGCGGTGCGGACATCGAGTCGAGATCATCGTTAGGGTTTACTCCGCTCTTAAGCGCAACGGCGTTCGGAACGCCGGAGGCAATAAAAGCGTTACTTGATCTCGGCGCGAACTCAACCGCGAGTGATGGAGCAGGTTGTAACGCTATATGTGTGTGCGCCTCATATTCGGACCACGACCCGTCTTTGGATGTCGTCCACAAGAAGTGCGAGCTTTTGCTCGCGCGCGGCGTGCGCGTGAACAGTCTGGACCACCACGGCCGCACACCACTCGTTATCCTAGCGGCGGGCCGCTCGATCAGAACTGATCTGATCAAGCTGTTGTTGCGGTATGGCGCCGATGAGAGTATCTCGGACAAGGAGGGGTTGACCGCGCTTCTTTGGGCGGCAAAAAGGGATATCCCAGAAAATGTCATGCCCCTCGTTTCACGGCGCGCACGATTGAACGCCTCAGACAAGCTCGGTAATACGGTGTTGATACATGCTGCATATATCGGAAACCCGCGTGTCGTAAAGATGCTGCTCGACGACCCAAGGTCCGAGGTTAACGCAAGAAATCAAATTGGCGAGACCGCTCTGATCGTCGCGGCGGGCGCGGGTAATATCGAGGCAGTGAAGCTCTTGGTTGGAAAAGGGGCGAATCTAAGCGCGATGACCGACGGGGTCGGCAAACCGATCGAACGCGTCGATGCCGACCAACTGGAATTTGCACGGCAGCAATCAGGGCCTGGGGTTCAACTCGCGGCAAAAAAGGGCCCCCCACCCAAACGGTATGAGGTGGGCCGCACCCCGGTTAGACGCACCGAGCAAAATGGCGAGGTGATCGTTCATCAGCCTCCCGTATTTATGTTACCTTCCATGGAGGTCACATCTTCCATGGTGGACGTTCGCGGTGAGAATGACGACTTCGTAGACGAAACCGCCCTTATGCGAGCGCGCCGGATGGGGCATCGCCAGGTCGCGGATTTTCTGGTGCGCGCGGGCGCAAACCAATAAAATCCTCCTCAACCCCGAGGCGACGATGTTGGTATCGAGAATGAGGCGCACGCCCTACCGCGAACTGCGCCGCGCGGCGCGCATCGCGTGGAGTTCTTCCGAGATTTGTTCCGGTGTCATGGCCGGCTCATCCACCGCTGCCATGCGATCCATGGCGGCAAACAGTTCGTCGGTTTGCTGCACCCTCAATTGTTCACGCAGTATCCGCTCGAGGGTGGCGGGAGTCAGCAACCCGGCACGTTGCGATTCTTGGGCCAATTGATCGGGTAAATTGATTTGTACCTTCGTCATGGGGATTCCTCTTTAGCGGCTCGTCTGCGCGCGCACGGTTTCCAGTATCTCCATCATGAAGCCTGGTGTCTCGTAAAAAGTATATCACCCGAGGCCCCGAAAACCACCGGGATGCGTGATGACGCCGCCGGTTTGCAGACCAGGGCTTCCGTGTGCGCCACACCGCCGCTCCGGGCACGCAGTCCCCGATGGGCTAATTCCGGAGGTTTCTGAACCGGTCGCCATCGCTAGGATCCGGACCCTTCAGATCGTCATTCGACACCTCGCTCCAGTTTGAGGGCCGATTGTTTTAAGATAACGGCATGACAACCCGCATGATCGAAGAGTTTGTCGGCAACACCCCGCTCGTGCGGCTGCAGCGCCTGCCGGGCGAGACCGGTAATACGGTCCTCGCCAAGCTCGAGGGCAACAACCCCGCGGGTTCGGTGAAAGACCGGCCGGCGTTGTCGATGATCCGGCACGCCGAGGCGCGCGGCGAGATCGGGCCCGGCGACACGCTGATCGAGGCCACGAGCGGCAATACCGGCATCGCGCTCGCGATGGCCGCCGCGATCAAGGGCTACCGCATGGTGCTGATCATGCCGGAGCACTTGAGCGTCGAGCGTCGCTCGACGATGAAGGCCTTCGGCGCGGAGCTGATCCTGGTGACGCAGACAGCAGGCATGGAAGGCGCGCGC
>Ga0154833_1061_pt1 | contig 14893 bp, 13 predicted proteins | sample Rifle2008BG16ft_FD_116137 | JGI IMG/M metagenome (GOLD analysis project Ga0154833, IMG submission 116137) | Candidatus Muproteobacteria bacterium RBG_16_65_34 | reverse complement strand
GACGGGCGGGTTGGTAACGACGGTGGTCATGACCAGACGCGATCCCGGTCGCCCTTCAAGTAATTCCCGTTCGCGCTGTTGCGCACCGGGAGGGCGACGCGCACCGTCGTGCCCTTGCCCGGCACGCCTTCGCTCGAGAGCTCGATCGTCCCGCGATGCTCCTGCACGATGCGCCGGCTGATCGCGAGGCCGAGCCCCGTGCCCTTGCCCTCGGGCTTGGTGGTATAGAAGGGGTCCATGACCCGCGCCAGGTCTTCCGGGGGAATACCGGCGCCGGTGTCGGCGATCTCGATCAGCACCTGACCGTCCGCGGCACGGGCGCGCAGACCGAGCTCCCCGCCCCCGGGCATGGCGTCGCAGGCGTTGGCGATCAGATTCAGAAACAACTGCCGCAACTGCTGGCGGTCGGCCTGGATCATGGGCAGATCCGGCGCGAGCTCCGGCGCCACCGTCACGCGGCTGTTGCGCAGGTGATAGTGCATGAGCTCGAGGGTCTTGCCGAGCTCGTCGCGCAGATCCACGGTCGAGATATGGGCCGTGCCGCGGCGGCTGAAGTGAAGCAGGTTCGCGACCAGCCCGCCCATGCGCTCGACCTCCTGCTCGATAATCTCGAGCGAGCGATGTCTCTCGTCCGCGGGCGGCGTCTCGGCGAGCAACGCCTCCACGCGCAGGCTTACGATCCCCAGGGGGTTGTTGATCTCGTGGGCCACGCTCGCCGCGATCTCGCCCATGGTGGCGAGCTTGGCCGTCTGCCAGAGCTGCTGCGTCATGGCCCGCAGCTCTTCGTCCTTGGTCTTGAGCGCCTCCTCGGCGCGCTTGCGCTCGGTGACATCGGCAAGCAGGGACAGCATGCAGGCCTCGCCGCCGAGCTCGATCTTCTCCGCCGAGGACAACGCCGTGCCGATCTCTCCCGACTTGCGGCGAAACCGCGCCTCGAAATTTCTCGACCTTCCGGTCTCGGCCATCTCCTGCATCAGTCGGGCGCGATCTTCCAGGTCCACCCAGATGTTCAGGTCGCGCGCGGCACGACCGATCATCTCTTCGCGCGCAAAGCCGTACATGGCGAGAAAGGCCTCGTTCGCGTCCACGATGCGCCCCTCGGGCAGGCTGCTGATCACAATGCCGAGGGGGCTCGCGTGAAACACCTTGGAGAAGCGCTCCTCGGAGCGGCGCAGCGCCGTCTCCGCGCGCTTGCGCTCGATGGCGTAGCGGAAGGCGCGGGTGAGCCGATCGCCGTCCACATTTCCCTTGACGAGATAGTCCTCGACGCCATGGCGCAGGGCCTGCACCGCGGTGGCCTCGTCGTTCAGACCCGTCAGCACCACGATCGGCATATCCCGTGCCGCCTCGACCATGGCCGTGAGCGATTCGAGCCCGTGGCTGTCCGGCAGCCCGAGATCGAGCAGCACCGCATCGAAGCGCCGCTCGGCGAGCAGCACCTGCGCCGTGCTCAAACGCTCGGCATGCGTAATCTCGAAGCGCGCGCCCGCCTCCGTGAGCAGCTCCTCGATGAGCCGCACGTCCGCGGCATTGTCCTCCACGAGCAGGATGCTTGTTATCCCTTCATCCATGACCCGCTTCCTTTCGGTTGCCTCAGTGCGGCGGCAGCTTCACGATGGTAAGCCAGAAATCCTCGGCGGCCCGGACGACGGTCGTGAACTGCATGAGATCCATCGGCTTGGTGATATAGCAGTTCGCGTGCAGATCGTAGGCCTTGAGCACGTCCTTCTCCGCATCCGAGGTGGTGAGGACCACCACCGGAATGCGCTTGAGCTCGGGGTCGACCTTGAGCTCGGCGAGCACCTCGCGCCCGTCCTTCCGCGGCAGGTTCAAGTCGAGCAAGATCACGTCGGGGCGCGGGGCGGCGGCGTATTGTCCCTGGCGGCGCAGATACTCCATCGCCTCCACCCCGTCGGTGACCACGTTCAGGCGGTTGAGCACCTTGCCGTCCTTGAGCGCCTCCCGGGTGAGACGCACATCGCCGGGGTTGTCTTCCACCAGCAGGATTTCGATGGGTTTTCCTGATGCTTGGGCGTTCATACTCCTCCTTATGGTTGTTGGATTAAATGTTAAACGTGAAACGTTAAACGTGAAACGTTAAACGTGAAACCGAGCTCGCTTCACGCTTCACGCTTCACGCTTCACGTTTAACGTTTAACGTTTAACGTCTCCTCACGCATGGGCCGTTTCCAACTGCTTCTTGTCCGCCGCCACCCATTCGGGGAGCGTAAAATAAAAGACCGAGCCCTGGCCCGGCTCGGACTCCACCCAGATGTGCCCGCCGTGGCGTTCCACGATGCGCTTGCACAGCGCCAGCCCGATGCCGGTGCCGGGGTACTCCTGCGCCGTGTGCAGGCGCTGGAAGATGAGAAAAATGCGGTCGCGATACTCCGGTGCGATCCCGATGCCGGTGTCCCGCACCGCGAACAGCCACTGCGCCTCGCCCTTGGCTCCGGAATGCTCCCGGAGTTCGGCGCTGACATGAATGCGCGGCGGCCTTTCCCCGCGGAACTTGATGGCGTTGCCGACGAGATTTTGGAGGAGCTGGCGCAACTGGGTCGCATCCGCCGCCACCGTCGGCAGCGTTCCATGAGTCACGACCGCGCCGGACTCGCGGATCGCCACCTGCAAATCGGCGAGCACCTCCGCGAGCATGTCTTCGACCGGGATGGGCGCCAGCGGCCGGCCGCGCGTGCCGACGCGCGAATAGGCGAGCAGGTCGTTGATGAGCTGCTGCATGCGGGCGGCCCCGCTGACCGCATAACCGATGTACTCATCGGCGTCGGGTCCGAGCTTGCCCTGATAGCGCCGCGCGAGGAGCTGGGTGAAGCTCGACACCATGCGCAACGGCTCCTGAAGGTCGTGCGAGGCGACGTAGGCGAAGCGCTCGAGATCGGCGTTGGAGCGGCTGAGCTCGCGCGCCTGTTGAGAGAGCGCCTCCTCGATGCGCTTGCGCTCGGTGATGTCGCGCACGGTGCTCAACACCAGCATCCCGTCCTCGGTCTCGAGCGGCCCCAGGTTCACGTCCGCCGGAAATTCGCCGCCGTCCTTGCGCCGGGCATAGAGCTCGAGCCCCGCGCCCATCGGGCGGGGGCGGGGGCGCGCGGCGTAATCCCGGCGGTCCCGCTCGTGCTGCTCGGCGAAGCGCTGCGGGATCAGCAGCTCGACCGGCTGCCCCAGCATCTCTTCGCGCGCGTAGCCGAAGAGCCGCTCGGACTGGGCGTTGACGCGCGCGATGCGCCCCTCGCGGTTCACCGCGACGATCGCGTCCGGGGAGAACTCGTAGAGCCCCTGGAACATCGCCTGCGAGGCGCGCAGCGCGCGCTCGGCGCGCGTGCGTTCGGTGTCCACGCGATGCAGCACCCGGGCGCTCCAACCGATCAGGACCATAAAAACGACAACGTTCGACAGCGCGAACAGCGCCAGGCCGAACTCCAACTCGTACAGCCCGGCGCGTTCGCCCTGGAGCCGCAGCCAACCGGCCGCGACGGGAACCACGATCGCGGCGGGCAGGAGATACCGCAACGTGATGCCGGCGGTGCCCTCGGCCACGACGACGGCCATCAGGCCCCGGTCCGGCCGGGCAAGCAGGATGCCGGCGCAAAGCAGGAGAAACGCGACGGTCGCGTGCAGCGCAAGCGACGAAAACGGCGTGATACGGTAAAGCGCCTCGACACCGTAGAGATAATTGATCAAGCCGAACAGGGAAAGGACCGCCACCGGCAGGACCAGGAGCTGGGCGAGGCGGTAACCGCGCCGGGTCTCGGTATCTATAAGCAGCAGCGCGCCGCCCAGGAGCGCGAAGTTGAGCGCCGTAACAGCGGCCATTCGGCCGGGGTAAGCAGACTTGCGCGAGTTATCGGCAAATAACAACTGGTCTATCCCAAGCTCCCAGCCGAAAAGATACTCGGCAAGCGTGGCGACCCCGATCAGACCGACGGCCGCCGCGAGTCCCTGGGCGGTGGCACGGTAGCGCGCCGCGGCGGCCTCCTGCGAGGGCCGCGCCTGCAAAAACCACAGCGCCGCGCCCGCCAGGACAAAGGCCAGCGCGGTGTTGGGTTTCATCGACATCAGACCGGGGAGTACGCTCTTGAGATATTCGACGTCGAATACCCAGCCCGCGAGCCCCGCCGAGCCGGTGAGCGCGGTCACGACGCCGGCGGCGGCGGAGAGCCGGTGTAATAGCGGGAACGAGGGCGGGGGGTTCGCGGCCACGATGGCTCGGCTTATGGGGAATGACGCCCGACGGCGCGCGCCGCATTCATGCGCGGTGTGGCGATAAATGCGACTGCCTGGAGACCCGGTACAGCGGTCATCTGGATCCTTCTCCTTCCCTTTGGTTAACACAAGGACTGAGGGAACCGCTCTCTATCCAGTCGCGCGAGGCCTGAGCGATATGCTTCGTGGTGAGAACAGATTCTCACCGGCGTCGGGCCTCGGGCTCCCCTACCCCGGAACCTGCGGCCGAAGGCCGCCACGGCTCGCCCTCCTCTCCCCTTGGGAGAGGAGGGGATGGGGGTGAGGGAAGAGACCGCCCGGTTCCGGGTCGCAAATCGCGACCATGTGGGGTCGGGCGGTCTCTCCCCGAGGAAGTCAAAGAGCGAAGCGCGGGAACGATATTACTGCCTCGTGTATTCAAACACTCGCTATAAGTAAAATCCCGTATCTAAGTCTATGTAACCCCGGAAGAATTGCAAGGAAAAAGCGCCATCCCTGCACGAGCCGCGCGATCAAACCCGGCGGCGCCAAAACCCGAACACGACACCGGCCAGAACCGCGAGCACCGCGGGGATATTGCCGAGCCGCACATAGGGCGTTGCCCCCTGCATGGGCTGGACCTCGCCCGCCAACACAAGCGTCTGGAACTGGGGCGAGCGCGCCGTTACCGCGCCGTGGTGGTCAATGATCGCCGAGGGCCCGGTGTTGGCCGCGCGCAGCATGGGGCGCGCGGTCTCGAGGGCCCTCAGGCGCGCCATCTGCAACCTCTGGTGGGCGGCGATGGAATCGCCGAACCAGGCGTCCTCGCTCAGGTTCACAAGAATGGACGCGTCCGGGAGCGTCCGGATCGCCTCCTCGCCGAAGGCGTCCTCGTAGCAGATGGAGATGCCGAGCCGGCGGCCCGCGGCTTCGAGCGGCGGCTGCTCGCCCGGCCAGGGGCTCAGGTCCGACATCGGGATCTCGAGGCTGCCCATGAGCCAGGTGAATACGGGCTTCAGCGGGACATACTCGCCGAACGGCACGAGATGGCGTTTACGATAAGCGCCTTCGGCGGCGCCGAGCACGATCGCGCTGTTGTAGTACTTGTGTTGGTCCACGGCGTCGCGCTCGATCACGCCGATCAGAAAATCCGTGTGGCGTTCGCGCGCGATGCGCCGCAGCTCCTCGAGATAGGCCGGATCGACCCGGTGCAGGTAGGTGGGAATGGCCGACTCCGGCCAGACGGTGAGATCGGCCGCCGGCGCCTCGAGGCTTAAGCGGCGGTAACGATCGAGGATTGCCCCGCGCTCAAGCGGGTTCCATTTGGCGAGGATCGGGACGTCGCCCTGCACGAGCGCCACGCGCAGCGCCGCGCCGTCCGGTTGCGCCCATTGGATCTTTCCCGCCGCGAATCCCGCAACCCAAAGAGCGGCCACGGCCGCGATGCAGACAAGCCGCGGGCGTGCGGGCGTGCGTACGGCGGCGACGATCAGCCCGGCCGAGAGCGCGGTCGCGAAGCTCACGCCGTAGACGCCGAGCCAGGAAGCGTAACCGGAAAGCCAACTGTCCGACTGGCTGTAACCGAGATTCAGCCAGGGAAAGCCGGTGAGGAACCAGCCGCGCCACCATTCGAACAGCACCCACAGGGCCGGCAGCACGACGACCACGTGCCGCAGCCGCGCACGGTCGAAAAAGCGCGCCTGCAAATACCCGAGCAGCGCCGGAAAAAGCGCAAGCCCCGCCACGAACAGCGCCGTGGCGAGCGCGGCGAGCGACGCCGGCATGTTCCCGTAGTCGTGCATGCTGCGGTAGACCCAGGACACGCCCAGACCGAACATCCCGAGCCCGAAGAGAAACCCGCGCCAGGCCGCGCGCGCCGGAGTCGCCTTGAGCCAGAGCGCGAACAGCGCCGCGGGCGCAAGCACGGCGAGCGCAAACCACCCGAGCGGGGCGAAAGCGAATGGCAGCGCCGCGCCGGCCGCGCCGGCGGCCGCGTCCGCGCGCGGACCCGTGAGCCGGGCGGCGAGGCTACCCAGCGGCTTGCGGGACAGGCGGGGCAAACGATGCGACTTTCAGCAGATGGACGCGGCGGCCGTCGGCGCGCAGCACCTCGAAGTGAAGGCCCCAGAGCTCGAACCTCTCGCCGCGCCGCGGCACGCGCCCCAGGGTCTTCATGACGAGGCCGCCGACGGTGTCGATCTCGTCCTGCTCAAGCGCGGTCGCGAAGTGCGCGTTGAAGTCGGCGAGCGGCGTGAGCGCCTTGACGATGAACTCGCCGCCCGCGCGCGGCAGGATCATACGCTCCTCCTCGAGGTCGTATTCATCGGCGATGTCACCGACGATCTGCTCGATCACATCCTCGATGGTGACGAGCCCGGCAACACCGCCGTACTCATCCACCACGATCGCCATGTGGTTGCGCGAGGCCTTGAACTCCCGCAGCAGCACGTTGAGGCGCTTCGATTCCGGCACGAACACCGCCGGGCGCAGCATGTCGTGGATGTTGAAGTGGGCGCGCTTCTTTTTCTCGAGCATGAAGTAGCGCAGCAGGTCCTTGGCGAGCAGGATGCCGATCACCTTGTCCTTGTCGCCGTCCACCATCGGGAAGCGCGAGTGCCCGGACTCGATGACCGGCGGCAGGTACTTTTCGGGCGGCTGGTTCTTGTCCACCACGTCCATCTGGGCGCGCGGGATCATGATGTCGCGCACCTTCATCTCCGAGACCGCAAACGCGCCCTCGATCATCTCGAGCGAGTCGCGGTCGAGGAGCTCGCGCCGCTGCGCATCGCGCAGGATCTCGATCAGGTCCTCGCGCGTGGCGGGACCCCCGAGCAGCGCCTGCCCCAGGCGGTCCAAGAGCGAGCGCGCCGGCTCGGCCGGCGCATCCTCCGTGTAGTCGTTCTCGTTTTTTTTGTCCTTAACCATGTCGCGTTCGCGCTCCTTCATTTAATGTAGCGTGCGCTGCACGCACGCGCCGAGCCGCCCTGCGGGCGGCGTGTACTTGTGGGTGGCTGACCCACGGCAGGTAACTTTTCTTTGCTTGTCCAAAGAAAAGTCACCAAAAGAAAGGACCCCCCGGTCGCTTCGCCGCGCACACTACGCGCGGTCCCCTGCGCTCCTCGCGCCCCCAAGCGCGCGCCTAACTCGCCGGGCGCTTAACAACGCGCCTCGGGCTCGAACAGGAGGCGCGCGACACCTCTTGGGGGCGCTGCGGTGCTCGGCTCGCTCCGACGGGGACCAAAAGCAAAACCCATTTGGCCCTGCTGTTCACAGATGCATCAGCCCAGCAGGCCCCACCTATCCGGCACGGCCTGATGGGTTTTTGCCTCCACCCCCCGTCGGAGCGAGCCGAGCAGCGGAGCGCCGCCGGGGGTAGTACGCGAGCACTGTTCGAGCCCGAGCCGCGTTGTTTGCGGCCGGCGAGTTGCGCAGCGTCCCGGCGGCGCGAGCAGCGCAGGGGACCGCACGGTGTTCGTGCGGCGAAGCGACCGGGCGTGCTTTCTTTCGGTTCCTTTCTTTGCACGAGCAAAGAAAGGAACACGTCGCGCGGGGGCGGAACCCCGCTCTTAGCCTTTCTAAGGCGTGCGCGCAGCGCACGCTACACCAGATACGGATCGGGAAACCCGAGCCGCGCCAGCACGCGGACCTCCCTGCCCTCCATCGCCGCGGCTTGTCTGCGGGTCCGATGATCGTAGCCGCGGAGGTGCATTATACCGTGCACCGTCAGGTGCGCCCAATGCGCCGGCACGCGCTTGCCCTGCGCGCGCGCCTCGCGTCGCACAACCGGCGCGCAGATCACGATGTCGCCGAGCACATCGCTTTTGGCGCCCGGCGGCGCGCTGAACGGAAACGCGAGCACGTTGGTCGGCCCCTGCTTTCCGCGATAGCGCCCGTTGAGCGCGGCGGACTCGCGCGCACCCACGATGCGCACGGTGAGCGCAGCGCCGCCGCGCCCAAGATCCGCGAGCGCCGCGCGCGCCCAGCGCTCGATCGAGGATTTGTGCGGCAGGCCCTTGCGGGCGGTGGCGTATTGCACGGTGAGTTCGAGCCTCATTTCCGCGCGGCCTGCGCCTGCTCCGCGTCGCGCGCGTGCGCCTCGTAGGCCTCGACGATCTTCTGCACCAGCACATGACGCACAACGTCCTGCGGCGTGAAGAAGGTGAAGGCGATGCCCTCGACGTCGCGCAGAATCTCCATCGCCTGCTTGAGGCCCGAGAGCTGGGTGCGGCGCAGGTCGATCTGGGTGATGTCGCCGGTGACGACGGCGGTGGTGCCGAAGCCGATGCGCGTCAAAAACATCTTCATCTGCTCGACGGTGGTGTTCTGCGCCTCGTCGAGGATGATGAAGGACTCGTTCAACGAGCGGCCGCGCATGTAGGCGAGCGGCGCCAGCTCGATGATGTTTTTCTCGAACAGCCGCGCCACCTTCTCGAAACCGAGCATCTCGTGCAGCGCGTCGTAGAGCGGCCGCAGGTACGGATCGACTTTTTGCTCCAGCCCGCCGGGTAGGAACCCCAGCCGCTCGCCGGCCTCGACCACCGGCCGCACCAGCACGATGCGCTCGACGCGACTCGCCTCGAGCGCCTCCACGGCGCAGGCGACCGCGAGGTAGGTCTTGCCGGTGCCGGCCGGGCCGATGCCGAAGCTGATGTCGTGGGTGACGATGTTGCGCACGTACTCGCGCTGGCGCGGGCTTCGCGCCCAGACCACGCGCTTGGGCGTGCGCAGCTTGGTCTCGTCCTCCGCCTCGCGCGCGGTCGTCGGCAGCGCGAGCTGCTGGAACGCCGCATGGATGGTGGCGGCCGTGAGCGTCTCCTCGCCCTCGGTGGCCTCGTACAACTCCTTCAACAAGCGCTCGGCGTTGCGCGCCGGCTCGGCGCGGCCGGTCACGCGGAAGTGGTTACCGCGGTTGGCGATCTCGACGCCCAGGTATTCCTCGATCTGCTTCAAGTGCGCGTCGTGGCTGCCGCAGAGATTCGCGAGCCGGCGGTTGTCGACGGGGGTGAGGCTGAATTCGACGTGCTTGGGTTTGGCGACCAAAAAGCGTGCGATCCGGATATGGGGATGGGGCTAGTGTAAGGGCAGGACCGGGGGCTAAATCAAGCGCACCGCGCCACGCGGCCGGAAATCATGCGTCCGCGCAAGGAGTTAGACATGGTCGCGGTAATCTCGACTTCGATAAATCGGCCGATCGGGGCGCGATCGGCGCACTCGAAATTGACCACGCGGTTGTTCTCGGTGCGCCCGCAAAGCTCCTCGGGATTCTTGCGCGCGGGGCCCTCCACCAGGATGCACTGGACGGTGCCGACCATCCGGCGGCCGATGGCGGCGGCGTGACTGTTGTTCAACTGCTGCAACCGTTGCAGGCGCTCAAGCTTGAGCTCTTGCGGCGTCGAATCGGCAAGCTCCGCCGCGGGCGTGCCGGGGCGGGGGCTGTAGAGGAAACTGAAGGAACTGTCGAAGCGGATCTCCTCGATCAGCTCCAGGGTGGCCTCGAAATCGGCCTCGGTCTCGCCGGGGAAGCCGACAATGAAATCGGTGGTGAGGCCGATGTCGGGGCGCACAGCGCGCAGCTTCCGGATCGTGGATCGGTACTCGGGCACGGTGTGCCCGCGCTTCATGCGCGCCAGCACGCGGTCCGAGCCGCTCTGCACCGGCAGGTGTAGATGGTTGGCGAGCTTGGGCACGTCGCGAAAGGCCTCGATGAGGCTGTCGCCGAACTCCACGGGGTGCGAGGTCATGAAGCGAATGCGCCCGATGCCGTCGATCTCGGCGAGGTAGCGGACGAGCAGCGCCAGATCGGCGTGGGTTCCGGTCGCCCCCGGCATCCTGCCTCCCGCGACACGAGCGCGTCCCTGTGCGTCGTCGTGCATCGCGCCGCGGTAGGCGTTGACGTTTTGGCCGAGGAGCGTCACCTCGCGCACGCCGCGTTCGGCGAGACTCACGACCTCGGCGATCACATCGTCGAAGGGGCGCGAGAACTCCTCGCCCCGGGTGTAGGGCACGACGCAGTAGGTACAGTACTTGCTGCAACCTTCCATGATCGAGACGAAGGCGCGTACGCCGTCCACCCGCGGCGCGGGGAGCCGATCGAACTTCTCGATCTCGGGGAAGGACACGTCCACCGCGGGCCGGCCGGTGGCGAGCGCCTGATCGAGGAGTTGCGGCAGACGGTGCAGCGTCTGGGGTCCGAACACGATGCTCACCTGCGGCGCGCGCCGCACGATCGCCGCGCCCTCCTGCGAGGCCACGCAACCGCCCACACCGATGACGAGCCCGGGCCGCCGCGCCTTCAGCTCGCGCCAGAACCCAAGCTGGGTGAAGACCTTCTCCTGCGCCTTCTCGCGCACCGAGCAGGTATTGAGCAGCAACACATCGGCCTCGGCCGGATCGTCGGTAAACTCCAGGCCATGGGAGGCGGTGAGCACGTCCGCCATGCGGGCGGAGTCGTACTCGTTCATCTGGCAACCGAAGGTCTTGATGTGCAGCTTGCGGGGCATAAACCTAAAAACGGCGATTGCATCCGCAGATTACGCAGATTTCCGCAGATTTTGGGAGGGCGAAAAGGGAGTTTACCGTATCTCCGCCGGATGGGAAATTCCAGCAGGGCGCCCCGCCGGGCGCCGGATCAGCGCCGGGGATTTTTACCGCTCAACTGCGGGACGATCGCGATAACGAGCGCCGCAACCGACAGCAGGAAAATGAGGCCGAAGTTCTCCAGCACACGCGTATACGCCATAGCCGCGATCGCCAGCAGCGACGGTGCACCGATCCATAACCCCAGCTTCAACATCGCTTCGCTCCAGGCGGAATCTGGCGCGGGAAGAGGCTCGCGCCCGATTCATCCCGAACATCCTGCGGAAATCTCTATCCCACAGTCTGGACGGCCGCGGGCGAATCACAAGGCGAAACCGATGCAAGGCGGGACGGCGGAGATGATCGGCGAGCCGCTTGCGGCGCGGCGAAGACGCCTGGCCGCATGTAAATGGTGGCTATGGGTGGACTCGAACCACCGACCTCAGCATTATGAGTGCCGCGCTCTAACCAGCTGAGCTACATAGCCGAAAGGCAGAGAAAAGAAACAAGAGAAAAGAGAAAAGGGGCATCAGAAGCGGGTGAAATTGTACCTTTTCTCTTTTCTCTTTTCACTTTCCCCCGAATTCAAACGTTGAAGCGGAAGTGCATGACATCCCCGTCCTGCACCACGTAGTCCTTGCCCTCGAGCCGGAGCTTCCCGGCCTCCTTGGCGCCGTGCTCGCCGCCGCAGCGGATGTAGTCCTCGTAGCCGACGACCTCGGCGCGGATGAAGCCGCGCTCGAAGTCCGTGTGGATGACGCCCGCGGCCTGCGGGGCGTGTGACCCGCGGTGCACCGTCCAGGCCCGCACCTCCTTGGGGCCGGCGGTGAAATAGGTGAGCAGCCCAAGAAGTTTGTAACCGGCGCGGATCACGCGATTCAGGCCGGGCTCGTCGAGCCCCATCTCGGCGAGAAACGCCTTCTTGTCCTCGACGCTCATGCCGGCGAGCTCGGCCTCGATCGCGGCGCTGACCGGAACCACGAGCGAGCCTTCGGCTTGCGCGATGTCCTCGATCTGCTTGAGCAGCGGATTATTCGTAAAACCGTTCTCGGCCACGTTCGCGATGTACATGAGCGGCTTGTCGGTCAGAAGACACAGCGGCTTCAGGAGCTTGTGCTCGTCCTCGGTGAGCTTCAAGCTGCGTGCCGGCTTGCCGCTGTCGAGGTGCGCGCGCAGTCTGACGAGCAGCTCGCGCAACTTCACCTCGTCCTTGTGACCGGCCTTGGCGCCCTTATCCGCCCGGTGCACCGCCTTCTCCACCGTATCGAGGTCGGCGAGCGCCAGCTCGGTATTGATGACCTCGATGTCCGACACCGGGTTCACCCGGCCCGCGACGTGGATGACGTTCGTGTCCTCGAAACAGCGCACCACATGGGCGATCGCGTCCACCTCGCGGATGTGCGCGAGAAACTTGTTGCCGAGCCCCTCGCCCTGGGAAGCGCCGGCCACCAGGCCCGCGATGTCCACGAACTCGATGGTCGTGGGGAGCGTCTTCTCGGGCTTGGTCACGCGCGCGAGCTCTGGCAGGCGCGGGTCCGGCACCTCGACGATCCCGACGTTGGGGTCGATGGTGCAGAACGGATAATTCTCCGCCTGGATCCCGGCCTGGGTGAGCGCATTGAACAGCGTGGACTTGCCGACGTTCGGCAGGCCGACGATACCGCATTTAAAACCCATGTATGATCCTTTGAAACCGCGGATGAACGCAGATTAACGCAGATAGACAGAATAAATTCTCGACCTATCCGCCTAATGGGTGCTGCCGGATGACGAGACAAAAAGGGGTTCTCTCATCGGCGTTCATCTGCGTTCATCTGCGGTTACAAAATATTACTTGTGCGCATGCAGAGCGTTCATGGCCTTCTGGAACTGCCCGTGCACCACGTCGGCGATATGCGCCGTGGCGCGCGCGATCGCCTCGTCGATCAACTCCTGCTCCGCCGCCGGCGCGCGCTTGAGCACGTACGACACCACCTGCGCGCTCGATCCCGGGTGGCCGATGCCGATGCGCAGCCGCGCGTACTCCTGGGTGCCGAGCCTCTGCGTGATGTCGGAAAGGCCGTTGTGGCCGCCATCGCCGCCGCCCACCTTGAGTCGCACCGTCCCCGGTAGCAGGTCGAGATCGTCGTGCGCGACCAGGATCTGCTCCGGCGGGATCTTGTAGTAGCGCGCGAAAGCGGCGACCGCCTCGCCGCTGTGGTTCATGAAGGTCTGCGGCGCCAGCAGCCACACCTCGCGCCCGGCGATGGCGAGCCGGCCGGCATCGCCCGAGAAGCGCGGATCGTGGCGCAGCTTCACGCCCGAGCCGGAACGCAGCGCCTCCAGAAAACGGAACCCGGCGTTGTGCCGGGTTTCCGCGTATTCCGGGCCCGGGTTTCCGAGCCCTGCGATCAGGGCGATCCCCTGGCTCATTCAGGCAACGCGCGGCAAGAAAATTACTTGCCTTCCTTCTTTCCAGCCTCGGGCTTCTTCGCCTCGGCCTTGGCGGGCTCCGCCTTCTTGCCCTCGCCACCCGCTGCCGCCGCACCCGCCGCCGGGGCCGCCGCCGCGGCCGCTTCGCCCGCCGCCGGGACCGCCGCCGCAACCGGGGCCTCTTCCTCGACCACGCGCACCGTGGTGACCGCCGCGACCGCCAGGTCATCGCCGCCGTGGGCCAGGCTCGTGATCTGCACACCCTCGGGGAGCTTGATGTTGGAGAGGTGCACCGACTCGTGGAGATGCAGTTGCGACATGTCCACCGTGAGGAACTCGGGCAGGTCCTTCGGCAGGCAGGTAACATCCACGTCGGTCATGAGGTGCGTCACGAGACCGCCTTCCTGCTTCACGCCCGGGGCCACGTCCTGGCCGGTGAAGTGCAGCGGCACCTTCATGTGCAGCTTTTTGGTGGCGCTGATGCGCTGAAGATCCATGTGCAGCACCTGCTGGCGGACCGGGTGCATGTGCCAGTCGCGCAGGATCGCCTGATCCTTCTCGCCGTTGACGTTCACGGTCAGGATCGAGGTATGGAAGCGCTCGTTCTGCAATTGACGCAGCATGGGGTCATGCTCGAAAGCGATCATGACCGGGGGCTTGTCGGCACCGTACAGCACGGCCGGAATCTTGCCGGCGTGGCGAAGGCGGCGGCTCGCACCCGTGCCCTTCCCCGCGCGCGACTCGGCGGTAATCTCGAATTTTGCGGACATCTCGGTATCTCCAGGTTTGGTTGAACGACCCGCCTTCCCCGCGACCAGGAAAGGCAGCTAACGGCAGTTCCAAGTTCCGAGTTCCGAGTTCAAAGTTAGAACCTGTGACTCTAACAACTTTGAACCTTGAACTTTGAACTTGGAACCCGAATCTATTCCATAAACAACTCGCTCACCGAATCCTCCTCCGCCACACGGCGCATGGACTCGGCGAGCAGCTCCGCCACACTCAACTGGCGGATGCGCTTGCACTTCTTCGCCTCGGGCTTGAGCGGGATCGTGTCGGTCACCACGAGCTCGTCGAGCTCGGAGTTCTCGATGCGCTCCAGCGCTTTCCCCGACAGCACCGGGTGCGTGCAGTAGGCGAGCACCCGCTTCGCGCCGTGCTCCTTGAGCGCCGCGGCCGCTTCGCACAGCGTGCCCGCGGTGTCCACGAGATCGTCTATCAGCACGCAGGTACGGCCTTTGACCTCGCCGATGATGTGCATCACCTTGGCCTCGTTGGGCTTGGGCCGGCGCTTGTCGATGATCGCGAGATCGGCCTCGAGGTGCTTCGCGATCGCGCGCGCCCGCACCACGCCGCCCACGTCCGGCGACACCACCAGCAGATCCGCGTACTCGTGCCGCCAGATGTCGCCGAGCAGCACCAGCGAGGCATAGATGTTGTCCGTCGGGATGCTGAAAAATCCCTGGATCTGGTCGGCGTGCAGATCCATGGTGAGCACCCGGTTCGCGCCGGCGATCTGGATCATGTCCGCCACCAGCCGCGCCGTGATCGCCACGCGCGCGGTGCGCGGGCGGCGGTCCTGGCGCGCGTATCCATAATAAGGTATCACCGCCGTGATGCGGCGCGCCGAGGAGCGCTTGAGCGCATCGATCATGACCAGCAGCTCCATCAGGCTGTCGTTACTGGGCGCGCACGTCGACTGCATGATGAA
>Ga0154833_1101_pt1 | contig 14930 bp, 11 predicted proteins | sample Rifle2008BG16ft_FD_116137 | JGI IMG/M metagenome (GOLD analysis project Ga0154833, IMG submission 116137) | Candidatus Muproteobacteria bacterium RBG_16_65_34 | reverse complement strand
CACAAGAATCGGCGCTCGCCTAACTCGCCGGGCGCAGACAACGCGCCTCGGGCTCGAACAGGAGGCGAGCGACACCCCCGATTCTTGCTGCGATGCTCGGCGGCGTCTACGGGGACCCAAAAAGCAACACCCATTTGGCCGTTGCCGTTCACAGATGCTTCAGGCCAGCAGATCCTACCCATACAGCACGGCCAAATGGGTGTTGTTCCAACCCCCGTCGGAGCGAGCCGAGCACCGCAGCGCCCCCAAGGGGTGTCGCGCGCCTCCTGTTCGAGCCCGAAGCGCGTTTTTAAGCGCTCGGCGAGTTAGGCGCGCGCTTGGGGGCGCGAGCAGCGCAGGGGACCGCGCGCTGTGCGCGCGGCGAAGCGACCGGGGCGGCCTTTCTTTTGGTGACTTTTCTTTGGCCGTACAAAGAAAAGCTACCTGCCGTGGGTCAGCCACCCACAAGTAGCTTTTAAGCGCCGCCGAAGGCGGCTCGACAGAAAGCAAGTCGCGGGTGAGATCATGGCGAATCTCCGCCACACCTCAAATGCGTTCTTGAACCGGAATTACCGGGTCCGGTCGCGCGACCGGTCCTGTTTTTGCCCCACGGGTACGCGATGAGCCAGCTTTGCTTGACGGGATTACTCGACGGAAAAGACCTTCGGCGTGCCGGCAACGGTCAATTCATAGACGGTCAGCGTGCCCGACTTCATCTCGCCCATGCCGGGGGAGTTCTGCGGCATGCCGGGCAGCGCGATGCCATGGATCTTGGGTTTGTTGGCGAGGAGCTTCCCGATCGCCGTGACCGGCACATGGCCCTCGACCACGTAGTCGCCGACGATGGCGGTGTGGCAACTGGACATGCCCCGGGAGACGCCGTAGCGTGCCTTCACGGGGTCCATATTCTCCTCATTGACGGCCGATACCTTGAAGCCGTTCTTTTCGAGGTATGCCACATAGTCCTTGCAACAGCCGCAGGTCGGGCTCTTGTACACCGTGGCGGATTTTGTCTCGGCCGCAAAGCTCAGCCCGGAAAAAGCCAAAGCAAGCAGCAACAGTAACGACTTCGCGATACGCATTGACGCACCTCTCAACATGACCTGACCGCCGGATCGGACTCAGGGCGATGCATGACCGGCGGTACACGCCGTCCGAAAGCACAATATAGCAGAATCGGACGGGATCCGGCCGCGAAGGTTCCCCTTGCGCCCGCCGGGTGCGACCTCAGCCTCGACCCGCGCCAACACCCATTCTACCGTCCGCAAGGCCGACTCGGCTAACACTGCAACCCGATCTTTCCCAGCGTCTCCGGAACTTGCGCCGAGGCACCGCGGCACATCGCCTTAAACTCCTCCGTCGCCACGATGCGCGCCGCGCCGCCGGCGGCGGGCGCCCCCGCCAGGGTATAGGTGCGCCCGAGCGCCTCCTCGCCGCGCAGCCGCCACTCCCCCTGTTCATCGACCTTGAACGCCAGGGCGTGCAGCATGACCGTGACCGCGGTCTTGTCCTCCGCGCCCAGCCGGCGGCTGTGCCGCTCGACGATGGGGCGCATGCGCGCGAGCGCGGCGATCGCGTCTTCAAATGCCGCGCGCTCTTGCTCGGCCGGCACGAGCCAGTAGAGCAGCAGCGTGTCCTGGAAAAAGGAGTGCAGCAGCGGCGTGCCCTTGTAGAGCGGCGCCGTCACCACGCCCAAGCGCGTGAGGCCGGCCTCTTTTTTGAGCGCCGCGCGCAGACGCAGGGCGGCGGCGCGCGGCTCGAGCCGGAAATGGCACTGCGCGAGGATCGCGCGGCACTCGTTGCCCCGATCCAGCACGGCCGAGAACAGCGCGTGGCCGCTCCGGCGGTATCCCAGAAAGGTGCTGTTGAAGCGGGCGACGGAGAAATAAAGCAGCGTGAAGGCGAACGGCGCGGTGAGATCGACGAACACCGTGGAAAAGTTGAGCGTGAGATAGGAGGCCGCGAGAAAGGCGCTTTGCAGAACGGTGAAAACGAGAGTGAGCAGCCGCTGGTCGATGCTGTAGACGAACGCCGCCGCGAGCAGGCTCACCGCCACGAGCGTCGTCAGAATATAGATCCAGCGCGGCAGCTCGGTGAGGGAATCGCCGTTCTTCAGGTTATCGAGCGCGGTGGCGAGGATCTCCGCGCCCGGATGCACCTTGGCCATCGGTGTCGGCCGCATGTCGAACAGCGCCGGCGCGGTGGAGCCGATGATAACGACCTTGCCGGTAAATTCGGCCTGCGGCCGCGCGCGCTCTTTCTTGAGCAGGTCGAAGTAGACCTCGTGAAACGAGACACGCGGATAGGCGAGCGGGCGACCGCGCCAGTTGAGCAGGATTCTGTCTTGCGCGGGGGGGACGGCGCCGACCGCGGCGGCGACGTTCGCGGGCAACGATCCGATGCGCCAACCGTAAGCATCGAGATAGACCGGGTAATGACGCACGATGCCGTCGGCATCGGCATCCAGATTATTCGCGCCGAGGCGATTGTCCGTGAGCGCGTCGTAAAAAAAAGGCAGCACCGCCGCCACCGTGGCGTCCGCGGGCGCGTCTTCCTCGAACTTCACAACGCCCGGCAGCTCGCTTACCTTGAGCGCGCTCTGCGCGTCCGCCTCCTCGCCCAGGCGGATCATCGGAAAATAGGTGTTGGGGGTGCGTGCGAGCGCATCGCGCAGGTACCGGTCGCCTGCGGCGTTGAACACATCGGGATCGGCGAAGGTGATGTCGAAGACGATCGCCTTGGGTTTCTGGGGGGTAATGCCCTCCACGAGCTCGCCCATGATGTTGCGCGGCCAGGGCCAGCGGCCGAACTCGGGGGCCATCGCCGCAAGCGCCGCCTCGTCGATGTCGACGAGAACGATATCGGGATCTGGCGCGGGCGCCCGAAAGCGGTACTTCATGATGAGGTCGTAGACCTTGCTCTTCATGCCGTCGGTCGCGCCGGTCGAGAGCGCCGCGCCGCCGCCGACGATCACGATCGCGGCCAGTCCGACATAGAACAGGTTGCCGAGCCGGTCGGACAGCGCCGCCACGGGTAGCAGAACCGAGCGCACCAGGCGCTGGATAAAATGGACGGCGGGCATGGCGGCATTCTCCTTGGTTCTTGTAGGCGTATCTTACCGGCGCAAGTGCCGGCGATATAAAACGCACCTATGCGCGCATATTGTGGGCTAAGTTGAAATTAGTCTAAATCTACCTTACCCTGCCTCCCCAACATGCAGCCCATCGATATTTCGTTTTCTTACCGCGCGTGGAGGAGCAAATCATGAAAAATCCGTTGGATTCGATCTCGGGCACGATTGTCTCGGGGCTGGTCCTGACCGTCATTTTGTATGTGTTCGCGATCAACTTCCTGCGCTGAGACGCACGGGGACCTGCGGCCGCCGATTCAACCACTCAACGGATAATTCGCCTTCGGGAGAACGCCATGGAACTCATCCTCATCCGCTCGTTGCACATTGTCGCGGGCATCGCCTGGATCGGGCTGCTGTATTACTTCAACCTGGTGCAGACGCCGGGTCTCGCCGCCGCCAAGGCCGACGGCACCGCCGCCGGCATCACCAAGCACATCGCACCGCGCGCGCTGTTGTGGTTCCGCTGGGCCGCGGTCGTTACCTGGCTCGCCGGCGCGATTTACCTCGAGCGCGGCAACATCGGCTTTCTGAACGCCTTCCTGCTCCAGGGCGCGGCCGCGCCCATCGGCCTCGGGGCCTGGCTCGGCACGATCATGCTCTTCAACGTCTGGGTTGTCATCTGGCCGGCCCAGAAGAAGGTGTTGGGGCTCGTGCCGGCCGACGATGCCGAGAAGGCCGGGGCCGCGCGCCGGGCGTTCCTGGCCTCGCGGACCAACACCATGTTGTCCATACCGTTGATCTTTTTCATGGTCGCCGGTCCGCACGGCCTGCCGAAGGTCTTCTAGAGACCCGCCTTCGTCGGCCCCGAAAGCCCGGCCCCGGCCGGGTTTTTGCTTTTTGGGGCCAGGGCCGGTCCGGCGCGCGACGCCACTGGCACTTGCGTTATCGCGCTCAAAGGGTAGAATTTTTGTTTGAAATCGATGGCGCCCGTCCCGGGCGCCTTTATGTTTTTGGGGGTTTGAGCAAAAAATGCCGCATTCCTGCCTGATGTCGACCTTCAGCCGCCTGCCGGTCGCCTTCGTGCGCGGCGAAGGCGTCTGGCTCTGGGATGCGCAGGGCAACAAATACCTGGACGCGCTGGCCGGCGTGGCCGTCTGCGGCCTGGGGCACGCCCATCCCGCGGTGACGGCCGCGATCTGCGATCAGGCGGGCAAGCTCGTGCACACCTCGAACTGGTACGAGATCCCGCTGCAAGAGAAGCTTGCGGAGCGCCTGTGTCGCCTCTCCTCGATGGACAACGCCTTCCTCTGCAACTCGGGCGCCGAGGCGAACGAGGCGGCGATCAAGCTTGCGCGGCTCTATGGGCACAAGCGCGAGGTGCTGAACCCCGGCATCATCGTCACCGAGGGCAGCTTCCACGGGCGCACGCTCGCGACCCTTTCCGCGACCGGCAACCGCAAGATCCAGGCCGGTTTCGAACCCTTGGTGCAAGGCTTCTACCGCGTGCCGTACAACGACCTTGCGGCGGTACGCCAGATCGCCGAGCACAACAAGAACGTCGTGGCCGTGCTCGTCGAGCCGATCGCCGGCGAGGGCGGCATCCAGATCCCCGCCGACGGCTATCTGAAGGACCTGCGCCGGATCTGCGACGAGCGCGGCTGGCTCCTGATGCTCGATGAGATCCAGACCGGCCTGTGCCGCACCGGCAAATGGTTCGCCTGCCAGCACGAGGGCGTGGCGCCGGATGTGATGACGCTCGCCAAGGGCCTTGGGAACGGCGTGCCCATCGGGGCGTGCCTGGCGCGCGGCGCGGCGGCGCAGCTGTTCGCGCCCGGCAGCCACGGCTCCACCTTCGGCGGCAATCCCCTCGCCTGCCGCGCCGCGCTCGCGGTGCTCGAGGTGCTGGAGAAGGAGCGGCTCGATGCGCGCGCGGCGCAACTGGGCGCGCGGCTGCTTCAGGATTTCGCGCAGCGGCTCGCCGGTGTGAAGGGCGTGAAGGACATCCGCGGGCGCGGCCTCATGCTCGCGATCGAACTGGATCGCCCGTGCAAGGAACTGATGACCGCGGCGCTTGAACGCGGACTCCTCATCAACGTCACCGCGGAGAATGTCGTGCGGCTGCTGCCGCCGCTTATCTTGAGCGACGCCGAGGCCGACCTGCTCGCGCGCGAGCTTACCGACATCGTGCGCGCCTTCCTCGCCGCACCCGCCGCGGCCGGGGAGACACGGTGAATCCGCGTCATTTCCTGACGTTGTTCGACCTCGCTCCGGAAGACCTCCAGCGGCTGCTCGCGCGCGCGATCGAACTCAAGACGCGCTTCCAGTACGGCGGATCGCGCATGCCGCTCGCCGGCCAGACCATGGCCATGATCTTCGAGAAATCCTCGACGCGCACGCGCGTCTCGTTCGAGGCCGGCATGGCGCAGCTCGGGGGCTCGAGCGTTTTCCTGTCCCCGCGCGACACGCACCTCGACCGCGGCGAACCGGTGGAGGACACCGCGCGCGTGCTGTCGCGCATGGTGGAGGTGATCGTCATCCGCGCCAATCAGCACACGATGGTCGAGCGCTTCGCGGCGCACTCGCGCGTGCCGGTGATCAACGCGCTCACCGACCTGCATCACCCCTGCCAGCTGCTCGCCGACATCCAGACCTATATCGAGCACCGCGGCGAGATCGCCGGGCGCGCCGCGGCCTGGATCGGCGACGGCAACAACGTCTGCCACTCCTGGATTCAGGCCGCGCGCCAGTTCGGTTTCAAGTTGCGCATCGCCACCCCCAAGGGCTACGAGCCGAATGCCGCAATCGTTCAGGCAAGCGGCACGCACGTAACGCTCGCGACCGATCCCGCCGAGGCCGCGCGCGACGCCGATCTCGTGGTGACCGACACCTGGGCGAGCATGGGACAGGAGGCGGAGAAGACCGAGCGTCTCAAGGCCTTCGAGGGCTTCCAGGTGAATCCGGCACTGATGCGCCTCGCCAGGCGCGACGCACTCTTCATGCACTGCCTGCCGGCCTATCGCGGCCAGGAGGTGGCCGCCGAGGTCATCGACGGCCCGCAGAGCGTGGTCTGGGACGAGGCCGAAAACCGCCTGCACGCGCAGAAGGCGCTGCTCGAATTCCTGCTTGCCGAAAAGCAGAATAGACAGGATTAACAGGATTTCTCAGGATTAACAGGATTTAAAAAAACTAGAAATAAAAAGTAAAAGCTAGAAGCTAAGAGCTAAGATTTAATCCTGTAAATCCTGAGAAATCCTGTTAATCCTGTCCATTAGATTTATGCCGGACGAGATACTGACGCTCAACGATATCGAATGCCGCTACGACGAACGGGCCGTCGTGCGCGGCTTGTCCATGCGCGTCGCGCCCGGCAGCATCGTCTGCCTGCTGGGCCCGAGCGGCTGCGGCAAGACCACGGTGCTGCGCGCCATCGCCGGCTTTCATCCGCTGCGCGGTGGGGAGATCCGCATCAAGAGCATGAGTGTCTCGCGTCCGGGCTACCTGTTACCGCCCGAGCGACGCCACCTCGGCGTGGTGTTCCAGGATTATGCGCTGTTTCCCTATCTCACAGTGTCCGACAACATCGGTTTCGGGCTGCGCGGGAAGACGCGCGCGCAGAAGGAGGCGGTCGTGCGCGACCTGCTGGAGGTCGTGGGCCTAAGCGGCTACGGACGGAGCTACCCGCACGAGCTTTCGGGCGGACAGCAGCAGCGCGTGGCGCTCGCGCGCGCGCTCGCACCCGAGCCGGACCTCGTGCTGCTCGATGAGCCGTTCTCCAATCTGGACATCGATCTGCGCGAGCGGCTTTCCGGCGAGGTGCGCGATATCCTGAAGCGCCGCCACGCCACCGCGGTGCTGGTCACGCATGACCAGCACGAGGCCTTTGCGCTGGGCGATGTCGTGGGCGTGATGCGCGAAGGACGACTGCTTCAGTGGGACACGCCGTATAACCTGTACCACGAGCCCAACTGCCGCTTCGTCGCCGACTTCATCGGACAGGGCGTGTTTCTGCACGGAACGCTGCTCACCCCCGACACGGTCGAGACCGAGATCGGCATCTACAAGGGAAACCGCGCCTATCCCTGGCCCAAGAATACGCCCATCGAGGTGTTGTTCCGCCCGGACGACATCGTGCCGGCCCCGGAAAGCCCGCTCAAGGCCGAGGTCGTGCAAAAGGCGTTCAAGGGCGCGGAGATCCTCTATACGCTGCGCCTCATGAGCGGCGGAAGAGTGCTCTCGCTCTTTCCGAGCCACGCCGACCATGAGATCGGCGAGCGTGTCGGCATCCGCGTCAAGGCCGACCACCTCGTGGCCTTTCCGCTGGAGACCGAGACGCCCAAAACGGCGGAACAGATAAATTAGACAGGATTAACAGGATTTACAGGATCACTTCCGAAGACAAAAAGAGCGAGGCAGGCGGGGATTTGTCCTCAGTCCTCAGTCCTCAGTCCTCACGCCTTTGTTAAGCCCTCGCGGCGTGCTCCTCGTGCGGCGGCCGCTGCTCGCGTCCGGCCTCGGCGTGAAACGCCGCATCGGGGTGCGGCTTCGCGCCGTCCGCGTCGTACGCCGGCGCGTGCGCCGGATCGGCGATATGGCCGGCCTTGATGAGATAACCGATGATCCGATCGGCCGCCGCTTGCGCCGTGACCACGGAGGTGTCGATGACCACCTCCGCCTGCATCGGTGCCTCGTAGGGGTCGGACACGCCGGTGAATTCCTTGATAATTCCGGCGCGCGCACGCGCGTAGAGGCCCTTGCGGTCGCGTGCCTCGCAGACCTCGATGGGCGTGGCCACATGCACCTCGACGAAACCGCCGTTGGCCTCCACCATCGCGCGCACCTTGGCGCGCGTGGCGGCGTAGGGCGCGATCGGGGCGCAGACCGTGATCCCGCGGTGCAGGCTGATGAGGCTTGCGACGTAGCCCAGGCGCAGGATGTTGATATCGCGGTGCTCGCGCGAGAACCCGAGCTCCGAGGACAAGTGCTTGCGCACCGCATCGCCGTCGAGCAGCGTCACGGGGCGGTCGCCGAACTCCATCAACTTCGCGATCAGCACCTGCGCGATCGTGGACTTGCCGGAGCCCGAAAGTCCGGTGAAGAAAATCGTCACGCCCTGCTCGGTGCGTCCGCGGAACGGCTTCTGCAACTCTTGCAACACGTTGGGATAGGAGAACCAGCGCGCGACCTCGCTCGCGCGCTCGGGCGGCACCTGTGCCTGCCGCTCCTTCGCGGTCGCATGACCGTGGCGCGCGAGCGCCCGCCCCATGAGAAAGTGCTCCGGATGATCCTCCTCGTACACCAGATCCTGGAAGGGGACGATCTCCACGCCGATCTCGCGCGCATGTTCCTGCGCATGCTCCTGCGCCTCGTACTGCCCGTAGAGCGGCTCGCCGCTCGCCCGGGCGCCGGTATCCGCGTAGTCATGCTCCACGACAAAATGGGTGCAGCCGAAATTCTTCGCCACGATCGTGTGCAACAACGCCGCGCGCGGCCCGCAGCGGCGCGCGGAGAGCTCGACGAGATTGGGTTGGGCGTGGTTGCGCGGATAGTGCTCAAGCGCCGCGCGCAGCGCGCGCACGCGCGCGTGATGCCCGGTCTCCTCCAGCGTCCGCCGCCCGACGCAGGCCAACACCAGGAGCTTGGCATTGTGCTTGAGAATCGCGCGCCGGGTGAATTCGACGTGCGTGCGGTGCATGAGATGGCGTGGCTGATAGCCCATGACGCGGGTGACGCCGCGCCGCTCGTGCTCGGCGCGCAGCGCCTCGGGCGCATGGCGCAGGGCGATGAAATCGTGGTGCGTCGGAAGCTCCACCGCCTCGATCCGGCCCGCCAGGCAGGCGTACGGCGGGCGGCTCAGGAGCTGGCTCGCTTCGGGATGCGCGCCGTCGGCGTCGCCGTACACGCACGCAGCCTCCATGCGCCGGTCCGACTCCCAGATTTCGGACACCGTGAGCACCGCGATCATCGTCCCTTCGGTGTCGCGCAGCGCGACCTGCGCGCCGGGCGCGAGCTTCATGGCGAGATTGAGCGGAGCTCCGAGGGTGACCGGGACGGGCCACAGGGTTCCGTCCGCCAACCGCTGGCTGGCGCAGACCCATTCGTAGTCCGCGCGGTTCATGAATCCGCTTAAGGGGGAGAACGCCCCGGTGATGAGAAGCTCGAGATCGCACAGTTCGCGCGGGGCGAGATCAAGCGAGGGGAAATCGCGCGAGGCCGCTTTGAGCTCCTGCGCCCGTCCGGGGGTGACCATGAGGTCGGTCAGCCGACCGCCGTAGGGGGGGTTGGAGTCCGTATTCCTGTTCAATAGCCTGATCCCATCCATTTAGGTGACTCCCCTCGGAGAAATATCGCCCTTGAGCCGGTAAACACCGGATTCATGGTCCGGCCTTTGCATGTCAGCATTGCTATGCGATAAGGACCGGCCATACTCAATTAACTTTAGACAGTGTTCGGCAAACCACAACGCGCGCTTCGATTGTGGGCGACGAACGGCGGGTTTTGCTGGGTTGGATGGGGGGCTGTGCGCCTGGACTAATTCCAACTATTTTACATGGCGAAAACCAACGATCCGACTTGAGGGATCGTCAGACACTATTTTGAATCGTGTAACAGAATGATCTATCACCTAAAATAACCCGCGGGGGAGCATCTTTTTAGTGGAAAAGAACATATTACGCCTGCTGATTGTCGACGACTCGCCGGATGACGCCGAAGTGGTGGCGATCGCCGTGCGCAAGGCCGGCTACATGCTCAAGAACCAGCGGGTTCAGGATATTGCCGGCCTGGAAGCGGCGCTCGCCAAGGGGTCCTGGGACCTTATCCTGTGCGAGCACGCCCCGCCGCAATGCGAGGCATCGCAGGCGCTCGATGCCCTCAAACGCGCCGGTCTCGACATCCCGTTTATTGTCGTCGCCCGCCGGATCGCGGAGGAGGAGTTGGTCCGGATCATGCGCGCCGGGGCGCTCGATGTCATCGAGAAAACGCAGCTCTTCCGCCTGCCCCCCGTGATCGAACGCGAGCTGCGCGTATTCGAGGAACGCCAGGCCTTGCGCAAGGCCGAGCACGCGCTCCAGGAGACGCAGAACAAGCACCGCGCCATCGTGGACGGCGCGCGCGAGGCCATCTGCTACTGCCAGGACGGCATGCACATCGACGCGAACCGCAGCTACCTGGAGCTCTTCGGTTACGGCAACCTCGCCGAGCTCGAAGGCGTTCCGGTAATGAATCTGATCGACAAGGGCGATCAGCCACGCTTCAAGGATTACCTGCGCAAGGCCGCCGCCAAGGGAGACGAAACCCCGCAGGAATTCGCCGCCCTCAACAAGGACGGCGGGCGCATCCATGTGGAGTTTGCCGTCTCATCGGTCATCGTCGACGGCGAGCCGTGCACCCAGGTCGTGGCGAACGACGTCACCCGGCGCAAGACCATCGAAGGCCGGCTGCAATACCTGAACCAGCACGACCCGCTGACCGGCCTCTACAACCGCCACTATTTTCTGCAAGCGCTCGGCAAGACCGTGGAGCAGGCGAAGCAGGGCGCACACCGCGGCGGGCTGCTCTATATCGGTCTCACGCAGCTCAAGGAGATCAACGATGTCCACGGCCACGCGACCGGCGACCGGCTCATCGTCAAAATCGCCAAACTCATCCGCGAGCGGCTGGGCGAGCAGGTCCTGCTCGCGCGCTTCGGCGGCGATGAATTCGCCGCGCTGCTCGATAAGGCCGACGAACCGCAGCTTAAAAAGACCGCCGACGATATCCGCGGCCTCATGAAGGAGACCGCCTTCTCCGAGAACGGCAAGACCTTCCACTGCGGCTGCACCTTCGGCACGGCGGTGGTCGACCGAAACGCCGAGGACGCCCAGAAACTGTTGTCCGTGGCCTATCGTGCGGCGCTCCAGATGCGGACGCCGCCCCCCGCGCCGGCCGCGGCGGCGCCCAAGGCGGACATCGGACCCGAAACCAAACCTCAGGCCGTGCCCGAGACGAAGAAGCCGCAGCCCAAACCCGAGGCAAAGCCGGAACCCAAGCCCGAGACGAAACCGGCGGCGCCTAAAAGCGAGTGGGCGGAGCGCATCCAGGCCGCGCTCGACGGGAACGCCTTTGAGCTGGCCTATCAGCCCATCGTCAACCTGCACGGCGAGGCGGCGGAATGTTACGAGGTGCTGCTACGACTTCCCGGGGCGGGGGGTAAATTGATCCTCGCCGCGGAATTCCTGCCCGCTGCCGAGCAGGCGGGCCTCGGCGGCGCCATCGACAAGTGGGTGGTGCATCAGTCCCTCGCGGCTTTGTGCGCGCTGCACCGCGAGGGCCAGCCGGCCGGCTTTTTCATCAATCTGTCTGCGGCCTCATTCAAGGAGCCCGAGATCCTCATCACCACCCAAAAGCTGCTGCGCGAGGCCGGCGTCGCGCCCGAACACGTGACCTTCGAGGTGGCCGAAAAGGGCCTGACCGCGCATCTCGGCGCCGCGAAGACCTTCTTGGCGGCGGCGAAAAAGATCGGCTGCCGCATCGCGATCGACGACTTCGCCGGCAACCCTTCGGCCTTCAGCCAGTTGCGCGACCTGCCGTTCGATTCCATCAAAGTATCCGCTGCGCTCATCCGCGATCTCGCAAACGACAAGGCCTCCCAGGCGAGCCTCCAGGCGGTGATCCAGGTGGCGCGGGGACTCAGCAAGGGCGTCATCGTCAAATGCCTGGAGCGCGCCGAGGATCTCGCCATACTGTGGAACCTCGGTGTCGATTACGTGCAGGGGAATTATTTCCAGGGGGCGGACACGCACACCAACTACGAGTTCGCGGACGAAACCACCCTCTCCTCCGAGCCCACCACGCCCCACTGGGCGAGCACGAACGGCACGAACGGCCGCTGAGCACATCCGTTTTCGCGTTTGCGGATACCGGCGTGCATGCGTTTCCGCTATAATTCCCCGCCTCCGGCGATCGCCGCGATTGCGGTTTCGACTTTAAGAAACCTCTGAAATTTGAGTTTTAACCACAGAGGACACAGAGATCACAGAGATATTTCAGTGTAGATTGTCATGACTTTTCTCCGTGCCCTCTGTGCGCTTTGTGGTTGATAATCGATAAAACCGGCCTCCCTTAAGGCGTTTCCATGTCCGGCCAATATATCTTCACCATGCACCGCGTGACCAAGGTGGTCCCGCCCAAGCGCGAGATCCTGCGCGACATCTCGCTCTCCTTCTTCCCGGGCGCGAAGATCGGCGTGCTGGGCCTCAACGGCTCGGGCAAGTCCACGCTGCTGCGCATCATGGCCGGGATGGATACGAACCACAACGGCGAGGCGCGCCCGCAGCCCGGCATCAAAATCGGCTTCCTGCAGCAGGAGCCGCAGCTCGACCCCGCGAAGGACGTGCGCGGGAACGTCGAGGAGGCGGTCGCGGAGACCAAGGCGCTGCTCGACAAGTTCAACGAGATCTCCATGAAGTTTGCCGAGCCCATGAGCGACGAGGAGATGCAGAAGCTCCTCGAAAAACAGGCGAGCCTTCAGGAGAAGATCGACGCCGCCGGCGCATGGGAGCTCGAACGCAAGCTCGAGATCGCGGCCGATGCGCTGCGGCTACCGCCGTGGGACGCCGATGTCGCCAAGCTCTCGGGCGGCGAGCGTCGCCGGGTCGCCTTATGCCGGCTGCTGCTCTCGCGGCCCGACATGCTGCTGCTCGATGAGCCGACCAACCACCTGGACACCGAGTCGGTCGCCTGGCTTGAGCGGTTCCTGCACGACTATCCCGGCACCGTGGTGGCCGTGACCCACGACCGCTATTTCCTCGACAATGTCGCCGGCTGGATCCTCGAACTCGACCGCGGCCACGGCATTCCGTGGAAGGGCAATTACTCCTCCTGGCTCGAGCAGAAGGAAAAGCGCCTCGAGATCGAGGAGAAGCAGGAGACCGCGCGCATGAGGGCGATGAAGCAGGAGCTCGAATGGGTGCGCACCAACCCCAAGGGCCGGCAGGTCAAGAGCAAGGCGCGCCTGGCGCGCTACGAGGAGCTCGCCTCGCAGGAATACCAGAAACGCAACGAAACCAAGGAAATCTTCATCCCGCCGGGGCCGCGCCTGGGTGACCTCGTGGTTGAGGCCAAGGGCCTGAGCAAGGGCTATGGCGAGCGCCTGCTCATCGACAATTTGAACTTCAGCCTGCCGCGCGGCGGCATCGTGGGCGTCATCGGCCCGAACGGCGCGGGCAAGACCACGCTTTTCCGGATGATCGCCGGTCAGGAGAAACCGGAGGCGGGCGAGCTGCGCATCGGCCCGACGGTGCAGCTCGCCTACGTCGATCAGTCGCGCGATGCGCTCGACGGCGCCAAGACCGTGTGGCAGGAGATCTCGGGCGGGCACGACAACATCCTGATCGGCAAACAGGAGGTGCCCTCGCGCGCCTACTGCGGGCGCTTCAACTTCCGCGGCAGCGACCAGCAGAAATTCGTGAAGGACCTCTCCGGCGGCGAACGCAACCGGGTGCATCTGGCGACGCTCCTAAAGAGCGGCGGCAACCTGCTGCTGCTCGATGAGCCCACGAACGACCTCGACGTCGAAACGCTGCGCGCGCTCGAGGAGGCGCTGCTCGACTTCGGCGGTTGCGCGGTGATCATCTCGCACGACCGCTGGTTCCTCGACCGCATCGCCACCCACATCCTCGCCTTCGAAAGCGACTCCAAGGTGGTCTGGTTCGAGGGCAACTACGCCGACTACGAGGCCGACAGGAAGCGGCGCCTGGGCGTGGACGCCGAGCAGCCGCACCGCATCAAGTACAGGAAACTCGTACACTGAGGGCCGCGCCCACGCGTCCCCGATATCGACGCCGCGCCCGGGTTTACCAGCTATCCTTGTGGGGAATATCGCCACGCGTGGACGGCCTTTCGCATGCTCGCATTCCTCGGTCGTACTCTATGGTTGGCCTGGTGCTGGCTCGAGCTGTCGCTCCTGACGCTGTTCCTCTACGGGCTCGCCTGGCTGCCGAAACCGCTGACCGGGGCGTATTACCGTTACCTGTTTCGCGTGTGGTGTGCGCTGTTCGTGCGGGCGCTGGGTGTCGATCTGCACCTGCATGAGAAGAATGTCGAGCCGATACCAAAGCAGTACATCCTGATCGCCAATCACCCCTCGGCGTTCGAAGACATCGGCATCCCCACCCTCTTCAACGTCTATCCACTGGCAAAACGGGGCGTGCGCGACTGGTTCCTGGTGGGCAAGATCAACGCCGCCGCCGGCACCCTGTTTGTCGATCGCGACGACCCCGACTCACGTCACGCCGCGCTCGACCGGCTTATGACCAGGCTCCAACAAGGCAAGAACGTGGCGATCTTCCCGGAGGGCGGCTGCAAGGGCAGCCGTATCTACTCGAGCTTCCAGACCGGCGCGTTCGATCTCTCGATGCGCACCGGCATTCCCATCCTGCCAGTGTTCCTCCACTACGAAGCCCAGAAAACCTTCGAGTGGCGCCCAGTGCATACGCTGCTGCTCAAGATGTGGCACTTCATGACGAGCCAGAACGACCGGGCCAACTACTACCTCTATGACGCCATCGATCCGAAGGGGTTTACGGACAAGAAGGAGTTCGCCGAGCAGGTCCGCCGGATGTACCTGAAGTGGCAGGCGCGGTATCTGGAATAAAAGGCTCATCGCGTACCCGCGTGGGCAAAAACAGGGCCGGTCGCGCGACCGGACCCGGTAATTCCGGGTCAAGGACGCAGTTTGAAGCGTGGCTCTGATTCGCCATGATCTCACCCGCAACTTGTTTTCTGTCGAGCCGCCTCCGGCGGCGTCTAAAAGCTACTTGTGGGTGGCTGACCCACGGCAGGTAACTTTTCTTTGTGCGGCCAAAGAAAAGTCACCAAAAGAAAGGCCGCCCCGGTCGCT
>Ga0154833_1089_pt1 | contig 15415 bp, 14 predicted proteins | sample Rifle2008BG16ft_FD_116137 | JGI IMG/M metagenome (GOLD analysis project Ga0154833, IMG submission 116137) | Candidatus Muproteobacteria bacterium RBG_16_65_34 | reverse complement strand
TGGCGATCCGCGCTCGGCGGGGCATGATGGGCCTCCCGTTTCCGTTGTTTTGCGGTGGCTGATATTAACAGAAACCGTGGTACGTCCCCTATTCCGCACCCTTATTCATCCCGCTCCTTCCTCGACCATCCACGGGTCGGTATTGTTAAATAAAGGGTAGCGTCCCCTTTTTCCATTTTTAAAGGCATGCACGGAAAGACCGTAGCGCCGGGAAAGCTCCTCCCACAGCACCAGATAGAACTGGTAATTCTCGGGTTCGATGAAACAGGCTTCGCGGTTATTGCCGCGCTGCACCACATGATAGGGCAGTCCTGGAAGGTACATGCGTGCACGACGCGGCATGGCAAATCCTTTTGCATGACCGATGACGACGGGAGGATAACAGGACGGAAAGATTGCTTAAAGTTTAATCCCTCCGTCCCTTTTTTGCGTTGTTCTTTTACCGCCGCTGTGTGCAAGGCATGCCTACTATATGATCCAAATTAAAGACATAACAACTGACCGTTGCCATATATAACACCAGAAGAAAGTAACTTCCGAAATATCCAATGAACCGTTGGAATTTGTTCTCGCCCCGTTCTACAACTTTCTCCATGAGATACAAAAAACCAAGCATTACGACGATTTCGATCGGTCGTGGCAGTCTGCCAGCCGGCTCCCCCCAGGTAATAATAAAATGGGGAACAGCGAACATCAGCACCGCAATATTAACAAACCTTATATTCACCAGTAACGTAAAAAAATCCTTCAGCGACACTGCTTGCCTCCGCCTCCGCCTGCCAATACATCACCAGCCGTAGCAGCATCAAGCCCAAGGCCGATACCAGTGCCCCAGACTAAACCCCCAACACCGCCAGTTAACGCCCCAGCAGTAATAGTTGCACCAGCGAGGGCACCACCAACAAAAGCGTTGCCGACTTCGCCTGGACTTCCACCCTGTATAGCGGTAGTGACCGCTTGGGCTGTTCCTCCAACCAACGCGCCAATACCTACGGCAACAACTGGCGCAACCAAACCAGACGGATCAACTAAGTTAACAGGGCTGTTAAAGACATACGCATAAGTATTGAGGCCACCAGCTAGGCCGATCGGATCACTGCTGAGGTATCTGCCAATCTTCGGATCATAGTAACGGTTCCAGTTGTAATGCAGGCCAGTCTCGCTATCGTAATACTGGCCCGCAAAGCGCAGATTGACGATAGTCTTGGCCTTGCCGTCATCCTCATCACCATCCTCGCCGTCGGTCTCGGCCAACGCCTTGCCGCTCTGAGGCTTGCTCTCCCCGAAGGCTTCACCCTCCCAGCGCCAGCGGATGCGCTGCTCGGGGTCGGTCGCAAGCCTCGGAGTATTGAGGTGATCGCTGTGAAGATAGACGATCGCCTCGTGGCGGCCGGGGTAGCGCGGGTCTTCGTGCCCCTCTTGAGCGTCGGCCATGCCGGGTTTCTTGTTGTGGTCTTTCGTGAGCCCCTTGGCCTCATGCCGGCCGTGGTTGTCGATCTGGGCCACGGGGAGCGCACCGAGATAAACATAGTCTCGGATCAGGGTTCCACGGTCGGTGGTTTCGCTCAAGAGGTTGCCGGTGAGGTCGTAGTGATAGAGCCTCATCCCCTTGGCCGTGAGCTTTTGGCTTCTAAGGCCGCGGGCGTCATAGAGATAGGCGGCCTTGAGGCGGCCGTCTTCGGAGACCGAGGCGAGCCGCCCCGAGGGGTGGTAGGAGAAGCCGCGCCGCCCGCTTTGGATCGTGTTGCCGGTGGCATCGAGGGTGATTGCCTCCTGGCCTACCTCGATTAAGCGGTTGCTCTCGGGTGCGTACATGTAGGGTACCGTAATCGTTTGGCCGGTGCGGCTCAAGCGGTTGCCGTTTGGGTCATAGCCAAAGCCAATGGCCTCGGCGCCGAAGGTCTCATCTCTTAGCCGATCGAGGGCATCGTAGCCGTAGCGGGAGCGCTCGCGGCCGGTGCTCAAGTCCGTTAGGTTACCGTTTTGGTCGTAGCCGTAGAGGCGGTAGTCGCCGGCGATATACTGGCTTAAGAGCCGCCCCCGGGTGTCGTAGGCGCGTTGATCCGCAACCCCGTTGCCGAAGGTGAGCGAGAGCGGCAGGCCGTCGGCGCGGTAGGAGATGTGGCTCACGACCGGGACCAGGGCGCCGTTGACGGTGGTGGCGATGGTATTGATGCGTCCGATCGGGTCGCGGCTATAGGCGACTTGGCGCCCCGAGGGGTAGGTGATGGCGCTGATGCGGTTGGCGGCGTCGTAGCTGTAGCGCGTGGTGTAGGCGTGTCCTAAAGTCTCGTGGGTTTCCTCCACGCGGTTGCCGAAGGCATCGTAGGCGAAGCGCTTCAGTCCGCTTTGATCCTCGACGGCGCAGAGACGCCCGAGGCCCGCGGGGCAGGCGTCGTAGGTATAGGTGACGGTGCTGCTGATCGCGCCCGAGTCCTCGCCCCAGCCCACGGCGTGGCGCCCGCGCTCCATCAGGCCGTGCAGCCAGCCGAGCAGTTGCCCGCCACCAGCGTTGCCTTCCGAGTACGTCACGGTGAGGGGCCGGTTGAGGGGATCGTAGCTAAAGTATGCCGTAACGCCCCGGGCGTCGGTGCGCGTGATCACGTTGCCCGCTTCGTCGTAGTCATAGTGTGTCGTGCCGCGGTCGGGGCTCGCCTCGCTCAGGAGATTGCCAAGATCATCATGCGCATAGCGGGTGGCTGCGCCGTTCGGGGCCCGCACCTCGCTCGCGCGGCCTTGGGCATCGTAACTGTAGCGCGTAGCGCCGCCCAGGCTGTCGATCGTCTCAACAAGACGGCTTAAGGCGTCGTAGGCGTGGGTGGTCGGGGGATTGGCGTTGGGGTCGGTTTCGGCGAGAAGATTGCCGAGTGCATCGCGGACCTGGCGCGTGAGGCTGCCGCCGGCGTTGATCTCGTTTACCTGGTTGCGAGAATCGTAGGCCCAGGTGAGGGCGCGGGCGGCGGTGCTGTCGGGGTTGGTCACCGCGGTATCGATCAGGTTGCCCTTTAAGTCGTAGCGGTAGGAGACCGCGTTGCCGGCGTTGTCGGTGATCGCACGCAAGTATCGCGCGGCGTCGTAGGTGTAAGTCAGAGTGAGCCCGTCGGGCCCTACGGACTGCGCCAACTGGCCCGCGCCGTCGTAGGTGTAGTGCGTCACGCGGGGCGTCCCGCCCGGCGGTGTCTGAGTGAGGCGCACGAGCCGCCCGCGGACATCGTAGGCATAAGCGGTCTTGAGGCCGTTGGGGTCGGTCAGTGCGAGCAGCCGGCCATTGGCGTCGTAGGCCTCGAAGGTCGTTGTCTGTCTGAGGGCGTTGGTGACCGCACGCAACCGCCCGCAGGCGCCGCCCGTGGCGCAGTCGTAATAGCTCAGCGTCGTTACGTCGGCGAGGTCCGTGCGCGCACCGTCGATCTCGATCACCTGGCCGGAGTGGTTGTAGTGGAAAGCGACCGTGCGTGCGACCGCGGCGCCTTCGGGCGTATACCCGCGCCGGGTGAAGCTCAACGGGTTGCGGCTGGTGTCATAAGCAATGACGGTTTGCTTCTTGGCCCCGGCATAGACGCTCGGGCGCTCGATGAGCGTCGGGAGATCGAGGTCGGCCGAGAGGTATTGATAGCTGGTCGTGCGCGTCTCCGGGGTGGTCAGGGGGTGGGCGCAGTCGCCCACCAAGCCCTGCGTGCGGCTTACTCGCTGGTTGGCGGCATTGTAGGCGTAGAGCGTGACGCGCCCCTCCGGGTCCTTGCGGCAGGTGAGGTTATTGTTTACGTCGAAGGTCTGGCTGAGCGTCTTGCCGTCGGTAAGATTGGTCTTCGACAGGAGCTTCTTCGCGCCGAGGTTCTGAACGAAGGTGTAGATCGTTTTTGTCCCGACGGGATCGGTGACGGTGGTCTGGGTCTGCGAGTCGTAGGCGAGCGCGAAGGACTCCTGCGGGCCGCCGTTCGTGGTCGCCGCGTGCTCGGTGCGGATGGCCTTGCCCTTGGCGTCGTAGGCGTAAGTGCTGTAGCGCGTTGCGAATCCCGCGGTATCGACATAGGAGATGCCGGTCAGGTGATGCGGGAAGCGCGCATCCTCGTAGTGGTAGACCTTGGCGGTGTGGTCAGGGAAGGTGACCTGTACGAGGTTGTTGTTGGCGTCGTAGCCGTACGCGAAAACCGCGCCCGTGGGGTCGGTCAGGCTGCTGAGGTGGCCGGTCGCGTCGTAGGCGAGGCTCAGTGTATGGCCGAAGGGTCCGGTGACGGCTGCGAGCCTGCCGGAGCTGTCGTACATATAGGTCGTGGTCTTGCCGCTGCGGTCGGCGGCCGAGAGCAGGCGGCCGTAACTGTCATAGCGTAGGGTGGCGCCGTTATTGCGGGTAACTGTGTAGCCCGAGGCGTCCTGGGTCACAGCAAGCGTCGTATCCGCATCGCCCGTCCAGACGCCTGCGGCATTTTTGGTGAACCGCTCGCCGCGGCCCGTGCCCTCGCGCACAAGGATCGAGGAGGCGCTGATCTCAAGCCGCGCTTGCAAGTTAGAAGTCCAGCCGAAACCGAGGCCGGCGTCTTTGCTCAAGAGGCTGTTGTAGTGCCGGACAAACGCCAGCGACCCGCCGCCGCTTCGGTAGTCGCGCTCGCGCTGGTATTTGTTGCCGTTGGCCGGGTTGCACGGGTTGCCGACACACGTGTCATTCGGTGGCGGCGGTCCTTCCGGACCCGGACCGTCGCCTGGACCGTCTCCAGGTCCATCCGGACCTGGCCCGTCTCCTGGTCCATCCCCGGGTCCGTCTCCCGGACCGTCTCCCGGCCCATCGCCGGGCCCGCCCAGATCTTCATCGGGTGGCGGCTCGGGGGGTTCGCAGGCGCTCGTGACGCACCTACAGCCAAACGGAAGCCCGCCCGCCCCCGAATCGCGCGAAACGAACTCCGCGCCCGAAGGGCAGTAATAGAACATTTGAACGCTTGTTGTATCGGATAGTACTCCCTTGACATCGCCGCCAACCCCAATACAGCGGATGCTCTTATAGGAATAGACTACTTTTCCATACCCTGACCGGTACGACCAATTCGAATAGCCGGGGCGCCGGAACTCCAAGAAACGCCACGTCGCGTTCCATGCATCCATGGACGAACATGAAAGATTTGCCAGGAAGATATCTTCATATATGTAATCAGTGTATCCCGGCGTGTAAGCTGCGAAAGCCCACTTCGATTCGAGTGGCGGAATGAGCTGCTCATCTGTTGCCCCGGCAGGTTGGCAGACGAGCGAAAGCATCAAAAGGACGAAAACCGCAAACCACGAGCGGTTCATCTGCGCGGGCGCGCAAGCCTCGATCGCCATGTCTCCTCCCCTTCGGATGGTCTTGTGGTACCTCGCACAAGAGCGTAGTCAAGAAGCTTGGGGGGGGTCAAGTCCTCGATCGATAGCCCTGGAATCACTCCAAAACCGGCGCCGTCCTTTTTGTCCGCTTCAGCCCTTAAGGTCGCCTTCCAGACCACGGAGAAACGGAATGGTAATACGCCGCTGGCTGGCAAGCGCGGCGCGGTCGATTCGGTCGAGCAGGTCGAAGAGCGTGTGCAAATCGCGCGGGTGGCGGGCGAGGATGTAGCGCGCCGCTTCTTCGGACATCTCGAGGCCGCGGTTGCGGGCGCGCAGCCGGATGGCGGCGAGCTTTTCGGTGTCGTCGAGCGGCTGGAGCGCATAGACCGGGCCCCAGGCGAGGCGTGTGGCGAGATCCGGCAGGCGCAGGCCGAGGTTGTTGGGATGCGCCGCGCCGGCGGCGACCAGCACACCGCCCGCGGCGCGCAGCCGCTCGCAGAGCGCAAACAGCGCCTGCTCCCAGTCGTTCCGCCCCGCGATGCGCTCGACATCGTCGAGGCAGACGAGCGCCGCGGCATCCGCATCCTCGAGGATCGCGGTCGAAAGCTGCACGGCCTCGGCGAGCGGGACATAAATCGGCGTCGCACCGCGCTCCTGCGCCGCGCGGCAGGCGGCCTGAAGCAGGTGGGTCTTGCCGCTGCCCTCGGGACCGGCGAGAAACAAGATACGCTCCGCGATCTCGCCACGGCCGGCCGCCTCGGCCGCGGCGCGCGTGTGCGCGAGCGCCTCGGCGTTTCGCCCCGGGAAAAAATTTTCAAACGATGCGGCGTCCTTGAGACGCAGGTTGAGCGCGAGCTGCGCGCTCATGGCGGGGCGCGGCGGGGGCGGCGTTTCGCGGGGGGTACCGGCGCCGCGCCGATCAGGCTTTCATGCGCGTGCCGGAGCCACACCTTGAGCGCCGCGGCCGCCGGCAACGCGAGCAACACGCCGAGGAACCCGAAGAGCTGACCGCCCGCCATGACGGCGAAGATCACCGCCACCGGATGCAGCCCGATGCGCCCGCCCACGAGCCGCGGCGTGAGCAGCAGCCCGTCGAGCACCTGCCCCGCGAGAAACACCGCGAGCACCCAGACTATATACATGGCGTCGTGGAACTGAAGATAGGCGGCGATGCCGGCGGCGATGACACCGGTGAGAAAACCGAGATACGGGACGAAGCTCACGAGCCCCGCGAGCAGCCCGATCGGCAATGCCAGGTCGAGCCCGATCGCCCAAAGCCCGACGGAGTACAGGACCGCGAGACACAGCATCACGGTAAGCTGGCCGCGCAGGAAGCTCCCGAGCACCTCATCGGTCTCGCGCGCCAGGCGGCGGGTGCGCTCGCGAAGCGGCGCCGGGAACAACGCGACGGCGCGCGCCCCGAGCCGGTCCCAGTCGAGCAGCAGATAAAAGGTCACGATCGGGATCAGGATGAGATTCACCAACCAGCCGAGCAGCTTGAGGCCAGAGAGTTTCGCGCCCGCGAGCGCCGCGCCGAGCCAGTCGCCGACTTCCTGCCAATGCGCCGTGACGCTCTGGCGCAGCGTCTCCGGATCGAGCGCGATCGGCCGCCCGAGCAGGGTTTCCAATCGCGGCAGCAGGTTCTGGCGCAGCCACTCGAGATACTGCGGCGCCTTGGCGGCGAAGGCCGCAAGCTGGCGCTGCGCGCCGGGAACGAGAAAGAACAAAGCGCCGAGGACGGCCGCGATCGACAATATGAAAATAAGAACGACCGCCGCCGCGCGCGGGATGCGCCAGCCCTCGAGCCGATCGACCAGCGGATCGGCGATATAGGCCAGCAGCGCCCCCGCCAGAAACGGCGTGAGTATGGGCGCGAGCAGGTAGACGAGCCCGCCCGCGGCCGCGGCCAGAACCACACCGCCCGCAATCCGCGCCTCAGGCATGCGGCCTCTTCTTCGGTAGCGCCGGTCGAATGTCTTTCATCACGATCCAGATCCATAAATAGTGCGCGCCGCTTGCGACCGTGGTCACGAGCACCGCGTAGATCAACCCCTCCAACAGTATAGGATAGGACAATCCCGCCGCCTCGTGGCCGAGTATGGCGATGACCAGCACGATCTGCATGACGGTGTTGAACTTGCTCAGGCGGCTCGGATGCATCTGCACCGCCCCGGCCATCGAGGTGTAGAGCAGATAACCCCCGATGATGAGCAGATCGCGGAACGCCACCGCGAGCACGAGCCAGAACGGCAGGTGCCCGAGCACCGTCAGCATCACGTACGCGCTTACGAGCAGGATCTTGTCCGCCAGCGGGTCGAGCACCGCGCCCATGTGGGTGATGAGCTTGAAACGCTTGGCGATCCACCCGTCGAGCCCGTCCGAGAGCCCGGCGATCGCGAAGACGATGAGGGCCGCGCCGTAATCCCCGTCCTTCAGCACCAGGATGAGCACCGGCGCCAGGGCGATCCGGGAGATCGTAATCAGGTTCGGCAGGTGGGAAAATTTCATGAAACGCTGTCGGCCGCTGCCCGCGGGGCGCCCTCCGGTGGTGGGGCGCAAGCTAAGGGAGGTCACCCGCCAAGTCAAGGTTTACACCCCGCAAGCCCCGCCCTACCATACGCACTCCCGAATGCGCCGAAACCCGTGACCAAACCGCGCCCCTCCCTCACCTACCGCGACGCCGGCGTCGACATCGACGCGGGCGATGCCCTGGTCGAGGCGATCAAGCCGATCGCGCGCGCCACCGACCGCCCCGGGGTGCTCGCCGGCGTCGGCGGTTTCGGCGCGTTGTTTCAGATCCCGCCGGGGCAGTACCGGGAGCCGGTGCTCGTCTCGAGCACCGACGGCGTCGGCACGAAGCTCAGGCTTGCGATCGAGCTGAACCGCCACGACACCATCGGCATCGACCTCGTCGCGATGTGCGTGAACGATGTCGTGGTGCAGGGCGCCGAGCCGCTTTTTTTCCTCGATTACTTCGCCACCGGCAGACTCGACACCGAGCAGGCGCGCCGCATCATCGCCGGCATCGGCGAGGGCTGCAAACAGGCCGGCTGCGCGCTCGTCGGCGGCGAGACCGCGGAGATGCCGGGCATGTACGCCGAGGGCGACTACGATCTCGCGGGCTTCACCGTGGGCGTGGTCGAGAAATCGAAGATCATCGACGGCTCGGCGGTGAAGCCGAACGACACGCTTGTTGGGATTGCCTCGAGCGGGCCGCACTCGAACGGCTACTCGCTTATCCGCAAAATTATCAAGGCCCGCAAGGCCAGGCTCGACGAGCCCTTCGACCAGGGCAAGACCTTGGGCGAAGTGCTGCTCGCGCCGACGCGCATTTACGTGAAATCGGTGCTCGCCGTGATGCGCGAGCTGCCGGTGCATGCCGCCGCCCACATCACCGGCGGGGGCCTGCCCGGCAATGTGCCGCGCGTGCTGCCCAAGGGCGTGCGCGCAGCGATCGACGCCCGCGCCTGGAGCCGCCCGCCGATCTTCGACTGGCTTCAGAACGGCGGCAATGTCGAGGAGTTCGAGATGTACCGCACCTTCAACTGCGGCATCGGCATGGTGCTCGCGGTCGCGCCCGGCGACGCCGAGCGGGCGCTGGCGATCCTCGCGCAGCAGGGCGAGCGCGCGGCCATCATCGGCCACATCGAGGCCCACCCCGAGGACGAAAGTCTCGTCATCCTCAAATGAACCGCGCGGGGATCGTGATCCTCATTTCCGGGCGCGGGAGCAACATGCAGGCGATCCTCGAGGCCGCGCGCGCGGGCGATTTTCCCGCCGAAATCCGGGCTGTCATCAGCAACGCGCCCGAGGCCGCGGGGCTCGAGCGGGCGCGCGCCGCGGACGTCGCGACCGAGGTCGTGAACCACCGCGACTATCGCAACCGCACCGAGTTCGACCGCGCGCTGATGGAAAAAATCGACGCCCGCACACCCGACCTTGTGGCTCTGGCGGGCTTCATGCGCATCCTCGGTCCCGAGTTCATCGACCACTACGCCGGGCGGCTCATCAATATCCACCCCTCCCTGCTCCCTAAGTTTCCCGGCCTCGACACCCACGAGCGCGCGCTCGCGAGCGGGGCCAAGGTCCACGGGGCGAGCGTCCACTTCGTCACCCGCGAGGTCGATTCAGGCCCCATCATCATCCAGGCCGCGGTGCCGGTGCTGGCGCACGATACCCCCGAGACGCTCGCCGCGCGTGTGCTCGAGGAGGAACACCGGATCTACCCCCAGGCCATCCGCTGGTTCGCGGAAAATCGCCTGAGCATCCGCGACGGGCGCGTGCTCCTCGATGGGGCGCAACGCCCCGAGCAGGGGCTGGTCGCGGCATCCCGCTAATTCTCTGTTCCTTTGTATGATGACTTGACCCGGAAGCGCGGAGAACGCAACGTGAAACGTGAAACGTTAAACGTTAAACGTTAAACGTTAAACGTGAAACGTGAAACGAGCTCGGATTCACATCTTACGTTTCACGTTTAACGTCTCACGTTTAACGGATTCCTGTTTTGCGCCTTTGCGTCAAAGTAATAGCCTATCGGGCATGTTCAAGTGGATTCATGCCGCCGCAATAAACTGCGGTTTTCGCGAGTCTTTCACGGGCCTTTCGCGCCCGCGCCGGAATAAACCCCCCAAGCCGGTCGTCTTACACAGCATCAGCAGGCGTATTACACGCTTGCGCCGAAAGTGCCAGAATCAGGGAACACCGGCGGGCAATTCGATAAATGGACGTCTTGAACATCTTCTCGCGCCAGCGCGAATCCAGGAAGAAACTGGAGCAGCAGCGCGCGCGGCTGTACCGCATCGCCTACGCCTGGACGCACAATCCGGCGCTCGCCGACGACCTCGCGCAGGAGGCGCTCGCCAAGGCGTTGCAAAAATCGGGGCAACTGCGCGACCCGGCGGCCTTCGACGCCTGGCTCTACAGCATCCTCGCGAACTGCTACTACGACCACTTCCGCCGCTTGCGCGAGTCCGAGGACATCGATGACATCGTGCTCGCGCACGATGTCACGCCCGAGCACGAAAGCGGCGCCCGGGAGATCGTTCATAAGGTGCGCGCCGCCATCGCGCGGCTTCCGGGCGGCCAGCGCCAAGTCGTCACCCTGGTCGACATCGAGGGATTCAGCTACATGGAGGTGGCGCAGATCCTGAGCATTCCGATCGGCACGGTGATGAGCCGCCTGTGCCGGGCGCGCGGTGCGCTCAAGCAGGATCTGCTCCGCGATCTGGCGCGTCCGGCCGCCGCGCCGGAAGTGAATCTCCGGAGGATCAAATGAGTCACGAGAAGTTTTCCGATGAATTCCTGAACGCCTTCGTCGACGGCGAGCTCGCGCCCGAGGAAAAGAGCCGCGTGCTGCTCGATATGAGCCAGGACGAGGCGCTCAACCGCCGCGTCTGCGAGCTCAAGACGCTCCACGACCTGGTGCGCACCGGTTATCAAAATCCGCCGCAGTCCGGTTCGACGCCGCGCGCGACGGGCGACACGCGCTACCGCGCGAACATCGCCGCCGCGGTGACGCTCGCGTTCGGCATCCTGCTCGGCTGGCTGCTGCGCGAGCCGGTCGGCCTGCGCACGGCCGCCGGCCCGGCGCCGTCGCAGATGCCCGCGCCGGACACGCGCACGGCGGGCGCCGCCGCTCGCGCGGCGCCGGGGGACGCCGCGCCGGCCCGGGTGCTGATTCACATCAACGACAACAATGCCGTGCACCTCGCGCAGGCCCTGGATGAGGTCGAGGCGCTGCTCGCCTATTACCGCGCGCATCGCCAGAACGCGGTGGTCGAGGTCGTCGTCAACGGCGCCGGACTCGATCTCGTGCGCGCGGACGTCTCGGCATTCCCGGACCGCGTCGAGGCGCTGCTCAAGGAGCACCGCAACCTCACGATCGCCGCCTGCCAGAACACCATCGAGCGGCTCGCGCGCGAGGCCGGAATCGCCGCGCAGCTTCTGCCCGGCGTGACCGTGATCGACTCCGGGGTGGCGCAGATCATGCGCCGCCAGCAACAGGGCTGGGCCTATATCCAGGTCTAGGAGACATAACGACAAGCCGTTCAATCACCCAACAAGGAGAGACGCTATGCGTAAAATGCTTTCGTTCTTATTGGCCCTTGGGCTGGGCGTGGGCCTCGCCGCCGCGGGGCAGGCGGCCGAGGGCTACGGCAAGCAGAAGGTCGTCTACCACCTTAACGTCGACGATCCGGCGCAACTCAAGGCGACGGTGCAGAACGTCCAGAACCACATCAACGCCGTCGGCCAGGAGAACCTCGACCTGCGCGTGGTGATGCACGGCAACGGCATCGCGCTGCTGCAGCAGGCCAACAACGACGCCGACATGCAGAGCAAGGTCATCAACCTGAAGAAGCAGGGCATCCACTTCAACGTCTGCGCCAACACCCTGAAAGGCAAGAAGCTCAACTACAAGAACGACCTGTTCGATGTGTCGGAGCAGGACATCGTCCCGAGCGGGGTCGCCGAGATTGCGGCGCTCCAGGCCAAGGGCTATTCGTACGTAAAACCGTAACGCACCGGACCCGCCGCCGGCCGCGGCCGAATCGTTTTCCTCCTCCGCCCGCGCCCCCGCGGGCTTTTTTTTGCCCGCGCGCCGGACTATTCTGATAGCTGCGCCGCATGCAAGCGGCAGTCGCCAATCGGCTTAACAACAACCGGAACCCTCTGCCCATGCAAGAACTGCTCGACGCACTGCCCTCGGCGGAGTGGCTGGGCGCCTACCTGAGCGCGCCGCAGACCTGGTGGCAGATCGGCGTGTTCGTGACGGGCATCCTGCTCGCGCGGATGCTCGGGCGCCGCCTCCAGAGCCGGCTGCAACCGGTGATCCGCCCGGGGGTGACCAACGAGGTCACGCGCACCGCCATGCGCACCGGGGCGCTGGTGCTCGTCCCCGCCATCCTGTGGTTGTGGCTCCTCGGGGCGAACGCGGCAGCGCGCCGCCTCGGGATCCCCACCGAGTTGCTGCGCCCGACCATGCTGCTCGTGGGGGCGCTCGCGCTCATCCGCATGAGCGTCTTCGTGCTGCGCCACAGCTTCAGCCCCGGCAGCCGGCTCAAGGCATGGGAGGGGGCGTTGACCGTCACCATCTGGATCCTGGTGGCGCTGCACATCCTCGGGTGGCTGCCCTACATCGCGCAGGCGCTCGATGAATACGCCCTGGCGGTCGGCGAGGTCCGGATCTCGCTCTACACGATCGCGAGCTTCGCGCTACTCGTGGCGTTGCTGCTGCTCGCCGCGCTGTGGATCTCCAACGCCATCCACTGGCGCGTCATGCGCAGCCAGGTCCTGGACGAAAGCCTCAAGATCGCGCTCTCCAAGCTTTCCAAGTTCACGCTGCTCACGCTCGCCGTCCTGAGCGCGATGATCGCCGCCGGCATCGACCTCACCGCCTTCGCCGTCTTCGGCGGCGCGCTCGGCGTGGGGTTGGGCCTGGGGCTTCAGCGCGTCGTGAGCAATTTCGTCAGCGGCGTCATCCTCGCCTTCGAGGGCTCGATCAAGCCGGGCGATGTGATCTCGATCGGCCAGATCTTCGGGGCGGTCCAGGCGCTGCACGCGCGCCACATCGTGGTGCATACGCGCGACGGCTTGGACATCCTCGTGCCGAACGAAAACCTTCTGACGAGCGAGATTACCAACTGGTCCTACGAGGGCGACCGGCGCATCCGCGTGAAACTCGCGGTGCAGATCGCCTATGACGACGATCCCGAGAGGGCGATCGCGCTCCTTCAGCGCATCGCGCGGGAACTCCCCGAGGTGCTCGCGGACCCGGGACCCGAGGCGGTGATCGCGGGCTTCGGCGACAACGGCGTGGCGCTCGAGCTTCATGCCTGGGTCGGCGACCCCGAGCGCGTGATGGGCGCACGCGCCGAGCTTTACCGGCGCATCTTCAAGGAGTTCAAGGCGGCCCGCTTCACCTTCCCCTTTCCGCAGCGCGAGGTCCGCCTCACACAACCGCCGGCGCGGGGCGCTTCGCGATCCGCCGGAACACCAGATAATCGCGCAGGATCCGCGCGTGGTCGAAAGCGAGCGCGCGGGGCAGCGCCTCGAGCGTAAAGAGCGCCACGGCGCGCGCGTCGGTGCGCGCCTTCGGCTCGCCGCGCGCCTCGGCCACATAAACGACCGACGCGGTGTGGCCGCGCGGATCGCGCCGGGGGTCGGAGTACACGCCGAGCAGCGCCTTGAGCGTGACGTGGAGCGAGGTCTCCTCGATCGCCTCGCGCACCGCCGCCTCCTCCACCGTCTCGCCCACTTCCACAAAGCCTCCGGGGATGGCCCAGCCGAGCGGCTCGTGCATGCGCTCGATGAGCACGATCGGCCGCTCCGGCCTGTCGATCAGTTCGATGACGATATCGGTTGTCAGCAACGGCGTAACGGGCGGGGGCATGGGCGATGAGTCCGGTGATTATTGCGGCGGCATCAATCCACTTGAACATGCCCGAGAGGCTGTCTTCGCGCCGGCGCGGGATCGAGGCCTTCATGCCGCCGCAATAATCGAAAACTCATATGATTTTCGCTATTGGCCCGGCACGTCTACACCTTGCAGATGCCTTGCGAGGCGCGTGCGGCCTGGTTTGTTCAAGTGCGATCGTGCCGGGGCAATAGCTTTTGCGACGCGACGCCGTCGGCATTGTCATCAGGCGCAAGCAAAATAGCAGGAGACAAGCTCTGCGACCAGTCTGATTCCCTTTATACTGGACGTTCAGACACATTAATTCTTTTAAGGGACGGATTAACCCATGTTATCGAATGGACTGATCGAATTGCCTTGGTGGGGCTATATCCTCGCGACGCTTCTCCTCACGCATATCACCATCGTCGCCGTCACAATCTTTCTGCACCGGCACCAGGCGCACCGCGCGCTCGAGCTGCACCCGGCGATAAGCCACTTCTTCCGCTTCTGGCTCTGGCTCACGACCGGCATGGTGACGCGGGAATGGGCGGCGATCCACCGCAAGCACCACGCCAAGGTGGAAACCACGGAGGACCCGCACAGCCCGCGGCAGTTCGGCATTTGGAAGGTATTGTTCGACGGCGCCGACCTCTACCGCAAGGAGACCCGGAACCGGGAAACGGTCGAGCGGTACGGCCACGGCGCGCCCGACGACTGGCTCGAGCGCCGTCTCTACACCCCGCACAACGGCAAGGGCCTCGTGGTCATGCTCGCGGTCGATGTCGCGCTGTTCGGCCCCGTCGGCCTGAGCGTCTGGGCGGTCCAGATGATGTGGATTCCGTTCTTCGCCGCCGGCGTCATCAACGGCGTGGGCCACTTCTGGGGCTATCGCAACTACGAGGTCACGGACGCCTCGACCAACATCGTGCCCTGGGGCATCCTGATCGGCGGCGAGGAGCTGCACAACAACCACCACACCTTCGCGGCCTCCGCGAAGCTTTCCTCGAAGTGGTGGGAGTTCGATATCGGCTGGCTCTATATCCGCATCCTGGAGGCGCTCGGGTTCGCGCGCGTGAAGAAGGTCCCGCCCCGGCTTGCCTGCAATGCCGCCAAGCAACACATCGATCGCGACACCGTGCGCGCGGTGGTGCAGGCGCGCTTTCAGGTGATGGCGCAGTTCGCGCGCGAGGTCCTGCGCCGGGTGCACCGCGAGGAATTGAAAAAGCTCGGTCGCGCGGACAAAGAAATCTGGACGCTGCTGAAACACGCCAAGCGGCTCATGGTGCGCGAAGCGGCGCTGCTCGATGAGACCTCGCGCCGCTGGCTCAATAACGCCCTGGAATGCAGCAATACGCTCAAGACCGTGTACGCGATGAAGCAGAAGCTTGCCGACATCTGGAACCGCTCGGCCGTTACGCAGGAAAACCTTATCCAGGCGCTGCAGGAATGGTGCCGCGAGGCGGAGGCAAGCGGCATCCAGGCCCTGCGCGACTTCTCCAGCAAGCTGCGGACGTACTCACTTGCGCCGGCGGCGTAACCGCCGTCCGCACCGACTCGGCCACGGAACCTCCGACTGCGTTTCACCGGTTACGGTTATTGCTCGGGTCTCGGTCGAATCGCCTCCGGCGATGATTGAACGGCTACTTGTGGGTGGCTGACCCACGGCAGGTGTCTTTCTTTTGCGCGGCCAAAAGTAAAGTCACCAAAGAAAAGGCCGCCCCGGTCGCTTCG
>Ga0154833_1041_pt1 | contig 15618 bp, 10 predicted proteins | sample Rifle2008BG16ft_FD_116137 | JGI IMG/M metagenome (GOLD analysis project Ga0154833, IMG submission 116137) | Candidatus Muproteobacteria bacterium RBG_16_65_34 | reverse complement strand
TCCTGTGAATCCTGTCTATTTCTTTCTTGTCAGTTCAATAGCCAATTCGAGCGCAGCATGAAGGCTCGAGGGATCGGCGCGGCCGGTGCCGGCGAGCTCGAGCGCCGTGCCGTGGTCCACGGAGGTGCGGATGAAGGGCAGTCCGAGCGTAACATTCACCGCGTGGGCGAAGTCGCGGTGTTTGATCACCGGCAGGCCCTGGTCGTGGTACAGGGCGAGCACGGCGTCGGTACGCTTCAGACTTTCGGGCAGAAAAGCCGTATCGGCCGGGACCGGGCCTTCGAGCTTGAGGCCGCGGGCGGAAAGCGCCCGGATCGCAGGCTCGATCGCCTCGATCTCCTCGCGCCCCAGGTGCCCGCCCTCGCCGGCGTGGGGGTTGAGCCCGCAGACGCGGATGCGCGGTTCGGCGATGCCGAATCTGTTCTTAAGGTCGCCGTGCAGGATCTCGATCACGCGCGTCAGATGCTCGCGGGTGATCGCGCGCGGGACCTCGGCGAGCGGCAGGTGCGTCGTCGCGAGCGCCACGCGCAGCCCCGGGCAGGCGAGCATCATGACCGGCAGCACATTGCCCGAAAGCGCCGCCAGGAACTCGGTGTGGCCGGTGAAGGCGATTCCCGCGTCGTTGATGCTGCCCTTGTGCACCGGCCCGGTGACGAGTGCGTCGAACTCACCCTTCAGGCAGCCTTGCGCCGCCCGTTCGAGCGTTTCCAGGACGTACGGCGCATTCGCCCGGTCGAGCGTGCCCGCAACGGCCGGACGTGCAGTGGGAATATGATGGAGGTAGAGGCCCGCGGCTTTTTGGCCGTTCCACGCCCGCGCCGCGAATCCGAGGCCGAGCGCTTTGGCACGCGCTTCCAGAATCGAACGGTCGGCGATCAGCACCAGCGCCACACCGGACGGCGGCGCGATTCGGAGGCAGAGGTCCGGCCCGATCCCGGCCGGCTCGCCGGGGGTGAGGGCGATGACGGGAATCACAGCGGCGTGAGGGGTGAGGTGTGAGGGGTGAGGAGCATGGGAATCTCCGGCCGGATTCTACTCCTTACGCCTAACCCCTCACTCCTCGCCCGCGATGTACTCCACATACGCCTCGTCGCGCAACTGGCGCACCCACTGGTCGTAGCGCTCGTCCGCTTTGCGTGCGTGGATCTGCTGTCGCGCCGTCGCATCGAGCCGTTCCTCGCTCATGTCGCGTTCGCGCCGCTCGAGGACCTGAATCAGGTGCAGGCCGAACGGCGTCCGCACGGGCGCGGAAAGCTGCCCGGGTTTGAGCGCCTCCATGGCCTTCTCGAATTCCGGCACGAGCTGCCCCGGGCTGACCCAGCCGAGCTCGCCGCCGCTCGCCGCCGAGCCGGTGTCCTCGGAGTGGGCGCGTGCCAGGCTCGCGAAGTCCTCGCCCTGCTCGATGCGGCCCTTGAGCGCGAGCAGTTTGCTCTTGGCATCCTCCAGCGACTGGATCTCGCTCTGCCGCAGCAGGATGTGGCGCGCGTGCGTCTGCATGACCGGCGCCGGCGCGGACTCGCCGCGCACATCGTTGAGTCTAAGGACGTGAAAGCCGCTCGGGCTGCGCAGCACCGCGCTCACCGCGCCCGGGCGCATGGTCTTGAGGGCGGTGAGGAACAGCTCCGGCAACTGCCCGGCCTGCTTCCAGCCTACCCGGCCGCCCGTCATGGCCTCCTGTCCCTGGGAGTAGGTCAGCGCCGTCTGTTCGAAATCCGCGCCCTGCCTGAGCCGCTGAAGGACCTCCTCGGCGCGGCCCTTAGCCGTCTGGATCGCCTCCGAGGTGGCGGACTCCGGAAGGGAGATGAAGATGTGCGAGATGTCGTAGGCGAGGTTGACGTTGCGGCGGCTTTCCCGATCGTCGAGGAACGCCCGGACCTCGCTCTCGCTGACGCTGACGCGGTTGTTGATCTCGCGCTCGAGCAACTGGCGCAGCGTCAACTGGGTGCGGAGCTGGGCGCGGTAGGCGCCGAGGTCCATGCCCTCGCGTGCGAGGAGCTGGCGGAATTCCTCCGGACTCTTGCGGTTGTTGCGCGCGATGGTTTCGAGCTGCTGGTCGATGTCGGAGTCGGAGACGCGGATGCCGGCCTGCGCCGCGAGCTGTAGCTGCAGCCGCTCCAGAACCAGACGCTCGAGCAGTTGCCGCTTCAGCACCTCGTCGGCCGGGATCTTGATCTTTTCGAGCGCCAGCTGCTTCTTCGTCTGGGCCAGGCGCGCGTCGATCTCGGTCGCGGTGATGACGTCGTCGTTGACCACCGCGAGGATGCGGTCGAGATCGGCGACGGCCGCGGGTGCAGGATCGGCCGCCCGTGCCGGTGCGCCGAAGGCGATGAGCGCGAGGGTCAGGAGGCCGGCGCGCCTGAAGGGGCGCATCGAGGCCGAGGCGTTCGGGGAGCAGGGCATACGCTGTGCTTCGTGCTGAGAAATCGGGTCCGGGAGTGCGCGAACGAAAACTTGAAACTTGCGCGCTAGGATACCACGAATGCGTCGCGCGGCGTTCAGTCCTGCGGCGCCGCCGGCCGCTCCTGCGGGAAGGAGAACAGGCTCTGCCGCAGCGGGCTTTCCGGGGTTCGGCCGACGGAGCTCAGGCCGGTGAACTGCAGCTCGAACAAGAACGCCCGCACCTGCTCGAACGCGGGCGTCTGCGTGGGGTTCGACACCAACCGTGTGTGCATGGTAAAGCGCGCCGCCCAGCAGCAGGCGTTATATTCGACGCCGACATAGCTCTCGAGGTTACGGTCCTCGCGCGTGGAGTAGAGCGAACGCGCGCGCAGTCGCCAGCGGTCCGCGAGCGGCCATTCCAGGGACACTTCCCGCTGACCGGTCGCGTTGCGCACGAAATTGTAGCCGACGTTGAGAATCCGATCCCGGGCGGGCTGGTATTGCAGGTAAGAGCTGCTTGCCCGGGTCTCATGGAGCTTCTCGTCCCATTGAACGGCGCTGCGCACGTGCCAGTTTCCGGCGAACCAGGCCGTGACCTCGCCGGCGAGATCCGAGGCGGTGGGCGTTTGCAGGCCCGGCGGCACGTTCACCCGAAGATCGTCGAAGTAGTAGGTGCGACCGAGACTTGCGCGCAGCCGCTCCATGCCGTTGTCGCCGTCCAGGAAGCGGGTCGTCACCGCCACCGTGGCCTGATCGGCGTCGGCCACGCGGTCGCCGCCGATCAGGCGGTTTTCGCGGAACAGGTTGGCGAAGCTGAAGCCCGGCACGCCGGTGTCGAAGTTGGGCAGGGCGTCCTGGTTGCGGTACGGCACCTTAAGATAGAACAGGCGCGGCTCCAGCGTCTGCACAAACGGGCGGTCGCCCCAGTCCGTATCGCGCTCGAAGAACAGCCCGCTGTCCAGGCTGAATAGGTTGCGCGTGAGCGCGGGCGCGCCGTCTTGTTCCCGGTCGAGCCGGTAGTCGATGTAGCGCACGCTCAGTTTGGGCGTGAGGAAGGCGTAGCTCGTGGCGAGCGGAAGGCTCACGCCGGGACTCAGATTGAGTCGATCGCCGGAGAGGTTGGTGTCGTGCCGGAACCGGACCCATTCGCTTTCGAAATGCAGCTGCGGCGCATTCGGCGGGCCGGGCGGATTCGAGGCGAGGGCAAGCTGCGGCAGCCGTTCGTAGGGGCGTGCGGCGGCCGGGATGAGCGGGTCCACCGTCTGGTACCCGGTGGCGCGGCCGGAGAATGTCCACAGCGGTCCGCGGTAGGCGGCCTCGACGTTCTGCGGCAGGAATGCCTGGCTGGTGATGCCGAGGCGGTCGCCGAATTCGACGAGATATTCCTTGTCCGATACCCCCTTGAGGTCGACGGTTCCCGACCACAGCGGGTTGAACAGGTGCTTGTGCAGATAGACGCCGTAGGTGCGGTCCTCGCCGGTCTGGCGGTCGTTCGGCAGGACGTCGAGCTCGACTCGGCCCTCGGACTGACGCGTCAGATAGCGGAACTGGTTTTGCAGTTGCAGGCCGCGGTCGGTCAGGATCCGGGGGGTGACGGTGGCGTCGTAGTTCGGCGCCAGGTTGAAGTAATACGGTACGCTCAGCTCGTAGCCGAGCTTGTCCGAGTAGCCGATGCTCGGGAACAGGAAGCCGGATTTGCGCCGGGCGGTGATGGGAAAGCTGAAATACGGCAGGTAGGCGACCGGTGCGCCCAGGAAATCGATCCAGACGTGGCGCGCGGTGCCGACCTCCTCTGCGTGATCGAGCTCAAGCTCGCTCATCTTGAGAAACCAGTCGTCCTGGCCGGGCGCGCAGGTGGTGAAGCTGGCCTGCGTCAGGCGCGTATGGTCGCGATCGAGAAAGTCGACGCGCTCGGCGCCGCCCCGGGCGTAGGGTCGGCGCAGGGCGAAGGTGCCGGTCCCGAGAAAGCCGGTGCGGGTCTGCGGCCGCCAGCTCAGTTCCGAGGTCAGAAAGCGTTCGCCGTTGGCGGTCTTAAAGTCGATATCGCCGCTCGCCGTCACCAGATCGCCGGCCTTGTCGTAGGCGGCGCGGTCGGCCAGCAGGCGATCCGCGCCGCGCCGGAATTCCACGTGGCCGAAGAATTCCGTGACGTTACCCTTGAGCGAACGCGCCTCATCGGCGAGCACCTGGGTCGGCAGATCCGCCGCCGGCGCGGTCGCCGCGCGCGGCGGCGGGGGCAGCTCCTGGGGGCAGCGCGCGGGTTGCTCCGCCGCGACGGGGTGCCACGGTGTCAGGGTTGCGGCGGCGAGGACCAACGCGCACGCGCGCTGGCGGGTCGAGGGCATGGAGCGAGGTGGCATCGATGTTTTATTATGGGCGGCATCAGGGTACCTCCGGAAACAGAGGTACCCGCGACTCTGAAAGTTGCCCGGATGGCAATTTTCAGAGGTTCCCATAAAATTGCACAGAAGTCCCGGTTCATCAAGCAAAACTCATCCGCGTGTCCGATACCAGACTCGAAGCCCTCAGGGGCTGGCTCAATCAGGTGCTGCGCGTCCGGGAATACGATATCCGCCCGGCGTCGGCCGACGCCAGCTTCCGGCGCTATTTTCGCGTGACGGCGGGCGGCGCGAGCTTCATCGCGATGGATGCGCCGCCCGGGAAGGAGGACATACACCCCTATGTGCGGATCGCGCGGCGCTTCCACGCGCTCGGGCTCAACGTGCCGGAAATACTCGAGGAGGATATGGCGCAGGGCTTTCTGCTGCTGAGCGATCTGGGCGACCGGCTGTATCTCGCGCATCTGAACGAATCGAGCGTGGAGCGGCTCTACGGCGATGCGCTCGGGGCGCTCGTGGTGCTGCAGGCCGGTACCGGCACCGAAAGCGGATTTCTTCCGGACTACGACGCGGCGCTGTTGCACCGCGAGATGGAGCTGTTCCGCGAGTGGTATCTCGGCCGGCACCTGGGGCTCGATCTCACCCGCGCCCAGCACGGCGTACTCGACGACGCCTTCGAGCTGCTCGCGCGCTCGGCGCTCGCGCAGCCGCGGGTCTGGGTGCACCGCGACTATCACTCGCGCAATCTGATGGTGACCGCCGTCAACAACCCGGGGATCCTGGACTTTCAGGACGCCGTGCTGGGCCCCGTGACCTACGATCTCGTGTCGCTGCTGCGCGACTGCTACATCGCCTGGCCGCGCGCGCGGGTGGAGGAGTGGGTCAAGGGGTATCACGATCTCGCGTTGCAATCCGGCCTGCCGGTGGGCGCGGACGATGCCGTGTTTCTCCGGTGGTTCGATCTTATGGGCGTACAGCGGCACCTGAAGGCCACGGGCATCTTCGCGCGCTTGAACCACCGTGACGGCAAGCCGGGCTACCTTCAGGACATCCCGCGCACCCTGGGCTACGTCCATGAGGTCGGGGCGCGCCATGAGGGGCTCGTCCCCATGCTTGGGCTCCTGCGCGAGCTCAAGGTGCCGGGGGCGGTGTCTTGAAGGTCATGATCCTGGCGGCCGGTCGCGGCGAGCGCATGCGCCCGCTGACCGACACCGTCCCGAAGCCCCTGCTGCCGGTCGCCGGCAAGCCCATCGTCGTCCACCTCATCGAGTCTCTTGCCCGGGCCGGCCTGCGCGAGCTCATTATCAATCACGCCCATCTGGGCGGCCGCATCATGGAGGTTCTGGGTGACGGGCGGGACTACGGCGTACGCATCGCCTACTCGCACGAGGCGCAGGGCGGGCTCGAAACCGGCGGCGGCATCCACCATGCCCTGCCGCTCATCGACAGCGACCCCTTTGCCGTGGTGAACGGCGATATCTGGACCGATTACCCGTTCGAACGCCTGCCGCGCGCGCCCGCGGGCCTCGCGCATCTGGTGCTGGTGGATAACCCCGCACATCATCCGCACGGCGATTTCGCGCTGGCGGGAGACCGGGTGCGCGAGACGGGGGAGAGACGGTTCACGTTCAGCGGGATCGGCGTCTACACGCGCGCCTTGTTCGCCGCGTGCCGCCCCGGCAAATTTCCGCTCGCGCCGCTGCTGCGCGACGCAATGCGGCGCGACGCGGTGAGCGGTGAATATTATGGAGGCCGCTGGCGGGATGTCGGCACCCCGGAGCGCCTGGAGGAACTGAACCGGGAGCTGACGCAAGGGCCGCCGAAGTGATGGACCGGCGGTGTGCCAGCCTGCAAACGACACCGCCAGCAGCCCCATAGGACTGCCGCCGGGCTTTTAGATCAATAAGTTAGCGCAGTGCTAGGCGCACGCAGCGGATGGGGCGAGAATTAGACCCGTAGGGGTCGCCGCGCGCGGGGGAACATATTAAGGGGTGAAGGGGTGAAATTGAGGCAGTAAAAAAAACCGGTAACATCGCGCCTGGCTTGCTCACTCTGGACGGATGTTACCGGTCGATGACCTGCGAGGCGGGTCACGTCCTCGGTCACCACTACTTCCTTGATATTTTCCGGCGTTGCGGCGGCTTCCTGCCATGCATTCAGCGCCGCAACATCCGGAACGACCCCGCCAATCGCGTTACTTCTTTTTCTTAGCTGCTTTCTTCTTGGCTTTTTTCTTCGCTGCCATGATGAGCTCCTATGGTTGTGGTTGAGGGAGGTGCGTCAGGGGCGATATACCCCTGCGGGTACTGCTCGGCGCAAACGAAAAGACGGCGACGCGCCGTCTTTTCGTGATGTTCGGAGAACGGGGGCTGGCTGGAAACGCGGAAAGGCAATGCTTGGCAGAAGGACACTGCCACGGATCGACGTGGTGCGAGTTCTGGGCTGCTGTACTTCGCAATCGATACAAAATGAGTCGTACCTCGTCTCGTCGTCGCTCACCCGTCGCTGATGCTTGCCGGTATCGTCATCGCTCGATCGAGCGCATCGTCGACCGCATCACCGCGTCAGGCGTGACCTCCGTGTCCAAAACTCGCCTCATGCACTGCATTCCATCCTTGTTGCGTCGCACCTTAATGTAAAAGAAAAATAAATGCAAACGATTTTTGCTGTGCAGGGACGCACGAATGTCGCGAGCGCATGGACGCGCAAGAGCGACGGCTGTGCAGGGACGCACGAATGTCGCGAGCGCATGGATGCGCAGGAGCGACATCAACATCGAGGACAGGACGGTCGGCGATCAACAACGACGGCCGTGATGGATGTACCCGATGTCGACGATCTCCGGACCGCGCGCACCGCATGCGCGCGCTCGTCTCATCCGCACTTCGAGTCGCCGCAGTTAAGGCAGGTCATGCAGCCGTCCATCTTGATCGCCGCCTTCATGGAGCACTTCGCGCAGAGTTGCGCATCCGCGGGAAATGCGCCGGCGTCTTGGTCGGATACCTTCGCCTGCGCCTGGCGCGCCTGCAGCTCGGCGCGTTTGCCTTCGATGAACTGTTTGCGGTGCTCATCGAGGTCGTCGGCCGGGATAAGCCCGATCATCTTCAGGTGACACTCGATCACATCGCCGATCTCGGCGACGATCGACGGCGTGTACTTGCCCTTCTTGAAGTAGCCGCCGCGCGGATCGAACACCGAGTGCAGCTCCTCGACGAGGAAGGTGACGTCGCCGCCCTTGCGGAACACCGCCGAGATGACGCGCGTCAACGCCACCACCCACTGGAAGTGGTCCATGTTCTTGGAGTTGATGAAGATCTCGAACGGCTGGCGCCGCTCGTGCGGGGTGCCCAGGTTGAGCACGATGTCGTTGATCGTGAGGTAGAGCGCGTGCTCGGTGAGCGGCGTCTTGATCTTGTACGTCGAGCCGAGCAGCATCTCGGGGCGCTCGACCTTCTCGTGCATGTGCACGACGTTGCTCTCGGCGGGCTTGCCCTCCTGCTCGTCCTTCTTGGCCACTTCGTAGCCGGTGATCTTCTGTTCGATTTTGATCGTCATGTAGCCTCCTGAGAAGTGCGGAGTGGCGAGTGCGGAGTGCGGAATGGAAGAGGTTTATTAATTCCGCATTCCGCACTTAGAAACGTCCGTAATACCCCTCTTTAAGGGCATCGAATAAATTCGCCGCGGTGTGCGTCTCGCCGTCGTACTCGATCTCCTCGTTGCCCTTGGCCTCGACCACCTCGCCGTTCGCGAGCTGGAAGCGGTAGAGGGTGTTCTCGAGATCCTTGTCCTTCACCAGCACGCCCTGAAATGCCTCGGGGTTGAAGCGGAAGGTGGTGCAGCCCTTGAGGCCCCGGTCGTAGGCGTACATATAGATATCCTCGAACTGCTCGAACGGGAAGTCCGTCGGCACGTTGATGGTCTTGGAAATCGAGGAGTCCACCCACTTCTGGGCCGCCGCCTGGATATCCACATGCTGCCTGGGCGTGACGGTATCGGCACTCACGAAGTAATCCGGGAGCTTGCGGCCGGGCTCGCTCGCCTCCGGATCGGCCTCGGGATTCACCAACGTGCGATACGCGAGCAACTCAAAGGAATACACGTCCACCTTTTCCTTGGTCTTCCGGCCCTCGCGGATCACGTTGCGCGCGTACTTGTGCGCGAACGAGGGCTCGATACCGTTGCTGGCGTTGTTCGCCAGCGAGAGCGAGATCGTGCCGGTGGGCGCGATCGAGGTGTGGTGGGTGAAGCGCGCCCCAACCTCGGCGAGCTCGGCCGCAAGCCCGGGGTCGGCCTCGGCGAGGCGCTGCATGTAGCGGCTGTAGCGTGCGTGCAGCACCTTGCCCTGGATGCGGTCGCCCACCTTCCAGCCGTCGCGCGCCATCTCCGGGCGCTTGCGCAGCCACTCGCGCGTGACCGTGAACTCCTCCTCCATGATCGGCGCCGGCCCCTTTTCCCGGGCGAGCTCGAGCGCCACCTCCCAGCCCGCGAGCGCCATCTCGCGCGTCACGCGCTCGGTGAAGGCGACCGACTCCGGCGCGCCGAACTTCAGGCGCAGCATGGCGAGCGCCGAGCCCAGGCCGAGGTAGCCCATGCCGTGGCGGCGCTTGCGCTGGATCTCTTCGCGCTGCTGCGGCAGCGGCAGGCCGTTGATCTCGACGACGTTGTCGAGCATGCGCGTAAAGATCGCGACCACCTCGCGGTACGCGTCCCAGTCGAACCAGGCACACTCGCCGAACGGCTCGCGCACGAACTTCGTGAGGTTGACCGAACCCAGCAGGCAGGCGCCGTAGGGCGGTAGGCCCTGTTCGCCACAGTTGTGCGCGTGCAGGCCGTTGGCATCGAAGGTGTTGGCACCGGGTACCTGCACGTCATACACGTCCCCGATGCCGTCAGGCGCCACGGTGGTAACGCGTGCGGTGAAGCGCTCACGGTTCAGTTCGCGCCGGTAACTCGCGAGCGCCCGTTCGAGGCGTGCGGCCTTGCTGCTGTCGGCGAAGCCGATCAGCTCATGGAAACGGTGCAGATTCTCGCCACTGACGACAAGCTCGTGTTGTGGTTTGACGGCGTATTCGGCATAGCCGCCCCTGCCATCGGGCAACCGGCTGAAGCCGGCGCTCCGGCGATCCCGATAAATGACCGAGGCGACCCCGAGGCGCAGCAGCATGCGTTGGGCGGCCTGAAGCCTTGGGAGGTCCGACTGCGCCAGCCGCACGCTCACGCCTTTGGCCTGATCGCCCTGCACGGAGCCATCCGTGTCGAACAGGCCGCGCAGGAAGCCGCGATAGGATTCGCTCGAGCCGCGCTCAATCGCCGGTGTGATGGCCTTGTCACCCGGGCGCATGCCGACCCGTTCGGCAAGCGACTTCAGGGCGCTGAGCGAAAGGCGGTACTCGTCGCGGCCAGTTACCGCATGCCAGCCAGTGAAATCGGCGCGGTGGGGCAGGGTCTTCGCTGCGCGTAACGCCTCCTCCATAACAGCGCGCACGCCCCCGGGCAGATCGCCGTCGCTTCCGTTGACCGTGGCGGCGGTTTTCCAGACGGACAGAACCGCCTCATCGGCCTTCAATGTGCCGTCACCGACGAGCAGCCCGAGCAGGTAACCCTGTTCATAGCTGAGTTCCCCGGCCCAGGCGGCATTGCTTCTATGGTCGTTAAGCAGGACTCGGTCGCCGGGCTTGATCTCGCCTGCCGCGCACCATTCAGTTTCGGTGACATACCGGGTGAAATGCATGACCCGGCGCAGACGATGATCTGCGGTGAGTCGCAGGTCGTAGCCTTCTGCCGTTTCCAGGCGCACCACTGCCTTGGTTGCGGTCCGGAAGAAGCCATCGGCGCCGCTTGCATGATCCACGCCGTCCACGCGCGCCAGGAACGGGCGCCCGATCAGTTCGCGCACCCGGCGCGGACCCTCGGCCGTGTGCACCCAGGTATCTGCTGTGACGCATGGGTTGGTCGCGCGGATGTTCTCGCACCACCAGTTGTTGTTCAACTCGTTATACTGGTCAATGAGGATGAACCCCGGCTCGGCGTAGTCGTAGGTCGAGGCCATGATGAGGTCCCAGAGCCGGCGCGCGCGGATGTTCTTGTACACCCGGCACGCGACCAGGCCGTCCTCGTTGGCTACATAACCGTCCGTGACCGGCCACGGCCGCCAGATCACCTTCTCCGGGTCGGCGAGATCGGTCTTCTCGGCTTCGACCTCGCGCGCCGTCAGGGGGAACGCGAGCGGCCACAGACCGTCGCCTTTAACCGCCCGCATGAATTCGTCGGTGATGAGGCAGGAGAGATTGAACTGCCGCAGCCGCCCGCCCTCGCGTTTGGCGCGGACGAAGTCCATGATGTCCGGGTGCGCGATGTCGAAGGTGCCCATCTGCGCCCCGCGTCGCCCGCCCGCGGAGGAGACGGTGAAGCACATGGCGTTGAAGATATCCATGAAAGAGAGGGGACCGGAGGTGTGCGCGCCGGCCCCACTCACGAACGCCCCTTTGGGGCGGAGGGTAGAAAATTCATAACCAATTCCGCAACCCGCCTTCAACGTGAGCCCCGCCTCATGCACGGAGCGCAGGATCCCGTCCATCGAGTCGGGGACGGTGGGCGCCACGGTGCAGTTAATGGTGGAGGTCGCGGGCTTGTGCTCCCGGGCGCCGGCGTTGGAGATGATGCGCCCGCCGGGGATCGCGCCGTTCAACAGCGCCCACAAGAACTTCTCGAACCATATCGCGCGCTTCTCGGGCGTGGCCTCCACGTCCGAGAGCGCCTGCGCGACGCGCGCCCAGGTGCCGTGGATTTCCTGGTCGACGGGATCGCCGGCCTTGGTCTTGAGACGGTACTTCTTGTCCCAGATATCATAAGAAGCGGGTTGCAGGGGAATTTCGGGGGTAACGGCCTGTTGTGGCTGTAATTGGACGGCTTCCATCAACGACCTCCATGAACGCTGTGGTGGGGCACGGGCGGTGCCTGAATAGTTATTTTTTATGTCACCACAATATATTGTGGTGACGCCGAAGATTAGACCCATCATATTGTGGCTGTCAAGCCGTTAAACGGGACATCCGGACGCGCGAATTTTTCTGGGATTTTCCCGGTAAACAGGGGAAGGTCGCGAAGGCTAATCGGCCGCAATACGACGCGCGAGTAATGACGCAAGCTCCGCGGGCGCGGTGGCGGCGCGGGTGTCGATCGTGAGGCTATGGGCGAGCTCATCGGCGCCGAGCGGTTCCTGTGTGGCGAGCTGGTGCTCGAGCACGGCGATATCGGCCTCGGAGGCGTCGCTCCCCGGGCGTGCGCGCACGCGCTGACGCAGGACTTCTTCCGGCGCCTGCGCCGTGAGAATCACGAACGGGACACGCAGCGCCTCCGCGAGGTCGCGCAGCATCCCGCGCTGCGCGTGCTTGAGAAACGCGGCGTCCACCATGACGGTCAAACCCGCCGCGAGAATCGCGCGTGCCAGTTCTGCCAGCCGCTCATAGGTCCGGCGACTCGTCTCGGCGGCGTAAAGCCCGGTTTCGATCCCCGAGTCGCTGCGCGCCCGAGCGGTGAGACCGTGCAGACGCTTGCGCTCGATGTCGCTGCGCACGCGGATACTTTCATAGTGTTCGAGCAGCGTCTGCGTGAGCGTGGTCTTGCCGGAGCCGGAAAGCCCGTGGGTAATAATCAGCGCCGCGGTCGATGGCCGCGTGTAACGCTCGGCGAGCGCGGCGTAACCGCGGTACTCGCGTTGCACCGAATCGCGCTCCTGCGGCCCGAGATCCGGCTGGCCGAGGCGGATGGCGCAGACCTTGGCCCGCACCAGCGCCCGGTACACCTGGTAAAAGCGCAGGAGCCTCAGGCCCTCGTAGTCGCCGGTGTGCTCGAGGTAGGCGTTGAGCAGCCGCCGGGCGAGATCCGGGCGCCCGCGGTCGTCGAGGTCCATGACGGCGAAGGCGAGCTCGTTCATAACGTCGATCCAGCGCAGGTTCTCGTTGAATTCGAGACAGTCGAACAGCACGACGTCTTCATCGAGCAACACCATGTTGGCAAGATGCGCGTCGCCGTGACATTCGCGGATGAAACCCTCCCGCTTGCGCCCGGGCAGCGCCTCCGCGAGCGCGCCGTAGCGGCGCGCGGTCCAGGCCTCCAGGCGCTCGAGCCGTTCGAGATCGTCGGCACCGCCGATGCGCCGGCGGATCTGCTCGAAGTTCTGGCGCATCGGCGCGTACACCGCCTCGGGTGCGCCGAAGGGGCTGTCGGGGGCCGCCACCGCGATGCGGGCGTGAAACTCGGCGAGCTCCCGCGCCAGCAGGTCGATGTGCCCGGGCTTCAATTCCCCGCGCGCCAGCACCTTGTCGAGCCGCGCCTCCTGGGGAAACCGCGCCATCTTCACGGCGTACTCGAACGCCGCGCCGGCGCCGTCAAGCTGCGGCGATTCGGGGGTGCCGGCGATCGGGACGACGACGAGGTAAAGCCCGGGCGCGAGCCGCCGGTTCAAGCGCAGCTCCTCTTCACAGTAGAGGCGGCGCTTCTCCAGCGTGCTGAAGTCGAGGAAACCCAGGTCGAGCGGCTTCTTGATCTTGTAGGCATAGGGGCCGGCGAGCACGACCCAGGAGATGTGCGTCTCGAGCAGCTCGATGCGCTCGACCGGATGGCCGTAGCGCGCGGGGTCGAGCAGCGCCTCGATGAGCGGGGGATGTGTCGCGGTCACGGCGCTCGCCTCCCTTGAGAACATTCACCGCAGAGAAAGCGAATAGACAGGATTAACAGGATTTCTCAGGATTCACAGGATTAAGACTCAAGACCGACGACTGATGACTGACGACCGTTCCTCTCCTGTTAATCCTGTCCATTCGCTTATTTGTATGCTCTGCGGTTTCGCCGTTGTTCACTTAATAAGTTTTTCTCTGCGCACTCTGCGTCCTCTGCGGTGAGATATCTTTCCCTACAAACTATACCCGAAACTCCGTTCAAAGCGCGCGTCGAACTCCGCGCGCGTGAAGCGGTGGTTCTGGGTGCCGTGCCGCTCGATCTTGATCGCGCCCATGAGCGAGGCGATGCGCCCGGTGGTCTCCCAATCCAGGCCGTTGAGCAACCCGTAGAGCAGCCCGGCGCGGTAGGCGTCGCCGCAGCCGGTGGGGTCGTTCACCTGCGCGACCGCTGCGGCCGGGATTTCGATCGTGCGCCCGCCGGTGTAGACGCACGAGCCGTGCGCCCCGAGCGTGACGATGAGCCCCTGCACGTAGCCGGCAAGCTCGGTGAGCGATTTCTCGGTGCGCTCCTGCGCGAGTTCCGCCTCGTAGTCGTTCAGCGTGACCCAGGTCGCCTGCTCGAAAAAGCCGAGCAGGTCGTTACCGTCGAACAGCGGCATGCCCTGACCGGGGTCGAAGATAAACGGGATGCCGGCCTCGGCGAACTGCCGAGCGTGCTGGATCATGCCCTCGCGCCCGTCGGGCGCGACAATCCCGAGCTTCACCCCGTCGGCCGCGGTCACCCGCAGCTCGTGCGAGCGGTTCATCGCGCCCGGGTGGAAGGCCGTGATCTGGTTGTCGTCCAGGTCGGTGGTGATGAAGGCCTGGGCGGTATAGGTATCCGCGCACACCTTAATAAAGCGCCGGTCTATGCCCCAGCGGTCCATCCACTCGGCATAGGGCCCGAAGTCGCGCCCGACCGTGCCCAGGGGCAGCGGTTCGGCCCCGAGGAGTTTCAGGTTATAGGCGATGTTGCCGGCGCAGCCGCCGAACTCGCGCCGCATCTCCGGCACCTGGAACGAGACGTTTAAAATATGCACCTTGTCCGGCAGGATGTGGTTCTGGAACCGGTCGTTAAAGACCATAATCGTGTCGTACGCGAACGAGCCGCAGATCAGAGCGGACATGGGGAATCCTTATGGTTGTCGTATTCGGCGCGGGCAATGTTACAGAAAAACGCCGCAGTGTCGAAGGCCATGATGGTTCAGCCTAAAAATCGCCTATGCAAGCCACAGAGCTCGCAGACAACCCGGAGATTCAAGGCATTGCGGTATTGGGCGGGCTTACCCGTCGGGTGAAAACAGCAGGGCGCGCAACCCGATGATTGTTCTCTGTGACCTCCATGCTCTCCGTGGTGAACTGCTTTTTTGGGGTTCAACCGCGCGCCGGATTTGGTTATGCTGTGCCCATCCAGCGGAGGAGCTCATGTATCTCAAGCATAAAAAGTCCGGCGATCTCGTGGAGGTGCTCGACCTCGAGGCGCTGTTCGACCCCTTTCAGTCGGGCGTCCGCGGGCGCTTCCACGCCGGCGAGGAGCTGCAGGAGCCGGCGACGTTCGAGAAAACCGGGCTCGTGTTTCCCTCCGGGGAGGGCCTGCCGCGCTGCTGGACCGACGCGCATTATCGCGAGAAGTCGTAACGCGCGCGTTTTTCTCGCGTTTCGGCGATCCAGGTTCTGACTCGCCCCGGCGGCGGTCGCATGGTACGAAACACACTCCATCCGGTATTGGGACCGCCGTGTTGCGTCACCTGTGCTTTTTTTTCGGCGGGTAGTCGCGCGCGGTCTCGTCGCCGAGCGACCGATAGTAAGGCTCGGAGCTTACGAGTTATCCCTCGACTTTGAGGACGCGGGCCTTGCCGGCGCGGTTGCGCGGGTCGAATCCCGATCAGTTCCAGTTTCTTGCGCACGGCTAATGACGCGGCATGGTTGGGGACATGGCGTAGACCGACCGTCCCGGTACGCCATTATCTTTCCGCTCATCGCGTACCCGCGTGGGCAAAAATGGGACCGATAGCGCGACCGGACCCGGTAATTCCCGGTCCCGGTCAAGGACGCAGTTTGAAGTGTGGCTCTGATTCGCCTTGATCCCACCCGTGACTTGCTTTCTGTCGAGCCGCCTTCGGCGGCGCTTAAAAGCTACTTGTGGGTGGCTGACCCACGGCAGGTAACTTTCTTTTGCG
>Ga0154833_1086_pt1 | contig 15955 bp, 29 predicted proteins | sample Rifle2008BG16ft_FD_116137 | JGI IMG/M metagenome (GOLD analysis project Ga0154833, IMG submission 116137) | Candidatus Muproteobacteria bacterium RBG_16_65_34 | reverse complement strand
AAAGTTATCGAATAAAGCGACGAGGGGCGAGATACGAGAGGCGAGGGGTGGTGGGTGAACCCCGGTTATTAAGTCTCGTACTTCGGCCCTCGTATCTCGTACCTGTTGTTATACAGGCCAGTAGCTCACAGCGGCGTGAAAGAAGATGGCTAGTCAGCGGATTAGAATTCGGTTAAAGGCGTTCGATCACCGGTTGATCGACCGCTCGGCTGCGGAGATCGTCGAGACGGCGAAGCGCACCGGCGCGCTCGTGCACGGGCCCATCCCGTTGCCGACGAAGATCGAGCGCTACACGGTCAATCGCTCGCCGCACTCGGACAAGAAGTCGCGCGACCAGTTCGAGATCCGTACGCACAAGCGGATCATGGACATCATCGAGCCCACGGATAAGACCGTGGATGCGCTGATGCGACTCGACCTCTCCGCCGGCGTGGACGTGGAAATAAAATTGAACTGATGAAACCGCAGATAAACGCAGATGAACACAGATAATAGTAAAGAATCTATTTTTTCTTTATCCGCGTTCATCCGCGTTCATCCGCGGTTCCAAAATATTTAGGTTTTTAAAAATGGCGCTCGGACTCGTAGGCAGAAAGATCGGCATGACCCGCGTGTTCACCGCGGACGGCACGGCCGTGCCGGTGACGGTGTTGCAGGTGACGGGTAACCGCGTCACCCAGGTAAAGGACGCCGGCAAAGACGGCTACGCCGCGGTGCAGGTCACCGCAGGCAGCCGCCGCGCCGATCGCGTGTCGAAGGCGCTCGCCGGGCATTACGCCAAGGGCGGGGTCGAGCCAGGTTGGGGCCTGTGGGAGTTTCGCCTGGGGCCGGACGAGGGCGCGGAGCTGAAGCCCGGCGCCGAGATCAAGGCGGATATTTTCAAGGTGGGCCAGCACGTCGACGTCCAGGGTACCTCGATCGGTAAAGGCTTCGCGGGCGTGATCAAGCGTCACCACTTCCGTGGCGGGCGCGCGAGCCACGGTAACTCGCTGAGTCACCGGGCCCCGGGCTCGATCGGCCAGCGCCAGACGCCGGGCCGCGTGTTTCCGGGCAAGCCCATGGCCGGCCACCTGGGCAATGTGACGCGCACCAACTTGAATCTCGAGGTCGTGGAAGTGGACATGGAGCGCAACCTCGTGCTCGTCAAGGGCGCGGTGCCGGGCCCGAAGGGTCAGGACGTCGTGATCCGCCCGAGCGTGAAGGAAAAGGCAAAAAAGGCCTGAAACCGCCGATGAACGCAGATAGACGCAGATAAAAAAATAAAAATCCGCGTTCATCCGCGGCTCCAAAAAATATTATTGAGTGATTTATGAAACTGACAGTCCTGAATGAAGCCGGATCGAGCTCGGAGATGCAGGTCTCCGACGGCGTGTTTGGCGCTGCGTTCAACGAGCCGCTGGTGCACCAGGTGGTGGTGGCCCATCAGGCCAAGGCGCGCCAGGGCACGCGCAAGCAGAAGACCCGGTCCGAGGTGCGCGGCGGTGGGCGTAAGCCCTGGCGGCAGAAGGGTACCGGCCAGGCGCGCGCCGGCACCATCCGCAGCCCCTTGTGGCGCGGCGGCGGCAGGACCTTCCCGGCCTCGCCGGATGAGAACTTCGTGCACAAGGTCAATCGCAAGATGTACCGCGGTGCGATGCGCGCGATCCTCTCCGAGCTCGCGCGCCAGGGGCGGCTGGTGGCGGTCGCGGAATTCAGGGTCGATCAGCCCAAGACCAAGGCGCTGCTGGAGAAGCTCAATAAGCTCGGTACGCCGGATGCGCTGATCGTGACCGACGGCCCGGACGACGTGCTCGCGCTCGCGGCGCGCAATCTTCCGCGTGTGGATGTGCGCAGCGTGGGCGCGGCCGATCCGGTGAGCCTGGTGCGGCACGAGAAGGTGATATTGACGTCGGGAGCGGTCAAGAAGCTCGAGGAGATGCTGGCGTGAACGAGGAGAGGTTGTTTCAGGTCATTCTTGGGCCGCACGTCTCGGAGAAGAGCACGCGCGTCGCCGACAAGCACCGCCAGTTCGTGTTCGAGGTGCGCCGCGACGCGACCAAGCCCGAGATCAAGCAGGCGGTCGAGAAACTGTTCAGCGTGCAGGTCGAATGCGTGACCGTCGCGAACGTCCAGGGCAAGCGCAAGCAGTCCGGACGCATCAGCGGCCGGCGCCAGGACTGGAAGAAGGCCTATGTGCGGTTGAAGCCCGGCCAAGACATCAACTTTATCGGTCCGCAATAAAAGGTAACCGGAAATGGCACTGGTAAAAGTCAGACCGACCTCCGCGGGCGTACGCGCGCTGGTCAAGGTGGTGAGCCCGGAGCTGCACCGTGGCAAGCCCCATGCGCCGCTTCTGGAGAAGAAGAACCGCCGTAGCGGCCGTAACAATCACGGGCGCATCTGCGTGCGCCATCAGGGTGGTGGGCATAAGCGCCATTACCGTGTGGTCGATTTCAGGCGCGACAAGGACGGCGTCCCCGGGCGCATCGAGCATATCGAGTACGATCCGAACCGCAGCGCCCACCTTGCGCTCGTGCTCTACGCCGACGGCGAGCGTCGCTACATCATCGCCCCCAAGGGCGCGCGCGTGGACGATCGGGTCGTGTCGGGTCCCGAGGCGCCGATCAAACCGGGCAACTGCCTGCCGCTCAAGAACATCCCGGTCGGCAGCACCGTGCACTGTGTGGAATTGAAGCCCGGACGCGGCGCCCAGGTGGGACGTGCCGCGGGCGCGGCTATCCAGCTCGTCGCGCGCGAGGGCGACTATGCGCAGTTGCGGCTGCGCTCCGGCGAGGTGCGCCGGGTGCATGTCGAATGCCGTGCGACCCTCGGCGAGGTGGGGAATTCCGGGCATAACCTGCGCCAACTCGGCAAGGCCGGCGCCAAGCGCTGGCGCGGCATCCGGCCCACGGTGCGCGGCGTAGCCATGAACCCGGTGGATCACCCGCACGGCGGCGGCGAGGGCCGCGGCAAGGGCGGCAATCACCCGCAGAGCCCATGGGGTACGCCGACCAAGGGTTATAGGACGCGCCACAACAAGCGCACCGATCGCATGATCGTACAGCGGCGCAAGAAATAAGAGGATTTGACCCGTGCCACGTTCCGTCAAGAAAGGTCCGTTTGTGGATGCCCACCTCGTGAAGAAGGTGGACAAGGCGCGTGTCGATGGGTCGAAGAAGCCGATCAAGACCTGGTCGCGGCGCTCGACCATCACACCCGATTTCGTGGGGCTTACGATCGCCGTGCACAATGGCAGGCAGCACGTGCCGATCCTGGTGACCGAGAACATGGTTGGCCACAAGCTCGGTGAGTTCGCCGCGACCCGCAGCTTCAAGGTGCACTCCGGCACCCGCAAGGCCACGACCGAGGAAAAGAAATAGGCCATGCAAGCGACCGCAGTGATGAAATACGCGCGGCTCTCGCCGCAGAAGGGACGGCTGGTGGCCGACCTCATCCGCGGGTTGCCCGTGGCGCGGGCGATCGAGGTCCTCGAGTTCAGCCAGAAAAAGGCGGCCAGAGAACTGCGCAAGACGTTGGAGTCGGCCATCGCCAACGCCGAGCATAACGAAGGCGCCGACGTCGATGAGTTGCGCGTGGCGCGCGTCTTTGTGGACGGCGGTCCGACGCTCAAGCGCTCGCACGCGCGCGCCAAGGGGCGCGGGGCGCGGATCATCAAGCGCACGAGTCACATCACGGTCACGGTGAGCGACGAGAAGCCCGCCAAGGCCGCGTCGAGGAAGAGGAAGAGCTAATGGGCCAGAAAGTCAATCCGATCGGCTTCCGTGTGGGGGTGACGCGCGACTGGACCGCGAAATGGTATTCCGCGCGCCGGGACTACACCGCGAACCTGCTTTCGGATATCAATCTGCGCGCACGCCTCAGAGAGAAGCTCAAGAACGCGGCGGTGAGCACCATCGTGATCGAGCGCCCGGCGCAGAGCGTCCATATCACCGTGCATACGGCGCGCCCCGGCATCGTGATCGGCAAGAAGGGCGAGGACATCGAGAAGCTGCGGCAGGAGCTCACGAAGCTCGCCGGCAGGAAGGTCGAGCTTGCGGTCGAGGAGGTGCGCCAGCCCGAGCTCGATGCCCAGCTGGTCGCGGAGAACGTCGCGCAGCAGCTCGAGAAACGCATCATGTTCCGGCGCGCCATGAAGCGCGCCGTGACGAACGCCATGCGGCTGCGCGCGCCCGGCATCAAGATCATGGTCGCGGGACGGCTCAACGGCGCCGAGATCGCGCGCACCGAGTGGTACCGTGAGGGGCGGGTGCCGTTGCATACCCTGCGCGCGGACATCGACTATGGATTCGCCGAGGCATTCACCACCTACGGTGCGATCGGCGTGAAGGTCTGGATCTTCAAGGGCGAGGTGTTCGACCAGGATGCGCCCAAGGGCGAGGACGCCGAGGCGAAAAAGGCGACTGCGTAAAGGCAGCCGATAGCCCATAGCCTTCAGCCGATAGCGAACCGCTAAAGGCCAAGGGCTAAAGGCTATAGGCTAAGAGCTATAGGCTTACACAATGCTGCAACCGAAACGAACGAAGTACCGCAAACAGCAGAAAGGCCGCAACCGTGGCCTGGCGCAGCGCGGCAACAAGGTGAGCTTCGGCGAGTTCGGGCTCAAGGCCACGACCCGCGGGGCGCTCACCTCGCGCCAAATCGAGGCGGCGCGCCGCGCGCTGACGCGCTTCGTCAAGCGCGGCGGGCGCATCTGGATCCGCGTGTTCCCGGACAAGCCGGTGACGCGCAAGCCCCTCGAGGTGCGTATGGGCAGCGGCAAGGGCAACCCGGAGTTCTGGGTGGCGCCGATCAAGCCCGGGGCCGTGCTCTACGAGATGGAGGGTGTGCCCGAGGTCGAGGCGCGCGAGGCGTTTAAACTCGCGGCGGCGAAGCTGCCGGTCAGGACGATTTTCGTCACCCGGTCACTGTAGGCGGACGATGACAATGAAAGTGAAGGTGAAAGACTACCGGACGATGGATCACGATGCGCGCAAGAAGGAGCTCGAAGGGCTTCTGCGCGAGCAGTTCAACCTGCGCATGCAGAAGGCAACGGCGCAGATTGCGAACACCGCGAATGTCAAGAACGTGCGGCGCAACATCGCGCGGCTCAAGACCGTGATGAACGAGAAACCAGGGCAGCCGGTATGAGCGAAAAGACCGAAAAGACGGCGCGCGCGCTGAGCGGGCGCGTCATCAGCAACAAGATGAATAAGACCATCACGGTCTTGGTGGAGCGGCGCGTTCAGCACCCGCTTTACGGTAAGTACGTCACGCGCCGCACCAAGTTGCACGCCCACGATGAGACCAACGAGTGCAAAGAGGGCGACGTGGTGATGATCGAGGCGTGCCGTCCGCTCTCGCGGTCCAAGTCCTGGAGACTGGTGCGGGTGATCGAGCGGGCGCGCGAGGTTTGAGCGGTTTTTGGGCGAGTGCCGCAGACGAGTGATATAATGCCCCGCTTTCCAGGAAGCGTGGGCACGGAGAGGCAGCAATGATTCAGATGCAAACCGTGCTGACGGTCGCGGACAACAGCGGGGCGAAGACGGTGCAGTGCATCAAGGTGCTCGGCGGGTCCAAGCGCCGCTACGCCAACATCGGCGATGTGATCAAGGTGAGCATCAAAGAGGCGATCCCGCGCGGCAAGGTGAAGAAGGGCGATGTGTACGACGCCGTCATCGTGCGCACCCGCAAGGGTGTGCGCCGTTCCGACGGCTCGGTGATCCGCTTCGACTCGAACGCCGCGGTGTTGCTCGACCCCAAGCGCGAGCTGATCGGAACGCGTATCTTCGGGCCGGTGACGCGCGAGCTCAGGAGCGAGCAATTCATGAAGATCATCTCGCTCGCGCCCGAAGTTTTGTAGAGGAAGACTCTTACCGACTTCCCCTCTCCCCTCGCGGGAGAGGGCAAAGGGTGAGGGGGGCGTTGAGGAGGTCGCGGACCCCTCTCCCCATCCCTCTCCCTCAAGGGGAGAGGGAGAGTTTGAGAGAATCTATAGGTTAGATATGAACAAGATACGAAAAGGCGACGAGGTGGTGGTGCTCACCGGCCGGGACCGGGGCAAGCGCGGTGCCGTGCTGCGCGTGCTGACCGATGGCCGCGTGGTGGTGCAGAACATCAACATGGTAAAGCGCCATACCCGCCCGAATCCCAACCGCGGCGTGACCGGCGGGATCCTCGACAAGGAAGCGTCGATCCATGTCTCCAATGTCGCGCTCTACAACGCCGCGACGAAAAAGGGCGGTCGCGTGGGTTTCAAGACCCTCGCCGACGGGGCCAAGGTGCGTTATTTCAAGAAAACCGGCGAGGTCGCGGACGTCGCGAAATAAGGTTCAGTCATGGCAAGGCTTCAAGAATTCTATAAAACTGCGGTGGTGCCGAAGCTCCAGGCGCAGTTCGGCTACGGGAACGTGATGCAGGTTCCGAAGATCGTCAAGATCACCCTGAATATGGGCGTGGGCGAGGCGATGGCCGATAAGAAGGTCATTGAGAACGCCGCCAACGACATGACGCGCATCAGCGGCCAGAAGCCGCTGATCACCCGGGCGCGCAAGTCCATCGCCAACTTCAAGGTGCGTGAGAACTGGCCGATCGGCTGCAAGGTGACGCTGCGCGGGGCGCGCATGTACGAGTTTCTGGATCGCTTGATCGGCGTGGCCATCCCGCGCATCCGCGATTTCCGGGGGCTGCCGGCGCGCTCCTTCGACGGCCATGGTAACTATTCGCTCGGCATCAAGGAGCAGATCATCTTCCCCGAGATCGATTTTGACAAGGTCGACGCGCTGCGCGGCATGGACATCACCATCTGCACCAGCGCCCGGACCGACGAGGAGGCGCGCGCGCTCCTCCAGGCCTTTAATTTCCCGTTACGGAGCGGATCCCATGGCCAAGCGTAGCATGATCGAACGCGACAAGCGCCGCAAACAGCTTGCCGACAAGTATGCCGCCAGGCGCAAGGAGCTGCGCGAGACCGTGAAGAACGTGAAGCGCTCCGACGAGGAGCGGCACGAGGCGATGCTGGCGCTCCAGAAGCTGCCGCGCGATTCGAGTCCGATCCGCCAGCGCAACCGCTGCGGCCTCACGGGACGCCCGCGCGGCTACTACCGCCGGTTCGGGCTCGGGCGCAGCAAGCTGCGCGAGATCATGATGCGCGGCGAGATCCCGGGAATGGTGAAGGCGAGTTGGTAAAAGGCGGAGAAAAGAGAAAAGTGGAAAGAGAGAAAAGTGAAAAAAAGGTAGGCCACGGTTCTCTTCGCTTTGCTCTTGTATCTTTTCACTTGGAACTGAACTTATGATGACCGATCCGATTGCAGACATGCTGACCCGCATCCGCAACGGCCTTCAGGCCGAGAAGCTGGGCGTGCGCATGCCCGCGTCCAGGCTGCGTCGCGCGATCGCCCAGGTCTTGAAGGACGAGGGCTATATCGAGGGGTTCAGCGACGTCGCCGGGGACGGCAAGCGCCCGGTGCTGGAGATCGCCTTGAAGTATCATACCGGGCGTCCCGTGATCGAGCGGATCGAGCGCGTAAGCAAGCCCGGTCGACGGGTGTACCTGCCGAAGGACCGCCTGCCGCGCGTATCCGGCGGCCTGGGGGTCGCGGTGGTGTCCACCTCCCAGGGCGTCATGTCGGACCGGGCCGCGCGTAAGGCGGGCCTGGGCGGTGAAGTGCTGTGTGTGGTTGCATAATCGGCTGAAGACCATGTCCCGAATCGCAAAAAATCCGGTGGCCGTTCCCGGCGGCGTCGAGGTGAAGCTCCTCGACGGGCGGCTGAGCGTCAAAGGCCCCAAGGGGAACCTGGAGCACCAGGTCCATCCGCTGGTGAAGGTGATGCAGGAGGGAAGCCTCCTCAAGTTCGAGCGCACGAACGACTCGTTGCTTGCGCGCGCGGTGTCGGGCACGACCCGGGCGCTCGTGAACAACATGGTGCAGGGCGTCACGAAGGGGTTCGAGAAGAAGCTTACCATCATCGGGGTCGGCTACCGCGCCGCCGTGCAGGGGAAGAAACTGAACCTCACGCTCGGCTACTCGCATCCCGTGGCATACGACATTCCCGCCGGCATCGCGATCGAATGCCCGGACCAGACCAGCGTCGTTGTGCGTGGTCCGGATCGGCAGCTCGTCGGCCAGGTGGCCGCCGAGATTCGCGACTTCCGCGCGCCGGAGCCTTACAAGGGCAAGGGCGTGCGCTATGCCGATGAGGTGGTGGTGAAGAAAGAGGCCAAGAAGAAGTAACGGGCGGATTTCAACATGAACAGCAAGATAGAAAAGCGCGAGCGTCGTTCTGAGCGCGTGCGGCGCAAGATCAGGTCGCTGCAGGTCGAGCGGCTGACGGTGCACCGCACGCCGCGGCACATCTACGCCCAGATCGTCGACAAGACCGGCGGGCGGGTATTGGCGTCCGCCTCGACGCTCGAGCGCGAGGTGCGCGCGGGCGTCAAGAACGGCGGCAATGCCGAGGCGGCGAGAATGGTTGGCAAACGCATCGCCGAGAAGGCCAAGGCCGCCGGCGTCACACGGGTTGCCTTCGACCGCTCGGGCTACATGTACCACGGGCGCGTGAAGGCCCTGGCGGATGCCGCGCGCGAAGGCGGCCTGCAATTCTAAGACGAGGACGGATGACGTGAGCGCATACGGCGAAACCGAACAACGGACGGACAACTTCCAGGAGAAGCTGATCGGCATCCGACGCGTCGCCAAGGTGGTGAAGGGCGGCCGGATCTTCGGCTTCTCCGCACTCACCGTGGTGGGCGACGGCGCCGGGCGCGTCGGTATCGGGCGCGGCAAGGCGCGCGAGGTGCCGGCCGCCGTCGCAAAGGCGATGGAGAACGCGCGCCGCAACATGGTGCGCGTCGAGCTCAAGGGTCCGACACTGCACCATGCCATTGTCGCCGAGCACGGGGCGGCCATGGTGCTGATGAAACCCGCCTCGGTCGGCACCGGTATCATCGCCGGCGGCGCCATGCGCGCGGTGTTCGAGGTGGCGGGCGTGCAGGATGTGCTCGCCAAGTGCATCGGCTCGCGCAACCCGGTGAACGTGGTGCGCGCCACCATTAATGGCCTCAAAGGCATCCACAGTCCGCAGCAGATCGCCGAAAAGCGCGGCAAGACTGTGGAGGAGATCCTGGGGTAGGAGCTAGGGCATGAGCGCGAATCCGAAATCAGGCAAAAAACTGCGCGTGACGCTGTTGAAAAGCCATTATGGCACGGGCAAGACCCACATGGCCTGCGTGCGCGGCCTGGGGCTGCGCCGCCGGCATCATATGGTGGAGGTCGAGGACACGCCCGCCGTGCGCGGGATGATCCATAAAGTGTCCTTCATGGTGAAATGCGAGGAGATCTAGCGTGCGCCTGAATACCATCAAACCCGCGTGCGGGTCCAAGCCCACGGGCAAGCGCCTGGGGCGCGGTGTCGGCTCGGGGCTCGGCAAGACCAGCGGCAAGGGCCACAAGGGCCAGCACGCGCGCGCCGGCGGCTACCACAAGCTCGGCTTCGAGGGCGGCCAGATGCCGCTGCAGCGCCGGCTTCCCAAGCGTGGCTTCCACTCCCCGCTCGCGGGTCTCACGGCCTCGGTGCGGCTTTCGGATCTCAACCGCGTTGAGGCGGCGGTGATTGATCTTGCGGCCCTCAAGCAGGCCAATGTCGTGCCGGCGCGGGCGCTGCGCGCCAAGGTGTTTCGCTCCGGCGAGATCAAGAAGGCAGTCACTCTGAAAGGGATCGCCCTGACCGCGGGCGCGCGTGTGGCGATCGCCCAGTCCGGCGGCAAGGTCGAGGAGTAGGTAATGAAGCCCTGCTGCGTTCGTCCTATCTTATGAGTAGTCCGGGCGCACGCCTCGGGGGCCTCGCCGGGCTGGGGAAACTCAAGGATCTGCGGCAGCGGCTCTTTTTCGTCCTGGGTGCGCTGGTCGTATACCGCGTCGGGACCTACGTGCCGGTTCCGGGCATCAACCCGGTGGCGTTGGCGGAGTTGTTCAAGGGCACGCAGAGCTCCATCGTCGGGCTCTTTGACATGTTCTCCGGCGGGGCGCTCGGGCGCTTCTCGCTGTTTGCGCTCGGGATCATGCCCTACATCTCGGCCTCGATCATCATGCAGCTGATGTCGAGCGTGATCCCGCAGCTCGAGCAGTTGAAGAAGGAAGGCGAGAGCGGGCGGCGCAAGATCACCCAGTACACCCGCTACGGCACGGTGCTGCTGGCGACGTTCCAGGCGCTCGGCATCGCGATCGCGCTGGAGTCGCAGACGGCCGGCGGCATGCCGGTGGTGGTGAGCCCGGGGATCGGGTTCAAGCTCATCACCGTCGTGACGCTCGTCACGGGGACGATGTTCATCATGTGGCTCGGCGAGCAGGTGACCGAGCGCGGTGTCGGTAACGGCATCTCGATCATCATTTTCGCCGGCATCGTGGCCGGGCTGCCCGGGGCGATCGCGCAAACGCTCGAGCTCGTCGGGCGCGGCACGTTCCAGCCGCTGTTCGCGCTGCTGCTCTTCGGTATCGCGATCGGTGTGACGGGGCTGGTGGTCTTCGTCGAGCGCGGGCAGCGGCGTATCACGGTGAACTACGCCAAGCGCCAGCAGGGGCGCAGGATCCTCGCGGGGCAGACGAGCCATCTGCCGCTCAAGGTCAACATGGCGGGCGTGATCCCGCCGATCTTCGCCTCTTCGATCATCCTGCTGCCGGCTACGGTGGTGAGCTGGTTCGGCCAGTCGGAGGGCATGGGGTGGCTGAGCGACATCGCCACCACGCTATCGCCGGGTCAGCCGATCTATGTGGTGCTGTATGCGGCGGCGATCGTGTTTTTCTGTTTTTTCTACACCGCCTTGGTGTTCAATCCCAAGGAGACGGCGGAGAACCTGAAGAAGTCCGGCGCTTTCATTCCCGGGATTCGTCCGGGCGAACAGACGGCGGGATACATTGACGGGGTGATGTCACGGCTCACGCTCGCGGGTGCGGCCTACGTAACGGCCGTGTGTCTGCTGCCGGAGTTCATGATCGTGAAGTGGAATGTGCCGTTCTATTTCGGCGGCACCTCGCTGTTGATCGTCGTGGTGGTGTGCATGGACTTCATGGCCCAGGTGCAGGCGCATTTGATGTCGCACCAGTACGAGAGTCTGTTGAAGAAGGCCAATCTTACCGGCGGCATGGGCATGCCGCGGTAACGGGTTGATTCACCGCGGAGCACGCAGAGCATTGTTATTTTATTTTGAATTTTCATGGTTTTCTCCGCGACCTCTGCGGTGAAAAATCATAGAAAGGCAGGAGTTTTAGCATGAAAGTCAGAGCATCGGTCAAGAAAATGTGCCGCAACTGCAAGATCGTGCGGCGCAAGCGGGTGGTGCGGGTGATCTGCTCCGACCCGACCCATAAGCAACGGCAGGGGTGAGCCGGGGCGGAGCGTAGAAAGAGACCAACGCTAACTAGTTGATTTTTACCGGATGAATCAGTACCCTTGCGCGTTTTCCCGCGCTGGGGCGTAGCAGGAGAGAGGCGAAATGGCCCGCATTGCAGGCATCAATCTTCCGAACCAGAAGCACATCTGGGTCGCACTCACCTCGATCTTCGGGATCGGATGCACCCGCGCGCGCGGAATCTGCGTCGCCGCCGGCGTGCCGACCGAGACCAAGGTCAAGGACATGACCGAGGCCGAACTCGACAAGATCCGCCTCGAGGTCGGTAAGCATACCGTGGAGGGCGATCTGCGGCGCCAGGTGTCGATGAACATCAAGCGCCTCATGGACCTCGGCACCTACCGCGGCATGCGCCACCGCCGGGGCCTGCCCGTGCGCGGACAGCGCACCCGCACCAACGCGCGCACCCGCAAGGGTCCGCGCAAGGGCATCGTCCGCGGGACCGGCAAGCCGAAAAGCGACTAGTCAGCGAGGACTGAAATACGATGGCGACGAATCCGACCACGACCGAAACCGCCGCCGCGCCGGCGAAAAAGAAGCGCGCGCGCAAGAGCGTGTCCGAGGGCGTGGTGCACATCCATGCCTCGTTCAACAACACGATCGTGACCATCACCGATCGCCAGGGCAACGTGCTCTCCTGGGCGACCTGCGGTGGCGCGGGCTTCAAGGGCTCGCGCAAGAGCACGCCGTTCGCGGCGCAGGTGGCGGCCGACAAGGCCGGGCGTGCGGCCCAGGAATATGGCGTGCGTTCGCTCGAGGTCCGGGTCAAGGGTCCGGGTCCGGGGCGCGAGTCCGCCGTGCGGGCGCTGCACGCCCTGGGCTACGAGATAGCCAATATCTTCGACGTGACGCCGATGCCGCACAACGGTTGCCGTCCGGCCAAGCGGCGGCGGGTTTAACTATTTTCAACCACAGAGAGCACAGAGAACACAGAGGGATAAAGGCGTATAGGCCGCATTTTCCCGACCTGAATTTCTCAGTGTCCTCTGTGATCTCTGTGGTCAAGAGATATTTTAAAGAGGTTTGAACAGTGGCGCGTTATACCGATGCGAAATGCCGTTTGTGCCGGCGCGAGGGCGGCAAGCTCTTTCTGAAGGGCGAGAAATGCTTCACCGAGAAGTGCCCGGTGGAGAAACGCGCCTATCCGCCGGGTCAGCACGGCCAGCGGCGCAGCCGCCCGACCGACTACGGCAAGCAGTTGCGCGAGAAACAGAAGTTGCGTCGCATCTACGGCGTGATGGAGCGCCAGTTCCGCAATTACTACAAGGAGGCCGCGCGCCACAAGGGCTCGACCGGCGAGGATCTGCTGAAGCTGCTTGAGCGACGCCTGGACAATGTGGTGTACCGCATGGGCTTCGGCATATCGCGCTCCGAGGCGCGCCAGCTCGTGCGCCACAACGCGGTACTGGTGAACGGCAAGCGCGTGAACCTGCCGTCGTACCAGATCAGACCCAACGACGTCATCGAGATCGCGGGCGCGGCCAAGGAGCACCTGCGCATCAAGGCCGCGGTCGAGGCCGCCGAGCAGCGTGGCATTCCCGAATGGCTCGAGGTGGACACCAAGGCCATGAAGGGCGTGTTCAAGAACGCCCCGGAGCGGTCCGAGCTGCCTTCGGAGATCAACGAAAGCCTGGTGGTGGCGCTGTATTCCAAGTAACGAGACAGGACTGAGCCGAGGACGCACCATGCAGAGTTCCGCAACCGATTTTCTGAAGCCGCGTCATGTGGACGTGCACACGCTTTCCGCCACGCACGCCAAGATCACACTCGAGCCGCTCGAGCGCGGTTTCGGCTACACCCTGGGTAACGCGCTGCGCCGCATCCTGCTCTCCTCCATGCCCGGTTGCGCGGTCACCGAGGCGCGCATCGACGGCGTGCTGCACGAATACTCCACGATCGAGGGCGTGCAGGAGGATGTCATCGAGATCCTGCTCAACCTGAAGACGATCGCCTTCCGGATGCATGGGCGCGAGGAGGTGATGCTGAAGCTCTCCAAGAAGGGCCCGGGCGTCGTCACCGCCGGAGACATCCAGCTCGAGCACGATGTGGAGGTCGTCGACCCGAGGCAGGCGATCGCCACCCTCACCAAGGACGCCACGCTCACCATGGAGCTCAAGGTCGTGCGCGGGCGCGGCTATGAGCCGGTCACGAGCCGCCCCGCGGAATCGAGCCGGGCCATCGGCGCGATGCAGCTCGACGCCTCCTTCAGTCCGGTCCGGCGCGTCTCCTATACCGTCGAGAACGCGCGCGTGGAGCAGCGCACCGACTTGGACAAATTGGTCCTCGACATCGAAACCAACGGCGCGATCGACCCCGAAGAGGCGGTGCGGCGCGCGGCCAATATTCTGCAAGAGCAGATTTCGGTCTTCGTGGACTTGAAGAGCCCGGAGACGCGCCCGGCGGAGCGCAAGGAGCCGGAGATGGATCCGTTGCTGCTGCGGCCCGTGGACGACCTCGAACTCACCGTGCGCTCCGCCAACTGTCTCAAGGCCGAGAACATCTTCTTTATCGGCGATCTCATCCAGCGCAGCGAGTATGAGCTTCTGAAGACGCCCAACCTCGGCAAGAAGTCGCTCACCGAGATCAAGGATGTGCTGGCGCAGCACGGGCTTTCGCTCGGGATGAAGCTCGAAAACTGGCCGCCGCCGCAGCTCAAGGAAAAAGCGACCGAGCCGGTTCACAGCAATAGCGATTTCAAGGTGTAACCATGCGTCACCACAAAAGCGGCCGCAAACTGAACCGCACCAGCAGTCATCGCCAGGCGATGTTCCGCAACATGGCGGTGTCGCTGCTCAAACACGAGCAGATCGTGACCACCGTGCCCAAGGCCAAGGAACTGCGGCGCGTGGCCGAGCCCCTGATTACGCTCGGCAAGAGCGCGAGCCTCGCCAATCGGCGTCTGGCCTACGCGCGCCTGCGCGACCGCGAGATCGTGGGCAAGCTCTTCGATGATCTCGGCCCGCGTTTCAAGGAGCGCCACGGGGGCTATATGCGCATTCTCAAGTCCGGCTTCCGGGCCGGCGATAGCGCGCCGATGGCCCTGGTGCAGCTCGTCGAGCGCGGCGCGGCGCAAGCGCCGGGCGAGGCGGGAAAAACCGCGGGCGCGGCCGCGACCAAAGGCAAGACCAAAGCCAAGGGCACGGTCAAAGGCACGCCCAAGGCGAAAGCGAAGACCAAGGCGAAGGCCGGGGCCGCCAAGACGAAGGAATAGCCGCAGGGGCCGCATAACCCATTGACTGAAAAAGCCGGGCGAACCCCGGCTTTTTTGCGTCAGGAAGCATCCGGAAAAGCTGTTAGTATTTCGGGGCATGATAGCGCTGTTTACCGACTTCGGGCTCGCCGACCCCTATGTGGGACAGATGCACGCGGCGCTTGCGCGGGAGGCGCCGCACGTGCGGGTGATCGACCTGTTTCACTGCGTTCCGAGCTTCAGTGTCCGCGCCGCCGCCTATCTGCTGCCGGCCTACAGCGCGGACTTCCCGGAGGGCGCGGTGTTCGTGTGCGTGGTGGATCCCGGCGTGGGCGGGGTGCGCGCGCCGGTCATGGTCCGGGCCGACCACCGCTGGTACGTCGGGCCGGACAACGGGTTGTTCCACGTCCTCGCGCGCCGCGCGCGCCGCCTTGAGTGCCGCCGGATCCGCTGGCGACCGCAGCGACTTTCCGCGAGCTTCCACGGGCGCGACCTCTTCGCGCCCGTGGCGGCGCGGATCGCGCGCGGCGTCATCCCGGATTCCGAGCCGGCCACGCTCACCGTGCCCGCCGGCGATTGGCCGGACGATGTCCCCGAGATTATCTACATCGACCATTACGGCAACGGCATCACGGGGCTGCGCGCCGCGGCGCTCGACCGCGACCGAGCGGTGCGCCTGCGCGGTGCGCGTCTTCGGCACGCGCGTACCTTCAGCGAGGCCCCGCCCGGGCAGGCGTTCTGGTACGAGAACGCCAACGGCCTGCTCGAGATCGCCGTCAACGGCGCCAGCGCCGCCGCGGCGCTCGGATTCGGAATCGGAGACCCGGTGGAGCCGGGCTGATGGGGCGCGAATCGCAGCGGACACCGCTTGATGGTGTATCCATGAACCAAAAAACGACGTTTAACCGCAGATGAACGCAGATGAACGCAAATGAATCATGCCGTTGATGCACCGAAGCCATTCACCCTTTCGGTGGGCTGGCGAATACAGGCAAGCGCATTGAATATCCGCGTTTATCCGCGTTTATCCGCGGTTAACTGCTTTTTCTAAGATGAAAGAATGGGGCATAAAAGCACGGGTGTTGGTGCTGGCGCTGGCGCCGCTGGCGGCGGTCGTGCTGCTCATCTCCGTGCACTTTGTCCTGACCCGTATTCAGGGGCTCGAACAGGCGCTCAAGGATCGCGGCCAGGCCATCGCCCGGCAGCTCGCGCCGGCCTGCGAGTACGGGATGGTGTCCGGTAACCGCGCGATCCTCGCGGCCCTCGCCAAGTCCGCGCTGCGGGAGGCGGACGTGATGTCCGTCGTCATCGCGGACATGCGCGGTACGGCGCTCGCCCGCGCCGCGGTCCGCGGCGAGGAGGGCGAGGCGCCGGCCGTGCCG